>Ga0308411_10003533_pt1 | contig 10398 bp, 9 predicted proteins | sample HotsprottomLayer_2_FD_203530 | JGI IMG/M metagenome (GOLD analysis project Ga0308411, IMG submission 203530) | Hot spring phototrophic mat microbial communities from Octopus Spring, Yellowstone National Park, Wyoming, United States -... | ecosystem: Environmental > Aquatic > Thermal springs >... | reverse complement strand
TTAGGTTTAATTTAGCGATGTCATATAGAATGTATAAGAATCCCGATAAAAATTTTCGAGCAGATTTATTGTTAGAGGCAAATTATCAACACAATCAACGCGATAAAGAAAACGGAAAGTGATTAGAAGCATCTGGTGGTAGTATGGTCTATGGCGTAATCGGAACGAGGTTGTATTACAATGCTCTTTCGATTGGAATAGGATACAAGAAACCAGTTTGGAAAAATCTTAACGAAGAAAATGTTCAACAAGGGGGAGAAGGAAAAGAGTTGCAAAGAATCATTATAACAATATCAACAATATTTTAGGGGTTTAAATGCACATACCAGATGGATTTGTAGCACCAGAGATTTATATTCCAAGCTATGCAGTAGAGGTTTTACTCGTTTCGTATTCTTTTAAAAGATTTAAAAAATCCTTAGAAGAAAAAACTATACCTTACTTGGCATCTCTATCAGTTTTTTCTTTTATCTTGATGTCTATAATGATCCCCATACCAGGAGGAACATCGATTCATGGTATGGGAGTTGCTTCTATTTCTTTGTTGTTTGGTCCGTGGGTTTCTTTTATTAGTATATCGGTTGTTTTGTTTCTTCAAGCAGTTTTACTGGGGGGAGGAGGAATTACGACTTTCTCCATAAATGCTCTTAGTGTAGGATTCTTTGGAAGCATGATTGCATATTATTCTTATAAATTATTTATAAAATTTATTAAAGAAAAGATTAGCTTTTTCTTTCTGGTTTTCTTTCTACAATATTATCGGTTTTGTTGATTGCAATTGTATTGAGTATTCATCCAGTATTGTTCATAGATTCTAGTGGTAAGCCACTTTACTTTCCTTATGGTTTTTCTGTTGTGATCCCTGCAATGATAATTCCTCATCTAATTGTGGGAATCATAGAAGGAGTATTAACAAACCTGATCGTGTTAAACTTAAAAAATAAGGTACGCAATGAAGGATAAAATATTATTATTAATTTATTTAATTTTATTAGTATTTATTTCCTTGCTTCGATCTCTTGATGTACTTTTAATCTCTTTGGTTGTATTGTTTTTAGTATATTTGATTCTTCCATTAAAAATAAATAAAATCAAATCTCTTAAAAAGGTTTTTTTTACTGTAAGTTTATTTAGTGGTATAGTAACGTTGCCTTATTTTGTTGCAGGTTTTTTTATGGGCGAAAATAGATGGTATTATTTTTTTGTTATAAATCTTAGAACTTTCGAATTAGCTTTTCTTACCGTGATATTTTTGTCGAAAATTAACCTTTTTAAAGCACTGGATTTTTCGAAAAATTTAACAATGTTGTTGGTATTAGTTTCTGGTTTTGTTGTAACATATTCAAAAACGTTGAAGGATTTTCAAGATGCATTTAATAGCAGAACGATAGAAAAAAAAAGTTCAGATCCAAGAATTAAGAAATTACATAAAAAGGGTTGTTGTTTTTTTCTTCGAAAAATCCAAAGAAACATCCCAAGAAACTTACCTAGCGATGAAGTCACGCGGATTTTATTATGATAATACTTAAAAATATTTATTATCAATATGATAGTAAGGTTGTCCTAAACGATATTCATCTATCTATAAAACAAAAAGAAAGAATTGTGATATTAGGAATCAATGGTTGTGGAAAAACTACTCTTTTAAAAATCCTTAATGCATTGATTTTTCCTCAAAAGGGAAGCTATACTTATAATGATGTATTGATCACAGAAAAAAAAATCAGAGAAAAGGATTTTAGTAGAAGATTTCGTAGAGAAGTTGTTTTGCTATTTCAGAATCCAGACGTAATGCTTTTTAATCCAACAGTTTATGATGAGATAGCTTTTTCGTTAAGACAATTGCAATTGAACGAAAATGAGGTTAAAGACCGAGTTTTATATTGGGCAAATTTGTTTGAGCTTACATCATTTCTTGATCTTCCACCATTTAAGCTTAGTGGCGGGCAAAAACAAAAGCTTTGCTTAGCATGTCTCCTCGCGATAGAACCGAAATTTTTACTTTTGGACGAACCAACAGCAAACTTGGACCCTAAAACATCGGGATGGCTAATCGATTTACTCTATGATCTTCAAATTGCTACTGTCGTAACTACACACAACATCAGTTTGGCCCCAGAATTAGGAGAAAGATTGATTGTAATGGGAGAAAATCATCGTATTATATATGATGGCCCAACGATGCAATTTTTAAACGATAAAGAAAAAATGCTCGCTGCGGGTCTTTTGCATAAACATAGACATAGACATGGGAATGTAGAACATTCCCATTATCACTTTCATGATTTTTGATATTATTTATGAATCGCTTCTTTGTTTACATCCAAAGCTGCTTCTTTTATTACTTCGAGAAGGTTGGGATGAGAATGGAAGGATCTTCCTAAATCTTCTGAGGAACCCGAAAATTCCATTGCGATAACAGCTTCGCCTAAGATTTCTGATGCATAAGGTCCAACGATGGATACACCTAAGATTTTATCGGTTTTTTTGTGTGCTAAGATTTTAACCTGACCTTCGGTTTCGCCCATTCCTTTTGCTCTTCCGTTTGCTTTAAAAAGAAATGTACCTACGTTGTATTCAATCCCTTCTTCGATAAGCTTTTCTTCGCTTTTGCCTACCCATGCAATTTCTGGCCAAGTATATACAACATATGGACATAAATCATAATTTACATGAGCATATTTATTCGCGATATGATGTGCAACAGCGATCCCTTCTTCTTCTGCTTTGTGTGCTAACATGGGACCTTCTATAACATCCCCAATAGCATAGATATTTTTTAGGTTAGTTTCTAAGTGTTGATTGACTTTAATGCGACCGCGTTGGTTTAATTCTACTCCGATTTTTTCGAGGTTTAATCCATTTGTGTAGGGTTTTCTTCCTACTGCAACTAATACTTTTTCCGTTTCTATTTCGATGGTTTCGTTTTTAGGTGTTTGTATTTTGGATATTACGCTATCTTTTTTTAGCTGGATATCTACTACTTTGTGGTTTAATAAAAATTTCAACCCTTGTTTTTCTAATGCCTTTCGCGCAATCTGCCTCATTTTTCCATCTAAGTTCATTAAGATATCTGGTAGAACTTCTACGATGGTTACGTTCGTTCCTAAACGACTCCAAACAGAACCTAATTCTAACCCAATTACTCCACCGCCAATAACCAACATGCTTTTAGGAATGCTTTTTAATGCTAAGGCATGATCCGAAATAATGATTTTTTCGCCATCAATTTCTACGTTAAGACCAATATCTTTCGGTGTTATTACCTGAGAACCTGTTGCGATTACACATTTTTTTGTTTCGATGATTTCTTCTTTTTGAGGATTTTTTACTTGGATTTCTATTTTGTTTAGGGAATAAGAATAAAAGCTACCTACGCCAGAATACACTTGGATTTTATTTTTATTCATTAAAAATCGAACGCCATCGGTTAGTTCTTTTACAACTTGATCTTTTCTTTTCATCATCGTATCGAGATCGATAGAAACATTCCCAACCTGTATACCATGTTCTTTAAAATGATGGATTGCTTGATAGTATTTTTCTGAGCTATCTAACAACGCTTTAGAAGGAATACAACCTATGTTAAGACATGTTCCTCCTAATGTTGCATTTTTTTCTATGATAGCTGTTTTTAAACCCAACTGGGCACAGCGAATTGCACAGACATAACCACCTGGACCACTTCCAATCACAACAACATCATACATAATATTACTCCTTTTAGATCTCGAACATCATTCGCTCTGGGTTTTCTACGCATTCTTTTACGCGAACTAAAAAGCTTACTGCTTCTTTCCCATCGATTATTCTGTGATCATAAGATAATGCTAAATACATCATGGGTCGAATTACGATTTGATCGTTTACAACAACAGCTCTTTTGACGATGTTATGCATTCCAAGTATGCCTACTTGTGGAGGGTTTAGAATCGGTGTAGACATCATAGATCCATAGATACCGCCGTTAGAAATTGTAAAAGTACCTCCGCTAAGTTCTTCTAATGTTATTGTGCCTTCGCGAACTTTTTGTGCAAGTCTTGCTATTTCGAGTTCAATTTCTGCAAAACTTAATTTATCTGCATTTCGAACAACTGGAACAACAAGACCTCTTGGACCACCAACTGCAACACCTATATCATAATAATATTTGTATACAATATTTTTATCGCGTATTTCTGCATTTACCGCAGGAAATTCTTTTAAAGCCTGAACACATGCTTTAACAAAAAAAGACATAAATCCTAATTTTATACCATATTTTTTCTGGAAGATTTCGTTGTATTTTTCTCTATATTCCATGATTTTAGACATATCGGCTTCGTTAAAAGTCGTTAAAATTGCAGCAGTGTGTTGAGCTTCTACCAATCGTTCTGCGATTCTTTGTCGAAGCCTACTCATCGGAACGATTTCTTCTCGCTTAGGTTCTGTAATCGCAGGTTTAACTTCTTGTTGGACTTCTATTTTGGGTTCTTGTATAGTTTCTTTTTTTTCGAGATGATGTATAACATCTTCTTTGGTGATTTGACCATGCTTACCAGTGCCAGAAATTTTTGATGGATCGAGGTTATTTTCCATTACTAGTCTTTTAGCAGAGGGCGCCATTTCTACCTGCTGAGTTTCTTCTTTTTTGGGTTCTGTTGGTTTCGGTGTTGGTGTTGGTTCTTGCGATGTTACAGAATCTTCTAGAATTGCTAAGACTTCGTCTATACGAACGGTTTCTCCTGTTTGTTTGATAATTTGTTTTAGAACACCACTTTTAGGACTTGGAACCTCCATTGTTACCTTATCCGTTTCGAGTTCTACTAAAATCTCTCCTTCCTTAACTGCTTCGCCAACATTTTTGTGCCAAGAGGCAACTGTTGCTTCTGTAATAGATTCTCCCATGGGGGGAACTTTAATTTCTGTCGACATATAGCTTCCTTTTTTTATAATTCTATCGCTTCTTTAATTATAGCTTCTTGTTCTTTTAGGTGAACTTTGTAATATCCTGTTGCTGGGCTTGGGGATGCTTGTCTTCCAATGTATTTTAATTTTGTGGGACAAATGTTGCCCAAATGGTTTTCTACATATATCCAAGCGCCTTGATTTCTTGGTTCTTCTTGTACCCAGTAATATTCTTTTGCATTAGAATATTTCGCAATAATTTCTTTAATTTTGTTCTCTGGAAAAGGATAGAGTTGCTCAACACGAATAATTGCAATATGATTTTTGTTTTTATTTCTTCGGGCTTCTCTTAATTCATAATAAATTTTGCCAGTACAGAAGATAAGTTTTTTTACGTCTTTTGGTTTGATTTCTTGATCTGTTTCGTCGATAACCTCGATAAAACTACCGTTAGTGAAATCTTTAATTTCACTTACAGCTTCTACATGTCGTAAAAGAGATTTTGGAGTCATCACAATTAGAGGTTTTCTGTAATTACGTTTAATTTGCCGTCTTAATAAATGAAAGATTTGAGATGGTAGAGTTGGATATACAACTTGTATATTATGTTGACTACATAGTTGTAGATATCGCTCTAATCGAGCACTGGAATGTTCTGGGCCCTGTCCTTCGTATCCATGGGGTAAGAATAAGGTAATTCCAGACATCCTTTGCCATTTTGCTTCTGAACTACTAATAAACTGATCGATAATCACTTGTGCTCCATTGGCAAAATCACCGAATTGTGCTTCCCATATAACAAGAGTTCGTGGATCTGCTAAGGAATATCCAAACTCAAATGCAAGTACTGCTTCTTCGGAAAGTAAAGAGTTGATTACTTCGAACCTTGCTTGATTTGGATCTAAATTTTGTAATGGTGAGTATTCTTCGCCTGTTTCGGAATCAAAAACTACTGCATGTCTATGGCTAAATGTACCTCGTTTACAGTCTTGACCAGAAATTCTAACAGGTGTGCCTTCGAGGAGTAATGAACCATAAGCTAATAATTCTCCCATTCCCCAATCAATCTTTTTCTCTTCTGGTTTAAAAATCATATTATATCGATCTTGGAATAATCTTACAAGTTTAGAGTTTAAGTGGAATCCTTTGGGAACTTGTGTAATTTTTTCTGCTATTTTTTGTAAAGTAGGTAGATCAACACTTGTATTTGGTTCGTTATCGAAATCAATCTTTTTTAGACCTTTCCATTGATCTGTTAATGTTTGAATATAAACTTTTATATCTTCGGACTCCAATCGTTTATGTGAATTTTCTAGATAATGGATATATTCAGATTTAATCTTTTCTTTTTCTTCTTTCGATAAAAGATTCGTTGCAGGTGATTGATCAAAAAGACTAAATGTTCCTGGATGTTGTTTTATTTTTTTGTACATAATAGGTTGGGTGAATGTGGGTTCGTCTGTTTCGTTATGTCCCCATTTCCTAAAACAAATCAAATCGATAAAAACATCGGTATGGAAGGTTTGACGAAATTCAACGGCCAATTTAATTGCGCGATATACAGCAATGGGATCATCACCATTTACATGGAAGATAGGAGTTTGCAGTAATTTTGCGATGTCGGTTGCATAAGGAGTAGAACGTGCATCTTGTGGTTCTGTTGTAAAACCGATTTGATTGTTTACCACTATATGGATAGTACCACCGATTGTATATCCTTTAAGAAGCGCCATGTTGATCATTTCGTAATTGATACCTTGTCCAGCTATCGCTGCATCACCATGGATTAATAGTGCTAGATATTTGTCTCTATTTATGTCGTTATTTTTTGATTGTCTTGCGCGAACAGATCCCATTACGACGGGATTTATTACTTCTAGATGACTTGGATTGAATACTAAACTTAAGTGGATAAGTTTATTGTTGGAGGTTTTATAATCGGAAGAATATCCCATGTGATATTTAACATCTCCCATAGTAATATCTTCACCAACATTTTCGTTAAATTCTGCAAATATATGGGCAACATCTTTTCCCATTATGTTGGCTAATACGTTCAAACGACCTCTATGAGCCATTCCTAAGACAATTTGTTTTACATCGTACTTTCCTGCTTCTTCGATAAGGACTGCCAATGCTGGGATTAAACTTTCTCCACCTTCGAGGGAAAATCGCTTTTTACCCGGATATTTGATAGCTAAAAATTTTTCGAAATATTCAGCACTAAAAAGTTTCGAATAAAGTAATTTAATTTCTTCGTAAGATAATGGATTAAAAAATTCCTCTGCTTCTACATGGTTGATTATCCAATTACGTTTTTCATCATCTCTTATGTAGAAAAATTCAAAACCAGTAGTAGAACAATAGATTTGTTCTATTTTTTTAATAATATTTTCTACGGTATCGGTGTAATTTTTGTTCGCAATGGAAGTAGTGATTTTCTTTTTTAAGTCCGATTCTGTTATGCCATATTTTGCTAAATCAAAAAAGATTTTGGGATCTTTGTTGTATAATCCTAATGGATCAATTTTTGCAACAGAGTGTCCATGTCTTCTATAGTCCTGAATCAATTTGTGAACCTTTAAATTTAAATCCGATTCGTACCAAGAAGAAGGAATATCTTCTGGTTGAACATCCGCAGTAAATGAAACAGGTTTTTTTATTTGAACTTCGCCTTTATCTTCGATAGAATCGAAGAGGATTCTCCAATCTTGGGGAATGCTTTCCGGACTTTTTAAATACTTCTCGTACAATTGCTCCAAATATTCTTTTTGATCTCCCTGGAGCACGGAGATATATTGGAAGGACTTCATAACGTTAACCTTTAATACTCTTTCTTCTGAAATATTTTTATATTTAAAAAAATTAATGAATAATATTTAAGCAATCTAATTTTAACGTTTTGTAAATGGTAATAAGTTCGCCATTCTTGCTCTTTTGATTTCTCTTGCAATTTTTCTTTGAATTTTTGCAGATGCACCGGTCATTCTTCTTGGGAGTATTTTCCCTGTTTTAGAAATAAATCGTTGCAAAATTTCTGGTTTTCTGTAGTCTATTTCTATACCACGAATATCAAGTATCTTTTTTCTATAACGAAACTTAATAGGATTTTTTTCTTGTTCTTTTTGATGTTCTTCTTTAAATTCTTCACTCATATTTACATTTTTTTGTAGGAATTTTTATTGTAAAGAATTTTTTAGATTTTGGGATTCACTTGCAGGTTGAATATTTCTTTTAAAGTTTAGAATTTCTTTGGTAGTAAAAGCTATATACTTACCACATGTATGTAAGTCAAAATCACTATCAAAAGGTTGATCACAATCATGTCCACTTAAAATACTACATTGAGTAGATTTGAATTCTTCTTGGAACTTCTTGTAAAAGTTGTTACAAAAGTTTCGTATTTCTTTTTTGTTATAACCGTTTTCGAATGCAATTTTACTAACAAAACTGATTCCTGTTAACATTGCTCCACAGGTTTCTGCATTTCCTGCTATGCCTTTGCCAAACCCACTTACCATGCCTTTGTAGATTTCTTTGTTTTTTCCTTCGAATTCTGCTATACTACTTGCTATTGCTTCGGAACAGTTATCACTTCCGTAAACAAAGTTATCCGAAGCTTTTTTTATGTAAGATTGAAATTCCTCAAACGATTTTTGAACTAAATTTTCGATGTATTCTTTATGATGGTTATTTTTCTCCATTGTAGACATTTTTTCCATAATTTCCAAAAAAATTTAAAAAAATATTATGTCAAATACTTTATACATGTATAATGTATATGGTTGTTTCGTTTTTTTAAAATAACATTTGTAATAAAGATTTTAACAAAAAAAATGGAGTTATGAAGTGGTTAAACATATTATTAATTTTATTTTTTTTGTTTTGTAAATCCTATTCAACTAAACCAACTGAATATAAAACACAAGATTATAATCAGGCATTAGAGTACTTACAAGGTTGGATATTAAAAACTATGGAAGATTATAAAGTTGTAGGGTTATCATTGGTGGTTGTAGATGATAAGCAAGTTCTATGGAAATTTCAGGCAGGATACGAAAACAAAGAAAAAAAAAATCCCTGTTAGAGATAACACGAATTTTAATATAGGTTCCATTGCAAAAGTTATTAATGCTGTTGCAATTTTAAAACTTGTCGAAGAAAAAAAATTGAATTTAAACGATCCAATTCATAAATATGTCGATGATCTTCCTATTGATTATGACTATCATCGCCCCATTACGATTAAACAATTATTAACGCATCATAGTGGTTTACCGTCCGATTTGATGAAGTTTCTCTGGAATGAGGACTACTTAGAACTTGAACAAATCACAAAAGAAATCCGACTTATTTATTTAGCGAATCCACCTGGCGAAGTTTTTTCTTATTCGAATTTAGGTGTTACACTTTCGGGAAGAATTATCGAAGTTTTAAGTGGCAAAAAATATAGTGATTATCTACAAGAAATGTTTCGCGAATTAGAAATGAATCAAACATCTACAAATTTATTTCGCGCGAAAAATGTATCTAATGGTTATGATGTTGATCTCTTTGGAACAAAAAGTATCCATGAACCACCAATTGTTATGGTTCCCGCGGGAGGTATTTATACGAATGCAGAAGATATGGCAAAATTTATGCAAATGATCCTAAATCGCGGAAGAATCAAAGATAAAACTTATCTATCGCAAAATTCTGTAAGCGAAATGTTCCGGTTGCAAGAGCTACCACCTTTTGATGATCAGCTAAAAATGGGACTTCCTTTTTTCTTGAACGATTTGGGTTTTGGTAAAGTCCTTCAAGCGAATCATGGTGGGGCAACATTAACCTATCATTCTATGATGATTTTACTTCCCGAATTGCCTATGGGAATTTTAGTTATGACCAACACAACCACTGGTAGGTTCATATCTTCGCAAGTGGCAGTTGAAACATTATCATTTTTCGCGAATCATAAGTTTTCTATAAAAAGAGATCGTCCTTCGCGTATTGCTTTAAACAATGCAATCTATAACAAAAAAGAAATTTCTGGTTATTATAACACTACTTTTGGAATGCTACAAATTTTGGATGATGATTTTGAATCGATCAAATGTTCTTATTTAGACTTTTCTTGTGAATTTATCCCAAATAATGGTCTTTTTCGGTTTTACCTTCGCATTTTAAAGTTTATTCCCGTAGAAATTATGAAGGATACCGATTTTGTTTTTAAAAAAATAAACGATCAAATTCTTTTGTATTCTGTTATGGGCAATTCTACCATGCTTATGGGAAGTAAGATTTCTTTTTCGGAAATTGAACAAGCAAAAAAAATGATAGGAGAATATGTATATCCAGTGGAGAAAAATCAAAAACCATTTTTTTACATAGAAAAGATAGCAGTAGAAGAGAAGGATCATAAATTGATTTTAAAGATTTTTTATCCTAATAATCCCATGCCTTTGATATTTTATGTAATACCTTATGGAAAAGATAAATTAAAAATTCCAGGTTTAGGACGTCAATTAG
>Ga0308411_10003531_pt1 | contig 10401 bp, 8 predicted proteins | sample HotsprottomLayer_2_FD_203530 | JGI IMG/M metagenome (GOLD analysis project Ga0308411, IMG submission 203530) | Hot spring phototrophic mat microbial communities from Octopus Spring, Yellowstone National Park, Wyoming, United States -... | ecosystem: Environmental > Aquatic > Thermal springs >... | reverse complement strand
GGCGCTGGTGGCGCCGCCTCCACCGCCTGGTGTACGCCGCGGCGGCGCTGGCGGTGCTGCACTACCTGTGGCTGGCGAAGGTCTGGCGCGAGCCGGCCCTGTGGGGCGCGGTCCTCATCGTTCTGCTGCTGGCGCGACTGCCGCTTCGCCGGCGCGGGTGGGCGCGCCGCGCCTCAGGGGCGCCGCCGTCCGGGGCGGCGCGGCCCGCGCGGGCGCAAGGCCATCCAGACACCGGCGGCGAACCCTCCCAGCAGGCTCAAGATGGCGAACATGGCCCCCGGCCCGTAGACCAGCGCCGCGGCGCGCAGGGCCCCCGCCAGCAGCAGGGCGACGATCCAGCCCACGACGAACAGACGCTGCCGGAACTCCGGCCCGAACCACCGGGGCCGGCCCTGCCCCAGCAGATAGCCCACGCCCCCGGCGATGATCAGCAGTAAGACGTTCGTGATGACCAGTTGCATAGAACCTCGTCGTGGGTGGCCTGGCGGCTTGCGCTTCTAACGTGAAAATAAGCTGCTGGGGCAGGGGAACGGGGAAACCGGGTTTCCCCGTTCCCCCACCCGCGGGAGGGTGTGGGAGGGCGCAGCCCTCCCAAGAATAACCGTATGTTCATTGCGGCGTGGTGCGGCGGAGCCGCATAGAGGACTGAGGTGACCATCGTTCGCCGCGTTCAGCCCCCCTCCCAGCCTCCCCCCCCTGGGGGGAGGAGTCGGGTGCCCGCCCCCGGTGGGGGCGGGTCAGGGCGGGGGCCGGGGCCGTGCCCGTGGAGCCGTGGCGCGGGCGGGCCGCCCGCGCTCCCAGGGCATGGTCATCGCGGCGTGGTGCGCCATGCGCATGACCGTCTCACGTGAACCTACGCCCTCGGCGAGGGGGGTGGGGAAACCGGGTTTCCCCATGCCCCCGCCCGCGGAAGGGGTGGGAGGGCTACGCCCTCACGCAGGGGGAGGGGGAAACCGGGTTTCCCCCTACCTTGTGAATGGGGCCATTGCCGTGCTACAATTGGCCTTAAACCGTTCACCGGCCTATGCGCTACCCCTTACCGATCCCGGCCCCCTCCCCGGCCCGGCCCGATCAGGGTATCTCGATGGGCCGGAACCAACCGTGGGGACAGGGTGTCTATGTCGGAACTCAAAGATAAACTGGTGCTCGTGGTTGACGATGAAGCGCGCATGGTGAACTTCATGCGCCTCAACCTCGAACTGGAAGGCATGCGCGTGGCGACGGCGGCCAACGGCCGCGAGGCCATCGAACGGGTGCGCGAGGATATGCCCGATGTCGTCTTGCTCGACGTGATGATGCCGGGGATGGACGGCTTCGAGACCCTGCGCCGCATCCGCCAGTTTTCGCAGGTGCCGGTCCTGATGCTCACCGCCAAGGATGAGGAGGAGGACCGGGTGCGCGGTCTGGAACTTGGCGCCGACGATTATATCGGCAAACCCTTCAGCCACCGCGAGCTGGTGAGCCGCATCAAGGCCGTGCTCCGGCGCCACTACGCCGCTCCCCCCGTCCCACAGACGCTCGTCAAGGTGGACGACCGGCTGAGCATTGATTTTGCCCGCCGCGAGGTGCTGGTGGATGGCAAGCGGGTCAACCTGCGTCCGACCGAGTACCGCCTGCTCTATCACCTGGTGCAGAACGCGGGCTACGTGCAAACCCACGAGATGCTCCTGACCAAGGTCTGGGGGCCGGAGTACCGTGAGGAAAGCCACTATTTGCGGCTCTACATCACCTATCTGCGCCAGAAGATCGAGGAGGACCCCGCCAATCCCAGGTACATCCTCACCGAGCGCGGCGTGGGGTACCGCTTCGTGGATTTCGAGCATAAACCGGCCTGACGTGAATATACGCTCTCGGAGCGGGGTGTGGGGAAACCGGGTTTCCCCACGCCCCCGCCCGCGGGAGGGCCTGGCCAGCACGCAGGAGGAGGGTTTGGGAGGGCTACGCCCTCCCAAGAATTATTTTCCATCCCGTCGGTGTGCGGCGGAGCCGTATGGACGGCTGACGGGCCATCCCGCGTTCGTCCCGGGGCGAACGATCGCGCGCCCCTACTCTTCCACCAGGCTAAACATCAACTGGCGCAACTGGCGCAGGCGGCGGTCGAGGCGTTCAGGCCGCAGGTGCAGATCATCGCGGATCTGGCTGAGTTGGAGCCGGAAGTTGTCAATCGGCCCCTTCTCGCGCTCGGCGCTGTAGGCATAGGCCCGATCCAGGGAGCGATAGGCCGTCAGGAGGGTGCGGTCGGCCTCGACCAGATCGTTGCGTTGCAGGGCGGCCACGGCGTCGTCAATCTGGCTGGCGGCCCGCAGCAGGTAGAGGGCGCTCCAGATCTGGCGGTCCTGCGCTTGCAGGTCGAGGACCTCCAGACGCACCACGCTGCTATCGGGCGGCGTTGCCGCTGGCGAAGCCGTGGGCGGAGGCGCCGCCGTAGGTGGAGCGGGGGTGGCCGGCGCTGCCGTGGGTGTCGGGGCCGGCGTCGCGATGGAAGGACGCAGCCAGAGCGATTGAATGCCCAGCGTCACCACCACGGCCAGCGCCGCGGTGAGCGCGTGCGGGAGAAGCGCCCGCACGCGCCGTTGCATAGCCGACGGAGACGCGGCGGGCGCGTCTCCGGGTGGCTGAGGAACCTCTGACACGGGCGCCTAGATCTCGTTGGCCAGGAGGATCGCCTGGGCGATCTCCTTCATAGACTTGCGGGTATTCATCGAGAGTTGCTGGATCTTGCGGAAGGCCTCCGCTTCCTTCAACCCCTGCGTATCCATCAAAATGCCCTTGGCGCGCTCGACGATCTTGCGCGTATCCAGGGTCTCCTTGAGGTCGGCGATCTGCCGGTCCATCTCCAGAAACTCCTGATAGCGCGCCATGGCGATCTCGATCGCCGGCAGCAGTTCCGCCTCGCGGAACGGCTTGACGACGTAGTTCACCACGCCCGCCTCCTTCGCCCGCTCGACCAGTTCGCGGTCGGAGTAGGCGGTGAGCAGCAGGACCGGGGCGATCTTTTCCTCGGTGAGGATGCGCGCGGCCTGGATGCCATCAAGCTTGGGCATCTTGATGTCCATCAGCACCAGATCGGGCTTGAGTTCGCGGGCCAGATTTATGACACTCACCCCGTCGCCGGCCTCGCCTACGACCAGATAGCCGAGGCCGACCAGGGTCTCTTTCAGATTCATGCGGATGATCGATTCATCATCGGCGATCACCAGGCGAGTCTGTTGAGCCATGGGACACCTCTTCGAGCCTGTCCGGATAATCAGGGTATCCGCTTTCTTCCTGGGAGGGCTACGCCCTCTCAGACCCTCTCCTCAGGCAGGGTCGCGGAAAAACCGGGTTCCCCCGTCCGCTTTCAGGAGTTATGCAGCCAGGCGCTTCATGCGCTGTTCCGCTAGCCGATACCGAGCCAAGTATAGCACGTTGGAACGGGAGGGGTCAAACGCTTGCGCGAGGGCGCGGGGGCTACGTCAGCGTCGTCCGCCCGGCGACTGAAGCCGCGGGCTAGCCGCTGCGAAGCCCGCCTGCGCGGGCTCGACAGGCCACGCAGGTGGCCTTCGCACCGGTAGCCGAGGCGTTTACGCCCACGGCGGGGACGATCAACCGGACGTTGACGTAGTCCTGGCGAGGGCGCGGGGGTGATCACGGGTACCCGTGTAACGCTCGCGCCGATACATAGATGGCGAGCAAGGCGCGGTTCCACACAACTGCGGGCATCGGCGCCACAACGCCCCCGTCTGGATGCGCCGCGCCCAACCGACAATCAAAACATCCGTTATCGCGCAGGGGGAGGAACACGATGCGGCACCTTCGACGTGCGGCAGGCAACGGCGAAGAGGTGAGGATGGCAAGATCCCGCCGGCGCCGGGCGCTGCTGCGGTACGCCTGGCTGTGGTTCGTCGTTGGGGTGGCGCTTGTGGTGGCGCTGCCGCCGCGCCCGGCGTCGGCGCAAAACCTCCGCTGCACCCTCGGCCCCCTGGGGTTGTACTGGGTGCGGACGCGCATGGTGGCGGTCGAGGGGCACCAACTGGAACTGCGCTTCTGCGCGCCCCACGAGCATAGCATCGTGGCCGAGCAGATGCTCGATCTTGCCGCGCGGGCCTTGCCGGTGCTGGATTCGCTGACCGACGTGCGCCTCGATGGGTCGCACCGGCGCACGTTTTTTCTGGAGAATACCCAGAAACTGATGGAGCTCGGCGCCGATGGGTTCATTGACAGTCGCAACGATGCGATTACCCTGCACCCGCGCAGCCTCGAGTCAACGCTCATCCACGAACTAGCCCACTACTGGGCCGACCGGCAGCGCTTTCCCGAACGCTGGATGGTGGAAGCCTACGCCGAATACCTCACCAGCCTGGCCGCGGGGGAGATGGGCGTGCCATTCGCATCGTTGCCGCCGAACGGCGCCTGTGAGGGATTGCCGCTGCAAAGCTGGCAGCCGGGTTCGGGCCCCGCGGAGGTCTGCGCCTACGCCATTGGTCCGCAGGTGTTGCACGATCTGGCCGCGGCGGCTGGCGCCGACACCCTGCGGCGCGTGATCGGCGACTTGAGCCGGCAGCCGGGGGGTGTGCGCAGCGAGGCGTTGCTGACCCGCCTGGAGCGGGAGAGTGGGGCCAACCTGAGCCCGCTGATGCGCGGGCGGGTCTTCGGGCCGGAACTGGACGCCCGGTTGAGCGAACGGGCGGCGTTGCGCGAGCGGCTGATCCAGGCCACCAGGGCGGCGGAGGCCGCGGGGATCGCTCTGCCCCCGGCGGTGGACGAGCACCTGAACGCCTGGCGTCACCAGGAGGCTGCCGCGGCATTGGAGTGGATCGAGCCGGTGCTGCACGAGGTCGGCGTCACGTGGTCGCGCTGCGTGGAACTGCAACTGGATTGCGCGGCCCTCTGGCGCGGTCTGCCGCCTGACCCGGGACGCTGGGCGGCGTTGCGCGAGCGCCTCCGCGATGCGCCGCAGATACTCAGCGTGTATGGCGACCTCCGCGCGGCTGCCCAGGAACTCGGCGTGGCGATACCGGCGGCGTTCAGCGAAGAAGCCGCCCGGCTGAACTCCGCGACCCTGCCCGCGTTGCAGGTGGCGCAGGAGACGCTGGCGCTGGCCCGGAGCGCCACGGAGCGCTGCGCCAGCGTCCAGGCGCCCTGCCCGGCTGCCTGGCGCCAGTTCTGGAACACGGGTGACGTGCCGGCCGCCCGTGGCGCGCTGGATACGCTGAACAGCCTGCTCGACGCCGCCGCGCAGCTCGAACCGCGTTGCGAGAGCCTCGGGTCGCCGTGCGGTCTCCTCTGGCGGCAGGCCCTGGAGCGGGAAGGTCCGGAGGCGGCGAAGAGCATCCTGGACCATCTGGCGAACCTGCTCGACACCTATGCGCAGCTCGAACCGGGCTGCGAGCGCCTGGGGCTGCCCTGCGCGGCGGTAGCGCGGCAGGCCGTGGACCAGAGGGGGCTGGAGGCCGCGCAGCAAGCCCTGGACGATCTGAGGGACGCGCTCGACATGGATACGAGGCTTGAACCAGACTGCCAGCGCCTGGGGTTGCAGTGCGGCGCGGTGTGGCGGCAGGCCCTGGAGCGGGAAGGGCCGGAGGCGGCGAAGACGGCGCTCGCCGGCCTGGAGGAGATGCTCGAGCGCGGCCAGGCCCTTGAAGAACGGTGTGGCGATCTGGGGGCGCAGTGCGCCTCGCTCTGGCGCCAGACGTTCAACCAGCGGGGCGTAGCGGCGGGGCCGCAGGCGCTCGGCGAACTCGAAACGTTGCTCGATGATGCCGTCCGGATCGAGCAAGCATGCGCCAGGGACGGATGGCCCTGCGCGAAGGCCTGGCGCGAGCGCTTCGCCAACGCCGACCTGCGCGGGGCGCGGGAGGTGCTCAGCGCCCAGGAGCAGGCTCTGCCGGTGCTCGTCGGGATCGAGCGTAGCCTCGCGCCCTCTGTCTTCGACCGCCTACCGGCGCCCGGCGGGCCAGCAGGCGCCTCGCCCGGGGCGGCCCTTCTGCCCGAGGCAAAGCAACTGTTCGCGGCGGGTGAGGTGGCACGGGCGCAGGAACTGGCCAACCAGGCGAAGATCGAGCGCGAGCGGCGCGTAAGGCTGTGGCTCATCCGCGTAGCGTTGCTCCTCGTCGTCCTCATGGCCGGCCTGGGCGCGCTAGTGCTGCTCAGGCTGCGCCGGCGAGCCACGGGGCGGAGGAAGGGTACGCGGTGATCGCGTAGCAGCCGTTCGCGGTGGGGGTGACGATGATCCACGCCCCCTGAGGTGAACATAGGCTCTCGAAGAGGGGTGTGGGGAAACCGGGTTTCCCCACGCCCCCGCGGACGCGGGCCGGAGGCCCGCGCACCCAGGCCCCGGCCCCTGGGAGGGTGTGGGAGGGCGCAGCCCTCCCAAGAACAAACGTATGTTCATTGCGGCGTGGTGCGGCGGAGCCGCATGGAGGGCTGGGGTGACCATCGTTCGCCGCGTTCAGCCCCCCTCCCAGCCTCCCCCCGCTGGGGGGAGGAGCCGGGTTCCCGCCCCAGTGGGGGCGGGTCAGGGAGGGGGGCGGCGCCGTGCCCGCGGCGCCGTGGCGCGGGCGGGACGCCCGCGCTCCCAGGTCATGTGCATCGCAGCGTGGTGCGCCATACGCATGACCGTCTCACGTGACCATAGGGGAACCAGGTTCCCCATACCCCCGCCCGCAGGAGGGTTTGGGAGGGCCAGGCTCTCAAGCAGGGGGCAGGGGAAACCGGGTTTCCCCTGCCCCCTGCCCGGTGGGAGGGTCTGGGAGGGCTGCGTCCTCCCAGGAACAGCCCTGGGGCCGGGGGGATGCGGGTTGGACCCGCGGGCAACCCCTACCCCCGGGCGACCGTGCGTTCCAGCAGCTTCACCGTGGCATAGATGGCGTCAATATGCGGCGTGGCGACGCCGACCAGGCGGCCCAGCTCGATCACCGCGCCAACCATGGCGTCAATCTCGGTCGGGCGGCCCGCTTCGATGTCCTGGAGCATAGAGGTCTTATGGGCCCCGACCTCTTCGGCGCCCTTGATGCGCTGCTCGATGCTGATGCCGAACTCGATGCCCAGGGCCTCGGCAATACGCTGGGCCTCGGCCATCATCGCCACAGCCAGGGCACGGGTGAGCGGTTCGGCGACGATGGCATCGAGGGTAGCGCGGGTGAGGGCGCTGATCGGGTTGAAGGCCAGGTTGCCCCACAACTTGACCCACAACTCATTGCGGATGCGTGGCCGGACGGGGGCCTTCAGCCCGGCGGCGGTCATGAGCTGGGACAGGCGGGTCACCCGTTCGGTGCGAGCGCCATCCGGCTCGCCGAGGGTGAAGCGGTTGCCCTCGATGTGGCGGATGACCCCGGGGCGGACGATCTCGGCGGCCGGGTAGACCACGCAGCCAATGACGCGCTCGGGTTCGGTGCTGGCGGCGATCACCCCGCCGGGGTCAACACTCTCCAGGCGGCGGCCCTCGTGCGGGCCGCCGTGGCGGTAGAAGTACCACCAGGGGATGCCATTCTGCGCGTAGACCACGGCGGTGTCGGGGGCGTAGAGGGCGCGCATCGGCGCGGCCAGGGCAGGCAGGCTCTGGGCCTTGACGGCCACGATCACGTACTCATGGGGGCCGGCCCCGGCCATGTCGGCCGTGGCGCGCGCCGGGCGCGCCGTCTCACGCTGCCCATCGGCATACTCAACGCTGATGCCCTGGCGCTGGATCGCCTCCAGATGCGCGCCGCGGGCGATCAGCGTGACCTCGGCGCCGGCGCGGGCCAGCTTCGCCCCCAGGAAGCCGCCGATCGCCCCGGCGCCAACGATACAGATACGCATACCTTACAGCTTCCGCAAATAGACCCGCTCCAGGGTATGCCGCGGGCCCTTCTCGAGGATCAGGTCGGCCCGTTCGCGGGTCGGCTCGATGTTCTGCTTCAGGTTCACATAGTTAATCTCGCGCCAGATGCGCCGGGCGGTCGCCACCGCCTCCTCCACGCTCAACTCGGCGTAGCGGCGGAAGAACGACGACGGATCGCGGAAGGCCGTCTCGCGCAGGCGCAGGAAGCGCTCGACGTACCACTGTTGCAGCAGCAATTCGTCGGCGTCCACATAGATCGAAAAATCAAAGAAGTCGGAAACAAACATCTGCGGCGCGCGGGAGGCCCGCCCCCCCCGTTGCAACACGTTGAGCCCCTCGACGATGAGGATGTCGGGCCGATCAATCACGCGGGTCTCGTTGGGCACAATGTCGTAGATCAGGTGGGAATAGATCGGCACCTCCAGGCGCGGCACCCCCGATTTGACATCGGCCATGAACTGCAAGAGGCGGCGGCGGTCGTAGCTTTCGGGGAAGCCCTTGCGGTGCATGATCCCGCGTTGCTGGAGCACGCGGTTGGGGTACAGGAAGCCGTCGGTCGGGACCAGATCGACCTTCAGGTCGCCGAACTGGCGGCTGAGGAGCACCTGGAGGATGCGGGCGGTGCTGCTCTTGCCTACGGCGACACTGCCGGCAATGCCGATGACATAGGGCACGCGGCTGGTGGAGGGGTAATCGAGGAAGACATTGGTAACCTGGTACAGGTGCTGCGAGGCTTCGAAGTACAGTTGGAGCAGACGGGTCAGGGGCAGATAGATATCGGCGACCTCCTGCATCGAAACCGAGTCGCTCAGGCTAACGAGATGTTCGAGTTCCTCTTCGGCGATCGGCAATTCAGCGCCATCACGGAGACGCGCCCACTCGGCGCGGGAGAAGCGCAAATACGGGCTGAGGCGGCGTTCGTCGGCGAACACGGTGGCCATGGGTGAAACCTCATTCCTGCGAGTGCGCAAGGCACGCTGGTGCTAGAAGCGCTGGGGAGCGCAGGCATCGTCGCCAGCCGCGTCCCGGCAACTGGTCTTACTCGGCCAGGCCGAGTGTTTGGGCCATGGTGATGCGTTGAAGCTTGCCCGTGGCGCCACGGGGGAGAGCTTCGAGGACGTGGATCCGGCGGGGCACCTTAAAGTCGGCCAGGGAGCGGGCGCAATGGTCGCGCAGTTCGCGTTCGGTGGCCTCGGCTTTGAGCACCACAGCGGCATGCACCTCTTCGCCCAGGGTGGGATGGGGGACGGCAAAGGCCAGGGCCTCGGCCACGGCGGGATGACGCAGGAGCACATCGTCAATTTCCAGGGGTGAAATCTTTTCGCCACCGCGATTGATCAGTTCCTTGATCCGCCCGGTGAGGGCCAGGTAGCCCGCATCATCGAGGTAGCCCTGGTCGCCGGTGCGGAACCAGCCGTCTACGAAGGCCGCGGCATTGGCCTCCGGGTTATTCTCGTAACCATCAACAACATTGCCGCCCCGCACCACCACTTCGCCCTTCGCCCCGGGGGCGAGCAGGCGACCGCGCTCGTCCATGATCCCCACGTCCACCCCGAAGCCGATGCCGACGCTGCCGGGCTTGCGCGGGGCGGGCGGGAGGGGGTTGGAGGTCATCTGGTGGCTAGCCTCGGTCATGCCGTAGCTTTCGAGCACCGGCGCGCCGAAGACCGCTTCCATGCGTTCCATGACCACGGGCGGCAGGGGGGCGCTGCTGGAACGGATGAACCGAAAGCGGTGCGCCTGGATCGCCGCCAGGTTGCGTTCGGCCCGCGCGAGCAGGGCCTGGTGCATGGTGGGCACCGCCGAGTACCAGGTGGGCCGGAACGCTTCGACCCACTGCCAGAACTTGAGCGCATCGAAGCCGGGCGGGCAGATCACCGCGCCGCCGGTGGCCAGGGTGCTCAACAATGAGGCAACAATGCCGTGGATATGGAACAGCGGCATCACGCAGAGGGCCCGGTCGGCGGGGCCAAGCTGGTAGGTTTCGGCGATGTTGGCGGTTGACGTGGCCAGGTTGCGATGGCGGATGGGCACGCGCTTGGGGCGGCTGGTGGTGCCGCTGGTGTGGAGGATCATGGCCACGTCATCGGGGCGGGCGAAATCCGGGGTATGGCCGGGGGCGGGGGGGTGATCGGCGTGGAAAGCGACGGCGCCATCCGCGCGCGTTGCGACCTCGATCAGCCGCATGCCCGGGAGCATGGCCGCGCGGGCCTCCGGCATCGCCCCGGAAGGGACGATCAACGCCCTGGCCCGGGTATCTTCGTAGTAAAAGGCGAACTCCTCCTGTCGGTATTTCGGGTTGAGGGGCGCGGCCGTGGCAGCCGTAGCGGCGGCCAGGAAGGCAACCGCCATCTCCGGGCCGTTGGGCAACGCCAGGGCGACACGGTCGCCACGGGCGAGGCCCAGGGCCTGCAACTGGGCCGCCAGGTCGGCCACATGGGCCCGCAGCGCGGCATAGATTATGGGCGGGCGGCCGGGGGCCAGGATCGCGGGCTGGTCAGCGGCGCCGCTGTCGAGCAAGTCGAGCAAGGTCCGGGTCACGGGCTCACGGGCCATCATCGGCTCCTGTCAGGGCAGCATCGGTCGAGCAAGGTCCGGGT
>Ga0308411_10003528_pt1 | contig 10409 bp, 9 predicted proteins | sample HotsprottomLayer_2_FD_203530 | JGI IMG/M metagenome (GOLD analysis project Ga0308411, IMG submission 203530) | Hot spring phototrophic mat microbial communities from Octopus Spring, Yellowstone National Park, Wyoming, United States -... | ecosystem: Environmental > Aquatic > Thermal springs >... | reverse complement strand
GGCGGCGGGTCTTCATTATAACAGTCACGACGATTCGGGCGCCCCCGAGGCCCCGAACAGAGCCGGCAGGTCGGCACGGAGGCTGGCGATGTGCTCGCGCATCGCGTCCTCGGCGCGACGGCCGTCGCGGACGCGCATCGCCGCCACGAGCCGGGCCATCTCCTTCAGGGACTTGGCCGCGCGCCCGCGCACGCGGAACGTGCGGAGGCGGATGGCATGGAGTTGCCCACGCACCGTGCGCAGGGCCTGGTCGAGCCGTCCGTTGCCCGACATCTCGGCGATCGCCGCGTGGATCTCCAGGTCGAGGCCCAGCATGGCGTCGTGGTCCTCCCGCTTGAGCGCCGCGCCGAACGCGCGGATGAGCGCGTTGAGCCTGGCGTGGAACTCGGGTGTGGCGCGCTGCGCCGCGCGCCGCGCCGCCCGGCTTTCGAGCACCTCGCGCAACTCGTAGAGCTCGTCGAGGTCGGCCAGGCTGAGCACCGGCACGATCACCCCGCGGCCCGGCAGCGCCTGCACCAGCCCCTCGGCCTCCAGCCGGCGTAGGGCGTCGCGGATCGGCGTGCGGCTCACCTGCCAGGCGCGCGCCAGCTCGAGCTCGTTGACGCGCGCGCCCATTGGCAGGTCCCCGTGGAGGATCGCCTCCCGGAGCTGGCGGTACGCGGCCGCGCCCACGGTCTCGCGGGCCGGCAACGCGCCCCAGAACGGGCTCACCTGGGGAAACGCCCGTGGGCTGCCCGGGGGTTCCGGCGCATCCGGCGGCTGGCGCGAGGTCGCCATCAACTCAAGTGTATATTGCATACTGAGCGCAATCAACCATCTCCTCGACCACCGGCGCCGCCAGGCACAGCGGCTTGCCGCGCGGCCCGGACGCACGGTAGGGTGACCGTGGAGGCCGGTGCCCGTCAGGCCGGCCCGCGGAGGGACGCTGGTGACGTACATCATTGCCGAGCCGTGCATCAACACCAAGGACCGGGCCTGCGTGGAAGTGTGCCCCGTGGACTGCATCTACGAGTACGTCGAGGAGGTAGGGGCCTTCGTCGTCCCGGACCCCAGCACCGGCGCCGGCATGGACAAGACGGTCATCCCGCGCGGGCAGTCGGTGCACCTGCCCGGCCCCGATGTGCCGAAGGACAAACTGCTGTCGATGCTCTTCATCCATCCCGACGAGTGCATCGACTGCGGCGCGTGCGAGTCGGTGTGCCCGGTGACCGCGATCTTCGCCGAGTCGGACGTGCCCGACCAGTGGAAGGAGTACATCCCGCTGCAGTACGCGGCGTTCGGGCTGGAAAAGAAGTAGCCCGGCCGCTTCCCCGCCGGGGCGCGCCGCGTGGCGCGCCCCGGCGCCCTGGGGTATAATCCCACCACGGCCCGGCACGACCGCGCCGGGCGCGGGACGCCGTCACCTCTCCGGGGCGCACATGCTGAACTGGCTGCGCCGTCCCAAGTATGGAGCCGTGGAACGTCGCGACATCCCTGCGGGGGTGTGGGCCAAGTGCCCGAAGTGCGGCGCCACGGTCTACCATCGGGATCTGGTGCGCAACCTCAAGGTCTGTCCGGCCTGCGGCTTCCACCACCGCCTGAGGGCGGAGGAGCGCCTAGCCGTGACCGTGGACGAGGGCACGTTCGAGGAGCACGACGCCGGCATCGTCTCCGGCGACCCCCTGCGGTTCGAGGGCTACGCCGACAAACTCCGCGAGGCGCGCGAGAAGACCGGCGGCGCCGACGCGGTGATCACCGGGGTCGGTGCGGTGGACGGAGCCCGCACCGCGCTCGCGGCCCTGGACTTCGCGTTCATGGGCGGCTCGATGGGATCGGTCGTGGGCGAGAAGATCGCGCGCATCGCCGAGCACGCGGTGGCGCAGCGCCTGCCGCTCGTCGTCTTCTCGGCGTCGGGCGGCGCGCGCATGCAGGAGGGCGCGCTCTCGCTGATGCAGCTCGCCAAGACGAGCGCGGCGATCGCGCGGTTGCACGAGGCGCGGCTGCCCTACCTCTCCGTGATGTGCGATCCGACCACGGGCGGGGTCACCGCGAGCTTCGCGTTCCAGGGCGACGTGATCCTGGCGGAGCCCGGCGCGATGATCGGGTTCGCCGGGCGCCGGGTCATCGAGCAGACCATCCGCCGCAAGCTGCCCGACCACTTCCAGACCGCCGAGTTCTGCCTGGAGCACGGCCTGATCGACATGGTCGTGCCGCGATCGGCCATGCGCGCCACGCTGGGGCGGTTGCTCCGGTTCTTCGGCGCGCCGCATCTGCCCGCGCGCGAGCCGGCGGCCGCCGCGGCACCCACGGCCCCCCCGGGCGGGGCCCCGGCGGACGGCGAGGCGTAGACCCGTGTCGGTGATCCTGCCCGAGCGGGACCGCGCGGCCGAGGCGCGCGCGCAGGAGCTCGAGGCCCGGCTCGCGGAGCTGGCGCGCGAGATCGCCGCGCTGCGGCGGCGCGGCGAGAAGGAGCACGTGGAGGTGGACCGCGTCATCGCGGAGCTCGAGGCGCGCGCGGGCGAGCTGCGCCGGGAGCTGCTCGACCTGCGGCCGCCCTGGCAGGCTGTCGCGCTCGCCCGCCACCCGCAGCGGCCCAAGGCGCAGGAGATCGTCGCCGCGCTCGTGGAGGAGTTCACCGAGCTCCACGGCGACCGCCTCTTCCGCGACGACCCGGCGCTGCTCGCCGGCGTGGGATGGTTCGACGGCCGGCCGGTGGTGGCGATCGCGCCACGCAAGGGCCGCGACACGCGCGAGAACCTGGCGTTCAACTTCGGCATGCCCTACCCCGAGGGCTACCGCAAGGCCCTGCGCGCGATGAAGCTCGCCGAGAAGTTCGGCTATCCGGTCCTCAGCGTGGTGGACACCCCGGCCGCCTACCCGGGCGACGCCGCGGAGGAGCGGGGTCAGGCCGAAGCGATCGCACGCAACATCCTGGAGATGACGCGGCTGCGCGCCCCGATCGCGGTGGTGATCACCGGCGAGGGCGGGAGCGGCGGCGCGCTGGCGGTGGCCGTCGGCGACGTCGTCCTCATGCTCGAGCACGCGATCTACACCGTGATCCCACCGGAGGGCTGCGCCGCCATCCTGTGGCGTGACGCCGGGCGGTCGCGCGAGGCGGCCGCGGCGCTGCGCCTGACCGCCGCGGACCTGGCCGCGCTGGGCGTCGTGGACGAGATCGTCCCCGAACCGCGCGGCGGCGCGCACCTGGACCCGGCGGCGGCGATCGCCGCGGTCGGCGAGGCGCTGCGGCGCCACCTGCGCGCGACGGCCGGTCACCCGATCGGGACCCTGCTCCAGCGCCGGTACGCGAAGTACCGGGCGATGGGGTATTATGAGGAGCAGGCATGACGGAGCGCATCGACGCCGAGCAGGTCCGGGAGATCGTGCGCATCGCCGAGGAAGCCGGGCTGGCCGAACTCGAGGTGGCCACGCCCGCGCTGACCGTGCGCGTGCGGCGCACCGCGGCGGGCGTCGCGCCGGCCGCGACCGCGCCGGCCGCCGCGACGGTGGCGGGCGAGCCCGGGCCGGCGGTGGACGTCGCGCTGCCGGCGGCCGCCGCGAACCACCTGGAGCCGCTCGTCGCGCCGATGGTCGGCACGTTCTACCGCGCCGCCACCCCGGACGCGCCGCCGTTCGTCTCCGAGGGCGACTACGTGACCGAGGGGCAGGTCGTCTGCATCATCGAGGCGATGAAGCTCTTCAACGAGATCCAGGCCGAGCGCGCCGGCCGCGTCGCCCGCGTGCTCGTCGAGAACGCGTCCCCGGTCGAGTACGGCCAGCCGCTGTTCCTGATCGACCCCACCGCCCGGCGAGCCTAGCCGCGTGTTCCGCAAGGTCCTGGTCGCCAACCGCGGGGAGATCGCGGTCCGCGTCATCCGAGCCTGCCACGAGCTCGGCGTGCGGACCGTGGCCGTCTACTCCGAGGCGGACCGCGGCTCGCTGCACGTGCGGCTCGCGGACGAGGCGTTCTGCATCGGCCCGCCGCCGACGGCGGCCTCCTACCTCAACATCCCCAACATCATCGGCACCGCGGAGCTGCTGGGCGTGGACGCGATCCACCCCGGCTACGGCTTCCTGGCCGAGAACGCGCGCTTCGCCGAGATCGTGGCCGACTGCAAGATGACGTTCATCGGCCCGCCGCCCCAGGCGATCGCGCTGATGGGCGACAAGGCCGCGGCGCGCGAGCAGATGAAGCGCGCGGGCGTGCCCGTCGTGCCGGGCAGCGGGGGGCCGGTGCGCTCCGAGGGCGAGGCGCGCGAGGCCGCGCGCGCGACCGGCTATCCGTTGATCATCAAGGCCGCCGCCGGCGGCGGCGGCCGCGGCATGCGCACCGTGCACGGGCCCGACGAGCTGCCGCGGGCGCTGGCCACCGCGCAGCAGGAGGCCGAGGCCGCGTTCGGCGACAGCCGCGTCTACGTCGAGAAGTACATCGAGGAGCCGCGCCACGTGGAGGTGCAGGTGCTCGCCGACCGACACGGCACGGTCCTCCACCTGGGCGAGCGCGACTGCTCGATCCAGCGCCGCCACCAGAAGCTCATCGAGGAAGCCCCCCCGCCCCGGCTGCGCGAGCGCACGCGGGCCGCGCTGGCGCGTGCCGCGGTCCGGGCGGCGCAGGTCATCGGCTACACCAACGCGGGGACCGTGGAGTTCCTCGTGGACGCCCACGAGAACATCTACTTCATGGAGATGAACACGCGCATCCAGGTCGAGCACCCGGTCACCGAGATGGTGACCGGCATCGACCTGGTCAAGGAGCAGATCCGGATCGCGGCGGGCGAGCGGCTGGGCTACGGCCAGCGCGAGGTCGAGATGCGCGGGCACGCGATCGAGTGCCGCATCAACGCCGAGGATCCGCGCCACGGCTTCCGACCGTCTGCCGGCACCCTCACGGCGTTCCACCCGCCCGGCGGTCCCGGCATCCGCGTGGACACGCACGGCTATCCCGGCTACACGATCCCGCCCTACTACGACTCGCTGATCGCCAAGGTGATCGCGTGGGGCCGCACGCGCGACGAGGCGATCGCGCGGATGCGCCGCGCGCTCGTCGAGTTCGAGATCGCCGGCGTCGCCACCACGATCCCCTTCCACCTGCGCGTGCTGGACAACGCCTTCTTCCGCCGGGGCGAGGTCTACACGAACTTCATCCAGCGGCGGCTCGAGCCCGAGGGCCCCTGAGCGGGCCGCGCGGGGTCGGCTGACCGCGCGCCCCTCCGCCCGCGCCGGAGGAAGCCCCCCGCGGCGACCAGAAGTAGACGGCGCACACCCCTTCGCAGACTGCAGGAGGTGCGGGCATGCCCGAGACTGGGTTCCCCGTCGTCGTCGCCCTGATCCTGGTCCTGGTCTGGGCGCTGTACCTGGGGATCAAGATCGTGAGGGAGTACCAGCGGCTGGTGGTGTTCCGCTTCGGCAAGTACAACGCCACCAAGGGCCCGGGGATCGTCTACCTGATCCCGATCGTCGACCGGGCCGTGTGGGTCGACCTGCGCGAGGTCTTCCTCGAGATCCCCTCGCAGACGTGCATCACGCGCGACAACGCGCCGATCAACATCGACTTCCTCATCTACTGGAAGGTCGTGGATCCCGAGAGCTCGGTCATCCAGGTCGGCGACTTCGCCGGCGCGGCGCGCGGCATCGCCACCACCACGCTGCGCGCCGTGATCGGCGACATCCTGCTCGACGACGTGCTCGCGCGCCGGGAGCAGATCAACCAGGTGCTGCGCACCAAGCTCGACGAGGTCACCGAGCGCTGGGGCGTCAAGATCACGACGGTCGAGATCCGCGAGATCCTGCCGCCCAAGGACGTCCAGGAGGCGATGACCCGCCAGATGTCCGCGGAGCGCTCGCGCCGCGCGGTCGTCACCGAGGCGGACGGCAAGAAGCAGGCCACGATCACGGTGGCCGAGGGCGACAAGCAGTCGGCGATCCTGCGCGCCGAGGGCGACCGCCAGGCGGCGATCCTGCGCGCCGAGGGCTTCGCGATGGCGCTCGACACGATCTTCAAGGTAGCGCAGACCGTGGACAGCAAGACGATGGTCCTCCAGTACCTGGACGCGCTCAAGGCGCTGGGCGCCGGGCCGGCCACCAAGTTCATCTTCCCCATGGAGTTCACCAAGCTGCTGGGACCGCTGGTGGAGATGGCCGACCGGGGGCTCAAGGAGAAGGGCGCGTAGCGGCGGCGCCCCGGCCGTCTATCCCGGCCCGGCGCGCACGGGTCGGCCGGCGCGGACCTCGCGGCGGAGCCCGCGTGGGTCTTTCACGACCCGGCCCCGGACCAGCACGTAGTCGATCCCGGTCGAGAACCGGTTCGGGTGCTCGACCGTGGCGTGGTCGGCCACCGCCGCAGGGTCGAAGACCACCAGGTCGGCGTCCGCACCGACCTGCAGCCGACCCTTGCGCCGGAGCGCGGGCGCGCACATCTCCAGGCGCCGGGCCGGCATGATGGTCATCTTGGCCAGCGCCTCCATCAGCCCGAGCACCCGCCGCTCGCGGACGTAGACGCGCAGGGTGCGGGCGAACGTGCCCGCGGCGCGCGGGTGGTTGTTGTTGCCGGGCTCCAGGATCGCGTCGCTGCCGATCATCACCAGGGGCGACCGCAGCGCGGCGACCAGGTCGTCCTCGGGGATCGCGTAGGCGACGGCAACCTTGCCCTGCTGCCGGTAGCGGACGAAGCTGGCCGGCGTCAGGCGCTCGGTGGTCCCGGCGAGCTGGAGGTCGCCGTGGTCGATGCGGAAGCGCCGCTGCCAGCCGGGATCGAAGCGGGCCGAGTTCAGGTAGGTGGCCCAGAACGTGTACGGGTAGACGCAGGCGGTGACGTCCACCCCGTCGGCGCGGGCCTCGTCGAGAAGCCGAAGCGACTCGGCCATGGAGAACGTGCCGCCCGTGCTGTGGATGTGGTTGATGTGCACGGCCGCGCCGGTCCGCCGGGCGGCGCCGAGCACCTCCCGTAGCGCGTCGAGGTTGGTCCCCGGCGGCTCCATGTCGGAGTAGCGCACGTGCACGGAGAAGAGCACGCGGTGCGCCGCCGCGACCCGCATCATCGCCTCGATCTCCGCGGTGGTGGTGCCGGGCACGTACTCCGGGCTCATGGAGATGCCGAGCGCCCCCTCGCGCACGGCCCGGGCCGCCAGCGCGGAGAGGCGGGCGATCTGTGCCGGCTGCGCCGGGGCGTAGCGCCCGATGCCCAGCCGCGCCCGCGCCGCGCCGTAGTAGAAGGCTCCGCCGAAGTGCAGCGGCAGCCGGGCCCGCTCGTAGGCGCGGTACCACGCGCCCATCTCCGCGGAGGCCCCGTGCATGGCCAGGTTGGTCGTGACCCCGTCGGCGATCTTGTACCACACGCCGTAGGCGTTGGGATCGTAGGAGAGGATGTCGATGAAGCCCGGGGCCACCACGCGCCCGGCCGCGTCGATCTCCCGCCGGCCCCTCAGCGGGGCGCGCGTGATCGCGGCGATACGCTCCCCTTGGACGGCCACCGCGATCCCGGCCTCGTCCATGCCGCGGGCCGGGTCCATCGCGCGGGCGTTGTGGATCACGAGGTCGTAGACCTCGCCCGCGCCGGCCGCTCCGCTGGCGGGCGTCGCGAGCGCGCGGACGGCGCCCCCGAGCGCGGCCGCGGTCCGGTACCCCAGGGCCGCCCACCCGAGCGCGGCGGCGCGCCCCAACCACCGCCGCCGGCTGACGCGCACCGCGTGGCTCACGTCACCGAGAGGGGCCTCGGCGTTCCCCCCCGGCCCGTGGACCGCTGCAGCAGGTAGACCGCGGCGATCAGCCCCGCGCCCAGCAGGTCCGTCGTCAGGCCGGGCTTGATGAGCGCCAGGGCGGCGCCGATCAGCATCGCCCGCTCGTACCAGGCCGAGCGCCGCAGCAGGTAGCCGGTGGTCCCCGACACGAACGCGAGCATGCCGATCGTCGCCGTCAGGATCACGTGGGTACCGTGGGCAACGCTGCCCACGTTGATCAGCAGTAGCTCGTGGTTGAAGAAGAAGAGGAACGGCAAAATGGCGGTCCGCATGTCGTAGACGAAGCCCTGGATGCCGGTCTTGATCGGGTCGGAGCGCGCGATCGCGGCCGCGGCATAGGCGGCGAGCCCCACCGGCGGCGTGTCGTCCGCCAGAATCCCGAAGAAGAAGACGAACAGGTGGATCGCGACGAGCGGGATGTCCAGGCCGGCGGCGCGGGCCAGGTTCTGCACGACCGGCGCTACGAGCGCCGCCATGATGATGTAGTTGGCCGTGGTCGGCACGCCCATCCCCAGGATGAGCGACGCCACCGCGGCCAGGATGAGCACGATCCAGATGTTGCCGCCTGACAACGCGCGGACCAGGTCGGTGAGCCCGAAGCCCAATCCGGTCATCGTGACGATGCCGACGATGATGCCCGCCGCGCCGGTCGCGATCGCGATGGTCACCATGTTGCGGCCTCCGGCCTCGAGACCGCCGAGCACTTCCCCGGCGGCCCGCCGCACGCCGGCCAGCACGCCCGCGCCCCCGCGGAGCGCGCGCAGCACCTCCTGCACCGCGATCAGCACGACCAGCACGCCTGTGGCGTTCAACGCGCTGCGCTCCGGGGTCAGCCGGACCACGATGAGCATGTACAGCAGGACGCCGACCGGGATCAGGTAATGGAGGCCCGAGACCAGCGTCGTCGAAAACGGCGGGAGCTCGGCGCGCGGCAGCCCCCGGAGGTCGAGCTTGAGCGCCTCGAAGTGGGTCACCGCGAAGAGCCCGATGTAGCTGATCGCCGCGGGCACGATCGCGTGGACGATGATCTGCGCGTAGGGCAGGCCGAGGAAGTCGGCCATCACGAAGGCCGCGGCGCCCATCACGGGCGGCATGAGCTGGCCGTTGGTGGAGGCGGCCACCTCGGTGGCGCCGGCCTTCTCCGGCGGGTAGCCGACGCGCTTCATCAAGGGGATGGTGAACGTACCGGTGGTGACCACGTTGGCGATCGAGGAGCCCGAGATGATGCCGGTGAGCATGCTGCCGACGACCGCGGCCTTCGCCGGCCCGCCGCGGAAGGTTCCGAGCAGGCTGTAGGCCACATCCACGAAGAACTTGCCGGCACCGGCCCGGTCCAGCAGCGCGCCGAAGAGCACGAACAGAAACACGAAGGTCGCGGAGACCCGGATCGGCGTCCCCCAGATGCCCTCGCTGGTCAGGTAGAGCTGTTGGACGATCTGACTCCACTGGTAGCCGGCGTGCAGGAAGAGGATGTCGGGCGGCCGGAACGGCAGGATCCCCCTCGGCCCGGTCGCAGCGTAGAGGATGAGGACCGCGGCGATCAGGGGCAGGGCCGGGCCCACGACGCGGAAGGCGGCGAGCAGCAGCAGGAGCAGCGTGACGGTCCCCATCACGGTGTCCGCGGTGTTGGGGATGCCGCCGCGGACGGCCACGATGTTGTAGTACTCGACGACGACGTACAGCGCCCCCGCCGCCGCCACCGCGCCCAGAATCCAGTCGACCGCCGGGACCCGATCGCGGGGACCGCGGCGGGACGGATAGACGAGGAACGCGAGCACGAACCCGAACGCGAGGTGAAGCGGGCCCAGTCGGAGCGGGTCGAGCCGACCGGCCCAGGTCGCGTACACCTGGAAGACGCTCCAGACGACCGCCAGAGCGGAGAGGGCCGCGCGCTGCCAGGCGGCAGCGGGCTCCCGCGCGCCGTACTCGACCCGCTTCAGAATCTCCGAGGCGTCCTGGGCCATGCCGGCTCCCCCTCAGACCGCGCGGGCGGACGGCCGCGCCCGAACAGATGAGCCCGGCCCTGTGCGAGCCGGGCTCATCGTGCCGGCCGTGCGACGGCTATCGCGCCTCGATTCCCGCCGGGATCGGAATGCGCTTCTCCCGGTAGAAGAGCTGCGCGCCCGCGTGGAGCGGGATGGCCATGCCATCGAGCGCGCGCTCGAGGTCGAAGTACCGCTCGAGGTTGGCGTGGATCTTCTTGAAGTCGGCCAGTTTCTCGTCGAAGAGCAGGCGCATGACGTTGTAGACGGTCGAGGTGTCGATGTCGGTGCTGGTCGCGAGCTGGGCCAGCACGGTCACGGTCGTCACCGGCGCGTTCACGCCCCGGTAGGCCCCGCTGGGGATCGCGAAGGCGGTGAGGAACGGATACTTCTGACGGAGCTGGGCGATGCGGGCGGGCTCCAGCCCCAGGAACGTGACCGGCGCGGTGAGCGCGGCCTGCGTGATCGCCGCGTTGCCGAGGCCGACGGTGTAGAACATGCCGTCGATCCGGCCGTCCTGCAGGAGCTGCGCCCCGGCCGTGGCCGACCCGCGCACGGGCTCCGCGAGATCCTCGACCTTCAGCCCGAAGGCCTCGAGGACCTGGATCGAGTTCTGCTCGGCGCCGCTGCCGACGTCGCCGATGTAGATGCGCTTGCCCTTGAAGTCGGCGACCGATCGGATGTTGCGGTCGCTGCGGGCGAGGATGTGGAC
>Ga0308411_10003527_pt1 | contig 10411 bp, 6 predicted proteins | sample HotsprottomLayer_2_FD_203530 | JGI IMG/M metagenome (GOLD analysis project Ga0308411, IMG submission 203530) | Hot spring phototrophic mat microbial communities from Octopus Spring, Yellowstone National Park, Wyoming, United States -... | ecosystem: Environmental > Aquatic > Thermal springs >... | reverse complement strand
TCGCAGGAGGTATGTTATTCATCGTGGCATCCCTCTCAGTCTTGCCAACAGGGTCAGTGCGTGCTGAACGGCCCATGAGCATTACCGAGACATCAACGGCAGAGCCGCCAACCCAAACGCCGACTAACACACCAACCAGTACGTTGACGCCAACTCAAACATCGACTAACACGCCGACCAGTACGTTGACGCCAACTAGCACGCCAACCAGTACGCCAACCCCAACCAACACCCCGACAGGTAGCGGCGGGGGCGGCGGAGCCACGCCCACCCCAACCAACACCCCGACAGGTAGCGGCGGGGGCGGCGAGAGTACACCTACCTCAACTCCTACAATTGTTTCCTCCATCACTGATCTGGCACTGACCAAATCGGTTGCGCCGTCGGTAGCCAATGTCGGCGACGAGGTGGTCTATACCCTCACGCTCAGGAATGTTGGCAGCGCACCGGCCACTGAGGTCACGATTGACGACCCCTTACCGGCCTTTCTCAGCCTGATCGGCGCCAATGCATCAAGTGGCACGGTTCAACTAGACGGGAATCGGGTGCAGGTGACCATTCCGGTTGTTGCGCCAGGTGAGCAGGTGGTGGTATCGATCCAGGCACGACTACTTGCCGAACCGCTACCGCCCGAAAACCGGAACGTGGCGACTGCCCGTACCAGTAGTGTTGAAATTACGACGGATAACAACACGAGCAGTGCGACGATCCTGCCAGTGTTACCCGACCTGGCACTGACCAAATCGGTTGCGCCGTCGGTAGCCAATGTCGGCGATGAGGTGGTCTACACGCTTACACTCAGGAATGTTGGGGGCGCACCGGCAAATGATGTCACGCTGCTCGATAATCTGCCATCGTTCCTACGTCTAATTGAGGTCACGACAACGGCTGGTAATGCGCAATCAGATGGCAACCAGGTGACAGTAACGGTGCCTGTTGTTAATCCTGGTGAGACGGTGGTGGTACAGATTACCGCGCAAGTTCTCACCCCACCAATTGCCCCTGATAATGTGAATGTGGCAACTGTGCGAACCGGTGATAGCGAGATAACAACTGAGAATAACAGTGATAGTGTGAAGCTCGGTCAGAACGGTATCAGAACTGATACTATCTCCTCACCAGCAATCCTGCCACGAACCGGTAGTTATCTAGGCCGTTCGCTATTGTCTTTGATCGGCTTTGCGCTGATCGCTATCGGGCTTGGTGCACTGGTGCGACGTCGGTCGTCGGGTTAGCGCGTACACGACCGGTAGTAGTGTTGCCCCCTTCTCGTTTTGACTGGGTCTCCAAACAGTAAGACGCTGAAGGGGTAAGATATTTTACCCACTCATCTGGAGATAATAACGATGCGGCATCTTTTACTACTCTGCGTTGCCTTTGCCGTGGGAACAACTTTGGCTACGCCAATGACGCTGGCGCAGCCGACTAACGGTCTGGTACTGCGCTCGCGGGCCGATGGGGTAGAGATCGCATGGCAGGGGAATGGTTCAACTGAACCGCAACGTTTTGTCCTGTATCTGCGTGCAGATGCTTCACCGCTCCCGGTACTGCGTGAACTCCACGATCAGGCGATTGACGAACCGGTACCGGCACCGGGTTTGCCAGTTGTTACCATCAATGGCGATCAATATGAGCCGCTGCCTGCATTTATCTCTGAGATACCAAATACACCGCTCCGCCTCATCGGTGAAGGGTATCAGCGTGGTAGACGGATGGCGCTTTACGAACTTGCCCCACACTATCAATCTGATACTGGGCCACGGCTGACGACACAGATACGGGCATTTGTCGTTGGAGCAACGCTGCAACCGCCAACTAGCCTAACATCTGTGCAATTGACTAGTGTTCCCGCGCCCGATCCGATAGCAGCACGTAACGCTTGGGTTATTGACGTTCAGGCTGAAGGCATCCAGGAAATTTCGGCTGATACCCTCCGTGCGCTAGGACTTGACCTGGGCCAGGTTGCGGTCAGTCGCTTGCGCTTGCAGCGTGCCGGGATCAATCTGCCGTTAGAGCCGATCTTTCGCGGTGAGACGATAACCGCATTGCGGTTCTATGCCCCACCACCCGGTGACCGTTGGTCGGCAAGCGATCGTTACTGGCTGACGGTTGAAGAGAGCGGTAGTCCTGCCTTGATGGGAAGCCGAACTGCGCAACCGCAGGCTGGTGATCAACCGGCACTGGTGACGGTTAGCGATGTCTGGCCAACCGACTCACCAACGCTGTACGAGTCAACGTTGGCCGGTTTCGATGGCGATCACTTTTTTAGTCGGCAGCTTGATGCCAGTGCTGGTGCGCCGATGAGCACAACTATCACTTTGACACCAATGCTCCCTCTTGCTAGTAGTGGTCAGATGAGTATCTCGCTCGAATTGGCGACGTTGGTCAGACACAGCGGAACACACCGCCTCCATGTTGCCGCCAATACCTGGGAGACGACCGTCACGTGGAGCGGTTCTGGCAGTCACCAGGCAACGGTTATCTTGCCATCTCCTACCACGATCATTACGCTGACGCTCGATCCGGTCAGTGGTATTGATCGTGTCTATCTGGATCGGATGCACTTTACCGCACCGGCTCAGACGACGTTTACGGCTGCTGGTGCGATCTTCAACGGTCAGACTGGTCGTTTTCGTTACTTATTAACCGGTGCACCAACGGGCATTACCGTATACGACATCACCGATCCCTGGCAACCAGTACGATTGCTGTTCGATGATACAGTCTTCGCCGATGATGCACCGACACCGCGTCGTTATCTGGTAACCGGTTCGGCAACGCTGCACACGCCGACGGTAGCGCGTCATCAACCGGTTGATCTGACCGTACCAGGCAATACCCGTGCCATTTACATCGCTCCTCGCGCATTTCTAAGCGATCTTGCACCGTTGCTGAATCATCGGCAGGCGCAGGGCTGGTCACCGATTGCAGTTGCGGTTGAAGACATTTACGCCGGTTGGAGCGGCGGCGAGCCAGACCCACGCGCAATTCGGAATTTCTTGCGCTACGTAGTAACGACCTGGTCTCCTAATCTGATAGCAGCTATTCTGGTCGGTGATGGCAGTTCCGATCCACGCGATTATCTCCAACGCGGCTGGCCAACCCTTATTCCGCCATACCTGGCCATGGTTGACCCATGGTTAGGCGAAACTGCATGTGAGACCTGTTTTGCGCAACTGGATGGTGATGATCCGACCAGCGAAACGTTCTTTCAGGCTGATATCTGGCTCGGTCGGCTGCCGGTGAAGACGAGCGCGGAATTGCGTCGTCTGGTGAGCAAGCTGCTGAGCTACGAGCAGAGTAGCGGAGTATGGCAACGGCATGCAGTCTATCTGGCTGACAACCCTGACAGCAGCGGCGATTTTGCCGTTCTCCTTGAGGAGGCCATTGCGTTGCAGCCACCACAGACGAGTATTACTCGTGTATACTACCATCCTGACGGCGGTACAGGTCGGATTGACGATGCCAATGTCGCCCGTGAGCAAGCCTTTGCTGCGTTTAATCAGGGCGCGGGGTTACTCGTTTATGCAGGTCATGGGTTACAGTTTCAGTGGGCTTTTACCGCCGTGGGTATCGAGAGGCCATTTCTGCTGAATGTTGATACGGCAACCGAACTCCGCAACGCACCGGCCCTCCCTATCGTGTTGAGTATGACCTGTCTGACCGGCGCGTTTCAACATCCATCGTTTCGCGGTACAACCATTGATGAAGCACTGGTGTTGAATCCGGCAGGTGGGGCGATTGCTACCTGGAGTTCAAGCGGCTTTGGCGTCGCTTATGGTCATCGCCAACTGCTGTTGGGCTTTGTTGAAGCTCTCTGGAGTACGCCGTCACCAACGCCACTCGGTCAGCTCGTGACTGCCGGATATGCCCGTCTGGCCGCCAGTGGTGAAGCACCTGCCTCCCTGCGCACATTTCTGCTGCTCGGCGACCCACTCACCTCGGCAGCAGCACGCCCACTTTACCGACTGGATGTGCCGCTGGTGCAGCGATGATCTTATCCCTCTGCCCTACGAAGGTCATCTGCTCCACCACCCCCTTCCTCTCCCAAATGGGAGAGGAAGGGGGCTGGGGGGAAGGTGAGGTCGTTAGGTGTGCGGTGTGGTCAGGTGGGGAGGAGCACGGTCAGGCAACAGCATAGCCAGGTATACCCCCCCGCACCCATATGCGGGCCAGAGGCCCGCGCTCCCAGGCAAATAGATGCTAAAATCTGTTCGTCGCTTGACAACCTCGCTTTGATCTGCTACGACGATCGTACCCGTTCGATGCGCGCCCCAAGTGCGGCCAATCGTTCGTCAATCCGCTCGTAACCACGGTCAATCTGACCGATGTTGTAAATCACACTCCGTCCCCTGGCACAGAGTGCGGCCGTCACCATCGCCATACCGGCACGAATGTCGGGGCTGGGCAAGCCGTCGGGTTCGCCATACAATTGCGAAGGCCCAACAACCACGGCGCGATGAGGATCGCAGAGCACAATCCGCGCCCCCATACCAATTAAGCGGTCAACAAAGAACAAGCGGCTCTCAAACATCTTTTCATGAATGAGCACAGTGCCGCGGGCCTGGGTCGCAATCACAATGGCGGTGCTGATCAGGTCCGGATTAAACCCAGGCCACGGCGCCGAGTCAATCTTTGGAATAGCACCGTGAAGATCGTGGCGCACAACCAACTCCTGATCTGCTGGCACAATAATGTCTTCTCCCTCTTCGCGCCACGTCACACCCAGGCGACCGAACATGATCTTCGTCATCCGATGCTCACGTGGCCGTGCACCGATAATCCGTAACTCGCTGCGAGTCACTGCCGCCAACCCGATCAGCGAACCTACTTCCATAAAATCGGGGCCAATGGTGTAATCGGTGCCGTGCAACCGACTGACTCCCTCGATTTCAAGCAGGTTCGTACCGATGCCACTGATGCGCGCACCCATACTGTTGAGAAAATGACATAAATCCTGTACGTGTGGTTCAGAAGCAGCGTTGGCGATGGTCGTATGACCTTCGGCAATACTTGCGGCAATGATTGCCTGTTCGGTACCGGTTACACTCATCTCATCAAGAAAGATGTCGGCGCCCCGCAAGCCATCGGTCGTAAGAATATAACTACTCGGTGTAACCTCAACCTGCACCCCCAACGCTGACAGCGCCAGCAAATGTGTATCGAGTCGACGACGTCCAATTGCATCGCCACCAGGACGGGGTAGCATCACGTATCCTCGTCGGGCTAACAGCGGGCCAGCAAGCAACGGTGAAGTACGGATACGGCGCGCCAGTGTGGTGTCTGGTTCAACGGCTGCCAACTGATTGGCACGCAAGTGGACAACATGGGCCTCTGGTTGCTCGATTTGCACACCGAGATGAGCGAGCAACGCTAATTTCGTGCGCACATCCCCAATGTCGGGAAGATTACGTATCGTAACCGGTTCGTCAGTCAATAGACTGGCGGCCAGTAAAGGAAGAGCCGCATTCTTGTTGCCAGCGGGGCGAATAGCACCTGACAGGCGATGACCGCCTTCAATCACAAAATGATCCATACGCATGTTCCTTCGCAACCTTCAACAACGTGTACCCACGTACACGCTCACCTAATGATCGCACCTCTCCCGATTTTTGCCAACATCACCGAAGATCACAGGAGGGGTTTGCAGAGATTTCAGTTTTCGGTGTCATCTCCACCACTTGTCGGCACGTGAACAGCGTGCCATTCATCATGCATGATGAACGTCATCCAACCCCCAGCATACTCTCGATGCACGATGAAAACTTAAAAAAAGCTCTAGCCTCACTCGCTGGAGGGAAAAGATGGTTGACTTCACTGCCAAAAGGTGATCTTCTCACCACAGAGACCACGGAGATCACAGAGACTAACGATAATGTTATCTTTCATTGAACATAGGGTTGTGAAATTTTTCTTACATGCACCCAATGGCCAAAAATTACCCTTTCATTCATAAATCCTAGACGCTCTGTGTGCTCTGTGTGCTCCGTGGTGAGTTTTTGCAGTGGACTCATAGTTGAGATCGCCTGCTCCATTGAGCATGCATATGTTGATGAGCACGGTTGCACAACAGTATGAACCGGCCTGTGCTTCCAGATCGCATGAAACCGTTTCTTAGAGCCTATCCGAATAATTGTCTCACAGTACAGCGGATGAAACCTGATCATAGATGTACGGGCGCAGCGGCGCTGCGCCCCAACTGCTCTTCTTCTGCAACAGAGTATTCCGGATAGGCTCTTAGCGCGCTTTTTTGCGTCGCCATTTCTGGAGGAAATTCTGCCCGAATCGTTGCCAGCGCCCGATGTGCTGATTACCAGCATTGCGTGCCTTCGCGACCAGGTCAGCAGCCTGAGCCTTCCCCAGCGCCAGCGCTTCACGCCCAATCGCTTGCAACTGCTCTCGATTAACGATTTCGCCTTCAGCAAACCAACGCCATGCCGCCACTCCCGTTGTGTAGGTGCCAGCGTATGCAATTGCTACTCGCGGTACAACCCCCCAAACTGGAATGAGACCTACTAAGGTGCGTGCTAATTGTCGCCAGATAAAGGCACCACCAATCACCGGGAGCACTTCAAACAATCGTTCTCGAATATCAGGTGGAGCGCCATACGCCAATGCCAGACGATACACGAGCATCGCCTGATTTTTCGTTAGCACCAGCGTGTCAGCAGCGGCAAAGGGAAGAGTGAGGATCGGGATTTGCTCTGGTAATGCCGTAGCCAACACATACGAGGCATTGGTAAACGAAACACTGCTAATGAGTTGTTGCGCCACTACCGACCGCAAACCGGGTAACCGGCGAGCTGCCGCCAGATGCAACGAGGCTGGTAGACGATCAAGAATCGCCTCGGCTAATTGCCGGTTAGTATCAGGTGAATCTGGATCAGGAACAACCAGTAAACGCGCATGAGCAACACGCGGATGCAATGGCCCAGCGTCGGCGGGTAATACCATTCCCCACACTACGACAACTGTTGGCAGGTTGAGCGTAGCCAGATGTTCAATAACCGTTAGCTCACGAGCTGAAAGCCGGACATTTCGATCCAGACCAATGATAACAAGGTCGGCATGCCGTAGCTCATCTGGGATGATCGTCGTCAGACTGACCAGATGAATAGGAGATGGCCCGGTCTGACCGTACCGTTGCGTACCTTGCTCTAACCGGCGAGCAATACTCTGACACACCTCTGATGCGCCAGCGCACACAATGGTAAGCGGTAACTCAGCTTCTTTGCGAATATCTTCAACGTTGATCTCGCGCAGCGTATTCCAGGCGATATTCAAGTCATTCCAACCGGGCATATCCTTGACCTTCGTAGTGTCGATGAGGTACATCAGAAGTCATTATAGCACGTCCGATTAGTGATTTTCGTTCTGTGTTATAATAGCAATTAGTATGCACAACGCGCCGTGTGCGCTGAAAGAGGAGGTTACCAGTGGAACTCAATCATCGCCGACTCAATCGAGTAGACCTTATTGAGGTCATTGGGCGCGTTGATGCGGCTTCTGCACCACAACTCAAGCAACTGATTGAGTCATTGTTCGCCGACGGTCGTTATCGCATCGTGTTGGATCTCAGCCGGCTCGAATATATCAGCAGCCCCGGTTTACGTGTTCTGATTGAAGCTCGCAAAAAAGCGCGTGATTGGAAAATTACCGACCTTGAGGGGGGTGATATTCGGATCGCCAATTTACCACCCCGTATCAAAGAGGTATTCGATCTCACCGGCTTCAGTTCGCTCTTCGAGATCTATGGCGATACCGTCGAAGCAGTTGGTTCATTTTAGTACTGCCATATTACCGGATACACGTGTCCGGATCTACGATCGCCATGGAGAGTATTACCCTCACCGCCGACCTGGATGCACTGGCTAAGATCAGTGCTTTCATTACTGCCGCTGCCGAACGTTGTGGTCTCGACGAACGGGCTACCTGGCAGGTACAGCTTGCTGTCGATGAAGCTGTCACCAATGTGATCCAGCATGCGTATGACCCCGATCAACCTGGCGATCTGACTCTGAGCTGGCAGTGTCATGACCATCGCTTCATTGTGACCGTCCGTGACCATGGCCGACAGTTTGATCCATCGACCGTGCCAGTACCTGATATAACCTCGCCGTTGGAAGAACGGCAGGTAGGCGGGCTGGGAATCTATCTGATTACCCGCTTGATGGACGAAGTGCATTTCGAGTTTTCTCCCCAAGGCGGGAATTTGTTGACGATGGTTAAATATTTGCCTCATGACCAGCCAGCAGAAGCGAACGAAGTTGTCGTCATCGCGATCAACGACCGCATCGACGCGCTGACTGCTCCTCGCGTGAGCAAGCTGGTAAACGAGCGAATCAGTAACGGTGCACGCCAGGTTGTGCTTGATCTGAGTAATGTTTCATTTCTGTCAAGTAGTGGGTTGCGTGCGCTACTGCTCATTCGTAAAGAGCTGATGACACTGGGGGGCGAATTACGGCTGGCAGCGCTCCAACCGCAGGTCTACGAGGTTTTTACCATTACTGGCTTCACGCAGGTATTCAACATTCATCCTTCAGTTTCTGAAGCCCGCGCTGCTTTTTCTCAGAGGCGTTGAGTGTCGCGCGAACAGATTCTGACATGGTACGGGTTTATCATTGGTATCGTGGCATGGTTGTGGTTGTTGACCCTACCCACTTCACCGGTAGACCCACTCTACGTCTTGCTGTTTGCCATTCTTGCGTTCGTTGTTGATCTGCTGGCATTTCGCACTCCACCAGCCGATGTCCATAGTCTTGCCCCGCTGGTATTAATCACTGCCAGCCTTGCCCTGGGGCCGGTCAACGCTGCATGGTTGGCGGCAATTGAGGGTCTGATCTCCGGCATTGTCATTCCGTTACTCACCAATCGACCCCGCACATCGTTTTCGCTCCTAGGTCGACCACTTTTGCGCAGCGGGTTGCGCACGCTGGGTCTCCTGGTAAGCGGTTGGGTGGCAGGCACGCTGAGCGACCAACCGCTGACGAATAGCCAGATCGGTGTGTTATGGATTGCGACGTTGATCGGTTTTCCCCTGATTACCCAAACCGGACGTCTACTCCGCGAGCTGTTGCAGGGTGGGCAGAGCGGTCTGGCAACGTGGTGGCGTTCGGCATGGCCGGCGATTGTTGGTGCGGAAATTGCCCCCTTGCCGCTAGCCTGGTTGGGCGCGGCAATTGCTCGTGAATTGGGTCTGCTCCATCTCGGGCTTGCCGGGCTTGCTCTGATCGCATCAGCAGCGATGCTACGCCGATTATCACTCAACCTCCAGCGTCAACGCCGTTCGGTACGTGAATTAGCACGGCTGAATGAAGTGAGTCGCGCCATCATTCGCAGCGAACTCGATGTTGACTCACTCTGCGAGTTGATCTACCGCGAAGCGAGTCGGATTGTCGATACCTCGTCGTTTCATCTTGGTCTGTTTCATGGCAATTACTACACGCTGATGGTACGAATCCAGGATCGGGTGCGTCTCCCCCGCCTGACCGTCGATCTCTCGGAAAATAGTGGGCTAATCGGCTGGATTCGTGAAACGGGACGGGCGATTCTGGTTGAGGATTTTGCCCGCGAGATGGATCGCTTGCCTGCGCGTCCACGCTATCAAAGCGAACGGCCACCCCGGTCGGGAATTTATGTGCCATTGATTGCCGGCGAGACGGTCATTGGTTCCATTTCAGTTCAGAGCTATGAACCAGGCGCTTTTGATACCAATGATCTGCGACTTATCTCGCTGATCGCCGATCAGGCTGCGGTTGCCATAGCCCGTGCTCGCGCTTTTAATGAAGCTCGTCAGCGTGCCAATCAGTTGCAAGCGATCCGCGAAGTAAGCCAGCAAATTACTGCGATCCTCAATCTTGACCAGTTGCTGCCATCTATTGTGCGACTGATCCGCGAACGCTTCGGCTATCACCCGGTTCACATCTTCACGATTTCACCTGATGATGAGCGCATCTATTTTCGAGCTTCGACGGCCGATGGTGCTGATCTGGAACGGATTCGGGCCTTGCCGCTCCGTATTGGGCAGGGGCTGGTTGGCGAGGCTGCCCAACGTGGTGAACCGGTTTTGGTCGGTGATGTGCTTAGCGATAGTCGTGTGATACGCGACACCCAACATACGCGCTCTGAGCTGGCAGTTCCATTGCGTGTTGGCGCAACGGTGATCGGTGTGCTGGATGTGCAGAGCGACGAACCACACGATTTTGATGAAGATGACCTATTCGTTATTCGTACACTGGCCGATCAGATTGCGATTGCGATTGAGAGTGCAAACGCTTATACGGCACAACAGGAAGAAGCCTGGACCCTCAACGCTTTGCTACAGATTGCTGAAAATATCGGTCGGGCAACCACACTCCCAGACCTGCTGGCAACGGTGGTGCGCTTGCCGCCGCTTCTGTTAGGCTGCCCG
>Ga0308411_10003521_pt1 | contig 10419 bp, 7 predicted proteins | sample HotsprottomLayer_2_FD_203530 | JGI IMG/M metagenome (GOLD analysis project Ga0308411, IMG submission 203530) | Hot spring phototrophic mat microbial communities from Octopus Spring, Yellowstone National Park, Wyoming, United States -... | ecosystem: Environmental > Aquatic > Thermal springs >... | reverse complement strand
AACTGGCTGTACGGTGTTGCCCAGAGGACGGCTTGGGAAGCTCGCCGACGGTTACGTCGCCGCCAGGCACGCGAAAAAACTCTGGATGATCCCCTGCGGTCGTCGGCTGCCGATGCCATTGAGAAGCAGGAACTGTTCGCGCTTCTCGATCGAGAAGTCGCTCGTCTTACCGAAAAATACCGCCTGCCGGTGGTGTTGTGTGAACTGCAAGGTCGCAGTCGCAGAGAGGTCGCGGAATTACTTGGCATTCCCGAGGGGACGCTCTCGAGCCGACTGGCAGCCGCCAAGCAGCAGCTCGCTGTGCGCTTGACGCGCAAGGGCGTGGCGGTTTCTGCCGCGGGAATCGCCGGTTTTTGGAGTGAGTCCACGGCCACGGCCGCGATCACCCCTGCTTTGCTGAAAACGACGGTGTCTTCCGTTTTCTCGGGGCATGTGACCCCAGCCGCCCTTCAAATCACTCAGGGAGTTTTGACAATGTTTTGGTGCAAAAAAGTGATGGCTTTGGTCGTCGTTTCCGCGGGCGTCGGTCTTGGGGTTGGCGCGATCGGACACCAATGGATCGGCCACGGCAAAACCTTCGCGCGAGAACATCCAAACGTTCGCAGGATTTCTGCCGTGTCGCCAGGTGAGTCGCCACGCACTCGTCAGCCGATTCCTCCGAAGGCCCCTGACGAGAAGGAAGAGCAAGCAGCAAGAATGCGAAGGGCGAACAATCTGAAGCAGATCGGGCTTGCGATGCATAATTATCACGACACCTACGGAAGTTTTCCGGCAGAAGCGATTTACAGTCAAGACGGCAAGCCTTTATTGAGTTGGCGCGTCGCGATCCTCCCATTTCTTGAAGAGGAGAACCTCTACAACCAGTTCAAATTGGACGAACCGTGGGATAGTGAACACAACAAGAAACTGCTGGGGAGGATGCCTAAAGTATTCGGTGAGCACGGAACTCAGACGCATTTCCGGATTTTCACAGGTGAAGGGATGATCTTTCATGGGGACAAAGGCTCGCGATTTGCCCATATCACCGATGGGATGTCAAACACAATCATGGTTGTCGAGGCAGCCAATTCCGTGCCTTGGACGAAACCCGACGAATTGCTTTACGACCCAAACAAACCCCTACCCAAACTTGGCGGCACGCCTTCCAAGGACGGGTTTTATGTGCTGATGTGCGACGGGTCGGTCCAATTCGTGAGGACGCCCATCAAGGAACAGCAATTCCGGGCACTTTTAACCCCCGCAGGAGGAGAGGTGATCGAACCGCCCGATGATCGTTGAGATCTTTCTTAATGCACGAACACCCTTGACTGAACCCGCCACAGGAGACCATCCCTCACCGGCGGCGGGGTGCTTGCCACTGGTGAAATCGAGGGGTACAACGGCTGAGCTTTGTTGTCCCCTCGGGTCGGTTTCGTCATGCGTGTCACTCTTTTGCCGTCGGCCTTTCCCTCGGTTCTGACCCCGACCCACCAGTATCTCACGACCTATCTCATTAACGACACGGTGGCGATCGACGCCGGCTCGCTGGGGATCTTCGGCGGACACGAGGAGCAAGCTCGCATCCGCCATGTGTTCCTCACGCATAGCCATGCCGATCACGTGGTCGGCTTGCCGATGTTTCTTGACACAGCCTATCGTCAATCGCCGGACTGCGTGATCGTTCATGGGAGCGATGCCGTCCTCGACAGCCTTCGCCGCGACTGGTTTAATGGCCGAGTCTGGCCCGATTACGAAAACCTGGCTCCGAACCAGTGCCCCTTTGTCAAGTTGTTTCGACTGGAACCCCAACAGACTGTTGAGGTCGAGGGATTACGCCTCACACCGATCGAAGTGGATCACACGGTTCCCACCTTCGGATTCATTGTGGAAGATGCGACTGGTGCCGTCGTCTTTTCTTCCGACACAGGGCCCACGACCACGCTTTGGGAGCGGGCAAACGACTTGCCGCATTTGCAGGCCGTTTTCCTCGAACTTTCGTTTCCGGATCGCTTGCGTGCCATTGCCGATGTTTCAAAGCATCTGACACCGTGTTTGTTCGCCGCCGAGATGCGGAAAGTTCGACGTGCCGTGCGTTGGATCGCTGTCCACATCAAGCCCCGATATCGTCAGGAGATTCTGGCCGAGCTGGAGGCGCACCCCATTCCTGGAATGGAGATCGTTCAAGCCGGAGAAACCTACCAATTTTGAAACAACGACAAGCACCGCGAGTTTCCCGAACTCCATCGGACCCTGGCTTGTATTCGGCATAAAAGTAGCTGGCGGTTGCAAACGTGGTTAAGTGATTCGTCAGGAGATTGCAGGACGCCTATGTTTCGGATCAGCATCGCCCAGCGACTGGCTCTCTTGGCAGCGTTCGTTGCGCTGGTCATGACTTTAGCCGTCTCGGTTTTGTCCTACCTGCAAAATCGCACGGTCTTGATTACCCACGAACTGGTGGATCTTGCAGACGAAAGCAACTTGCGGATGCACGAGCTTCGCGAGGAATCGCGGTTTCTGATGCGTGAGGCGAGAGAAACTGCCGGGGCGATACCGCAGCCCGAACCGGGAATGACACACCAGGCCTATCTCCGTTCCGAAGCATTTCGACGATCTCTGGTACAATCGTGGGAGCGCATCCGACAGCGGTGCGACGAACGCGGTCGGCGGTCTCCCTCCAGTTGGCTGGATCGCGGGGTCATTCGGGCAATTTATGGACTCGCTGTCGATTCGGAGGGCGGCAGTGAAGTCGTCCAAAAGATCATCGAAGGGACCGACGGCGTATTGGACCGCTCTCCCGATCGGCTCCTTGCCTCAGAAGCCTTGGCGGATTTGCAAAGGCGATACAAGGAACTGGCGTTGCAACGTCGGCCAACTCTCTCTCGGCAACTGGTTTCCGATGTCCGACCGCTCAGCACCGGCGAACTCCGGCAGGCATTTTGTATCGGCTTTGAAATGGCTGGCGCGGCGGCCCAACCACTCGGACTCCTCGTCATCGTGGTCGATTTCACCCGCATGGTGGAGAATCGCGCGCGGCATTCAGCCCGGCATCTGTATCTGATTGCCGATAACTCCGGGCGATTTCTGATTCATCCTGATGCGGCCTATCTCGGAGGCTCGATTCGGGAGGATCGCGATGCGAAGGGCCGAATCCGCTTTGCTTTCAAGAATGTGCCTTGGGCCAAGGCCGACGGCTCGGATGAGCCGGATGAGTTTTCTCTCTTGGGTGAATCGCTTCGGACCGGTGAGTTACCTCCAAGTCTCACGTTCTGGTTTGTCCGCCGCCCCTACAGCCGCGGTACGCCTTTCCAGAACTCGGAACAGCGGTCGGCCTTGGAAGCCGATCTGGAACAGCTCACCCTACGGGGCCAAGGATTTCGATTCAGTCGACAGAAACCCGAATCGCGGGAAATCACGTTGGCTGCTCAGGACAAGGAAATTTTGCGCGAAGCCCAACGCATCGTAGAACATCATGAACGGAACATCGGACATCGGCAGGCCGAGGATTGGGAAGGGCCGATCTTCTGTCGCTCGTTCGCAGCTCACTTGGTGCCGCTCCGTTTAGGCCCCGATCCTTTGGGAGTCGAAGAAAGTGGTGACAATCCGTTGTATTTGATCGTGATCGCTTCCCTGGAGGAGATCGCCCAGGATATTTTCAAATCAACTCGATCCGTTTTGTGGGCATCGCTGGCATTGTGCGTCGGAGCGGGTTGGTTGGCGTTAATCCCGGCGGTCTTTCTGACTCGACCTCTCAAGCGAATTAACCAGGCCGCCCAGCGACTTGCGGAAGGTGCCTATGATACCGACTTGCCGACGAAGGCCCCTGGAGAAATCGGTACATTGGCGCGGACCTTTCGCCACATGGCGGAGCAAATCCGTCAGCGGGACCAGGAATTGACGGACGCCTTGGCCCGCATGCAAGCCGTCCTCCGAACCGCTGCCGATGGCATCATTACCTTTAACGAACAGGGCATCATCGAAGAATGGAATCAGGCGGCGGAGCGGATCTTTGGCTACCGCGGCGACGAGATTCGAGGCCAACGCGTTCAACAGTTAATGGACATACCACCGGAGTTGGCGAGGTATTTGGGAGGTTCCGATGGCTCGTCGCCGTCGCTCCAAAACGTTTTCGGGACACCCAATCTGGTGCATCGGGGCCGACGTAAGGACGGTGCGACATTCTGGCTGGAGTTGGCCTTCAGCGAAGTCCCTTTGAAAGACCGCCGGCTCATCACAGGCATCTTTCGCGATGTGACCCGACGGGTCGAAGATGAAGAACGCATCAAACAATTGAATGAATTACTGGAGGCACGCGTTCGACTGCGCACAGCCGAACTCGAGGAAGCCAAAAGTAAGCTCGAACTGGCGCTTGATGCCGCTCAGGCCGCCAATCGAGCGAAGGACGCCTTTGTCCGAACGATCAGCCACGAATTGCGAACACCCCTCAGCGCCGTCAAAGGGTTCACGGAACTGTTGCTGAACCCCAAGGCGACGAAATTGCGGGAGAACCCGATCCCAACCTTGCAAAAAATTCACTCCGCGAGTGAGTATCTGCTGACGCTCATCAATGATCTACTGGATGTCGCACGCATGACCGCGGGTGAGCCGATTCAATTAAATCTCGCGGAATTCGAAGTCTTGCCATTTTGCCAGGCCATCGTGGAAATGGCACAACCGCTGATGAAAAAAAATAACAACCAACTCGTCGTCGATTTCCCAGCCGCGACAGCAGACGGTTCGCTCCTTCGTATGTATGCCGACGAGACACGAGTTCGTCAAATCCTGCTCAATCTATTGAGCAATGCGGCGAAATTTACCGAGAACGGGCAAGTGACATTTCAAGTAAGGCAGAACGACGACTGGGTCGAATTCCATATTCGGGATACCGGCGCAGGGATGACGGCGGAACAAATGCAGGGTTTGTTCAAACCATTCTACCGCATTGACAATTCGACTACCCGTAAGCAGGGCGGCACCGGTTTAGGGCTGTCGATCAGCAAACTCCTGGCAGAACGGATGGGTGGGACGATTTTGGTCGAGAGTCAACCAGGGGTTGGGTCGGAGTTTACCGTTCGTTTGCCAGTCCGCGTGGCTGACAATCGGCAGGCGTTGTCTGCGCCGTCGGCGCCCCGCCCCGTGGAGGCCCCGCGCAACCGGCACACCATTCTCGTGATCGATGACGACCCTCTCAGTCGAGAAATGTTGCAATCGTTCTTGCAGCGTGAGGGCTTCGCGGTGATCCCTGCGGCAGGCGGCGACGAGGGGATCCGCTTAGCGCGGGAACATCGGCCAGCGGCGATCACCCTCGACGTTCTCATGCCTCAGATGGATGGGTGGTCCGTGCTGGCGTCACTCAAAAGTGATCGACGAACGCACGATATTCCCGTCATCATGCTCACGGTTGCTGAAGATCGGCAGCGCGGCTTCGCCTTGGGCGCATCGGATTTTCTCACCAAACCGATTGATTGGAATCGACTCAGCGAGGTTTTACACCGTTACGCCGACACTTCGGGACATATTCTGGTGGTCGAAGATGATCCGTCGCAGCGTGAGCACTTGGTTCAGTCGTTGCGCTTGGCAGGTTGGCAGGTTCACGAGGCAAGTGATGGCCGTGAAGCTTTGCAAGCCGTCATGACCGATCGCCCCGCGGTCATTCTGCTCGACCTGCTCATGCCCAACATGAACGGTTTCGAGTTTCTCGAGGAACTTCGGAGGATTCCCAATGCCGAACACGTGCCGGTGATTGTGGTGACGGCGAAAGACCTGGACGAATATGATCGAGCCAGGCTACGTGGGTGGGTGGCCGAAGTGATTGGCAAACAATCGCTGAAGGAAGCCGAACTCCTTCAGTTCATTCGTAAGCATTTGCCGATGCCATTGACAGCGTCTCCGGAGGCTTCCCATGGCTAAAATCCTCGTGGTCGAAGATGACGACATGCTCATGGACCTGATGCGCCAAACACTGGAACTCTCGGATCACCTGGTGGCGGGGGCGGGGAACGGCGTCGAGGCCCTCGAGCGTGTGAAAGTCGATCCGCCGGACCTGATTTTGATGGACATTGGCATGCCGCTCATGGATGGCTACGAAGCGATGAGGCGATTACGGGCCGACCCACAGACCCGCGTTATTCCGATTATTGCCCTGACAGCGCATGCTTCGGTGACGGATCGAAAGCAAGCTCTCGACGCGGGGGCAGATGACTACGAAGCAAAACCCGTGGATTTTGATCGACTGGAAGCAAAAATTCAGCTACTCCTGCGTCGGAGTGCACCATGACGGTCGACCTGGTGCCGCAGGGACGTGTCGTTGAAGCCTGGTTGGCAGCGACGCGCCAGGAATTGATGGCTCCCGCGGAGGCTCTGGTCCGGATCGCTCAACTGTGGCAGCAAGCTCTGCCCCCGGACACTCCCCCCAAACTCGTGGAAGCTGCTCATCACGTGGCTCAGCGATCGCAGCAGTTACTGGACCTTATCCCGAACTTCATTCACCCGCGCCAACCTCTGAGCCCCGAGGAAGAACGGTCGCGTCGGCATGATCTGCGGGGCCACGCCGCCTATGTGATTGGCATGGCGCATCTGTGGCGCAAGCAACTCGGTCGGCATGGCTTGGACCGCTTCGATTCGATGCTCGAACGGCTGGAAGAAGCCGCCAATCATATCGTGGCGGTTCTCGATCGCCTGGTTTCGTTTCAGCGATCGACGCCGGGCAACCATGAGTCGGTCCCCTTAGCGGAATTGATGCGACTCATGGATGAGTTGCCCGCCTCGCAAGAACGTGGCCACATTCTTGTCGTCGATGATAACCCTTACAACCGCCAATATCTCACCGAACTTCTCACGCAGCAGGGGCATCAGGTGACGTCCGCGGCGACGGGCGAAGCCGCCTTGAAAATGCTGGCCGAAAAGTCGATCGACCTCATCCTCTTGGATGTCCTTATGCCCGGGATGTCGGGGTTCGGTTTACTGGAGCGGTTGAAGTCGTCCGCTCGTTGGCGCCACGTGCCGGTCATCATGGTCTCGTCGCTTGAAGAGCATCGCAGTGTGGTGAATTGCATCGCTCGCGGGGCTGAAGATTACCTGACTCGGCCAGTCGATCCTCTCTTACTTCGGGCACGCATTGGCGCCAGTCTCGAAAAGAAACGGTTGCGGGATCGCGAGGTCGATTATCTCAATCGCATCGATCAGTTACTCCACGCCCTGTTCCCCCCGCAGGTGGTGGCGGAAGTGCGGGAGACCAGTACGGTACGTCCCCGACGGCATGAGAAGGTCGGGGTCTTCTTCGCGGATGTTGTCGGTTTCACCAACTATTGCGATCAACATCGTCAGTGGCCGGAGATCGTCGTCGAGAGTTTGCAACGACACTATCTCGCTTTTGAACAAATCGCCCGGGGTCATGGCGTTCAAAAGATCAAAACAATTGGCGATTCATTTATGGGGACCGCGGGGTTGCTGACGCCTCACACCAATCCGGTTCGGGTCTTGGTCGAGTGCGGGCTGGAGATGATTGCGTCGGCCCGGTCGAACTCGCCCTCGTGGGATCTACGAGTGGGAATTCACGTCGGTCCCGTGGTCGCTGGTGTGGTTGGTGAAACACAATTCAGCTTCGATTTATGGGGCGATACGGTGAACATGGCCGCGCGGATGGAAAGTGCCAGCGAGCCGGGACGAATCACACTCAGTCCAGAGGCCTGGCGGGACATTGCGGAGGTTGCCGAAGCCGACCCTCGAATCGTCGAGATTCGGGGCAAAGGTGCGATGCAAGTCTATCGATTCCTCAATTTTCGTGGATGATGGGACGCATCGGAACAAGCATCCCTGATAACCAATGGGCCGAGATCATCGGGTTGAAAAAGACACGTTTCGATTTCTTTGCCACGGCTCGTGACGTCGCAAGCTCCAGGGGGGATTGGATCATGCGTTTCATCGTCAGATCGTTTAATGGATCGACCAAGGGAGCCGGAGGACGGTGGGCTTCCGGGCCAGGATCATGTATTGCCCACCGAGAGGCAGCTTGCAGAGATGGTGCTCCCAACGGCGAAAATATCGCAGGCAATGTGGAAAAACGAAGGCGAAATCGGTCAAAATCGGGTCAAAGCCTGCCTGCTGGATCAATCGGCGAGCTTGTCGGGGCCAAAGAAGTTGCGCGTCACGGTCAAACGGCACTTTGCTCATGACCCACCGTGTGCCGGGGTTCCAAGGGTTATTTTCCCAAAAGGCGAACCATCCTCCGGGACGAACCGCAGAGTAAATGAAGGACAGGGAATCGGCCCGTTGGCTCGGTGGAATGTGATGGAACGTTCCGTTGGTAAAGGCCAGGTCGAACGACTCGTCCGCGACAAAATCGTTGGGGGTAATGAACTCGGCCCGGCACGAACCGTGGTGTTGTCTGGCCCGCTGAATCGAGTCGGCGGAGATGTCAACGCCGACGAGCTGTTTCACGCCGAGGATATCGAAGAAATGCGGTGTGGAGTCCCCGATGCCGCAACCGAAATCAAGCAACAACGAGGGCGACTCGTCAAGCTGAGCCAGACGGCGCGCCAACCAGTGGAGCCGGCCGCGGGAAAAATACTCTTTGTTCTCTCCAACGAGGGCCAAACCACGATGCAAGGCAGCATCGTAGTTGTCGGCGAAGACATCGAACTCGGCAGAAGGGGATGAGGTACTCATCGCGCGGGATCCGCATCATCAGACAGTCGGTTGCTTAACCATAGGTCACTGGCCGGGAGTCGACAAATCGCGGCATGAAGCGATTCCCCGGAAATAAAGAAACCCGGGGTAATCCCGGGTTAGGCAACGGCATGTCCATCATTAATCCGAGATTATGCCAAGCGGCGGCGCCATCGCCGAGCAACGGCAGCCAGCGGCAGACCCACCCCAAAGAGTGCCAACGTACTCGGTTCCGGCGTTTGGTGGACGCCACCGTCGGGATTATCCGGTGGGGCTGGAACGTCGGTCGTGGTGATGTTGTACTCCACGCGACCGTCCACTTGCCGATGGGCACTGGAGGTGAAATCGCCGACTGCCACATCGTTATACATCGAGATGATTGAGAAATTTCCAAGACCCGCTTGTCCCATAATCGGAGTCAGACCGTTATAGGTGAAAGTCACGTTCGGGACGGTGGGATCGTCGAACGGCAAGGTCCCCGGGTGCGGCGGAGTCGTCATCGCTTCACTCACGGACCAATTGGCTGGCATGACAGCCGAACCGCTGATCAACCCGTAAACATCGTAGATGGTAAATGAATCGCCGGGGTTGACGGACACGTCTGTTGTCACAATGACCCCGTAGGTCCAGCGATAGTTCCCACTGTCAGGATGCACGGAGACATTCACAGGGATCAGGCCCGCCTGCGCCGCTGAGGCAAACCACAGCACCGCGGTGCAGCATACGGACCACCATTTTTGCCAACTTCTCTGCATTGAAATCCTCCCGGATTCGGTCGGTTGACACGGATGTTGAGAAACACTCACGATTCCAGATGAGTGCTTCGTGTCATGGTCCAGCCTTGTAGTTTTTCAACGACGAACTGTCAAGCGGGATGTGAATCCCACCAAAGCACTCGGGTCGGTCACAACGACGGCATTGCTACATCGTGGCGGAAGTGTAGAATGGGTAAAAACATGGTGTCTTGAGAAACCAGCATGGCACGTAAGGCCAAAACTCAGATTGTAGCGTTCAAAGTCGAAGAAGAACTCGCCGACTTCCTCAACAAGCTGCAAAATAAAAGTGCCTTTATCCGCAAGGCAATCATTGCCCAACTCGGCATGACATGTCCTTTGTGTCAGGGCACGGGCACTGTGCCTCGGGGGCTTCACGAACATTACGCGCCCGTGCTGGCGAAAAATAACACACGCAAGTGTGATCGGTGCCAACAGCGCGAGATTATTCCGCGGAACGTGATGGATTTGCCCGAGGAAGATCGGCCTCGGTTGGAGCAGTTTTTACGAGGTGGCCCCCTCTACTGTAAACAATGTTACGAAAGTCTTCCTCCGTGTGACGATTGTGGGTGGCACGTCCATCCCGAAGTGTATGCGGAGCATTTTCGGAAGGTTCATCGGGATTAGCCCGTTCGTTGGGACATCCAATGGGAAAGAGAAACCGGACCGAGTCTCGGTCCGGTCGCTGGCAACGTGGAATGTCGCTCGTGACGTCGTTAAAACTGATCGAGCCAGAAGTGGAAACCGCGATAGTAGCGTTGCGGCTGCCACAACTCAAAGCGCCAACGATGTTCGAGAAACGGCGGATAGGCCATGTAAGCGGGCGGTCGCATGTAAGGCGAACCGGGAGGCTCAGGCCAGCGAGGCCCTTGCGTCGGCCAGTAATTGTGGGGCCAGTAGTAGTAGGGGTAATAGTGGAAGCGAGTCAAAGGAGCGTCCGCGGCTTGAGCTTCATTCGCCCCACTGTCCCAGAGAAACCCACCAATCACGCCGACGACGACGG
>Ga0308411_10003517_pt1 | contig 10425 bp, 11 predicted proteins | sample HotsprottomLayer_2_FD_203530 | JGI IMG/M metagenome (GOLD analysis project Ga0308411, IMG submission 203530) | Hot spring phototrophic mat microbial communities from Octopus Spring, Yellowstone National Park, Wyoming, United States -... | ecosystem: Environmental > Aquatic > Thermal springs >... | reverse complement strand
GAATCTCTTGGCCGCAGGACTCGATGCTCGACGGGTCGTGGCCGATCCCACCGATCATGCGGGGAGCCGATCCGCGCTGACAGCAACGATCGCTGAAGGCCGCGAGAACCGAGGACGGCATCAAGCTCCTGATGCTTCCGTTCCGCCAGGCGTCAATTGATACTGATATTTTCCCTGGCAGGTGAAACGAGCCTTCGACAATGGGGATCGAGACACGCGGGGTCGGGTGAGGGTCTGGATCATTGACGGGGTCCTGGTCGATGCGGATACTGACGAACTTTGAGCCAAAGAACGCTTGGGCAGTCGGGAACCAGTTCCTCCCTCTCCGGACGTGAACCGCCGCTTGATGCCCAGAGTTTTCGCTCGCGGGCGACTGAATTCGGCGGCGACGGATCGGCTCGGGAGTCGATGCCCCAGAAACTCCCGGTGACGTCCGGTTCGGCTCCGAGATCCATGATGACGCCCCGTGAGGATGCCCGGACGGAGAGTCCCTGCGGCCAGGGCTGGCGGCCGCGGCTCTCGATGAACAGACTCAGCTTAGGCCACGGAAGGGCGAAGGCGGACCGAGAACCATGATCCCGATTGAAGACACCATTCCCAGCCGCAACCCGCCCCTGGCGCTTTATGCGATCATCGGGTTGAATGTGCTGGCGTTTGCGTTCGAGCTGTCGCTGCCACCAGAGGATCTGGAGGTCCTCTTCTACCTCCTTGGCATCGTCCCCGCGCGATACACACATCCGGCCTGGGCCGAGTGGATCGGCTTCCCGGTCGACGATTATTGGCCGTTTCTCACGAGCATGTTCCTCCACGCCGGCTGGCTCCATATCATCGGCAATCTCTGGACCCTCTGGATTTTTGGGGACAACGTCGAAGACCGGATGGGTCCCTTGCGGTTCACCTTGTTTTACCTCGCGTGCGGGTTGGTTGCGGGAATCGTTCACTCCCTGACCAACCCCAACTCGGTGATTCCAACGGTCGGGGCCTCGGGGGCGATCGCGGGCGTCCTGGGTGCTTACTTCCTGCTCTACCCCAACGCCTATGTGATCGTCATGATCCCGATCCTCTTCTATCCCCTGTTCGTTGAGGTCCCCGCCTTCGTGTACCTCCTGATCTGGGCGTTGACTCAGGTGTACAGCGGAACGTTGGCATTGGCGGGACCGTCGGACGTCGGGGGAGTGGCCTGGTGGGCACACATCGGTGGTTTCCTCGCGGGCGTCGTGCTGCATCGCCTGTTCCTCCGTCCCCGGCGCGCGGTCCGCGGCTGGCAACCTGATGAGTTTGGCATCATTGGCGCCTGGAGATAGGCCAACGGGAGCTACCAGCGTGCTCGACATTCTCTGGATCTTCTTCATTGTCTCGGCGTTGCAACCGGTGATTCGGCAGAGGTTCCTCGAGGCCACCCGCCAGCGACTTATCAGCAGGATTGAGACCAAGCGGGGCTCTAGGGTCATCCTGCTGATGCATCGGCAGGAGACCATGAGTCTGCTCGGTTTCCCCATTTTCCGCTACATCGATATCGACGACTCGGAACAAGTGCTTCGGGCGATCCACCTCACCGACCCCGAAATCCCCCTGGACCTGATCCTCCACACTCCGGGCGGGTTGGTCCTGGCCTCCCTTCAAATCGCTCGAGCGATCGCCCGACACAAGGGAAAGGTCACTGTCTTCGTCCCTCACTATGCCATGTCCGGGGGAACGCTGATTGCCTTGGCGGCCGACGAGATCGTCATGAGCGACCACGCGGTCCTCGGCCCCGTCGACCCCCAGCTCGGACAGTTCCCCGCGGCCTCAGTTCTCAAGGTCGTCAAAGAAAAACCGATCGCCGAGGTTGAGGATCGGACGCTGATTCTTGCCGACCAGGCGGAGAAAGCCATCGCGCAGCTTCGCGAAAGCGTGGCGGCCCTGCTGACCTCCCGGGTGGGACCAGAACGAGCGGCAGAGCTGGCGCGGACACTCACGGAGGGAACCTGGACCCACGACTATCCGATCTCGGTCGACGTCGCGCACCAACTGGGTTTGCCCGTGAGCACCGGGATGCCCGAGGAGATCATGCAACTCATGGGCCTGTACCCTCAGCCCGTGCGTCGGCAGGCCAGCGTCGAGTACTTGCCGCAGCCCCGGCGTGCCGAACGGACAGGGCACGAGCCATGAACATCGTCAACCCATGCCACCCAGGTTTCGGCGCCTCAGCGAAAGCCGCTCCGAAATCGGCGCAAGTCCTCCCGGACTCACTCTTGCAGAAGTCGGATGCGAAATTCGTCGGGAAGGATCTTGTCTGGTTCGAGTCCTTGATCCTGGTGTCGACTCCTTAATCCTGGAGTCGAATGCCTCGAACGCGTGGCCAGCGGTGCCTGCCCAGGCCAACCCTGCCCTCCACAAGCGCGCGATCCACGGGAAGGATGACCGCTCGATCCTCCTCCGAGCGATGGCGAGCTGGGTGAGGGTCGAGGAATCTGCCCGGCCGCCCTGGAGCGATCGCGGCATCCGAGGCGGCCGCGAGGTCGATTCCAGAAACCGCAAACAGCGCGGTCGGCCCCGAGCGCCGATGGATCAACCCCTGACCGTCCTGACCTGCTGGGAGACCAGCAGGAGGATGAGGTCAGACCGCGACCGTCCGGCCGAGGAATTTCGCCACGTAGCCTTCGAGCTTGATTTGATCAGCGGCGAACCGGCGGATGCCCTCCGCCAACTTTTCTGTGGCCATGGCGTCTTCGTTGAGCATCCATCGGAACGACTTCTCGTCGAGCTCGATGCGTTCCATGGCTTGGCCGCGAGCGGACTCGGGAGAGAGCTTGCGGACCAGCTCTCCCTCGGTGTTCTGCAACTCAGCCAAAAGCTCAGGCGAGATCGTGAGCAAGTCGCAGCCTGCCAGCTCGACAATCTGTCCCAGGTGCCGGAAGCTGGCACCCATCACCTCGGTCTTGAATCCGTGCTTCTTGTAGTAGTTGTAGATGCGGCGGACGGAAAGGACTCCGGGATCCTCCGAAGGCGGGATGTGATCGACCCCGCGTTCCTTGAGGTACCAGTCGTAGATGCGTCCGACGAACGGGGAGATCAGGGTCACCCCCGCCGCGGCGCAGGCAACCGCTTGAGGGAAGCTGAACAGCAGGGTGAGATTGCAATGGATCCCCTCCTGCTCGAGCTCCTCGGCCGCGCGAATCCCCTCCCAGGTCGATGCGATCTTGATGAGGACCCGCTGCCGATCCACGCCCTCGGCTTCATAGAGGTCAATGAAGCGTCGGGCCTTGGCGACCGTCCCTTCGCGATCGAACGAAAGCCGGGCGTCGACCTCGGTCGAGACCCGGCCGGGTATGATTCGAAGGATCTCCTTGCCGAACAGGACCGCCAGTTTGTCCAGGCAAGCGCGAGTGCATTCCTCGGGAGTGCCGCCGCTGTCGTTGCCAAACGCGATGGCCTGCTCCACCAGGCCGCGATAGGACGGCATCTGCGCGGCTTTGAGAAGCAGGGAGGGATTCGTGGTGGCATCGCGCGGCTGGTAGCGGGCAATTGAGTCAATGTCCCCCGTATCGGCCACGACCACGGTCATCTCGCGCAGCTGGTCGAGCAGATTCATCACAAGCTCCTCGGTGATTCCGGCGGTCGCAGGACCCGATGCCGTCTGAGAGGCTCCGAGGACCCGCCGGGCGGAACTTCCTGACAACGGTCGGTCCAATCGGAGCGTATTCTACAATGTGCCCGTGGGATTGGCCACTTCTGAGCGGAGCGTGCCCCTGGCTCGTGGGGTCGACTGGCGCAAGCCACAGAGCTGGGGAAATGGTAGACTCAGAGGAGGGATTTCGCGGCGGAGCATTTTGGGGATCGGTTCTTCGTCGCCGTGACCCCGTGGAGAGGCCGGACTCCCGATGCCGTTGAACCGGATCCGAGGCTTTGCCTTCGACCTCGATGGAACCATTTGGGCCGGCTCCCATCTGTTTCCCGGCGCGCGCGAACTGGTCCATGCGCTGCGGAAGCTGGGACATCGGGTGATCTTTGCCTCGAATTCGTCCCGCCATGGGGCCTCCCACCTCGCCCGCCGCCTTCGCGAGTTCGGCATCGCCGCCGAACCGTCGGACGTCGTGGCGGCGTTCGACCTGATCGGTGAAGAGGTTGGTCGCCGCCTGGGTCCATCCCGGGTGCTGGTCCTGGGAACCGACGAGCTCGCCGAGCTCATGATGCGCTCGGGCCATGAAGTTGTCCCGCTCCATGAGCCGCGAGGTGTGGACGTTGTGGTCGTGGGCAACGATCCCCAATTCGACTTTGAACGGCTCCGAGTCGCCTCCCGGGCTGTGGCCGCCGGGGCGGCGTTCTACGCCGTCAATCTGGACGCGCAGTTCCCCGTCGGCGAGCACCTCTTCGACCCTGGCTGTGGAGCCCTCGCCGAGGCTGTCGCCGTCGCCTCCGGCGTCCGCCCGGTCGTCGTTGGAAAACCTTACGAGCCATTCTTCGAGGTCGCCCTCCGCCGGCTCGGCTGCCTTCCCCGAGAAGCTGCCATGATCGGCGACAACCTCGCCACCGACATCGTCGGCGGGCGAAACTTCGGGATGTTCACCGTCTGGATCAACCCCGCAGGCCATGCCGATCCGCCCCCCGAGGCCGATCTGGTGGTGACCAGCATCATGGAACTCAATCAACTCTGGGGCTCGATCCTGCCTGCGTCAGAGGCTCCCACCTGATCCACGCGACCCGGCTGAGCAAGCCGATGGCTCGCTCTTGGATCGGACTTCGACCCAATTTCTCGAGCCTCCCCGACCAACCCCTCCCCGCCCAGCCCAGCTCGGGGAGCGTGCCAACATCAGGATCTGGCCACCCCTCGGTGCAGAGACCGTCCTGCCGGTGGCGAAGCGGCAAGGTTATGCCTATCATTCTGTTAACTCCAAGTCGCAACCGAGGCCGGTCCGCCTTCGGCCGATCGAGGTAGCAAGGAGAGTTTCATGCGAATCATCGCCGGGCAGCGCAGAGGGCACCGGATCGAGGGACCAAAGGCCACGGCCTGCACGCGACCGACGAGCGATCTGGTTCGCGAGGCTCTGTTTAATATCGTGGGCGATCTGGTGGTCGGCCGACCGGTTGTTGATCTCTTTGCCGGGACCGGGGCGTTGGGCCTCGAGGCCCTCAGCCGCGGCGCTGCCAGAGCGCTGTTTATCGAGAAAAACCGAGAGAATGTGGCCCTGATTCATCGGAATATTGCGACGCTTCGATATCAAGACCGGTGCCAGGTGCGGTTGACCGATGCCTACCGCTGGGTCCGGGGTCTGAAACCGATGGAGGGGCCGCCGATGGCGGTGTTCCTTGACCCTCCCTATCGCGACGATCAGGAGCGCCGCCACCAAGTGCTGGAGTTGCTCACCCTTCTGGTTGAGAAACTGCCGCCTGGCTCTCTGATTGCCCTGGAGGCGAGCCGCGGCCTTGACCCCTCCTTGCTCCCGGATCCCGATTCCTGGGACGTCCGCCGCTACGGCAACACCCGGCTGGCCATTCGAATCAGCCCAGAGGCTGCGCCTGCGGTCCCGTCGTCGAAGGAACCAGGCAGTCGGCATGAAGACGGGGAACATGAGGAGTCCTCGGATGTCGTATGATCCCCAGATGTGCCGTGAATTCGCCGAGGAGATCGTTCGCCGCCTTCGGGCGGCGGGCTTTCAGGCTCTTTGGGCCGGCGGCTGTGTCCGCGATCTCCTGCTCGGTTTGTTGCCGAGCGACTACGACGTCGCGACCAGCGCCACTCCCGAGGAGGTGTTGCGGACCCTTCCCTATCGCGCCGTCACGGTGGGGGCATCGTTTGGAGTGGTGCGGGTCCGGCACCGCCGGATTCCTGGCATCGAGGTCGAGGTTGCGACCTTCCGGAGCGATCTGGCCTACGTGGATGGACGACGCCCCAGCGGAGTGGTCTATAGCTCCGCTGAGCTCGACGCTGCCCGCCGGGACTTCACGATCAACGGCCTATTCATGGACCCCATCACGGGAGACGTGATCGATTACGTCGGCGGGCTGAGCGACCTGCGCAACCTGGTTCTGCGGGCGATCGGCGATCCCTACGAGCGATTTCGCGAAGACAAGCTTCGCCTCCTTCGGGCGGTCCGCTTCGCCGCTCGTTTCCATTTGAACATCGAGCCGACGACCAGGGCAGCGCTGCAGTCGATGGCTCCCCAGATCACCGTGGTCTCGCCCGAGCGGGTCGCCCAGGAGCTCAGACGGATGCTGGTCCACGAGACTCGGGCCCTGGCCCTGGACCTGGCCTTGGAAGTCGGACTGATCGCCGCGATCGCTCCTGAACTGCTCGAAATGCGCGGCTTGTTTCAGGGCAAGCCGATGCAGCCCGAAGCCGACCTTTGGGACCATACTCTGCTCGTGCTCAAGCTCCTCCCCTCCGAGCCCTCGTTCCCTCTGGCATTCGCCGCCCTGTATCACGACGTGGGCAAGCCCAAATCCCGATCCGACCACCACGGAAGACCGAGTTTTCACGGTCACGAGGTTGTGGGAGCGCGGATTGCCGAGGACCGCTGCCGCGAGCTCCGGCTGTCGAACGCCGAGCGCGAGCGGATCGTCTGGCTCGTCGCCCACCACCAGTATCTCGGCGAGGCCAAACGCCTGCGGGAATCGAAACTCAAACGCATTCTCGCCCATCCCGGCATTGAAGAGCTCCTCGCGCTTCATCGCGCCGACGCCCTGGCATCCACCGGCAACACCGAACAGATCGACTATTGCGAATATTACCTGCGAAACCAACCGGCCGGACCCATCAACCCCCCTCCCCTGGTCACCGGCCACGACCTGGTGCGTCACGGCCTCCGCCCGGGGTCCTCGTTCGCCACGATCCTCGAGCGTGTTCGTGAGGCTCAGCTCGATCGCCGGATTCAGAGCAAGCGCGAGGCTCTCGAGTGGATCGATCACTTCCTGGAGCACGGGGTTTGGCCTGATGAACCTCAACCGGAGACTGCAGCTTCGTTTCAAGCCAATCCCCAACGCTGCCCCGACCCTCCTTGCCACCCTGGATGACCGGTCTGCTCCTGCCTAGAATGAGCGAGTCAAGCGGTGCTTCGGGCCGCGATCGCGGCAGTGCCGATGTGACCTCCTCTTCCCAGTCGGATTCCTCCTCACAGATGGACCGAAATCACGACCTCACCGCTGCCGTACTCATGAGCGGCGGCATCGATAGCGCGGTGCTTTGCGTGGAACTGACGAACCGCTATCAGAAGGTTCATCCTCTTTTCATCCGCTGCGGGCTTCGATGGGAGGAGGTTGAGCTCGCTCATGCCCGTCGATTTCTGGAAGCTGTGGCCCGCCCGGCTCTCGAATCCCTGGTTGTGCTCGAGGAGCCGATCGCGGATGTCTACGGATCGCACTGGAGCACCAGCGGACATGCGGTTCCGGACGCTTGCACTCCAGACGAATCGGTCTACCTGCCGGGGCGGAACCTACTGTTGATTGTCAAGGCATCGGTTTGGTGCCGACTGCGCGAGATCAACGTGCTCGCCCTGGGCTGCCTGGGCTCCAACCCATTCCCCGACAGTACGCCCGAATTCTTTAACCAATTGGAGGATGCGATTTCTCGCGGGATGAACGGGGGCCCGCGGCTGGTCCGACCGCTGGATCGCGACCACAAGGCCGACGTGATTCGGAAGGGTGCAGGGTTGCCGCTGGATCAAACATTTTCATGCATTCAACCGACGGATGGACTTCACTGTGGCAATTGCAACAAGTGTGCCGAACGTCGGCGCGGCTTTCACGAAGCGGGGGTCGTGGACCGGACTCGCTACGCTTCCCGCCCCGCGATGCTCGAGCCAACACCCTGCTTGGACGTTTCCTCGTAGAGTTCGGAGCGACCAGGATTCGTCACCGACCCCATGCTGCGATCGTTTTCCAGCGAGCTCCGGCTGCAGGATCGCCGAGCGTCCCACGGTGCGTTTGACCCTGTTTTCTCGTTGAGGGTGTTTCGTCCATGTTTCGAGTGACTCGCGAGATCGAGTTTTGCTACGGGCATCGCCTGCTCAACTACAACGGAAAATGCCGCCATCTGCATGGGCACAACGGCCGAGCCGTGATCACGCTCGAAGGGCGCGAGCTCGACTCGGCGGGTATGCTGATCGACTTTTCGGAGATGAAGCGGAGAATCCAGGGCTGGATCGACGAAAACCTCGACCACAACCTGCTCCTCTGCCGCGACGATCCGATCCTGGAGACGTTGCGAAAACACGGAGAACGGGTCTATGTCATGGACGCCAACCCAACCGCCGAAAACATCGCGCGGCTGATTTATGAGCAAACCCGCGACGCGGGCATGCCGGTCGTTGAGGTTGTCCTCTGGGAAACAGAACACTGTCATGCGGCCTATTCGCACCGTCCGCTGGCGGCTTCGCGTGAGTGAACCACTAGCCCCCTCCGCGGCGATTTCCTCGCCGTCGCGATCCCTCGGTTTCGGCTTGGCATCCTCCCGGGACCGCGAGGCTTTGAGGAAGTCACTTGCTCAGTGGGCATGTCCGTGATGACCGTGACCATCGTCAATGGGCGGCTCGGGCATGACGTATGACGAGGGATTGTATGGATAGCGCAGCTCATCCACCCACCACTCGTGCTTCCGGCCTTCAGACTTCCCCTTGAGTACAGCTAGAGCATATTCCTCCTCGGCGGGAAATTCGGGAGTGACTGGTCCGTGGACCTCCAGGAGGGCGGCTGCATAGAGATTGGTGCCGTCGGAGGACTGCATCTCAAGTTTCACAAAATGGAGATCTTGATCTTTCGACTGATCAAGACGCTTCTTGAGATTTTTCACCCCAGCATTCCTCATTTCAAACATCATCGTTTCCCGCTGCTCGGCCGACTGCAGCTTCAGCATCACGTCGTCGGCCGACATTTCCTTGCGCTGGGCGGGGGGCATGCCCAGCCAGTAGATCTCGGCCAGGGAGCCGTTTCGGAAGGTCTCGACGTAGTATTTTGCAAATTCCTCGGCGCTGCGGGACCGGAGGTAATTTTGGACGAAGAGGAGAGTTCCGATCCCAAGCCCAAAGACCATCCCGAGTCCTGCGCCTGTCTGAGCCAATCCGCGGCCGGTCAGGATGTCCGGGTAGCGCTGAATCTTCCGATCCGCGGTGAGTCCCAGGATGATCGCCAGTACCGAGAAGGTGAAAAACGAGGTGTGTGCGATGCTCAAGGCGGAAAGGATGCCGCAGATCAGGCTGAAGACCGCCCGGGTGCTGACGGCGCGATAGGTGGGGATCTCGTTCTCGATGGCCGAGACCTGGGGACCCCCGGAGACGACGGAGCTTTCCTTCTGATCGGTCGCCACGGATGCGTTCCTCCGAGATGCCTGATCCGCGGGAGGATGATTCGATTGGGGACGGAATGCGTCTCGACGCCGGGATCAGGTTCCGCTTTGGGATGAGGCCAGACATTGAAGCTAACCCTTGGATTTCGGGCCGTCAAGGATCAGCGGGCGGCCAACCCCGCAAGCGCGGACGAGGGCTTCAGGAACCAGGTGGCGAGTCCGGCCCCCACCCAGAAGAGGCCAAGCGCCCAACCAGTGACGTTGGTCCACGACCAGTCGCGCTGGGCCAGTCCCGACCGCCATCCGGCCACCATGACCGCCAGAATGATCAACCCCATGGCTCGGTCCCCCAGTGGAGCCGCCCATTGGATGGCTCGCGATCGTCCCTCGGCGACGGCCGCCAGATCGAAGATCCAGACGAGCAGGCCACCGGTGAGCCAGATCAGGTTTCCCAGGCTGCTTGCCGAAGCACCCGAGCGGGCGAGGATCAGAGGACCGGCAACGGCCAGGCAACCCGCCAGCGTGGAAAGGCTTGAAAGGAGTTCCAGGGGGGGCCAGGTCAGCTGGCGGCGCTGCACCAGGAGGCTCAGGCCCCATCCCAGGGCCGCCGCCACGAGCAGGGCGTTGGTGATTCCGGCCTCGTCGCCGGAGCTGCCCGCCGGCCGCACCTGACCCGATCGCTTGGCGCTCATGGATGGTTAAAACTCTCGGATGGGTTTGGACGCACGGCCGCCCCGACGAGCGGTCGGAATCGCAATCGAGACCGAGGACGGGCGGGCTCAGAAATGATTTCGGCCGCTTGCACGTGCTCGGCTCAGCTTGCCTTCCCTCCTCCTCCGAGTTTCTCTCCGTTTCTCGATACGGTTCGGACAACCCTTGTGAAACGACCTCCGTCATCAAGTCACACGGATGCTCCGGGGGCTCGCTGAACCCCCACTTGTGCCGGCCATCGTTGGGATTTGAGGACGACACTCGACAATCCTCGTTCGGGATCGGAAGCCCGCTCTCCCCGGTTGTCAAAACCATCACTGGGTGACCACCTCCGACGACCAACCCCCGGCGGTCCCGGGAGAAGCGGGCCGCCGATCCGGGGACGAGAGGGCCAGGGTGGTCGTCTCGATCGTATCGGGCTCCACTTCCTGCTGGACCGGGTTGAGCACGACTCG
>Ga0308411_10003516_pt1 | contig 10425 bp, 7 predicted proteins | sample HotsprottomLayer_2_FD_203530 | JGI IMG/M metagenome (GOLD analysis project Ga0308411, IMG submission 203530) | Hot spring phototrophic mat microbial communities from Octopus Spring, Yellowstone National Park, Wyoming, United States -... | ecosystem: Environmental > Aquatic > Thermal springs >... | reverse complement strand
TTTACTATTGAAGCGCAAACCATTAAAGCTAATAGTAGCATTTGATGTAGCAAAAAATGACCTTTACTATAATAGTCTTGAATTTAGAAAAATAGTAAATAAAATATATACAATCTCTAAAAATGCCTATCTTTCGAATAGAATAAAGAACATGTTTCATACTTCGGGAAATGTTGATATAGTTTATAATAACTTAGAAATAATAAATCGCGATATTGATAAAATTTACCATGACGTTCTATATAACAGAGGTTCTGCGATAACAGCCTCTGAGATAGGGAATGTTATTTGCAATTTAAACATAGTAAAACTAATCATCCCAATCACTTCTCAATTACAAAAATAGATGCGGGCTGCTAACTTTCACGGTTGAGACTCCTGCTTCGTCGCAGGTTGGATGAGCAAGTCGTTTCTACCCGTTTTTAGCCGTTCTGAGAGGCTTAGTGTGCTCTCTGGTATCCGTGTGACTACCACGGGCAAGATCGCCTCTCTGAGTGGCATTTCTTAGACTTACAGAGGCATGTTTGGGGCTGAACATCACCCAAAGGTGAACGATTTGCCTTGCGCAGTATAATCAAAGTAACAAGAAAGGCGAGGCATGCGCCCCGCCTGCAAGTACTATTATGAGTAGATGGTTTTTACTTTTTAGCTTTCTCGTAGTACTCGTCGTAATAATCTGTCATAATACGCCAAATAATATCTTCTAATTCAGAGCCTTCAAAACTCAGATAGTAATTCAAGTTCTCGCTAAGTGTTTCTTCAACGTTCCGCTCAATGTATCTTCGGTTTCTTTCTAAAAGTCTGATTTGAGATTTGAGCTTTCCCTTTTCTTCTTTGTGCGATTCAACAACTTGTTCAAGTTTTTCCATTTCCAAGTAGGTTTCCTTGAACTTTTTCAGTTTCTCCAACAGTTCCGGGCTCTTAGGATACAGGATGTAGGCAGCCATCCAGTACCTTTCATTGTACTCTGAATTACTGGGCACGAGTGGCTTCACTGTCTCGCGAAGTTGGCGAATTCGCTGGTAGGCTTCTTCAATCTCCTCAATCCTGTCAACGACTTCGTCTAACAAATCACTTACTTCATCCGATTGGATGATGTGGAGGAGTTCCTCTTGAACACCCTTTGTGTTTTTGTCATGCGTTTCCATAGCGCTCATGTCGTCGAAAACGCAAGGGAAAACAAAACATACGAGCTGCATGACAAAGGAGCCAACCGCTGGATTGACCTTGCGCGCTTTCGTTACAAAAGAAACTGCCCTGCCCGTAGTGGGCAGGGCTTCCTTTTTAGGCTGGTGAGCGGTTACTCGTGTGCTGCTACACTTTGGAGGCGGTTAGCGATGCTGAGGTACCGCTTGACCAGAGTGCGAATCTGCTTGACCATCAGGTTAGTGTTTTTGGGGAGCATGTCCAGTACCTCTCGGAGTGCCTCAAAGGTAGGGAGAGCGTCCAGAAAGTTTTCCACAAGCTGCTGCTTTTGCTCGCGTGGGATGCGTACGCGTGTCCGCCCCGTACCGCTGGATGTCCGAGCGTACCGTGCAGGCACATCAATCCCGAAGGTGCTGAGGGATTCCCGAAGGGCCTCGTTACGGAGCTTCTGCACGATGGGAGCTATGTTTTGCTCACCGCCCATGCTTTTGACCTGCAAAAGCTCCTCAAGCTTAGGGAGAAGCAGGTACGCTGCGATGCACCGGTACCAGCCTCCATGCTGCGACACCGCTACACCAGCGTTTGTAATCTCCCTACGAATCTGTGCTTCCACATCGTGAGGGAGGAAGCTGTGCTCCCCATTCAGTTCCTTCTCCAGATTCGTAATCAGTTTCTTCAGGCCTTTTTCTGTGAGGGCCTTCTCAATCCGAACTTTGAGTTCGGTTCCGCTGACTTGCACATGCGTTTCCATATCAAGCATTACGACAAACACGCAAGGAAAGTTAGTTCCCATTTTGCAATCCAACGAATGAGGGGAAAAGAAAAAAGCGGGGCATATATCTTGCTTTTTTATGAGAGAACGAACCTATTACAGTTTATATGATTTATATGTCAGTCCTATTCTTAAAATGGGTACAAAAACAATAACTTGGCACTACATGACAAAACCTATAGCTGTCCTGAGTACGGTGAAATATACGATAACGAAGTGAACGCCTCTATCAATCTTTACTTCGTAGTGTTGGGCGTCACGAAAGGATACCTACTCTGGTAGATGACCTTAGCCCCTACGGGCTACCTAAAAAGTTATCATTTACTAAAGCAGAAAGAACAACAGTAAAATTTGAGCAGTCCGATAGTCAAATAGCATGCCGATATCAGGATTAGCAAATTCCCGAGCGATCGCTTCAAAAAGTAAGGCTATCTCAAAATCAGAGAGAATACGCTTTGTAGTAAAATTATCCTCTCTGTAAAGCGAAATTTCATTGATATTTTTAGCAAATTGTGTCGAATACTGGCTTTTGTTAGGAATGTTTTCTCTTTGCGCCCACCATAAAAGAGCAATGCTATCAGCTATGTCTTCAGGCTCCGATAGAGATAGAGGATAGTTCCCGCCTACCTGGTCACACAAACTATACAAAACTGTACATATTTAGTGCATTCGTCCCCTGACCAGGTAGGGAGGGACTAGCCCGTTTCGCCGCTCCTACCCAATCCCTTAATTAGAAGCTTCATAGCCATACTATGGTATAAACATACAAATTTGCACAGAAATTAGCAACTGTTGCTATCCTCACAGATAGTAATTTGTATTCTCTAACATACTGCCCAGTGTATTAGTACAGTACTTTTAATAGTACGAAACTATATTTTGTAACATTAGAATGTTTACAGGTAAAGTCTTCGGAGTACTTTTTGTTTAGTGTCATAGCTATCAGGCATCAAGCGGGCTGCCCAACTTTGTACAGTTGAGCAGCCCGCAGTAGTTTAGGCTATTCCAGCTTGGGTTCGTCGTCGTCCAAGATTTTATCCGCTATCTCGTCAAGTCTTTGATTAGGCAAAACATTAGGCTGTACAGCCCATCCGTATGTTGTAGCTACTCTGGCATACAAGTTGTCAAACCTGCCAGTAAAATTAATAATACTCTTAACTAAAACATTTGACCCACCCTTTACATTTACTAGAATTTCCTTTACATTATTCATTTTGTCACGTATATTATCCATGTGTTGCATGATTTGATTTATTATTTCTTCACTTATGTCTTTTTTGCGAGGTCGCACACTCAGCATGATATTGATGTTTTTCTCGTGATAGTTAAGATTTAGTTTTTTTAGAGACCAAATGATGACTTCTCGTAGAATAATTTTTATCTTTTTGTTAATTGTTATGTTTGGTTTATTTGGCACTTTCTGATTTTGCAGGTGCAGTACTTCTCTGTATGCTGGACTTATTAGGTAGGCGGCGATGCAGGCATACCATCCGCCGTAAAAACTAACGTTGTATAGCCCTAGATTGTTGGTCAAAATCTTTTTTAGTGCCTGCTCGCTTTCCGGTGGCAAAAAGCTGTACCCACTGTCCAGGTTCCTCTTAATCATGCTGATGCTCCTTTTCATCTTTTTGTTTTGTACTACTTGGATGATTTCATTGGCACTTTCGGCCAGCTTCCATGTTGTTGTGTCGGGTTTCATGCCCTTATGTAGCATCGAAACTATGTCCGCCGTATCCATACGGGTAAAACACGCTTTATGATCGGAATTAAGGTTTCGTGTAAAGGCACATAATAATCCAGTCTTATGTATAATACTAGCGGATTAGGCATATCCCAGTACCTGTCTAATAAGTAAGCCTTCAAAAACTCGGGCGCCTTAAATAACCTACTAACGTTACTTAAGCGTTCAAAAAATTCTACATTAACAATATAAAACTTGTCATAATCAACTAGTTTACTTATTTGAAATCTTAAAATATCTATATAGTCTATTTTATTGTATGATGTTATTATGTATCCATCGTCTTTATACTCAGGCACTACACCTATCGCTTCGTAGGTTATGCCGCATAGAACCACATTAAACAACGTTATACCCTCGTCTATGACCTTCTTAGTCTCAATTTTCGTAATATCAGTTATCTCATATATATAAGAAGTTATCTCATCATCTAAGTCGCTATTTAACTTTCTCTTTATTTCATCTATTTTACTATTTATATTATCTACGAACTCGTAGTGCTTTATAAGGTCTCTTAAATGCGGATACAGCTTAATCTGTGTAAAATAGCTCTTTACATGTTGTAAGTACGCTAATAATCTATATGTCTGATACTCTACATCTAGGTGTTTATCCACAAACCAAAGGTCATTAGAAAACAATGAGGCGCTCATGTCAAAATTTACCAAACATAAAAATGTTGTTTTAGTATATTTATATATGTACGCTAAGTCTCAGCACTTCAAAGTATTTGAACCTAATACAAAAGTAAAAAACAAATTCTATAAATTTTTAGATATTTGTCGTGACCTTTTGGAACATTTGGATAATAATAACTACAAGTACGTTGTTATTATTCCATATTCTGCCAAACTCGATTACAATACTGATAATTCTAGATATGAATACTCAATAACTTATGCGATAATTAATAATACAGAGCCTATAAAAAAGAGGAATATCCACAAGTCGCCTTATGTGGTTTTTAAGAAGAACACAGACAAAGATTTTGCGGATGAAATAAGAAAGGCGTTAGACTTAAAAGGTAAGCAGAGAGGTGTTGTTTTAGTTTCTGATTATCCTCTTTATGAGCAGCTTAACCGCGAATTGAGACAAGAAGTAGAGTCTAACACAATAGGTATTAAAAGCATTTATACGATAGCTTTATATTATCACATAGTAAATACGTTGAAAAAAGGTGAGCAAGTTGGCGAGGCGGGTTTAACGGATGTTTGTGTCAAAGTATCTTCTGGTGGCAAGGTTTTTAGCCGACGGGAGAATGAGGATAGCAGTAATCTAATGGTGTGTAATACTACTGCCGCGACAATAGCAGGCATAAGAAAGAACGACGCCATCGCCACAGTAGATTTAGAGCCTGAGTTAGTGGAAGGTATAAATATAACTACTGGCGTTCCTATAAATGGGTCTAATGTTGTTTTAACTAATGCTGAATATATAATAGCTTCACTACAGCTCTTAACACACAAAAGTTTTAGCAGTAAAAATGAAATGCAAAATACTAAACAATATGGCTCTAATGTACAAAAAACAAACACAGTTGATGATGAAAAGCAAAAGATATACAAGCTGAGCGCAGACATATTTGACAAAGCGGCTAAAATATTCTTTGCAGATGTACCAGATGAAGGCCTTAAGTATGAAAATGCATTTCATGAAAAATTTCTTAGTTTTCTAATTTCCTTTGAAAAATTTTTGGAACCAGTTCAACATTTAGCTAAAACTATACAGCGGGTATTAACTGCCCCTAAGTACACAAGCATGTTAGATGATCCTAATGGTGTTCTGGCCGAAGCGGTAAGAATCTTGATCAAGGATATATTGCCTTATTCACCAAAAAGTTTTAACCCACCTACTAACATAAAAGAGGCTATTGATCCCATCTTCATAAATATTTTACAATCACCTAAAATTAATCCTCAGCTTAGTGATCAAATGCTATACAAACTAAACATGGCATTACCATATATAACACTTCTATTTTATGTTTTTGTATATTACGGTGCTAGCGAATATTTAACACCAAAAAATACTTGGGGCAGTTATGTAAAAGACCTAAGAGAACTGATACTCAGAATAGCCGACTCGCCTTTGAAAGAGGTTATTAAGAATAGAAGTAATGCTACATCAGCCGCTGGTGCTGGTAGTAGCTCGGCCACTAGTGCTGGTAGTAGCTCAACCACTGGTGTTGGTGGTAGCTCAACCACTGGTGCTGGTAGTAGCTCAACCACTAGTGCTGGTGGTAGCTCAACCACTGGTGCTGGTGGTAGCTCAACCGCTGGTGCTGGTAGTAGCTCAACCACTGGTGCCACCAAGTCAACTGTATCAGTGCATATATTAAAGAAGAAACAGTTCGTAGATTGTCACTTATACGATCGTGATAGTGCTGTAAAATACTGCATGATCTTACTTAATGGCGATGCAGACACAAATAAACATATAAATAGCTATCCGTTGAAAACTATACTTGATATTTTGGGATACTTATCTGCCTATTCCAATGGCATATTTAGCAACATAGACCAAATTACTAAGATAAACGAAAGTAATATACCGGAAATTCCTATCAATTTCAATAAGTACGATATAGAAAATCTGATGTTATTGACCTGTGATCAGAATATTGAGGCGATACCACTAATAGAGAGACAAGCACGTATAGATTCTGAATTTGTTAGTAATAACGTAGCTTTAGATATAGTAAACGATCAGTTCAATCCTGCAAGCAACGAATACTATTTCAATATGATAATATTCAAGCGGCGTGAGCTGAAGATAGACGAAAAAATGATTGATTCACTTAAGAAATTAGTTGAAGATTTTGGCGAAATGGTGAGTAAAAAGGTTAATGCAATGGCATTTGTTAAGAACAGTGTAGATATAAGCAATGTTTTATCTAAATATAAATTCACAGGTAGCGTTATCTTAATAGATGACGATCCTTCTCAAACTAAGGATAAATTGAACAAAACACTTGGACATCATTCACAATACTGCTTCAATTTAGTATATATGATAGATGACCACCAGCACCTACACGAAATGCATATACCTGGTGAAGAAATAGAAAAGTATGTTGATAAAGACGTTAATTATGAAGGAATCAAAATACCATTGACTAGTTACTTAAACTATGTGTTGGAATACACTTTGTATTACAGAAACTCACAAAATCAACAAAACTTGAGCTACCCAAATGTGACAAGATACAGAGTATTAGTAAATGAAATGAGCATTAAAATGGATTTTGCTAGATTGTTATCATATACACATCTCTTATTTGATATACCTAAGCTTAATTATACCACAGATGATGGCAAAAAGGATGAAATAGATGTACTTGATGTGCTTACAAAAATCCAAGGAAAAGCTATAAATGTTAGAACAGTATCATTTAGCAATAAACCTTATACTGTTAGCTTAGAGCCTATAAAACGATTTATATCAAACGTGAAGGACAAAAAGTGGTATAAGGTTGGCTTTCATAGATGTAATCCGAACAGAAAAAGAATACTTGAAGAATATTACGAAGCGTCTGCTTCTTACTATGAGAATTTCTTAAAGTCAGAGGAATACAAGGCTCATGCTCATAAGATTATAAATGGTTGTCAGACACCTGGGGTGAATGTTATGAGCGACAGGGTAGGCCGTGTTTATGTAAGCATACTGAAGCCTTATGAATTTAAACACTTATCAGGCAGTTCATCTTCGGCTAACTTATACTTTGATAAACTAAACCAGGCGATAGACAATATCACAAATAGAATTGACGGACTATATATTTCATTTTCTGATAAGATTAAAACGCATGACACTCCTGAAATAGACTATAACATTGAAACTGATGTAGTGAGATATGCCTCGGCTGCTAAAGGTAAGACAATAACTAAAGATAAACTCAAATTTTTGGATAAACTTGATTTAGAATACGTAGAACGTATAGCTTATATTATGACAGTTTACATGACAATGCAAATGCGTTGGGCAAATCAGGCTGATTACCCCACATGGCTTTCTACTCTTGCACCTATATTTTCTCAAAAAGATGCACCAAAACTTATAATAGAGCAAATCCCTGACTTTGATGAGGTTTCGTATGATAAGGCTTTTAATTTTAGCAAATTTTTTAATCTAACTAGCACAGAATTCGTACTTATGATTTTAACTAGTCGTTATCTTAGTTATTTGTATTCTAATAAAGATCAAGACATTGTACAGGCTTTTAGAGGACTTGTTAAGGATATAATTACTACAACTGCTTCCGAAGCATCGACTTATAGAATACAAATGTTGATCGCAGGTATTAGGATGTTCTTACAAAACTTTATATGCGATCTTTATAGCAATTCTGGAGGAAGAGATTTTATGGATGCTAATAAGTTTTCTGGCAGCTACTTAATTATATGCGAGGACTCTGATTTGGCCACAGCATTAGCATCCTCCATATCAATCCTACTTCGTTTTAAAGGGAAAACAGACAAGTCGCTTAAGGAAATAGAGACTCTAGCTCGGCAATTTTACTCTAACATGTTTAAGACACTATACAATAAAAATAATAAGTGGTATAAAAGAGTTATACATAACATAATAAGTGACAAGAAAGACAAATACTATAATGAGGAATTAATTATTATAGAACAAACGTTAAACATGATGAGAAACGCTCTTGACAGAGCAAGAGATTTTATAACTTCCTCTACAAAGTTTGATAAGAACTATCCTTTATACGGTTTAGCTGCTTTAGCATTTGTTTTAGCAATTCCAATGGCATTATCGTTAGCTATGTCGTTAGGTGAACGTGATAACACGAATAGTATGCAGGGTTTAGTATATAGGTATCAAGATACGATGAGTGCTTATGCGATTACATTATCTAGTAGTTACTGTAGTGCTGGTTATGGTATGGGCGAACTGGATTGGCCAGAAGACCATAAACTATCTCAACTTATAGATTTCCCCGTTTCTACTAACATTGTAAAACCTGAAAACATATTTGATCGTGACAACTATAATGAAGCTATTATTACTATGTCTGAAGTTCTGAGTCACAGAGCCAAGAATATGAGTCAAAGGTATGGTCAGATTATTGTAACCGACGACTATACTAGACTTGCGATAGATATGAACAATATAAATACAATAATCATATTATCTGGTAGGCGCAATACTCTTTTGCAGGGGCGAATTCAGAATGCTCGTATTTTGAGCGAAAAAGTTGCTTGGGAACTTTACGATCAAACTAACCGAAAAGCTAACGTCTATTATGTGGCTTTTGAATACGACGATAGAATACAAAGCATCATTAACAATACCTACCTAAAGGAGGATCTAAAGCACGGTATTACATATGCACGATTAGGTTTGAATCAAAGCATCAACGATTTGTATTCAGTGATGTCGCAAGTTCAAGCGGTGCGAACTAACACTACTAACACTTTACAAAAACAGCAGGCTCCACAATTCGAGCCTATTGTGCTTACGATAGCTATTACATAGGTAAAAATACAGATTTTTAGTATATTTACCTTGCTATGGTAGCGGAAGTAATACTTGGGTGCGGGTGTGGCGGCACTAAGGGTGGCAAACAATAAGGATACGGGATAAGCCCCGTCCCGCACCCCCTTCTTTTTTATTCCACTCAGCTATCATTTTCGATTAACCGACATGTTATGCTTTATCCTTACGGTTTCTTGTTGTTTCTTTTGATTGTACTAAACATAATGATATATAACAAACTTATTGTTATAAATATTGTAATGAAAAAAATTAAAAACTTTTTAAAATGCAAGTTATTAGTGCCAGTGCTACTTTTAAGAGTTTCTGGTGTATCGCATAATGTATTAGATTATAAACATTTGTTGCCAGTTGATAAGGGTAGTAGTCAAAACAATCTTTTCCATTATGCACTCTCGTGGCATTTGAAACATGAAGGTCTTATAGCGAATCATCCGCTAGATCCTGGTGGTTTTACTTATGCAGGCATCTCGCAAAATGCGCATACTAACTGGGGAGGGTGGGAGTACATTAATAACGGTAAACCTATACCTGAAAGCATGATTGCATCATTTTACGATTCTCTCGTTTGGAAGCCAATGATGTGCGATTCGGTACCACCAGCTGTAGCCTTCTACCTTTTTGATACAGCCTGCCTCGTAGGCACTCCATACGCAACCTATCTGTTACAAAAGACTCTGAATATAAAACCTGACGGCATCATAGGCCCACAAACGCTACAAGTCATCAGAAATCACGACCCTCAAAGATTACTATCAAAATTACATGCTAGTAGAATCTCGTTCCACAATGAAATAGTGCGAAAATACCCTAACTTAAAAGTCTTCTATAATGGATGGATTAGAAGAGCTAATTTAACATATAGTCAGGCCAGCAGACTGCCAACTGTGAAAGGTTGAGCAGTCCGTGAAGTAATTGTTTTTCGACTTAAACATGTTATCCTAAGTGAGATGGAAAGATTAGGCGAGATTTATAATTATGAAGTGGATATGTTTTCTAGTAGCCTATTATATAATGATACTGAGTATAAAAAGTTGAGTTTCTTAAAAATGTTGCGAGGAGGCAAGAAGAAGTACAAACGTTATATAAGTTCTCCTTTACGTTATGCTGGCGGTAAAAGTTGGGCAGTTGGGTACATCGTAGACCACATCCCATCTACAATACAGCGTCTCGTCTCACCATTCGTAGGCGGTGCTTCTGTAGAAATCGCAGTAGCAAAAGAAATAGGAATACCAGTAATGGCATACGACATATT
>Ga0308411_10003514_pt1 | contig 10427 bp, 7 predicted proteins | sample HotsprottomLayer_2_FD_203530 | JGI IMG/M metagenome (GOLD analysis project Ga0308411, IMG submission 203530) | Hot spring phototrophic mat microbial communities from Octopus Spring, Yellowstone National Park, Wyoming, United States -... | ecosystem: Environmental > Aquatic > Thermal springs >... | reverse complement strand
TCACCCGATCGCAATCAGTCATATTGTACTTCATTGAGATCCGGTTTAACTGACGCCGGGCATGCGGTAGGCTATTTCTCCGTCCTCCCAGTCGAACGCCGCTTTTTCGATATGCAGCACATCGCCGTTCTGGATGCCGGCTTCCTGCAATGCCGCCCCAATGCCGCTCGCTTCGAGCACGCGCTGAATGCGCATGATCGCGTCCGGTTGGGCGAAGTTGGTCATCGAAATCAGACGTTCGATTCTACGCCCACGCACCCGCCAGCCATCGGCGGTTCGCTCGATGGTGTACCGGCGCTCATCCACCTCCGGCACGGGCCAGGTGAGCGTCTCGTTGCGCGGCGCGCGGTATGGCACGGGCAACCCCTTGAGACATTCGGCAGCGCGCTGCAACAGTGCGTCTACGCCTTCCCGCGTCGCTGCGGAGATAACGAACACATCGTGCGCAGGCAACGGAATGGCGGCGCGCAGACGCTCCAGATTCGCCTGCGCTTCAGGCAGATCGGCTTTGTTCAATGCAACTACTTGTGGTCGCTGCGCCAGTTCGGGTTGATAGAGACGCAGTTCTTCGTTGATGGCATGAAAGTCGTTCACCGGATCGCGCCCATCAACCCCTGCCGCATCGATGATGTGAATGAGCAGGCGGGTGCGTTCGATGTGGCGCAGGAAACTGAACCCCAACCCGACGCCGCGATGCGCTCCTTCGATCAAACCGGGAATGTCAGCCACGACAAATGAATACTCGCCAACTTCCACAACCCCAAGATTCGGTTGCAGGGTGGTGAATGGGTAAGGCGCGATTTTGGGGCGCGCCGCGCTGATTACCGACAGCAGCGTGGATTTGCCCGCATTTGGGAAACCCACCAGCCCGACATCGGCGAGGAGCTTGAGTTCGAGTTCGATCTCGCGGCGCTCACCCGGTTCGCCAAGCTCGGCGATACGCGGAACCTGATAACTCGATGTGGCAAAATGGACATTGCCCAACCCGCCGCGCCCACCGCGTGCGGCGAGCAGTCGGAGCCCTGGTGCATCGAGATCGACGCTGTACGTCTCGCCATCGATGATGGTGCGCGCTACCGTACCGACCGGCGCGCGAATGAACACATCACGCCCATTGTGCCCGTGTTTGCGTGATCGTCCGCCATTCCCGCCGCGCTCTGCGATAAAGCGCGTGCGTTCACGGAACAGGAGCAGCGTATTGAGACCAGGATCGGCAACCAGATAGATATGCCCGCCACGCCCGCCGTCGCCGCCATCCGGTCCGCCGCGCGGGACGTACTTCTCGCGGCGAAAGGTTGCAGCGCCATCGCCGCCATCGCCAGCCTGCACAAAGATTCGGGCATAATCATAAAAATCGCCAGCCATAGACCATCTACCAAACACAACGACGCCAGCCACAGAGCGAAACAATCACACTGCGGCTGGCGCCGGCTCGTCTGCGCGCGGGCCGCATCTACCGCGCAGCGCCATTATCACAGGACGAAAGTTTTAGACCTTTGTCTCGGCTTTTTGGTCGCTTGACTCAGCCGACTCGGTCTTGCTGGCGGAAACATCATCGTCGCGGACGGCTTTGCGGAATGCTTTGATGCTGCCGCCAAGTGCGCTGGCGACGCCGGTAATGCGTGAAGCGCCGAACAACAACAGAACAATGATCAGAATGATAGCCAGCTCGCCTATTCCTAATGTTGGCATGACATGTCTCCTCATAGTCGCGCGCGTGCGCGATAGTTGCTCGATGTCGCTCCTGCGTCTCCTGGTATTATACCGTAGCAGAGGGGGATGTCAAACGGAACGCTCAAACGCGCAATTGATCGGCAGGCGCGGAGGGCGAGCATGCGTTGTCAGGCAGCCGTTCGCCGCCCCGTCCGACGCTCAAGCGTCGGGCTGATAGCACAAAGGGCGCTGCCGCGCCCGCGCTGGTGCGTGCGGATGCTCCGCGCCAGCCCCGCGCCAGCGGGGCGTCGTGCGCGCAGCGCGGGCGTTCACGTCCGCGCGGGCGTTGCGCGCCCTGGTGCATGCGCATGCGGCGGAACCAGCCGCGCCGCCCTGCCCAACGCTGAACCGGCGGGCTGATAGCACAAAGGGCGCCGCCGCGCCCGCACGCTGGGGGATGCGCATGCGGAGCGCTCACCTTCTTGTCAATGCATGACTGCACCCGCAGGCGCGCTTCTTCTCGCCAACTGCCGCAAAGCGCGCTACAATATGAGAAGAAATCATTGCAGTCAGAATTATGTCCATGCTTCTTCCCAATCTCCAGGTTGACGCACCGCTCTCCGCAGACTCTGCACCGCTGCTGTTGCTCGACGATCTGCACTTCGCGTATCCCGATGGGCATGTGGCGCTCTGCGGCGTCAGTTTGCGCATTGCGCGCGGTGAGAAGGTGGCGCTCGTCGGTCCCAACGGCGCCGGCAAGAGCACGCTCCTGCTCCATCTCAACGGCATTCTGCGCGGCAAAGGGCGTGTCGAAGTCGCCGGCATGCCGGTGAATGAACGCACCCTGCCGCAGGTGCGCGCGCGGGTCGGTCTCGTGTTTCAAAATCCCGACGATCAGTTGTTTTCGCCGACGGTCTTTGAGGATGTGGCGTTTGGTCCACTGCACATGGGGCTTACGGTTGGCGAGGTGCGCGCACGGGTCGAACGGGCGCTGGCAATGGTTGGGATGAACGCATACCATGAGCGGCATCCCTACCACCTGAGCATGGGGGAGAAGAAGCGCATCGCAATTGCGACCGTTCTGGCGATGGAACCAGAGATTCTGGCGTTCGATGAGCCTTCTGCGGGTCTCGATCCGCGCGCGCGGCGCGGATTGATCGCGTTGCTGCGCGACCTGCCGCTGACGATGCTGGTTTCGACGCACGACATGGCGATGGTCCAGGAATTATGCGATCGGATGGTGATCATGGATGAAGGGCGCGTCGTCGCTGATGGCAGGGTGACGACGCTGATCAACGACGAGGCGCTGCTCGAAGCGCATGGTCTGGAAACGCCCTGGAAAGAGCGAGGAGTGCGTGACTGAACGATTGATCTATCTTGACCACGCGGCGACGACGCCGGTCGATCCGGCTGTGTTCGAGGCGATGCTGCCTTACTTCACCATGCATTTTGGCAATCCTTCGAGCATCTATCGCGCCGGGCGCGCCGCGCTGCACGCGCTCGATGAGGCGCGCGATCAGGTGGCATCGATTCTGGGCGCCTCGCCGCGCGACATCATCTTTACCGGCAGCGGTTCAGAGAGCGATAACCTGGCGATCCGCGGGGTCGCGCTGGCGCAGCGTCAGGCAGGGCGCGGCGCACATATCATTACCAGCGCTGTTGAGCATCACGCGGTGTTGCATACGGTCGAGCACTTGCAGGCGTTCGGGTTCGAGGCGACGATGTTGCCTGTTGATGGCAATGGTCTGGTGCAGCCCGACGATCTGCGTGCGGCGCTTCGCCCGGATACTGTGCTGGTATCGATTATGTATGCCAACAACGAAATTGGCACAATTCAACCCGTTGCCGAACTCGGCGCCATCTGCCGCGAGCGCGGTGTCCCCTTTCACACCGATGCCGTCCAGGCGCCGGGCGCGTTGCCGCTCGATGTGCATGCGCTCCATGTCGATCTCATGACGATCGCTGCACACAAGTTCTATGGACCCAAGGGAGTCGGCGCGCTGTACATTCGCCGGGGGACGCCGCTGCTGCCGCAGATTACCGGCGGCGGGCAGGAGCGGCGGCGGCGGGCGGGAACTGAGAATGTGCCCGGCATCGTTGGCATGGCGACGGCGCTGCGCCTGGCGGAGGAGCGCCGTGCAGACGATAGCGCTCACTGTGCGCGCCTGCGCGACCGGTTGGCAAGGGGCATTCTGGAACGGGTTCCAGGCGCGCGCCTCAACGGGCATCCAACACGTCGCCTGCCCAACAACGTCAGTCTGTCGTTCGAGGGGGTGGAAGGCGAAAGCATTCTGCTGCTGCTCGATCAGCATGGCATTGCGGCATCGAGCGGGTCTGCCTGCACCAGCGGCTCGCTTGAGCCGTCCCATGTGCTGCTGGCGCTGGCGCGCGCAACCGGCGCAGACACAGCGCCGGAAGTCGCTTCTGCGCTCCCCGGCGCCGTGCGCTTCACCTTTGGGCGTGACAACACTGATGCTGATGTGGATGTCGTGCTCGACGTTCTGCCAGGCATTATTGCGCAACTGCGGGAGATGGCGGGTTAGGGGATCAGGGGTGCGGCTTTAGGATGGGCGGGATCGCATCTCGTCCTTCGAAGGAAGAAGGCATACACACGAACGAAGCCTCGCCCGCGAATCACGTCTTCCCTGGAGCGTTTCCAGCAGAACTATGACGACGGCTATCTTGCGTTTCTACCAGCATGCCTGACATCTTCGCCAATCTTCCGCCGCTCAACGCCGACGATCTGGCATGGTTGATGCGGTGTGAACGACGCATCTGGCTCGACTGGCGCGGCAGTCCACCGCCGGAGATCGCGCCGACCGCCGACGCGCGCGCGCGGATCGCGCTGCGCACCACCCACAAACGCCGCATCATCGCCGCAATTGATGGCGTCGAAGATCTCTCATCACTCACGTGGGACGAACGAATCGCGCAGACACGCAGCGCCATCCGGCGCGGTGCGGCAGCCATTGTCGGCGCAGCGCTCGAAGCGCCCATCGGCGGTCGCCTGTTGCACGGTGCGCCAGATCTCTTACTGCGCCGCTCTTCTGCCCCATCCGGCGCATGGACATACCAGCCAGCCGCCATTGTGCTGCATGCCCGTCCCACCCCTTGGGACCGGCTTTTGCTCGACGCGTGGCGCTGGCTCGTCCGATATGCGCAGGATGAGGACAGCGATCCGCCGGGCGAACTCTGGCTTGGCGCGAATGGTCGTGGTCCGGCATCTATCAAGCGCCAGACGGCATCACTCGCTGCGTTCACGGCGCAGGTTCAGCGTGCGGCTGCCATTGCCGCCAGAGATGATCCGGCAATCTGGTTCGACAGCGACCATTGTCCGTTCTGTCCGTGGCGCATGGCATGTGATGCTGCGGCGCGTGAAACCCGTGACATTGCGATCCTTCCTGGACTGAGTCGACGGCAGGGAAACGCCCTGCGGCGGCGCGGCATTCACCGCATCGATCAGGTCGTGACGCTCGACTCTGCAATCCTGACGACGCTGCCTGATCGATTGCCGCATGCTGGCGCGCGCCTCCGACTCCAGGCACAGGCGCTGATCGTCGGAGAGCCATTGCTGACCAGCGCCAGCATTCCGCCGCTCCCCCAGGTTGCGTTCTTCCTTGATATCGAGAGCGATCCACTCACGCGCGAACCATGGGCGTTCGGGCTTGCCGGCGCGTCTGGAGACCGCTTTGTGATCGTGGTCGAACCATCTTCCAATGACGGTGCAGCGCGACTCAACGGCGTACCCGTCGTCTGGGCGCCTACCGTGCAGGAGGGATGGCGGCGCGTGCTCAGCGCCGTGCGCGCAACCGACGGCGCGCTGGCGCACTGGGGGGAAGCCGAACGTCTCATGCTTGAGCAGAGCGCCGATCCGCAAACACTCCAGGCGCTCGCTCCGTTCATGATCGACGCGCAGCGCGAATTGAACAGACGAGTCGCACTGCCCGTCCCCCGATTGAGCGACCAGCGCGGCGGCGGGTTGAAAGCCATTGCGCGCTGGCTGGGGTGGACGTGGTCCCCCGGCGCCGACCACTGGACGCTGGCATGGGAGGCATACCGGCAGTGGCGCGCGCACCCATCGCCTGTTGACGCCTTCGACATACTGACCCCGGCAATCGTCTATCTGGCGGCTGATGTCGAAGCGCTGAAGGCAGTCTGGCGCTGGCTCGAAGCCTTCGTTGCGTCAGTCAACGCAGGCGATGCGCCTCGAAAGTAGCGTGCAGATCGAGATACCGCAACCAACCGCGAATGCTGAGCGGACCGAGTTGATTGTGCTTCACCAGCACAGATTCGGCGCGTGGATCGGCGGCGCAGCGCCGCGCCAGGTGCACCGTTTCGTCGCGCGTGTTGAGGAACACATCGATCAGTTCGGGGAGGCTCAAATCCACCGGCGGTTGATACCCGTCCATCTCATCATTGGTAAACGGCTCGCCGAGCGCGACGCGCATCCGGCGTTGCCCCCAGCGCTCCAGACCAATGATGTGCCGGAGTTGACGGCGGTTTGTGGGAGTATCGGCGCTGGCGGACATCCGCGTCTTGAGTTTCGCGCCCGACGCGGCAAGCGTTTCAGCCCAGGAGGCGGTAGAGCGCTGCATCGCCGGACGTTCCACCACCAGACGCACAATCACATCGCGCAGAGGTTCGTAGAGTGACATGAACTAATCTTCCCGCATCGAGCCGGTCAGATACAGAATGCCTGCCCATAACGCACGCGCATGGCGATAGAACCAGATGGCAAAGGCTACCGAAACGAGCGTCAGCACAGCAATCAGCGGCCAGACCGGCATATCGGTAAAAAACGCCAGCGCCGCACCGGTGACCGCAACCGACGAGGTGGCAACCGTATTGATTGCCATCCCGCCGCTGAACTCGCCGGCGCCGCGCTCGAACACAATGCCGCACACCGGGCAGCGCACGTTCATCGTAAAACGCGAACGAAATATGCGCCCGTGCCGGCATGCCGGGCAAATAAGCAGGAAACTGAAAAATAAGACGCGCAGCACTCGCCACATGGTCGCGGGTCAGGGGTTAGGGGTCAGGAGTCAGGGATGAAGGGTTATTTTTTCCCCTTGCACCCCCTGCCCCCTGAGACACTTGTCTCACCGCATGGTCGCGGGTCAGGGGTGAAGGGTTAACTTCTTCCCCCTCATCCCTAAACAAAAATGAGAATTGGAACTGAGCCACAGGCGCCAATTCCCAATTCTCATGTTACATGCTGGTGGGCGATACTGGACTCGAACCAGTGACCTCCACGATGTCAACGTGGCGCTCTAACCAGCTGAGCTAACCGCCCTTCTGTGAGGTATATGGTAGCACTCCAGGCAAGAGATGTCAAGCGATGTGCGAACGCCGGATGATGTCGATGAGTCGATTGACATTGACGCTCGTTCCCCGACCATGCTATACTATCGGCTAAATATGCTCATCCAGAGGAGCGGAGGGACCGGCCCGATGAAGCTCCGCCAACCCATAGCCACAGATCGAGCAGGCGAATTGAACTGTTGATCCCCGGCTCCAGGGTGGCAATTCCGGCAGCGCAGGCTGGAAGATGAGCGGTGATGAGGCTTCCGGAACCTCACGCGCGCGCGTGAGGTTTTTTGCTAGAAAAGTCTGATCCTGCAAGCTGCGTCTGGTCGCCGAAGCGCCCTCCAGTCGGAACATCGCACCTGTGCCAGCAGTTCTTACAGATAACGAGGTGTTTCCTTGAAGAAGAAACCGACCTACCTTGAAGCCCTGCGCGAGCACGTCCTGGTCTACGACGGCGCAATGGGCACCAGTATCGATACATTCAATCTGACAGCCGCAGACTATGGCGGTGAACAGACCTTTGGCGCGCGCGATTATCTGGTCATCACCCGCCCCGACGTGATCGAACAGATCCATGCGTCGTTCATGGAAGCAGGCGCGGATGTGCTCGAAACCTGCACCTTCCAGTCGACCCGCCCGCGTCTGGAAGAATGGGGACTCGCCGATCAGACGCATGCGATCAATGTCGCGGCTGCGCGTCTGGCACGGCGCGTCGCCGACGCCTTCGAGTCGCGCGACGGCAGGCCGCGGTATGTGGCGGGTTCGATGGGTCCCACCGGCAAACTTCCGTCGTCGGACGATCCGGCGCTTTCCGATGTGACATTCGATCAGTTGTCCGACATTTTCTATGAGCAGGCGACTGCGCTGATCGAAGGCGGCGTCGATGTGCTCCTGGTCGAGACGAGCGTCGATATTCTTGAGGTGAAAGCGGCGCTCGACGGTATTCGCCGCGCAAAAGCAGACCTCAATCGCCCTGATGTCGCCGTCCAGGCGCAGGTGTTCCTCGATCTCTCCGGCAAGATGCTCCTCGGCACCGAAGCGCCCGCTATCGTCGCCACACTCGAAGCCATGCCGGTCGATGTGATCGGGCTGAACTGTTCGACCGGTCCTGAGCATATGCGCGAGGCGATCCGGTATATGACGCGGCACTCGCGCAAGCCGATCTCCTGTATTCCCAATGCTGGACTGCCAATCGAGGTCAATGGCGAGACGGTCTATCCAATGGAGCCAGACCCATTTGCGCGCATTCTAGGCGAATATGTTCACGACTACGGCGTGGCCATCGTCGGCGGGTGCTGCGGTACGCGCCCGGCGCACATTCGCCGTCTGCGCGAGGTGGTCGGCGACGCAACGACGCCGAAAGTCCGCGACATCGAGTATATTCCGAGCGTCTCATCAGGTGTGCGCGCGGCTGCGCTACGGCAGGAAGGTACGCTGACGATCATCGGCGAACGGGTCAACACCCTTGGTTCGCGCAAGGTCAAGCGCCTGCTGCTGAACGACGATTACGACGGCGTGCTCGAAGTGGCGCGCGAACAGGTCGACTCGGGCGCGCATATCCTCGATGTGTGCGTGGCGATGACCGAACGCTCCGATGAGCGGGCGATGATGGTCAAACTGCAGAAAAAGCTGACCATGAACATCGAATTGCCGCTGGCGATCGACACGACTGAAGCCGATGTGCTCGACGCGGCGCTGGCGATCTACCCCGGTCGCGCCATTGTCAACTCAGTGTCGCTCGAAGGGGGACGCGGCGACAAAATCGACCGCACCATGCCGCTCGTGGCGCGCTACGGCGCCACAACCATCGCCATGACGATCGATGAAGAGGGTATGGCGCATACTGCCGAACGCAAACTGGCGATCGCGCGACGCATTGCGCAGATCGCGCAGGAAGAGTATGGCGTGCCGAACGAGGCGCTGATCTTCGATGTGCTGACCTTCCCGATCACCACCGGTCAGCCGGAACTGCGCCGCGCCGCCATCGAAACGATTGAAGGCATTCGACTGGTGAAACAGCATATTCCCGGGTGCTTCACGACCCTCGGCGTCAGCAACTTGAGTTTTGGCGTGGCGCCGCACGCGCGCGCTGCGCTCAACTCGGTGTTCCTCAAACACGCCGTCGATGCCGGTCTCGATACGGCGATCATCAACCCGGCGCACGTGATGCCGTATGCGGAGATTCCACCGGATCAGATCAGGGTCTGCGAAGACCTGATCTTCGACCGTGACGATCAGGCGCTGGCGCGCTTCATTCAGTTCTTCGAGGAGCACGCATCGACGGCAAAAGCCGAACGCGCCGATCCGACCGAAGGCATGACGGCGGCGCAACGCATCCACTGGAAGATTGTTCACCGCAAGAAGGAAGGTATCGAGGCGGACATTGATCAGGTTATTTTCGAGCGCATTTGTGATGCGACATCACGCACTGACAATGGCAATGGCTCGATTGATCCCGCCTCCCTTTCGCGCGAGGCGCTCGTTGCGTCACCCTTCCGCAACGCCGCAGCCGTTGATGTGCTGAACACCGTTCTGCTGCCAGCGATGAAAGAGGTTGGCGACCTGTTCGGCGCAGGGCAACTGATCCTGCCCTTCGTGCTGCAGAGCGCCGAAGTGATGAAACGTGCCGTTGCGCACCTGGAACAATACCTGGAAAAACTCGAAGGCGTCACCAAGGGCAAAATCGTTCTGGCGACAGTCTACGGCGATGTCCACGATATCGGCAAGAACCTGGTGCATACCATTCTCGCCAACAACGGGTATACCGTCTACGACCTCGGCAAGCAGGTGCCGATCAACACCATTATCGAGAAGGCGGTCGAGGTCAACGCCAATGCGATCGGATTGTCGGCGCTGCTGGTGAGCACCTCGAAGCAGATGCCGCTCTGCGTGCAGGAACTGCACCGGCGCGGTCTCAAGTTCCCGGTGCTGGTCGGCGGCGCGGCAATCAACAAGCAGTATGGTCAGCGCATCCTGTTTATTGATGAACACACTCCCTACGAGCCGGGCGTTTTCTATTGCAAGGACGCATTTGAGGGACTGGAAACGGTTGATGCCCTGGCGGATCCTGCGATGCGCGAGGCGTTTGTTGAGCGCACGAAAGCGGAAGCAGCCGAAGCGCTCGGCAAGAAGCAGCGTGGTCGCGTGGCGCTGGCGGAACTCGGACGCGCGACGCTGAGCGACGCCTCGAAGGTGCGTTCGGCGGTGCGCACCGATGTGCCGGTTCCGACGCCGCCATTCTGGGGCGCGCGTGTCCTCAAGCGCATCAAATTGGCGGATGTGGTCGAATGCCTCGACCGTAATGCGCTCTATCGCCTGCAATGGGGCGCGAAGAACGCCAAAGGCGAGGAGTGGGAGCGTCTGAAAGCGGAGTTCGACGCAAAAGTGCGCGATCTGGTGCGTGAGGCGGAACGTGACGGCTGGCTCGAACCGCAGGTGGTGTACGGGTACTACCCGTGTCAGAGCGA
>Ga0308411_10003513_pt1 | contig 10427 bp, 8 predicted proteins | sample HotsprottomLayer_2_FD_203530 | JGI IMG/M metagenome (GOLD analysis project Ga0308411, IMG submission 203530) | Hot spring phototrophic mat microbial communities from Octopus Spring, Yellowstone National Park, Wyoming, United States -... | ecosystem: Environmental > Aquatic > Thermal springs >... | reverse complement strand
TTTGCCATCGCAGCGAGGAGATGGCCGCAGAGAGGTGGTCGTATGGGTGGGCCCAGCTATCGCTCGCTGCTCGGCCGATGGCAACGCGCCAGCGCGGCATGCGCCAGGGCGCGGGCGCGTTGCGGCGCATCGCCAACGTAACCCTCTGCATTGAGCAACGCACGCGCGGCTTCCGGAGCGATATAGCGCGTGATGTGCTCGTCGGCGCACAGCAAAGCAACCAGCGGGTTCGACTCGCCGATGTTGACCTGCGCCCACGCGGCCAGGGAATGCTGGCGGATGCGCTCGTGCATTTCCTGACGATTGGCGCCTGCTCTGGTGACGGCCATCAGCAATCGCTCGGTGGCAGCAAAGGGGCCATAGGTCTGCATATTGCGTTCGATCTGCGTCCGGTTCAATTGCAAGCCCTCGACCACCCGAAGGGCTACGGCCAGCAATTCGTCTGTAGCGAGGAAGGCTTCGGGCAGCACGACGCGCCGGTTGGCCGAGTCGTCCAGGGTGCGCTCCAGCAACGAATGGGCGGCGTTGTCCCAGACCACGCGCGGCAGGGTGGCTACCAGCCGGGCGAGCGAATCCACCTTTTCGGCGTTGATCGGGTTGCGCTTGAAAGGCATGGCCGACGAGCCAACCTGCCTAGCGCCGAACGGCTCGCTCCATTCGCCCACCGGCGGCGATTGCAACACGCGCAGGTCGAAGGCGAATTTGTACAGCGACTGAGCAATGCCGGCCAGCGCGTTCATCACCAGCCAGTCCTGCTTGCGCGGGTAAGTCTGCGTGGCGACGGGAAAGGCATCCAGGCCGAGTTTGGCCAGGACGCGCTGTTCCAGGGGCCGATAGTCGGAGGTGGACGGAGATTGGGGATTGAACGATGGAGATTCGATTGAGCTCCGACCTATGATCTCCGAATACGACGCGCCGGTGCCCACCGCGCCTTTGAACCCCTTGCCGCGGACGCCATCGCGCACGCGTTCGATCTCGTCCAGGTCCATCAGCAGGTCTTGCAGGTATTGCGCCAGGCGATAACCAACCGTGGTTGGCTCGGCCGGCTGAAGATGGGTGAAGCCCATGGTCGGCAAGTCGGCATGTTGCAGCACCCGATCGGCCAGGGCGCGGATCAGATCGGCCAGCGATGCGCGCACCAGTTCAAGCGCCTGGCGCAGCCGCAGGGCATCGGCGTTGTCCTCGATGTCCATTGAGGTGGCCCCCAGGTGGATGATTCCACCGCCGACCGGGCACTGCTCAGCATAGGCACGCAGCTCGGCCATCAGGTCGTGTTGAATCTCACGCTCGATCTGCAAAGCGCGCGCAATGCTGGCTTCGGTGACCTGGCTCATGTGGGCACGCAGGTCGTCCACCTGCGCCGGGGAGATGATGCCCAGCTCGCACTGCGCCTCGGCCAGGGCTACCCACACGCGCCGCCACAACAACCGCTTGTGGCGCTCGCTCCAGATCGCGCGCATCGCGTCGCTGCCGTAGCGGTGAGAAAAGGGGGATTGATAGGCGGTCACGCCAGGTGATTTATTAGTCGTCGGATGTTCAGCGCTCTGGCTGTTCATCTCACTTCAAAGTTGGCGACGAACTGCAGCACGCCCCCCAATGCCACGCGCACTTCGTACAAGCCGGGCTGGAAGCCCCCTGGAGGTGACCACGACACATAATCGGTGCCGCGCCCGTTCTGCGTCAAGCGCTTGGATCGGAAGAAGACGCTGCCGCCATCGCGAAACCACGAGTGCCGCAACAGCGCACTGGGCGGCACGTCTTGAAAGTCGAAGAAGATGTAAATCGTCTCTGTGCCGCGCTCGAAGGTCGTGCCTACGCCCATCGGCGCGCCGTTCGCGTCTATTCCGCCGGCGACCGCGCTGAGCACCAAGCGCTTATCGGGCGGCACCTGGGCTGCGCTCGGCGGCGCCGTCGGCTCGAGCGTCGGCAGCGAGCCAATGAGCGATGAGGTCGGTTCCGGGATCGGCGTCGCCTGGAGCATCGGTGTGGGCTGTGCAGTTGGCGCAGGAGAGGCTGTGATCTGCGGCGTCGGCGTCGCGCTATCGGGCGTAGGGGCGCTGCCAGGCGGTGGAGTTGCCGGGGTGGAGAAGACGACAGCTATGACAACGGCCTCGGTTTCGGCAGCAGTGGGCGAGGGTAGCGGCAGCCGAGCGGCCTGGCGGGGCAGCGACCAGCTAACCAACAACAGCGCCGCGGCCATTACAAAAGCCGAAACCGAAAGAGCCAGTCGCCGATTGGCTGTGCGTTGCGCTTCACGGCGAACTGCATAGTAGGCTACCCGTTGCGCCCACCGCGCGGTGAGGATTGCGTTCATGAGGATGAGGAGCGCCCCGATGGCGACGATGCCCGCTGCGATGCTGATTAGATTCGACGCAGGGATCACAACAGCGGACATTATACGGATGCGCCCCGCTGCGCGCGCCAAAGACGACCGTTGGATAATTAGGAGCGGTGATTGATTCGCTTAAGGTTTTCTTCACGGTCAACGAATTGATCGTGCACTTCGTGCACGGCCAGGTCTTCTTCCTGATGGCCGTGATGATGGGCGTGCAGTGGTTCATGCAGCGCAGCCGGTTGGAGCTGAGCCGCGCTCTGCCCTGGCTGGCGGCGTTCGGCGCGCTGGAGGCGATCGCCGTGTGGGGCAATGCGTTTATTCCGCTGCAACAGCGCCTGCTCCCACCGGATACCATCCAGAACTTGCGCTTCATGCAACTGCTGGTTCATCTGTTCACATTCGCCACCCTGCTCGGCTTCGGCCTGAGGCTGAGCGAGCCGGCCATGCCGTCGTGGGCAGCCGTATATGTGCCGCTGGTGGTGGTGCTCGTGGTGACGGCCATCCTGGCTACCAACCGCGCGCTGACCAGCGGCGTTGACGTGGTCAACAACGCCACGGTCGAAGCATTGCTGCGCTACTCGCTCTGTCTGCCTTCGGCCATGCTGGTGGCCTACGGGCTGCGCTTGCAGGCTGGTCGTCTGGTGGGGCCGCTCAAGAACGAACGGTTGATCAACGTGCTGCGCGTGGCCGGCTTCGGATTCATCTTCTATGCTCTGTTCGAGGGCGTACTTGTGCCGACCGCGCCGTTCTTCCCTGCCGATGCCGTCAACAGCGAGCGACTGTTCGAGATGACCGGCATCCCGATCGGCATCTATCGCAGCGTCGTTGGCGCTGTCATTGCGGCATTTCTGTTCCTTTCGCTGGATGCGTTTCGCATCGAGGCCGATCGGCTGGCCGAGACGCTGCAGCGGCAGCAGTCGTTGATGTCTGAGCGCGAACGGATCAGCCGTGATCTGCATGACGGCACTATCCAGTCCATCTATGCAGCAGGGCTGATGATAGATGATGCCCGCCACACCATCGAGCGACTGGCAACCCATTCGCAAAACGGCGCCGGTCTGCTGATCGAGCGCGCCCGCGAACAGCTCAATGCGGTGCTGACGATGTTGAACAAAACGAATGAGGAAATTCGCGGCTACATCTACGATCTGCGCCGTTCGGTAGCTGGCGACGAAGACCTGGCGCGCGGTCTGCTCGACATTGTGACCGAATTTCGCATTCGCACCGCCATCCCGACGGACTGGAGCGTTGATGGATGCAGCAAGGTCGCTTTCTCGCCGGAGCAGCGCCAGCACATCTACCAAATCGTGCGCGAGGCGCTGAGCAACATCGCCCGGCACGCCTCGGCCACGCGCGCCCAGGTGGAGCTGCGCTACGATGACTGTGCTGGCCACGCTGGCGCGCAAGCCGTTCGGGTGCGAATTAGCGATAATGGCAGGGGCATCGTCCGCCCGACTCTACAGACCGGCCGCGGCTTGCTGAATATGCAAGAGCGGGCCGCCCTGCTCAAGGCGGATTTCAGCGTGGAGAGCGAGCCGGGCAAAGGGACGAGTGTGACTCTGGTGGTGAGAGCAGGGACGAGGAGCAAGTCGTAATTCCTGGTTTGTGCCGATTGATTGGTGAACGATGGGCGAGTGGCCAGCTTATGAATCTTGCCATCGTCGCTCGGTTACCGATCGGCGATCGGCTGCATATTGCCGAATGAGATACCTATGCCGAGGTTGCGTCTGATCCTGGTGGATGATCATGAAGTTGTGCGGATTGGGCTGCGCACCCTGCTGTCCCGCCATCCGGAGTTCGAGATCGTGGACGAAGCAGCGAGCGGTCATGAGGCTGTGCGCAAAGCGCTGATGCACCGGCCAGATATCGTCATCATGGATGTGCGCCTGAGTGGGATGAGCGGCATTGAAGCCTGTCGCGAGATCACCCAGGCCGCGCCGAACGTCAAAGTGATTATGCTGACATCCTACGGCGATGATGATACGCTGTTCGAGAGCATTGCTGCCGGCGCATCCGGCTATGTGCTCAAACAGATCGGCAGCGACGAGCTGATTCGCTCGATTGAGAATGTCGGGCGCGGCGAGGCTTCGCTCGATCCGACGACTACCTCGCGCGTGTTTGCCCGCATGCGCGAGATGGCACGCAAGCGCGAAGAGAGTGCCTTTGCCCTGCTAACCGAGCAGGAGCTGCGCGTGCTGGCGCATCTGGCCGAGGGGCGCACCAACCGCGAGATCGCCGACATCCTGGTGCTGGGCGAAGGCACGGTGCGCAACTACGTCAGCAGCATCTTTGCCAAGCTGCACGTGAACAACCGCGCCGAGGCTGCCGCCTACGCCGCCGCCCATAACATCCGCGATTATTTATGATCTGCTACCTGCAAACTGCGATATGAAAGCCCACTACATTAATGGCCAATTCACCCGTGGCCACTCGACCGACCAAATCGCTGTGGATAACCCGGCCACCGCCGAGATCCTCGACTATGTGCCGCTGGGCACAGCAGAGGACGTGGACGCAGCCGTGCAAGCCGCATACGTTGCCTTTGATGGCTGGAGGCGCGTCTCGGCCAGCGAGAAGGCTGAGCTGCTGCACGAGGCCAGCCGCAGGATGCGTGCCCACGCCCACGAGATTGTCGAGCTGCTCACCCGCGAGGAGGGTAAGCCGCTCGGCGAGAACGAAGAGGAAGTGGTGTGGACCTACTCGACGTTCGACTATTACGCCGAGCTGGGCCGGCACACCCGCGGCCGCGTGCTGCCCAGCACCGAGGATGGCGTGCTCAACATGGTGATCAAAGAGCCATACGGCGTGGTCGGTTGTATTGTGCCGTGGAACTACCCGCTGCTGTTGCTGGCATGGAAGGTTGCTCCCGCCCTGGCCGCCGGCAACACGGTGGTGATCAAGCCAAGTGAGATGACGCCGCTCACCACGCTGCAACTGTGCGAGATCGCCTTTGGCCATTTGCCGCCAGGCGTGGTGAACGTGGTGACGGGAGATGGCAGCACCGGCGCCGCACTCGTCCAGCATCCGGACGTGCCGATGATCGCCTTCACCGGCTCGCTCAGCACCGGCCAGAAGATCGCCAGCGTAGCTGCGCCAATGATGAAGAAGACGCACTTCGAGCTTGGAGGCAAGGATGCGTTCGTGATCGCCGAAGACGCCGATCCTGAGCTGGCCGCCAGAGCCGTGGCCTATGCTGCGCTGATCAACGCCGGTCAGGTGTGCACCAGCACCGAGCGAGTGTATGTGCCGCAGAAGCTCGCTGCTCGCTTCACCGACAACCTGGTAGACCTGGTCAGGTCGCTCCGGCTCGGCGACGGCATGGATGCCGATACCGACATCGGCCCGATGATCGGCGAAAAGTATCGCCACAAAGTGGTGGATCACATTGCCGACGCCAGGGCGAAAGGCGCCCGCGTGCTGACCGGCGGCCACGTGCCCGAACGCCGTGGATACTTCCACGAGCCGACCGTGCTGGTGAACGTGGATCACAGCATGAAGATCATGACCGAGGAGACCTTCGGCCCGGCCATCCCGCTGATGACCTACGACAGCTTCGACGAGGCAATCCGACTGGCCAACGACAGCATCTATGGCCTGGGCGCGTGCCTGTACACCAGCGATGCCAGGAAGGCCCGGCGCTTCTTCGAGGACGTGAAGGCCGGCACGATCTGGATCAACGACCCGCTGACCGACAACTATGCCGGGCCTTTTGGCGGCATGAAATACACCGGCGGTGGGCGTGAGCTGGGCGAGGAAGGCCTCGACGAATTCCGCGAGACCAAGCACGTGCACTGGGACATCGAAGCCCGACCGAAGAGCTGGTGGCTGCCATACCATAAGTGATACACCTGGCAGCCAACCGCAGCAGCATTGCCCACCAGCGTACCCGCGAACAGCAGCACAACCCTCCCACGGGGTGCTCGCTCAAGCTGTCGTCGAACGTCGTCGCGCAGCCAGCCCGCCAGCGTCGCAGGCTTGAACGCGCGCCAGCCGATCCGGATGATGCGCTCTTAACACGGGTCAGCGTAGAATCTCGTTCATGATTGCCATCACGGAGCGAAGATTATTCTGGGAGGATTGCCTGAACGCGCGTGACCTGGGCGGCTTTCGCACGCGCGATGGACGATGTACCCGCCGGGGAGCACTGGTGCGCATGGACAACCCCGGCTACCTCACCGATGCGGGCGTGCGCGCCATGCTGGACTATGGGGTGACCACGGTGATTGACCTGCGCTACCCGGACGAAGTGATCCGACATCCTCAGTTGGCTGTGGCGCTCGCCGGCCAGCCTAATCCACCGGTCATCCGCAACATTCCTCTGCTGGATGAGCGCAACCAGGCCATGGAGGATGGGCTGTTCGCCCGCTCGCGCGACGAATGGCACGCCTACGTGCTCGACCGGCGCAGCGAGACGATCGTCGAGGTTCTGCGCAGCATTGCCTACGCAGCGTCCGGTGCAGTTGTCCTCCACTGCGCGGCTGGCAAGGACCGCACCGGCCTCGTCTCTGCATTGTTGCTGGACTTGCTGGGCGTGGCGCGCGACCAGATCGCACACGACTACGCTGTCAGCGAAGATTGGCTGCTGCCGCGCACCCGGCAGTGGCTGGAGCTGCTGGACGAAGCGCAGCGCGCATTTGCCCTTGGCCTGATGCGAACCGCCCCAGAGTATATGCACTTTGTGCTGAACTATCTGGACGAGCGTTACGGCGGCACGTCGGCCTACCTGCAGCAGGCTGGCTTCTCCGCAACCGATCTAAACGCGCTGTGCGAGCGGTTGGTGAAGTAGCCTGCAATGTGCCGGGTTTCAGAATGCCAGCGGCTCGTAGCCGGTCATCTGCGCGCGCAGCCCAAACGCGGAAGTTAACAGCAGCACCGCAGCGTAAAGCAGCACTGCACCTCGGTCGTCGCGCCCCCGCGTGAAGGCGAACACAGCCGGCACGCTGATGATGACCAGCGCGCCGTATAGATAGTGCACGAAGCGCACGTTCACCCCCAGCCCCATGCTGATGAGCGCCAGGCCAATTGCCATCTGCACCAGCCCCAGAAGGGGGCTGAGCGCGATGGACCCCAGGTAGTTGCCGTCCAGGCTATCCCCACGGAAGAACTTGATCATCCCCCATACCCCAAGGATGGCGTTGAAGAGAATGACCGCAGTTGCCAGGTTAGCGTGAATTTGTATCAGACCCATGCCAGGCGGATTATAGGGAACGCCCGATGTCCGCGGCGTCGCGCAGGTCGGGCGGCCAGCGAACCCGATAGATAACTGCTGCCCCGCGCGCCAGGCAAAATGTGGGGCGCGTTCGCAGCGAACGGCAAGGCTGATCTTCCATGCGGAGACACGGTAAAGGAGCGCTTCGCCTGGGCAACGGCCGTCCGGAAGTCGGCGCTCTCATCCCGGCAGATAGGGTTGCCCATATGAACGCACCCCGGAATGCCCCGCCGCGATGGTAGAATCGAGGCATCAAATCGGCCTGCGCAGTCGTCTGCGCCTTTGAGCGGATCTGCGCGTTTCATGAAAGGAGTTTCGGCACCAGTGGCTCTCAGCAAAGGTGAGAAGGCCGCGATCATCGAACAGTTTGCGGCCAATCCCAACGACACCGGCTCGTCGGAGGTTCAGATCGCGTTGCTCACGCGACGGATCAACCAGTTGAACGAGCACTTGAAAGTTCACAAGCATGACGAGAGTTCGCGCCATGGCTTGATTGTCCTGGTCGGCAAGCGGCGCGCACACCTGAAGTATTTGGCAGCCAGGAATCCAAGCGGCTACCGCGAACTGCTGGTAAAGCTCGGCTTAAGAAAGTGAGTTGGTTTGCGTGGTAGAGGTGCACTTTGTGCGCCTCTACATGGTAGTTTGCGCGAGAGGGCTGCGGTCGTAGATGTTAGAGGTCAGCTTCGGAGATGAAAACCGCAGATCAGGGATCGAGGAGGCACATTGTCGGGGGATTTGCTTCGGTCCGGGTCTCGGTATCAGTTTCGCGGCTGACCTCTAACCTCTAACCGCCCCTCCTGCGCTTGTTGGGCGATTGGCGTTGGCGATAGCCATTGCGATCCGATTCGCAATCCGTCGCTGCGTTCGATCTCCCGTTTTTGTTAAGGAGAAGGTTCAAGATGTCCACAGATGCAACTCGCATCGTCGAAGCGCCGGTGCCCGCCAATCACGTCTACACTGCGCGGATCGGCGAGAAGGAAATACGAATCGAGACGGGTCGCCTGGCTCGTCAGGCGGGCGGAGCAGTGACAGCGCGCATGGGCGACACCATGGTGCTCGCCACGGCCACCATGTCCAAGGCCGTGCGGCAAGGCATAGATTTCTTCCCACTCAACGTGGAGTATGAGGAGCGGCTCTACGCTGCTGGACGCATTCCGGGCAGCTATTTCCGCCGCGAAGGCCGCCCGCCGGAGGCCGCCATCCTGATCGCCCGGCTGGTGGACCGCCCGCTGCGTCCACTCTTTCCCGACGACCTGCGCAACGACGTGCAGATCATCGTGACTGCGCTCTCGCACGACCAGATCAACGACATTGACGTATTGGCCGTGAATGCGGCCAGCGCCGCGCTCATGGTCAGCGACGTGCCGTTCGACAATCCGGTCGGTGCTGTGCGCATCGGGCTGATCAACGGTGAGTTGATCGTCAACCCGACTATCCCCGAAATGCAGTACAGCGACCTTGACCTGCGCGTGGCCGGCACGCAGGATGCCATCGTGATGGTCGAGTGTGGCGCCAACGAGGTGGACGAGGCGACCATGGTGCAGGCGCTTCAACTGGCGCACGAGTCCATTCAGGAATTCATCGCCATGCAGCGCGTGATGCGCCAGGAGGTGGGCAAGCCCAAAGCCGACTATCCCAGGTTTGGCCGCGATGAAGCATTCAACCAGCGGGTGCGCGAGGCGTTGGGCGACCGCGTCCAGGCCACGATAGATCAGGAGCTGGAGAAAGCCGAGCGCCAGGCCATCCTGGATGCGATCGAAGGCGAGGTGCTGGCTCAGATGCAATCCATTGGCGATGTCAACGCCGATGAGCTGCACCAGGTGGTTAAGGATGTGACCAGCGAAGCGGTGCGTACGCGCATCCTGCGCGATGGCATCCGGCCGGATGGGCGCAGGTTGAAGGAAATTCGGCCGATCTGGGTGGAAGTGGGCGACCAGCTCAGCCCGCGCGCGCACGGCGCCGGCCTGTTCACCCGCGGCGAGACGCAAATCCTCTCCATCGTCACGCTTGGCAGCAAGGCCGACGCCCAGCCGCTGGACGGTCTGTATCCAGCGGAAGAGAAGCGCTATATGCACCATTACAACTTTCCGCCATTTTCGACCGGCGAGGCCAAAGTGCTGCGCGGCAGCAGCCGGCGCGAAATCGGCCACAGCGCCCTGGCGGAGCGGGCACTGCTGCCGGTCATCCCAGATGAGGGCGAATTCCCCTACACCCTGCGCGTGGTGAGCGAAGCGCTTTCGTCCAACGGTTCCACTTCGATGGGCAGCGTATGCGGCAGCACGCTGGCGTTGATGGACGCCGGCGTGCCGATCAAGGCGCCGGTGGCTGGCATCGCCATGGGCCTGGTCACAGCGCCTGGCGGGCTGTCCAAGGGCTACGCCATCCTCAGCGATATCCAGGGCCTGGAAGATCACATCGGCGACATGGACTTCAAAGTTGCCGGCACCAAGAAGGGGATCACTGCTCTGCAGATGGACATTAAGATCGCCGGCCTGACGACTGAAGTCCTGAAGGAAGCGCTGGAGCAGGCGCGGGAGGGCCGTCTGGCCATCCTGGAGCGCATGCTGGAGGTGATCTCCGAGCCGCGCCCGACCCTCAAAGCGCACGCCCCGCGCATGCTGATCATCACCATTGACCCGGACAAGCTGGGCACATTGATCGGCCCAGGCGGCAAGACCGTGCGCTCGATCCAGGATCAGACCGGCGCCAAGATTGACATCGAGGATGATGGCCGTGTGTTCATCTCCTCCGCAGACGGAACCAGCGCCGAGCGCGCGAGAGAGATGATCGAGGGCCTGACCGGCTCGGTCATCCTGGGCGGCGTCTACACCGGCAAGGTGGTGCGCATCACCGACTTTGGCGCATTTGTCGAGATCATGCCCA
>Ga0308411_10003509_pt1 | contig 10431 bp, 10 predicted proteins | sample HotsprottomLayer_2_FD_203530 | JGI IMG/M metagenome (GOLD analysis project Ga0308411, IMG submission 203530) | Hot spring phototrophic mat microbial communities from Octopus Spring, Yellowstone National Park, Wyoming, United States -... | ecosystem: Environmental > Aquatic > Thermal springs >... | reverse complement strand
TTTAAGCCAAAGTCCGTACATCGGTATGGGCGGTTTGAGAAGGCGTATGGGTTCGTCATCGCATTCTCGGATCGGCCAGCCGATGCGAAGACTGTTTTTTGTCCATTAATAACACTCCTCAGCGTTTTTGGGCGGCGTATGGGCGGATTGGATTCCGCTCTTTCCTGTGTTGGCGACCTGCCCCAGCGGAAAAGTTTGGCACATCGATAGGATCGGGCTGGTTCTCTGGTACCTGAAAGTGTTGCACATAAGGCCTTTTAGACCGTATGATCCATGGTAGGGGACGGGTGTGTGACAAGGTTCAACGTGGGGTTTCACATGAATGGTTTCTGCCGGGTACTGGTTCTCGGTTTGGCGCTTTCGTTCGCTGGTCAGGCATTCGGCCAGGAGAAAAAACGGGATGTTAGTTTTTTGACCTTGGATGGCATGGAACTCAAGGGAACTTTTTACACCAGTCCCCGGGGCGGATCTCCCGTTGTTCTCTTCATTCATAAAATTGGTAGCAAGCGGACTGACGGGGAATGGGATGCACTAGCCACGACCTTACAAGACAAAGGCTACGCGGTGCTTTCCTTCGACCTGCGTGGTCATGGTGCAAGTACTCGTATTGCGAAGCCGGAACTGTTCTGGTCGGTACCATTTAATCAAACGCATTTGAGTCGTTTCGACCAGAAGAAAAAGACCCTGGCGTTGACCGATTTCCGCACGAGTTATTTGCCCTATCTGGTCAATGATATCGTCGCGGCTCGACAATTTTTGGATAACGAAAATGATTCCGGGGCTATCAACACCTCAAACATTGTGGTGATCGGTGCGGAGGACGGCGCGGCGCTAGGGTTCTTTTGGATCGTTTCGGAGTTTCGGCGCAATCCAATCTATCCGCCGTCCCGGACCAATTTGTTCGATCTGCAAATTGGGCCGACAGGCCCCGAAACCGCCGGTGATGACATCGCTGGTGCGATCTGGTTGTCGTTTCGTCGCCAACTCGGAGTACGGAATACGGTTTCGTTGCCCTTTCAATCCTGGGCCAATAGCCGGTTACTTGATCCTGTCCGCGACCAGGTGCAGATGTGGTTCGCTGCCGGGGCCAAAGACAAGCAGGGAATCGAAGATGCCAACTACATGTACGACAGCATTCTCCGAGCGGACAAAAAAAAGGACCGCCTTCCACTCACGTCGAAAATACCTATCGAGGGTACGTCGCTCCGAGGTATAGCGCTCACTGGCCAGAAGGGGTTGCCGACGGGCGAACGCATTGAACAGTTCCTGGCTAAAGCATTTGAAATGCGCCGCGAGCGAGTGAGTAAACGTCGCGATGCGAATAATCCAGCCGTCTTTGTTAATCCCGTTCAGTATGGCATTCGATGACTTGGCAGTTGGGTTTTGCCCTTGATGAGAGGGTTTTGACAGACTCAAGCCCGAAGCACCAATGATGAAAAACACGCATCACCATTTTTTCGGGTGGTGAGGTCGGTCACTGGCCGCTCAGGAAATGGGATGATTCCATCACTTGGCACGCGGGTGGAATTGTTGATGGATGCTGCGAAGCCGTTCACGATCAACGTGCGTGTAGTGTTGTGTGGTTCGAATATTGGAATGGCCGAGTAGCTCTTGAACGAGCCGCAGGTCGGCTCCTCCAGCCAGCACGTGCGTCGCAAAACTGTGTCTTAACGTATGGGGACTCACCTTGCCGGGAAGGCCGAGCCGCCGGACATACTTTTTCACAATAACCCATAACATCTCCCGCGTGAGTTTTTTCCCACCGCGACTCACGAAGACCCACGGGGAGGCCAGTCCGCGGAGCAAGCGGGGACGAAATTCGCCCAGATATTGGCGGAGTGCTTGAATGGCCGGTCGGCCTAACGGTATGACTCGTTGCTTTCTCCCCTTGCCGGTGCAGCGAATAAAGGCACCTTCGAGATGGGTATCTTCCAACCGCAGGTTTACAACCTCCGAGGCACGGCAGCCCGTGGCATAAAGCACCTCCAAAATGGCTCGATCCCGAAGGAAAAAACGATCGCTCGGTCGCGGTCCGTGGAGTAATTTTTCCACCGCTTCGGGCGAGAGCACATGAGGAATGCGTTCCCACAAAGTGGGCGATGCGAGCAACTCCACCGCGCTGGACGACGAACGTTCTTCCAGCCGAAGAAAGCGATAAAAGGTCTTTAATGCCACGAGATGGCGAGCCATGCTACTTGGCTGCAAACCATCTTCCCGTAGTCGAGACAGGTATCGACTGAAATCGGATAACGTCGGACGACGATAATCGCTGACGTTTCCTTCGGCAACCCATTGAGCGAAGCGTTCCACATCCCGACCATAGGCGAGCAGTGTGTTGGTGGCAGCCCCACGCTCGGCGGAGAGGTAGTGCCGAAACGCTTGAATGTCCTGATGCAGGTCCAGGAGTGGCGTGTTCATGGTGCAGAATCTCCCTCTATACCCCCGTTTCGACGGAAGTACGACGGAAATTCAGCCAAAATGCGCTGAATGGTTAACGTGAAATGCCGAGGGCGCGAATGATACCACCGAAAACACTGGATTGTCTCGTTTTCGTTTCTGCGGAGCTTGCTGCCGGCAGAAGCCGCATCGCCACCTGGTGGATGTCCTGGAGCACGCGACACCGTGGTTCACGAAGTCTTAAAGGTAGCCCCTGATTAACCGCCGCACTGACGGACGCGTAGTCGGAGCAAACGGTCATCATCTCGTTGTGCAGGATGGCCTTGAGGCGATTTAAGCCGAACCCGGGCAAATCTGGGTCGTATCGATTCAAGAGCATTTGGACCGGTTTGCCTTCGAGTTTCTCTGCAACCATCTGGAACGCACGAATGGAGGGGACCTTCTGTTCACCGACAAGCAAAACCTGGTCGGCGGCTAATAAGGTATCAAAGTAAATGGAATCGTAAGTGCAGGGCACATCCAGGATGATTATGTCTGCGAGCTGTTGCAAGCATTCGATCAGCAACAACACATCCGCCGAGGTTACATTGAGTGGGGTGACCGTTTGAAATGGGCCGGTCAGAACACTAAACTGGTCGGCGATCGGTGTGAGAGCTTGCTGCACAAAGTACAAGTCCAAGCGATGGATTTCTTTGAGAAGCTCGTAAGTAGTGTAGCGCGGCTCGACATTGAGGTAGAGGGGCAACTTCCCCATCGGAAAAGACAATTCGGCGAGAACGACGCGCCGATCCGAATGTGCTTGCGAAATCTCGTACGCGATGTTGATGGCAAGAGTGGTTGCTCCGCAGCCTCCGGTCACGCCAGCAATGGCGATCACTTGGTTTTGGCCCGGTGCCCCAAATTGGTTGCTGATGCAGTCCAATGCCAACTTAAAGTCATCTGCTTGGAGGGGTAGTGTGACAACTTGGCTGGCACCCATACGCATTGCCATGATGGGAATGTTCGCATCGCCGTGGGCATCGATCAAAACCAGTATGGGATGTCCAGGGAAAAAGCTGCTCAGCCGTTTAATGGCGGGAAGCTCCTGCGCGGAATCCAGATGCAGGACAAACAACCGCTTCGTCGGTTCCGCGGAGGATGAAGCTGAACGGGTCTTTGCGTTCTTCACGCTCCCAAACTCTCCTTGTCGCAAGGCGGCAATTGCGCTTTCGACACCGAGGTACTCGGCCTCGATACGAACCGCATGGACCGACAGTTCCAACCGCAAGAGTTGAAGCAGTTCGCCGCCACAGCCGACAAGTATCACATTCAGAGGGTACATGGGGACAAGTCCAAGAAGCACTCCCTGGGGTCGGCCTGCCCATCCGAAACCCGGTTAATGCCTAAGTACGATCGCTTCGGGCGTCTCAATGGTGAACGATTTACGCGGACTGGTGGGCGCAGTCCGACAGAACCGCCTATGGACTCATAGCATGCATTTCACCTGAGAGCAAAATCGAGGGATGGGTCGGCCGCAAAAATGCCTTCGTCCCTCAGCCGGCGTCTGCCATGATTTGGAGTTGGATAACACTGCGCTCTTGTTCTTTTTGAAGATAGTCGCGGCCTTTTTTAATGTGGATATGGTCCCATGGGAGGACTTCCTGAATCGGACGCGATCGTTGCGAGTACCACTCCGGATCGATGTTTAAGTCCGCAAAGGTCTGCCACCAAATTTGCGGTTGAAAACATTCACTCCACCCATCCAAGCGGCACCCACGTTTCCATGCTTCCAACAAGACGGGCGCAATGCGCCGGTCACCCCGGGTCAGAACCCCTTCGAGCAAGCTCAATTCCACGTCGTGTTGCTTGATATGCACAGCCTTGAGTCGGCACTTTTGTTTCAAGTAGCGCCCGGCCCAACGAAGATATTCGCGGGTCTGCATGCCATTCCATTGGTACGGCGTGTGGGGCTTCGGCACGAAGTTGGAGACACTCGCCGTCACATCCCGATAACGGCCTGTCTCTTGTTTGCTGATCTCCGCAATGGTTTCTGACATCTCGATGATGCCATCCAGATCCACTGGTCGTTCTCCGGGTAAACCACAAAGGAAGTACAGTTTCACTCGTTGCCAGCCGTTGCGAAATGCTTCGCGACACCCCTCGTAGAGATCCTCGTTCTTGATCTTTTTGCGGATCTGCTCACGCATGTCATCGCGAGCTACCTCCGGGGCTAACGTCAAACCCGCTTTGCGGGCCCCGGCCATCAGCTTCGGCACACTTCGTAGTTGATGGTTGATGCGCAGGCTCGGCAACGAGACGTTGACACCTAGCGGTCCAAAGACTTCATGCATCCGCTGGACAAGCTCTTCAAAGTACGGGTAGTCGCTCGTCGATAAACTTAACAGACTGATCTCATTCAAGCCTGTGTTGCGATAGCTCTCCAAAGCGGCTTGAACGATCGTTTCGACACTTCGGACGCGCAACGGTCGCTTAATCGTGGTCGATTGACAAAATCGGCATTGCCATGGACAACCCCGCATGATCTCGATCGAAATGCGATCGTGAGCGAGTTCGACATTCGGCACGATAGGGCGGGTCGGCAGCGGGAACGAATCAAAATCACGATTGATGGTACAAGATGCAATCGAGCGCGGGACATCACTGCGGGTACGGTTCATGGCAGCGATGGTCCCATCGGCGTGATACTCCGGCTCGTAAAACCTCGGTGCGTAAGCCCAATCGACACTGCCGACGAGTTCGGCAATCATGTCTTCCCGTGATTTTCCTCCGCGTTCCTTCAAGCTCATCCAGCGGTCCATGAGCCAGGGCAGGCTTTCTTCACCGTCGCCAATAACGAAAACGTCAATGAACGGGGCCAAAACTTCCGGATTCTGTGCTCCGGGACCACCCGCGATGACGAGCGGATGGTTTGTCCCCCGATCATGAGAAATGAGAGGAATCCCCCCCAGATCGAGCATCGTAAGAATGTTCGTGTAACACACCTCGTATTGCAGGCTGAACCCGAGCACATCGAATTGGCTCAAGGGCGTAAATGTCTCAAGCGAATAAAGCGGGAGTTGGTGCTGTCGTAATTCGCGTTCAAAATCGAGCCACGGAGTAAAAGCCCGTTCGCATGCCCATTGCGAGTCGTGGTTCATCGTGCTGTATAGCACTTGCAAACCATGGTGGCTCATACCCAGCGTGTAGGTATCCGGAAATGCCAAGCAGAGCTTGCCACGAACGGTGCGATGATCTTTGACCACGCTATTCAGTTCACCACCCAGGTACTGCGCCGGAGTCGCCACCCGAGGCAAGAGACGAACGACGGCTTCTTTCAGTGAGGAATTCAGCATAGGCAGGCTTTCATTTGGGTGTGTTATCGCCAACGTCTTGACGACGCGTTGGCGTTTTCCAAGCTACTTCGACTATTCTCGCCGGTTGCTCGGTGTTTTGACAAGTCGGGATCACGTCCTTGCTGCCGTAAAAGCAGATCCAAGGAAAAACCCGTGGCCAACCGTCTCGAGCGACTTTTTGCCCGAGAGCGACCAGGTCGCGAATGGAGAGGCCGAAGAAAACCGGACTTGCAACGGATGCCAAAAGTTCCGCAGCCCGAGTCGCATGCCGACGCATCCCTTCTTCGCGCATTTCGTAATGTTTGACCCCTGCAACCGCAAGTTGAATCAACCCCTTGAAAAAGTCCGCGGACTGACCGATTCGCCCCAACTTATGCCATGGACCTTCCCAAGCTTCGTGCGCTTCCCAATAAAAGCCGTGATTGAACAGATCGATTCCCCATAACAAGGCCACACACTTGCTTGGGGCGCTTGCGTCAGGAAGGTTGACTGCTTCCGTTGGTCTGCCAAAGGAATGCCCAGAGGGGTCGGAAATCGGATGAGGGGTCCGCCCCGGAACGTGGGTATAAGGTGGAAGGGAGCGGTCGGGAAGCAGTCGATTTTTTCGACTCATGCCGAATGGCGTTCGACACGACGACATTGGCGATAAATGAACAACCCCATCGTCCCGGCTAGGGCGAAGGGGACACCGAGCATGAAATAAATACTGTAATTGTACGCGAGGGACTGCCGGACAGGGTCGTAATCGTTTTGGCCCTCACTCGCTTCGGGAATGGCTTCTTTACACAACGGGCAACTTTCGGCTCCGGGAGCCACTGCCATCAGCATTGCCAAGGCAATCAACAGTCGCTTGAGCACGACATCATCCTTTCGGATAAAGGTCCTTTAACATCCAGTATATCACGACACCCGTGACCGAGACATACAGCCAAATGGGTAATGTGATTTTTGCCAGTCGCCGATGGCGATCGATCCGACGAGCAAGTGCCAGCCCGGCACTGACGAGAACCATCGGTGCGGCGACAGCGGCAAGGATGGTGTGGGAAAACAGCAACAGCAGATATAACGGGCGGAAGTCGCCCTCATAGCGAGTGGCATCGCCAGCTCGCACTACAAAGTGATAGGCGAGGTACGAGGCCAAGAAAAGAACAGACGTCGTCAGAGCAGTCAGCATCAACACCTGATGGAGTCGAATCCGTTTCGCTCGAACAGCGGCGTAACCCACGAGGATCAAAATGGTGGTTGCGCCGTTCAGTACCGCATTAAGGGCGGGGAGGTCGTAACCACTCACGGTGCCGAGTCCGGGGAAGCCAAGCGCCAGGCCAAAACCATGTCGGGCCAGAGCACGATGATCACCATGGGGGCGAGAATACAAATGGGAATCAGAAACACGAAGACTTTCCGCCAATCGATTTTCAGGTGCATGAAGAAGTACATCACCAGAAACGCTTTACAACAGGCGACCAGACCGATGATGATAAAATTCACGATCGGGTTTTTGGCGCCGAAAACCTGGTTGGCGGCAAAAGAGATGGCTGTAAACACCAGGAGCGCTCCAAACACTTTGATAAACGTCGAGTCGGGAATGTGCTCTTCGTGACCATGGTCAGGACCAGCATCGTGGTGGACGGTGTGCCCGGTGACTGCTCCAGCAGCATGCGAAGGTTCCGACATTGTTCAGACTCCCGCGTTGAACTCGCTTCAAACCAAATACAGCAAGGGGAACAGGAAAATCCACACCACATCGACGAAGTGCCAATACAACCCCGTCAGTTCCAACATCGAAACGTTCCACGCATTTTTCACTAAACGTCCGCGCAATCCATGAATGAGAATGATCGCGAAAACGACCAATCCACCCATCACGTGGGCTGCGTGGAATCCGGTCATCGCAAAGTAGCATGACGCCCAGAGGTTTCCGTAGGGGATAAACGCTGGTAAATGCAGGTCATGGTATTTCTCGTTTAACTTGTTTGACATTACGCCAATTTCGAGAGCACTGGCAGGTCGATCCCGACCGGTGCCTTGGATCGCGGCCACTACCTCGTAACAGTCAAGTGCTTTCTGCTGCTCACTCGATCTGGCTTCGTCTCGAATTTGCTGCACCAGGACCTGGCGCTCCTCGGTCGTCAGGGTTTTCTGTTGCTGCTTGGCCTGGGCTTCGGCTGCCGCGATTTTTTCGAGCACCGGTTGTGCAATGGGGGTGAGTTTTTGCCGCACCTGAGCTTTGAACCACTGTGCGGTCGCAGGGTCATAGGGATGCCGTCCTGCTTCTTTAATGAAACGTGTGTATTCCTCGGCTTGCAGATGCTCGTATTGAGGATGACTGACGTCGATCTGCCGCAAACTGGGATCAATCAGGTTGTCGGCGATGTGCCCCGGCATAATTCCATGGGCGAATTTCGCGCTGTATTCATAGGCTTTGATACCCATGAAAATGACACCGCAGGCAAAGGTGATTGCGATGTAGGTCAAGCATTTTTTCGAGTCACCTCGGGCAATAGCCGAGTGGGCCATCACGACCGTAAAGCTTGAAAAAATCAGGACAAACGTGTTGATGGCGCCCAAGGCTTCGCTGAGATGCACATCGGAGGGTTTCGGCCAAGCCCCTTCCGGCGTGCCCAAACGAAGGACGATATATGTCCCAATGAGACCAGTAAAGAACATAATTTCGGTGACCAGGAAAAGCCACATGGCTAGCTTTCCGTTGCTCACCGGGATACCCCGCTGGATATATTTCGTTTCATCAGCCACGGCTGTGGTCATGTTTCGGCCTCAAAACGATTCCTGATGATTCACGCCTCGATTGCCGAAGTCGGAATCAACCTATGTATCGATCCAAAACCACAAACGAAAGCGCGACCGGCAGGTAAACGATCGATGCTTTCAAAACAGTTCGAGCTTCGAGGACGCCGCGACTGCGGCAGAATCGACTCACGGCGACCAAGAATAACCCATTGATTCCAGTGACCGCCACTCCATAAAACCAACCTGCCCCTTCGAGGAGTGGCCAATAACTCGCTACCATTAAAAGCAACGAGGACACCACCATGACCCCGACTGTGCGGGAACCGTTCGTGTCGTTGACAGGTAGCATCTTCAACCCGGCAGCCCGATATTGATCACGGTAAATCCACGCGATGGCGAGAAAATGCGGCACTTGCCAGAAGAACAGCACGGCAAACAGGGGAAACGCCCCGCGACTCAACGATCCTGTTGCTGCGGACCAGCCGATGAGCGGTGGTAAGGCACCGGGCACGGCTCCGATCAGCGTGTTCCATACTGTCCACCGTTTGGCCGGCGTGTAGGCCATCACATAGAGAATGAGTGATGCAGCCGCGATCAGGCAGGCAAGCGGCCCACTGGGTAACCAAGCCAGAATCATCAGACCGAGCAACCCCGTGGCGACCGCAACTACACTGGCTTCGGTGACGCGCAAGCGACCGGCGGGCAATGGACGGTTTTCCGTGCGCAACATCAGCCCATCGCTATGGCGTTCCCAGATTTGATTCAAGGCACTTGCTGATGCCGTCACCAAGCCGGTACCGAGCAGCAGAACCACCGTAACGGGCCAACCCATGACTTCCCCAGTCCCCAACATTCCCAGCCAAGCTGTGGCAAGGACCATCACTGCAATTTTGGGCCGACTCAACTGCACGTAGTCCACTAACCGACCGCTCCAAGCGATCGGGGCAATCTCGGTTCGGGAAATCACGGGACTACTCATGCGTCAACTCAACGATGACCGATGGCTATCTTCGGAAAAGTATTACAACAAACGCCCTTTCCAGGCACGCATCGCGAACATGACCGAAGTCGCAAAGACCCCGTAACCGATCCACACGTGGAGCGATTGCCAAGCGGCATCCCAGTATGTCGCCCCACGGTGCGCCGCTGTGGCATCCGTGACGCGTACAAAGGCCTCAACTCCCAATAACGCTTGAATCACCATCATGCCGAATAAGGACCGGGCCTTCCTTGACAAAATAGGGTGCTCCAGCCCGGTTTGCGTCGCCCGCCAAACTAAACCAGCGCCGATCACCAATACCAATATGGCCAACATCGGATGCAATCGCTTTCCCCATGTGGCATCCAGGTGGCGTAACATCCCGCCGAAGACGATTTGAATCAAAAGCAGCAGAAGTAACACCAGCGAAGCCAACCGGATCCAGGAATCGGTTCGCAATTCCGTGAAGCGATTCCACCGAACGCTGCTCAGGAGCGCCAACGAACAGACCGCCGCCGCCACGAATTGAGCGAAGACCCCGTGGATAATGGCCAGCTCCGGGCCACTTAATTCGTTGAGGTAAACACGTAATCCCCCAAGCAACCCTTGGACGATCACGGCCAAGAACGCTGCCAGGGCCAGAATGCGATGCCAACGACCGGCGAAACGCGATCGGCCTTCGATTAGGGTCACAGCAATACCAAGAAGCATTCCGGCACTGGCGAGGGCGAAGCCGCCGTTCAGCAGAGCAGCCGCCGACTTGCTGGGAGCGTGCCGGACTTGATACATCCCCAGCCCGGTGCCGAGCGAAACCAGCGCGATGGCGAGCCAACCGAGGCGACGGTGCCAGCGCGAGGGGCTATAACTCCAGAGCGTTACAGCGATCAGCAAGATGAGAAAGCCCACGGCATAGCCAGCGATTCGATGAGCATGTTCCACGTACCATCCGAAGTTACCAGCTCGTTCGTGGAAGAG
>Ga0308411_10003508_pt1 | contig 10433 bp, 9 predicted proteins | sample HotsprottomLayer_2_FD_203530 | JGI IMG/M metagenome (GOLD analysis project Ga0308411, IMG submission 203530) | Hot spring phototrophic mat microbial communities from Octopus Spring, Yellowstone National Park, Wyoming, United States -... | ecosystem: Environmental > Aquatic > Thermal springs >... | reverse complement strand
AAACCAAAATAAACGCTAATCTTCCGCTTAAAAGCAAACCCCATGCGACTGAAGAGATATAAAAGAAAATATTTTTTTTATCTGGGAGCAATTTTTTTTCGCAAATAAAAGACATTGTTATGATAAGCATTGAATTAAAAAAAATATCGCTTTTCAATAAGCTTTCGTAGTAAATAAAAGGATGCAGCAATAAAGCTGATATCGAAACAAGCGGGGAAAAGTTGTTTTGATAAATTTTTAGAGATAAAATTACAAATAAAATTGCGGCAATAATGTTAATCGCTCCAATAAAATTAATCAATTTAAATGGCAAGTATAAAAGCATTAAAAAGGGCAAAGCGCTTGGATTGGTTTTTGTTGATGAGCCATATGGAAAACAACCTAACGACATTAACTTAAGCCACTCCTGTATAGCTTTTTCGCGTCCTAACCTGTTTTCAACGTTTAAAATTGATAATATAACTATCGCTAAAATTAAAACTGCCGATAGTAAAAAAAAATATGGAATAAAATTATCTTTACTAATTTCATTTTTTGAAGAATTCAAAATTATGATTAAAATAAGAAAATATAAAAAGACAAATAAAATAGAAACTAGAAAAGAATACTCGATAAATCGATTTAAATATTTAAATGAATAGAGAAAAAAAATAAAACTTAATATTAATACAATTAAAATGTTTTTGATCATTTGCTTTGTTAAAGACTTACTACTTTTGTAATATAAAAATATTTTTTAAATTGAAAAAGTAATTTAAATTAAAGGAGAAATTGATTTAATGAGCAAAAACATTTTTAAAACTTTTTCAAAGAATTTTTGGGTTGTAATAACGATGGAATTTTTTGAGCGCGGCTCATATTACGGTTTGATGTCTATTTTATCCGTTTATTTAGCATTAAGCGTCGATAAGGGAGGGTTAGGTTTTTCTAAGGAAAGCATTGGAGTTATTAAGAGCGTAATAACCCCTTTATTATATCTTTTGCCGATTATTGCTGGAGCTATTGCTGACAGATTTGGCTACAAAAAAACGCTTGCTTTTTCATTTGTCGTTATGTCGTTGGGATATTCGCTGTCTGGCTTAGTTTCAGAATATCTTTTAATATTTTTAACATTAATCTTGATGGCTATTGGAGCTGGTTCCTTTAAGCCTATTATATCTGGCACTATTTCTAGAATAACCGACGAGAGCAATTCAGGATTGGCTTTTGGAATTTTTTATTGGTCGATAAATTTAGGAGCGTTTCTATTTCCATTATTTTTGGTTCCTTTATTAAAAAATACATATGGTTATCAAGCAATTTTTTTCCTTGCCGCTATTGGCGTAGGTTGGCTATTCTTTTTGAATCTTTTTGCTTATGAAGAGCCCCCAAAACCGCAAAGTTCAAAAAGTCTTGCCGAAGTCCTAAAAGGAGCCGCTCTTGTTTTAGCAGATTATAAATTTGTTTTAATGATTGTTATTTATAGCGGTTTCTGGATTTTATATTTCCAAATGTTTGATACCGTGCTTTGGTATTTAAAAGAACACATGGACATGACTCCGTTTGATAATATGGTAAACGCTATTTTAGGTTTGTTTATAGCAAATCCTAATTGGAAATTTGACGCCGAACATGTTACAGTAATTAACGCTGGAACAATTATACTCTTACAAATAATTATTTCAAATATCGTAAAGAACAAACCTGCATTGCCGACTATGATTTTTGGAATTATACTTGGAACTATTGGAATGGGTATGCTTGCAATATCTACTCATGCTTTTGTTTTTATTGCTGGCATTATTTTATTTTCTATTGGAGAAATGACCGCTCATCCGAAATTTATTTCTTATGTAGGATTGATAGCTCCAGCAGATAAAAAGGCTTTATATTTAGGTTATGCTTTTCTTTACGGAGTAATTGGAAGCGGAATTGGCGGAGTTTTGGGAGCCAATTTATACGTAATATTTATCGAAAAAATGAATATGCCTTGGCTTTTATGGCTGATTTTTAGCTCGATTGGATTTCTTACTGCTTTTGGTTTATTGGCTTATAATAAATTTCTTCTAAAAAAATAATTATTTTCAGTAAAGAAGGAATTAAAGTTTAGCGATGTTTAATATCGCTAAACTTTTTAATTTTATTTCATAGGAATGTTCCCTGGCATTGTTGGCAGATTAAATTTTTGATATCCTTTTGGTATTAAAAATAAAGATTTGTCTAATTTTTTTTTCGTTATTTCGATTGTTTCAAGTTCTACTGTCGTTTTATCTTTCCCTACAAATTTCATCGTCATAGGATAGCCTAAATCTTTAGAATATTTTTCGAAATCAAATGATTGACCGCTTTGAAACATCTTGTCCATATTTTGAAAAATAAAATTTATATCTTTTGTCATCCAAGTTTCAGTTATTCCTTCTTCGGTTGTAATGATAAATTTCTCGCAATCGTAGCCGAGTATTTTTTTCTTTTCGCCTGTTTTTTTGACGTCGAATTTAGTTTTTTTAACGGCGCTTGAAGTTTTTTCGTTAGGAATATTTTTCAAATCCATTTCCATATACATCTTTTGAGACGGCATAATAATGTACATCATATTATTCTTTGTATCGAATATAATTTCATTATTCTCCATATTCATATCTTCAGTGGATTTTCCGCTTGCGTTTTTAAAGTCGATTATTTTCATTTTGTAAAATTCGTCTTTTACTAAATATTCGGCTATAATAGAGCCTTCCGAAGAAGTCATTTTAAATTTAATATTTCCTTCAAAATTTTGCGAGTAAATTGAAATTGAAAAAATACAAATAATTGCGATGATAATTTGCTTCTTCATTTTGCGTCCTCTAATTTTAATAAATGTTTTTAATAATAACAATATTTTTTTATTATTCAAAGATAAATTATTTTAAAAACTTTACAATTAATTTATATAAAGGCTGAATATATTCTCTACTTGTATCATTTTCTTCTTGATATAAATAATTTAATAAAATTAAAATATGAGTTATAGATGTCGAGTCGAATATTACATATTCAGAAAATTTCAATATTCTTTGCTTTAAGAAAACTTTAAAATTTCTTTCAATAATTTGGAGTCTAAAGAAATGAAATTAAAAATATTTAACCGAGCGATTCGATAAAATAAACATAACTAATAAAAAATATTGTAATTAAGTTAAATCGTCAATATCAAAAAACCATAAATATTTATTAAAGAAAGGTTGCCAATAAAGATGGCAGCCTTTATTGATTATTCTTTTATTAAAATTAATTCTTCTTGAGGCTCTGACAAGAATTTGCAACCATTATCAGCAACTAAAACTTCTTCTTCAATTGTAGCTATGCCATAATTTTCAACGTTTAGCCGAGGTTCAATAGTATATACTTGATTTTTTTCAATCGGAATAAAAGGCAAGTTTCCATAACGATCCCACTTTGGAGCTAATAAACCTCCGCCGTCATGAGCTGCTTTCCCTATTTGATGCCCCAAAGCGTGGGGGTATTCGGCATATCCGTTATTGACAATATATTGGCGAGCAATTTGATCGATTTCATAACCGAGCTTGCCAGGTTTTAATTCCTTTGCGCTTAGTTTAATTGCTTCTTTAATTGTATTAAATCCTTTCAAAACTTCTTCAGGCGGATAATCTTCGCCGTCTTTTAAAACATACCATGTCCTTTGCAAGTCGGAACAATAGCCTTCATATGATACGCCAAAATCTATGTTTATTAGATGCCCTTTTTCCACTTTTCTTTCAGTTGGACCAGCGTGCGCGCCTGCCGTATTTGGACCTGTGAAAACTGCTGGACAATGTTGCTCGTCCCAAGCTAAGTCTAAATTTTCTTGTTTGACTAAAGATTTTATAAAGTCGGCTATTTCTTTTTCTGTTTTCCCAGGCTTTATAAATTCTGTCGTTTTGTTAAAAATATTTAAAGTTCTTTTTATCGCTTCTTGCATTAATGAAATTTCAGTTTGAGTTTTTCTTCCTCTTAAGGCTGAAATTATTTCTTCTGAGGAAATAAACTTTGATGGAAAATCTGTTGTTTTTAACATATCTAACAACTCAAGGTACATTCCATAAGTTAATCCATCTGCCATATATGAATTTCTGGAATAATTTATTGCGATTTTTTCAGGCTTATACTTATTAAGCGTTTGCAATAAATTGTCTTTTATCGATTTCACGTAGCCAATAACTTGATTATATAATTTGAATGATTCAAGATTAGCAACGTCAAGAGATCCTAAAATTGCTATTGTGTCCCCATTCTTTGTGATTATAAACGCAGAATGCCATGTACACGACGTTCCGACAATTAAGTCCATCGCTGGATCTTTAATATTGGAACTTTCCCTTACAAAAGTTAGCCATAGATCAATATTTTTTTCTTTCAATATCTCTATCGCTTGAGCGATTTTTTCTTTTATTATTTTGTATTTCATAACATCGCCTCTTCTTTTGATTGTTTTTATTTAAATACAGAAACAAAAAATAAAAAATATATATTAAAAGTAAAACTTTAAATAATGGAAAGTAAATATTTTTATAAGCTACAAAAGAAATACTCGTCGCATTTGTCATTGAGAGAGACGAAGTCTCGAAGCAATCTCATAAATGCAAAGAAAAAGATTGCTTTGCTATCGCTCGCAATGACGATTATATCCCTACCATTACTATCAGTAAGATTATCTATTAAGTAGTATTTTTATTTTGATGGTAATAATCTCTCCCCTTCTTCGTTATTTCCCAAATTCCTCTTGGTGAATTAGAAGATAAAAGTCCATCATTAACCATTGAGTTTCTTGCCCATTGAGCTGTATTTTCCCATCGTTTTTGTTTTGTGTCGGATGGAAGTGGTTTGTAGTCATATTCATTTAAGATGTTTTTCATTTTGTTGCGAACTAATTTTAATACATTTTTCATAAAAGCTGAACCGCCTAATTCAATAATTGATTCTAATATTGGCTTCATGAATTTTTTTTTCAGGAGTTCTTAAACCTCGTTTTAATTTACTTTTTTCCGTTCTTCTTTTTGTTTGAGCTGATATTTTTTCGCCTAAAAATCGTCTGCCATTCTTTTTGAAGCGTTTTAACTTTTTCTCTGAATGATTTGAGCCTTTCGCCATTTTCAATTGATTGTTTTGCTTTATCAAAATCCTGTAACTTAAAAGCCTCTTCGCCCTCCTTACTAAGAATATTAAACATTTCCTCTATTTCCTCAAATAAGATTTCAAAAGCAACATTGACTTCGTTTTTGCGCATATGGCCCCCTTTTTATTCTTCTCACTTATTATTCGTCTTAATAATAGCTTTATTAATTTAATTTTGTAGAATTTCTCTTTCTAAATATTCTTCCGCGCGTTTTTGGAATTCTTCAAGCGAAGGAAATTGCTTGTCTGCTGCAGACATTAATCTTGCCTGATCTTTTTTGCCAATAACATCAAGACTTTCTAATACTATTAAACTTGTAAAATTCAACTTTTCAGCTATAAATTTTTGACAACAAATTGTAGCAAGACGAGCATTTGCATTATTGTTAACCCCAAATAAATAGATTGGCCTTTTCCTTTGATTAAAACAATAATCTACTTCATACTCTTCGTGTTCGGGAATTGGATAAAACTTTTTAATAGGATTATACTTTTGCAATTTAGTCATAATAAAATCATCTAGCATTTCAAAAAATAAACTATGAATTATTTCTCTTCTAAATAACCGCATATTTGTTATTTTGCTTACTGCTTGAGCAAACTGAAGTAATCCATGATAAACATACTGTGGTTTAACATCAATAAAAAGATTGCCATTCTCATTTTGTATTGAATTTTCCGCAAGTATTTTATTAAATATTTTCTCTTTATTTGGAGTATCAATTTCAAAAGAATAAGAAAGACGCATTAATGTTAGTCCAAAATCAGTTATTCTAATTAGTTCAGGATTTGGCGCTTCAGTAATAAAAATATCCATCATATCGCCATCTGGATGATATAAAGGAGCAAAAACTTGAAATATGTTTTCTCTTTTTTCTTTTAGCGAAAAGTAATTGTTAAATTTCCGTTTCAATTCATTTATAAATTCTTGGGTTAACATTTTTATTCAAAAAGTTTTAGTTGATTTATATTAGGGAAATAATCACTACAATCTTTTACATTCACATATCGACAAAAATAAGCCAATGCTTGTTCAAAAGAAGCGTATTCACTAGTTACTTCTACCTTTTTGGGTTCATTTATATTATTTTCTAAAAGGTCCGCTGTGATTTTATGAGTATGAAATCCATAGTGAGGGCTAGGATTTAATATATCCACAACAACTTCTCCGTGATTACCATTACATCTGAACAAGTTGATACTCTCTTCTTCTAAATGATATAATAAACCAATAGAAAAATTCTCACGAAATTCTTTATGCTGTCTTATAAAAACTGTATATTTTCTTTTTCCATCTAACGAACTCAATTGAAATTCATTTCTAAAATGTTGGTTTTCTGAACTAAAATCTTTTTTAGGTGGTTTTGTGATTATTTTTTCTTCGGTTATTAATTTATTTATTTGCTCGTCTGTAAGCATAAACAATGTTTGTATTATTTCTAAACAAAAATAAAAATTTTATTTAATTATTGAATAATCTTTTTTGTTCTTTCCCTCCTTCTATTATTTTTATCTCCTCATCTGTCAAATCATACAACCGATACACCAATGCATCTATTTCCTTTTCCCACTGGCTGGTATCGGCTTCGTGGTCCTGTTTTTTTTCAGACAATATTTTATCCACCAGCGCCTCTATTTGTTTTACAATGGGCTCGTTGGTTGGGGTGATGGGAGGAAGAGGTAAATTTTCTAAAAATGCTTTCTTATATCTGTAACCTTCCTCGCCTAATCCACCACCAGCATAATAATTCTTGAAAATGAATGCAATTGGCTTTGAATTAAGCAGTCCACAAATATATTTAACATTTTTACCTGTCATTAAAAAACTTGTTGCTTCCACATAAAACTTTTCTGTATCATAAAAAAATTGCGGCTGTCTGACAATTTCCGAATACGCCACCTTCTCCTTCTCAAACTCGGGGTAGTAGGCAATTTGGTCTTGCGTTTCAAACCATTTATTGCCAGTTTTTTTACGGGCATCAAATCCAAGTTCTGGATATTTTTTGCCCGATTGCTCTAATTGTCGTATATCAAAATTATCAAGAAAATATTTTTTCAATGCAGGATAATCATCAATATTTAGTTTTAGAGCGGGGAAGGTACCTATCACCCACAGCTCAGCCCATTCGTAGTAGTAGCGTTTGATGTCGCGCCCACGCAGGATGGGTTTGAGGATGGCTTCGGTTCGGCGTCGCTCCGCCTCGTCTCTACAGTTGGCAAGTATTTCGTTGCGTTTTTCGGTGGTAATAATAAATGCCTCGTTTAAGCCGGTTTTAATTCCATAGTATATATTTACATCCCAATCTTTAAGCGGTTTACCGATGCTTTCGATTTTTTCTTTCAACCGTTGTTCCGCATTTGAACCAATAAACCAAGCATCAGCGCTGAGTTTAGTAAGCGTTACCCCTTTTTGTTTCAAAGCCAGTGAAATATCGCTTCGTTCTTCTTTTTGTAAAGTAACAGCTTTTAATTGATTATTATTTCGAGCATTTTGTAGTATTATAATACTTGTATCAACTGTTGCGCTTTCAAAAACCCCAGGACCTAAATCGATAAGAATCAGTGGATTATATTTCAAGAAAAATTCTCTCAAGGTTTTTCCATAACCAGCCCGCATCCATTTGTTCGAAGTTATGAAAGCAAGAAAACCTCCGTTTTTTAGCAACTTAAGCCCTTTCTCATAGAACAGACAATATATATCGCCTGTTCTATCAAATACTTCAAAGTTCTGGTTCTTGTAAAGGTCTGCATATTTTTGTGTCTCATTCTTCGCTTTCTGTAATTGTAAGTATGGCGGATTTGCAATTATTATATCAAATCCTTTCTTTGTTTGAAAAACTTCGGAGAAATAAACCTCGAAATCAAATTCCTTATGACCTTTTGTGATTTCAAAGATTAGACTATCAATTTGTCTCCTGAGTTCTTGCTTTTTTCTCGTGTTTGTTTCGTTAAAAAATTCTGGTTTTAATTGTTTGAGTTTATTAAAGGCATCTTGATTGAATAAATCTTTTTCAACTCTAAGCAAAGAATCGCCACAAACAATCTTGTAGTCTAAATTTGGCAAAGGTTTTATTTGATAAAATTCTTCTTCATCAACAATCAATGATAACCAGAATCTTAATTTGCATATTTCAACAGCGCCAGGGTCCATATCAACTCCATAAAGTGTTTTTTCAATTGTCTCTCTTTTCAAATCGTAAGTCGACTTTTCATTTTTCAAATATTTTGAAAGAAGCAACTTGAGTTTAACAATCTCGTGAAGCATTCCAATTGGAAAAGCGCCAGAACCAACCGCAGGGTCGCAAACTTTTAAGTCAGAAAGTAGTTTGTCAATTTCATTTGCATTCTTAATAATGCTGTCTGGCATTTTATTTTCGTATTTTGTGGACTTAATTTCTCCATTTTTGATTTTTTCATTCTTTTTAATTGCAGTTTGCTCATGCTCTAAGAAAAAGTCTGCAAATCGTACAAACTCTTCTAAGTCCTCCAGATTAATTTTTTGATTAAGTTCAGAATGCAGGAAATAAATCAAACTTTCCTGACACATATAATGAACAATTTCGCGCGGAGTGTAATAGACGCCATATTCTTTGTTGAACTTAGTTTCATCGCCTTTTCTGCCCGATTTCAAGACGCTCTGATATTCGTCAAAATTATCTGCTCTAATAGCATTCAACTTTTCGTAAATTTTACCAAGTAGTTCAGGGTCCAGAGCGACTTCCTTTTCAAGTGGTTCTTCTTCATTTACGGTGAAGTTGTATAAATCGAAGATATCAAGAATCCCATTGACATTTGAATTTGAAAAAAGTTCATTTGGAATGATAATATCGGTATTCACCCAGTCGTAATCGTTTAATGGGTCGAATAATCCACCATTCAGAAAAGGAATTTTGCAATTGAATTTGCTGTAATAGTGGTCGTCGGCGCTTCTATCGGTTCGTAAAGCTTCGTAGAAAAGTGGCTCTAAGATGTCGTTATAGAAATTTTGATAATCGCCAAATTCTTTATTGAACAATTTTCTGAAGAAATCCTTTGGACCTGTTCCCCAGGCATTTCCTCTTTCAACACCGAACCAGCCTTTTTTCTGAAGGTAATACAGGAAAACAATCTGACCTAAAAGTTTTTTGGCAAAGTCAACGCTACTTATCCCTTTGTTCTCAAACTCATCTTTTACTTTTTTATCGTTTAGTAAAATTTTATCTATTTCCAGCTTCGTTCTGATAAATAAGTCTCTGTATTTTTCAAAGAATTCTTTAGTAACGACTTCGATATCAAAAGCTTTTTCTAAATCTTTAAGTGTTGGTTTGTAGTCATCATTAATTAAGAATTCAATAAATCTTGATTGGGCTGTATGACTTTTTTCGTTTTTGCCAACAAGGAAAGACCATCTTTTTGCAGGAGTGAATTCTTCTTTGACTTTTAATCTTCCAGCGGGGGTCTCAGAGAAGCGATATTCCATTTTGACCAAAGAGAAACGCCAATCTTCTTGATCAGGTGTAACGAAAGCAACAAGTGCCGCATCTTTCTGTGAGTTGGTTCCAAGTTTTCCCATTAAATAATTTGCGACAAAATTTCGCTGAGCAGTTCGCGCTCGATATAAAGAAGTTTCTCTTTTTAGTTTGACGATTAAAATGTCAATGATATTTTCATCTTCATCTTCATATCTACCAATTCTCTCCCACGAATTGATGAAATCCAAAAAGGTTTCTGTAACTCCCTGAATGCCAGTGCGGGATTCTAAGGCTCTCTCTTTATCGTATGATTTAAGAATATTAGAGATAAAAGTAATAAAGTTGTTTTTATCGAATTGATTTTCGAAAGTTTGGATGATTAAATTTTTTGCTTGTTCAGTGGTCATAGTGCTAACCTTTATTTTTTTAAATTTACATATGTCAGAGATTGCTTCGAAACTTCGTTTCTCGCAATGACTTTAACATGCGCGCCGTCATTGCGAGCATCAGCGAAGCAATCCATCACAATAATCAGTCATTGCGATCATCTATACTAAAGTCATTGCGAGCGTCAGCGAAGCAATCCATCACAATAATCAGTCATTGCGACCATCTATACTAAAGTCATTGCGAGCGAAGCGAAGCAATCTGTCACTTATTCAACACAACCTTCCATATGTCAGAGATTGCTTCGAAACTTCGTTTCTCGCAATGACTTTTACATGCGCGCCGTCATTGCGAGCGTCAAGCGAAGCAATCCACCACAATAATCAGTCATTGCGAGCGTCAAGCGAAGCAATCCATCACTTTTTATCAATTCAAAATTCATAATTCAACATTCAAAATTTATTC
>Ga0308411_10003502_pt1 | contig 10441 bp, 9 predicted proteins | sample HotsprottomLayer_2_FD_203530 | JGI IMG/M metagenome (GOLD analysis project Ga0308411, IMG submission 203530) | Hot spring phototrophic mat microbial communities from Octopus Spring, Yellowstone National Park, Wyoming, United States -... | ecosystem: Environmental > Aquatic > Thermal springs >... | reverse complement strand
GCCGCCATCGCCCTCTCCATCCAGTTCGGCATCCCCCTCACCGTGTCAGCCGCGTCACCGCCTCCGGGCCCCCGGCGGCCTTCGGCGGCCAGTGCCGCCCGAAATGCCACAACCCGGCCAGAAATCCCAAGCCATATCCAAAGTGAAAACACGGAATGGCAGCCAGAATTCCCGGCAACAACTCCCACCCCGCGCGCCGCGCCGCCACAACCGCGGCCGCCAGCGCCGCCACCCCGTAGACGCCCGCCTGCGCCGCCAGCAGCGCGCCGAGCCACCGCGCCGCGGCCCACCCCGCCGCGGCCGTTGCCGCCCACCCCGCCCCCAGCGCCGCCAGCACCAGCACGAACAGCCCCGGCACCACATGCCGCAGCCGCGCCGGCAGCCGGTGCTTCCGGATCACCGCCACCTTCCAGAACCCGTACTGGAAATACTGCCAGAACAGCTTCCGCAGCGAGTTCCGCGGCTCATACCAGCACCGGATTTTCGGGCTCTGCCACACCACCCCGCCCGCCTTGGTCAGCCGGTAATTCAGTTCATCGTCCTGGTTCCGGACCAGCGCCTCGTCGAACAACCCGATCCGCTCCAGCGTCTCCTTGCGCCAGCAGCCCAGGAACACTGTATCAACCGGCCCCTCGTAGTCCGTCTTTCGGGAAGCCGCACCGCCGCTGCCGAAGCCGGATTGAAAGACCGCGGCAATCGCCCGCCCGAGGTAACCTCCACCTGAAGCCTGCCACGGTCCCCCCACATTCTCCGCCCCCGTCTCCTCCAGCACCTCCACCGCGCTCTTCAGAAAATCCTCCGCGTAACGCGCATGTACGTCCATCCGAACCACAATTTCCCCCCGCGCCGCCCGGATCGCCGCGTTCAATCCCGTGGAAACAATCCGCCCCGGATTATCCACCACCCGAATTTCCGGGAATTTCGCCGCATATTCCGCCAGAATTTCCCGCGTCCCGTCGTCGCTCATCCCGTCCGCAATCAGGAATTCGCACTCCAGCCCGCTGCGTTCCTGCGCCACCAGGTTCTCGAGAAACGCCCGGATGTGGCCGCGCTCGTTCCGGCACGGCACCACCACGCTGACCCGGGTTGCTCCCGCTCCCATCAACTCCTGTGCTCCGCCGCCAGCCGCGACACCACCGCCCGGAATTTCCCGTTCGCTCCGCGCTCGATTTCCTTCACCCGCTCCACCTCCACCCGCATCGCCTCGCCCAGGCGGAGCCGCAGCCGGCGCACCAGGTCCGCCTCCTGCCGCGCCCCGAACTCCGCCCCCGGCACAACCCGCACCCGCACCAGATCCGGCCTCTCCTGCACGATCTGCGCCTCGCGGATCGCCAGGTCCGCCTTGAACACCGGGTCCAGCCGCCCGATGCGCCGGCCGTCCGGCGTCACGATCACGTCATCCAGCCGCCCCTCGATCCTTTCGAGCAGCGGCAGCGCGCGCCCGCACTCGCAGCGCGCTGCCGCCGGCGCCGGCTTCACCCGGTCGCCCACCCGGTAGCGGATGAGCGGCATGTCTTCGTTGATCAGCCCGGTCGCAACGAGATCGCCTGCGCCGTCCGGCCCCGCGCCCACAATTTCCACCACCCCCGCCTCGGGGAACCAGTGCATCCGGCCCTCTTCGCACTCCCCTGCGGCGGCCGCCATCTCGCTCATCCCGTACGTCTCCCGCACCGGCGTGTCGAAAACCTCTTCCATCAGCTCCCGCTGGTGCGAAAACAGCGGCTCGGCGTTGGTCAGGATCACCCGGAACCGAAGGTCCTTCACGCCCAGCCGCCGGCACTCCTGCGCCAGCGTGTACAGGGCCGAGCTGTAGCCCCACAGATAGGCGGGCCGGAAACGGCGCAGCTCGGCCACATAATGCGGGATCAGCTCCGGCGCCAGGTGGTAGCTCGAAAGGTAGAGCTGCCGCATCGGACGGTTGTGCACCCAGAACGGGGGTTGCCGCCGCGCCGTTGGGACCACCAGCTGGCCGCCGAGAATCGCCCAGCGGTCGCGCCGGCTCACCCCGTGCCAGCGCCGCCAGCGGGCCTCGAACAGCGCATACCACGCGCGCAGCGTCTTGCGGCTCTGCCACAGCTTCAGCGGCGTGCCGCTGGTTCCGCTGGTATGGGTTTCGAACATTTGGCGCGGGTCGCAGTCTTCGGCCAGAAACGCTTCCGGCGCGCGCCGCAGGGCTTCCTTCTCGAGCACCGGCCAGTTTTCGAGCTTCTCCCAGCCGGAGGCGTCCCCCCGCACCCGCCGCTCAGCCCACATCGCACGGTAATAGGGCACCTTGCGCGCCGCACGGTCCAGCAGCCGAGCCAGGCGCTCCTCCCGCCAGCGCTGCCACTGTTCCTCCGTCCAGCTTTCGCGCGTCAGGGCCTCTTCCACCAGCCGCTCGGTCTCCGGCCCGTACCGCAACCGTTCCAGTTGCCAGCCGCGCACTGCCGCCGCCGCACCCTGAAGCCAGGGCGGCAGGTGGTGATACAGCGGCAGCCAGAATCCAGCCGCCATCAATTCCTGTGTCCCCGCCAAAGGAAAAGCGGCAGGCCGCGGGGCTGGGTCCCGCAGCCGGCCGCCTGAATCCAGTCAGGAATCCGATACACTGAGAAGCTTGTTTATGCCTTGCGCCCCGCCCGGCGCCAACCCGCTGCGGCCGCCAGGCCGAGCAGAAGCAACCCTGCGGTGCCCGGCTCGGGAATCTCGCTGCTGTACAGCCGGACCTCGTCCAGACCAGTGATGTCCCGGCAGTCATTATTCGGTATGGTGCAGCCGAGCGGGTGCCCGTAGTAGCGGCTCACCCAATCGCCCAGAATCGCGACCTGCGTCACATTGGACAGCACCGTGCTGACCACAGCGGGCGCCGGCGCCACGAGACTCGACGGGTTCGTGCTCCAACTCGGGAAGCTCAGGCTGAGCGGAATCGAGCTGAAGGTCCAGTCCACGCCCGACACTCCGGGCAGTGTAGGACCGCTGAGCGCGAACAGGTTCGTGGTGCCATCCGTCAACCAGACCAGTGGCTGGACGGATCCTCCATAATTCCCCGGGTTTTGGTTTCTCAAATAAAAACTCAGCGTCCCGCCCGTAAAATCCCCCGTCCAGGTCGGCGGCGCAATGAAAAACAGGAACCCGTTCATCGTGTCCTCCGTCTCCAGGTACCCCCCGCTGGCGCCCCCTGACGCCACCTGCACCGGTCCGGTTCCGCCCGGAAGCACAAAACCGTATGTTTTGATCGTCCACCCCTCCGTCCCGGTCTCAAAACTGCTTGAAAAATTAAACACTGCGCCCGGCAGGCTCGCCGCCGCCAGCAGGAGGATCATCAGCAGCCTTCTCATCCGGATCCCTCCCTTGCTCGAATTCCTCACCAGTGTAATCTCCCGTGCCGTCTCCGGCAATCCCCAAAACGGGCGAGCCGTTCTAGCCCGCGGGGGCCGAAAACTCCCCGCTGGTACCACGTTCATTCGAAATTTTGACCGAAATTCCTTCCAGCTCTTCCAACAGCTTGTTCCGGTCGTCCGTGCTGCCCAGGATCGTGAACGGCGCCGTCGCCGTGAATAGCCCTCCGTAACTCAACGATCCCGCGCTGTCGAACCACAACATCGCCGCCGGCGACACATCGAACGTGAACGCCTCCGTCTTGCCTCCCTTTCTGCGGATCGATACTTCCATCTTCGTCAGGCTCCGCGTCGTGCTGTAGCCCGTCACCACCACCTGGAGTGCGCTCAGGCTGGCCTCGAGCCGGGCCGCCAGCACCACCGGCGCCTGCTCCGGCACGGTCAGCTCCAGAATCGCCGGGCTGGCCGGCGTCCGCTCGATCCCCTGCTCGGTCACAAACGACGGCGTCAACACGATCCGCCCCGCCGCCGTCCCCGTTTGCAGCCGGATCCGCGTCGACCCGTTCGCAAACACGGCCTGCGTCTGCCCCGCCGGAATCGTGAAGCTCACCGCGCGCCCGCCGGTGGAGAACTGCACCGCCGGGTCGGCCCCGAAATTGGCCGCATCCACCGTCATGGTCAGCGTGCCGCGCAGCGTCACCGGGTAGGCCGCCTGCAACGTCAGCCCCACCGCCGGCTGCGTCATCGGCGCCACCGTCCCGCTCGGCCCCTCGAACCGGTATCCCGGCAGATCCGGCAAGACGGCCGCGCTTCCCGTCAGGTTGAAGAACGCATTGCCCACCGTCAGCACATCCGTGTTGATGCCCGGCTGCACCGGCGTGAAGCGGATCTGGAATTCCGCCCGCTCCTCCGGCCCCACCACCAGCGGCAGCGGCGGCACCGACGCGAGGCTGAACGCCTTGCCCGCGCCGCTCACCGAGATCGTCGCGATCGTCGCCGCCCGGTTGCCCTTGTTCTCCACCACGAAGCGCACCGCCGTCGTCTGCCCGACCGCCGACGCCGGCAGCACCACCTGCCCGCCCGTTTGCAGCAACGTTGTCTCCCCCGCCTGGTAAGAGTACTCCAGCATCGCCCCCACCGCCATCGCCGTCACCACGAACGTGTCCGCCCCCACCCGCAGCCGCCCAGTCTGCCGCCCCGCCTGCAACGCGGTCAAGCTCACCCCGAACCAGATCTCTCCCCCCGCCTTCACCACCGTTTGCGGCAAGGGCGGATCCACCAGCCCGTAGCCCTCCCCGCTCACCGCCACCCCCGCAATCACTCCCTCGTCATTGCCATCGTTCCTGACCCGGATCCACGCCCTCTTGCGCCGCCCCAGCTCCACTTCCCCCAGATCCACCACGCCGTCCGGCGCCACCGCCGTCCCGCTCTCCGCCCCCGGCTCGGGCATGACGGAGTAGGTCCACTTCGGCCCTTGCGCGACGCCTTCCACCCGCACCACCGCCGTCTGCCCTTCCGCCGCCATCCGCAGCGTCGCCTCATGCACCGCCAGCTCCTTCGGCTGATACCGGATGCGAAACTGCACGCTTTGGCCCGCCGCCAGGTCCAGCGGCAGCAGCGGCAGCTGGATCAGCTCCAGCTCCGCCGCCCCTTCCATGCTCACGGACTCCACCTTCGCCGGCGCCGTCCCCGCATTGATCACCAGCACCGTCGCCAGCGTGGTCCCGTTCACCGGCGCCTTGCCGATCCGGATCACCCCGCCATCGGCCAGCGGCAGCAGGTTTCCGTCCGTCCCCAGCGCGTAGGCGAATTTCACCTCCGGCGCCGTCCCGCTCAGCCCCACCAGCAGCAGGCCGAAGCTGCCAGGCAGCAGGTTCGATCCCTCCGGCGGCAGCTCCCGCGCCGTCACCCCGAGCTGCGCCAGCGTCCTGCGGCTCGTCGACGGCTGAAACCGCAGCTGGAAAATCGCCCGCTGGCCCGGCGTCAGAATCGCCGGCGTCGGCAACGGGCCGGCGAACTGGAAATCCGCCGTCCCGGTCAGCGACGACACCCCCAGCTCGCCCCGCGTCGTCCCCGCATACAGGATCTCGACATAAACGTCCTTCGCCTCCCCGATCCTGCCCGCAAATTCCACCGTCGCCCCGTTGGGAACCTGCCGCGCCGCCTCCGCGTCGCGCACCGTGATCACAAAGCTGCCCTGCCCGCACGCCGCGCCAGCCGCCGCCAGTGCCAGCCAGAGCAACGCCCACGCCTGCCGCATTCCGCTCCTCATTGCTGATCTCCCGCCGGCACGAAAAACACCGCCCATTGCCCGTCCCGCCATACCGCAACCCAGATCTCATCCCCCGCCTTCTCTCTCCGCTTCAACACCAGCCCCTGGCCCCCCGCCAGCCGTTCCACCCGCTCCGGCGAAAAGTCCAGCGACAGCCGCTGCGGCGCCCCGCCCGGCTTCCACCACACCAGCTCCGGCGACTCCCCGCCATAGGCCGCCACCACCATCCCCCCGGACAGCATCACCCCCGCCGGCGCATCATTCCTTCCTGTGGACACCCGCCCCGTCTCGCCGCCCTCGCCGATCAGCACCGCCTCGCCCGCCCCGGCCAGCACCGCCGTCCCGCCTTGCACTGCCAGCTTCGCCCGCCCGGCCGCCCGGCCCATCTCCTGCCACTGCCCGTCCCGCCATGCCTCCAGCCAGCTCGACTCGCCATCATGCCAGCTCACCCAAAGCTCCCCGCTGTCCGTCACCGCCACATCCGCCACCTCCCGGCCTTCGCCGAGATCCGGCCGCGCCACCCACTCCATCGCTTCCCCGTCCCACACTCCAAGGAACTCTGCCCCCGCCACCGCCACATACCTTCCGTTGGCCGACCACCGCGCCGCCGCCACCTCCACCCCGAGCTCCCGCCTCTCCGCGTCCTCGCGGCCCAGCCCCCTTACTGCGAACCACTCGCCGCCGGTCTTGACCAGGGCCGCCCCGCCCGCCGGGCTCAGCCACGCCGCCTCCACGCCTTCGGCCACCACGCCCCCCAGATGCGCCGCCCCGGGCACTCCCTCCACCACGCGCACCGCCCGCGCCGGCGCGTCAAACAGCGCTCCGCTGCGCACTCCCTCCACGCCGCCCTGCCCCCAGGCGCTCACCGCCAGCAACGCCGCCGCCGCAACTCTCATCGCGGACCTCCAATCACCACCGTCCCGGGCCGCAGCACCGCCCCGGAACTCGTGTCCCTCGTGGCAAAGTAATACCCGAGCCCCGCGCCCGTTCCCGCCATCACGCCCGTCAGCCACCACTTGTTGCGGCTCCAGAAACTCCGCCGCCGCGCGCCCGGCGCCCCGCCCGCGGAATATTCGTCGCGGCTGTTGCGCTGCCGGATCACCGCCATCCCGGTGCGGTCGCCGTGCCTGGCCGTCACCTGGATCGAAAACACACCTTCCACCCCGTTCGGCGTCATCCGCCCCGCGCTCGCCTGCCCCTTGGCGTCGGTCTTGTTCACATACTCGTGACGCCCGCCCTCGAACGTCGCGCTCGGCCCCGTCTCCGGCGTCCGGAACACCACCTCCGCCCCCGCCACCGGGAAGTCATTGGCATCCCGCACCTCCACCACCGGCGCCGTCGCCGCCCCCGTGCGCGTGTTGTTCACCGCCTGCTCGCCTTGCAGCACGTAAATCCGCAGCCCGTCCTGCCGGCCCGGCTGCGCCCCCGCCGGCGCGGCCAGCCATGCCGCCAGCAGCGCCGCCGCCAATCCCGTCATCCATTGCCGGTGCATTCTTCCCGTTCCGTCCCTTCCCAAATTTCCGAGTCTACCACCAAATCAAACAAAATACGCAATAATTGTTTGTTCTTTCCGGCTCAGCTTCCCAGCCGCGGAAAATGCCCGGCCAGCACCGCATACACCTCCCGCGCCAGCTCCGCCGCCGCCCGCTCGGCGTCTTCCACCCCGCCATCCCCTGCCGGCACGATCACCCGCACCAGCGCCGTGTCGCTCCGGCGGTGGCGCGCCGCGTCCCACACCAGCCACAGCTTGGCCTTGTATTCATTGGCCACCGTCCGCTCGCCCGTCTGGTACCAATACACCACCGCCGCGCTCTCTCTTTCCTTCTGGATCACGTAGCGGTTCGCCTCCAGCCGCCCGGCGCCCGGCACATCCGCCGTGTACGTGCCCGCCCGCGCAAACACCCAGCCATGCCCGGGCAGGCAGTTGCGCGGCGTGTGCGGCGCGTGGCCGGTGCGCTGCGTCCGGAAGTAGGCCACGAACACCGTCGCCACATGGCCGCCTTCGGGCTGCGCCAGCACCCGGTAGACATGATCGTCCGGGTGCAGCAGCTCCGCCGTCGCGCTGTCCAGCGGCTCGTCCTTCACCAGCTGCCAGCCCCCGCGGGCGAAATCCGCCAGCGCCAGCGGCAGCACCTTCGGCGCGCGCTCGTTCTGCGCCAGCACATGGAACGCCACCGCCTGCGCGCACAGCACCGCCGTCGCCACCGCCACCCCGCGCCCGCATGAAGCCCCTGCGCCGCTCATTTCCCGCCAGCCCCCCTTTCGAGCAGCTTCGCGTACACCGGCCACTCGCCGGTCCGGGCCCAGCCCGCCGGCGCCCGACCTTTCGCCGGAGCCCCCTGCTCCGGCCTCCGGCCGCGCCGCCTCCCGTGCCGGCTCATCGCGCCAGCCTCCGCAAGACGCGCTCCACGCCAATCAGCATCGCCATCGCCACGACGAACACCGCCCAGCCTTCCAGCCCGTGATAGAACCCTTCGGCCAGCCGCGCATCCACCTCCCCGAGCAGCGCCGTCGCCATCACCCGGCCCGCATTCGCCACCACCGCCACCGGCACCGCCGCCGCCGCCAGCGCCCACCGCATCCACACCTTCTCATGGAACAGATACGCGTAGGCCAGCGCGAAAAACTCCAGCGCCATCAGCGCCCGGATCCCGCTGCACGCCTCCACCACCGAGATCATCCGCCCGGCCAGCTCCAGCACGTTGCCCTCGCGCAGCACGGTGCGGCCGGCCAGCTCCAGCCCCTGCTCGGCCAGCTCTGTCGCCAGCAGTTGCAGCGGAAATGTGATCTGCTTGTGGAGCAGCCCCGGCAGCGGCAGGGCGAACAGCAGCAGCAGCAGCGGGAAGCGCAGCCTGCGGAACAGCTCCGTGCCCCCCAGATACCACGCCAGCCCGGCAATCGTCCCCACCAGCGCCAGCCGCTCGGTGAAGATCTCCGCCGCCAGCGCCCCCAGGCACGCCAGCACGCCGCTTCCGGCCAGCGCCGCCAGCCCCCAGCCGCTCCGCCGCAGCTCCACCCGGCCGAGCTCCTCCCGCCGCTCCCACACGATGTAGCCCACGATGACCGGCACGAACCACCCGTGCGCCATGTTGTCGTCGCTCGACCACTGGTGCACGATGTTGCCGATCACCGGCCAGTAACACACCGCCACCAGCCCGGCCAGCCACGCCGCCGCGGCCCACGCCATCCACCGTTCCTTTACTGCTTCCATCAATCTCCCATCTTGACCCGGATTCGCACCCTTCCTCCCCCGCCGCGCCTGAAGCGGACCCCGCCTTCCGAGCCGCGAGGGAAACCGGCCCCGCCTTCGGAGCCGCGAGTGAAACCGGCCGCGCTTTCAGAGCCGCGAGTGAAGCCGTCCGAAGGACGGCGGGAACGAGCGGTCTCCTCGCGCGCTTTCGGAACCGCGGGACCGAGCGGCCTCCCACTTCCCCTTCATCCCCACATCCCGGCCTCCCCCGCGCATCAACCTTCGGATTTCCCCCCACTCTTGCGCGACGGCTCCAACTGTACCCCGCTGTGCTGGCGGATTCCCCATTGGCTTGCCGGTTCCCCTCGCCCCTCTTCACCCTCGCAGCCGCAGAACCACCTGATGAACCCCCCGCAAACTCCCTCTCGACCGATCCAGCACTCGCAGCCTCCGCCCGAGCCACACCCCCAGCCGCCGCAAACCCGGAATCACAAACAACGGATAGCCCCACTTTGACCAACCCAAAAACCCACGCGCCCCTTCCAGCTGGAAATACTGCCCCCATTTCTCCACATCGGCAACCGTCAGCGGGTGATGCCACGCCCGGTTCGGTTGAAATGGTCGGTACAGCCCGCGCGCCAGCCGCACCGCCCATCCCGTATTCATCGGCTCCCAAGCCACCAGCACACCGCCCGGCTTCAGCCGGTCCCGCAAAACCCGGGCTGCCCGTTCGATGTCGGCAAAGGCATGCAGCACGCTGCCGGCGTAAATCACGTCGAACCGGCCGTGCTGCCAATCCTCGGCCAGAACGTCCCCGGCAACCGCCCGCGCATGCGCGAGCCCCGCCCCCTCCAGCCTCAGCTGCAATTTCCCGATCCGGTCAGCAAGCAGATCCACCCCCAGATACTCTCCGCAGGCGCGCGCGATCTCCATCGTCAGCACATTCCCTGCCCCCGCCCCGATTTCCAGAACTCGCCTCCCTTCCAGGCGCCCCAGCCACTCCCGTTGCAGCGCCACCGCCTCGTCTCTCTCCCCGATCGCTGCCCGGTACCGGGCCAGCGACTCCCGGAGCCACACCCACGCCCGCTCAATCCTTCCCATGCCGCTTGCCTCTTGCCCGGCTGCCTTCGCAGTAATGCCGCCCGCATCCCCCGCGCGCCTCCACATCCCGCCCCTCCCCCGCGCATCAACCTTCGGATTTCCCCCCGCACTTGCGCGACGGCTGCCGCCGCCCCCGCTTTCCCCCGCGCCCCGGTAGCGGCGCCGCTATGCGTAAGGCCCCTCAAATTCCCTCTCTCTGTCTCACCAGCCCCTCCAGCCAATCCGCCTGTCTCGCGATGACTTTGCCCGCCTCAAACTCCTCCAGAAACCTTTCGCGGGCACTCCTTCCCATCGCCTCCCGCAGCTCCTTGTCCCGCAAAACACGCACCAGACACTCGCCCAGCGCCGGCGCATCCCCCGCCGGAAACAACATCCCGTCGACACCGTCCCGCACAATCTCCGGAATCCCGCCCACCCGGCTCGCCACCACCGGCGTTCCCACCGACATCGACTCGATGTTCACCAGCCCGAACGCCTCATCCAGGCTCGGCACGACGGTCACTTCCGCAGAAGCCATCTCCCTCAGCACCTCTTCTCTGGAAACAGCTCCCCGAAAAACGACCC
>Ga0308411_10003499_pt1 | contig 10451 bp, 6 predicted proteins | sample HotsprottomLayer_2_FD_203530 | JGI IMG/M metagenome (GOLD analysis project Ga0308411, IMG submission 203530) | Hot spring phototrophic mat microbial communities from Octopus Spring, Yellowstone National Park, Wyoming, United States -... | ecosystem: Environmental > Aquatic > Thermal springs >... | reverse complement strand
AGCCTCAAAGGTCTCTTCCGGGCCTGGGTCATCGGGTCTTTGCTGCCGGTTTGCTCGCTCGGACTCATACCGGTGGCCCGGGAATTGCGCCGGGCCGGGGTCCCGTCCGCGACGATCATCTCCTTCGTCCTCGCCGCGCCACAGCTCAACCCCCTGTCGTTCCTTTATGGGCTGACCCTGTCGGAACCGGTCATCATCATCAGCTTCGTCGTAGCCACCATGCTGCTGGCGATCACGGGAGGGGAAGCCTGGAAGCGATTGTTCGAGAGGCCGGCCGACACGCTCCCGTCGGGGGACGAGCCGATGCCGGCCCCCGGACTGAAGCGGCTGACCGCCGTTCTGGTCACCGCCGCACGGGATTCCGTCGGGCCGAGCCTGGCCTACGTCCTGATCGGTATCGTCTTCACGGGCCTGCTCGCCGGCTTTCTGCCGCACGGTTCGCTCTCCCTGACCATGCGGCACGACGACCCGACCTCCCCGTGCCTGATGGCGCTCATCGGCTCGCCGGCCTACTGCGGCGTATTGCCGGGGATGATGCGGATCGGACTGATTTTTGAACACGGCAACTCCACCGGGGCCGCTTTCGTGCTCTTCGAACTGGGGGTCGGCTTCAACATCGGGGTAGGCGTCTGGCTGGTCATGCAGTTCGGATGGCGTCGGGTGCTCCTCTGGTTTGCGGGCCTGGTGCTCGTCGTCCTGCTGGTCAGCTATGCGATGGAAGGTCCGCTCTACTTCGCCAAAGAGGAGGCGAGCCACACCCACGCCTTCGACGATTGGACGAGTCCGTTCGTGGGCGGGTCCGAGGCTAATTGGGAAGCCGTGAAGGGCAAGTTGCTGCAGAAGGTCGAGGTCCTGGAGCCGGTCGCGTTGGGCACACTGCTACTACTCGGCCTGCTCGGTCTCGGACTGACCCGCTTCGACCCCACGGGCCGTGTCGAGGTCTGGTTGACGACGACACCGCCGCCCTCCGACACGCCTAAGACGGTCTGGGACTGGAACGTACCCGGGCCGGTCCTGGGTTTGTTCGCACTCCTCGGTCTGGTCCTTTTCAGCATCGTCGCGCTGTACATCTACTACCCCGACCGTGAGCAGGCCTTCGCCGAGATCGTGAGTGTCCGTGCCGAGGCCATCGTCGCCGTCCGCACTGGCAAGAAGGAAGAAGCCGTCCGCCGTATCCAGCAATGGGACCTTCTGACCCGTAAGCTGCAAGTCGGAGTGTTCATCCGTACCGGCCGAATGGACCCGCAGGCGAGCCAGGCGGCCGAGGAACTTCGCGAACGGCTCGAGCAACTGCGCGACGCCCTTCTGGCCGACGAACTCGTCAAGGCCAAAGAGTTGGTTCCATCGGTCGAGGCGGCCTTCCGCAAATGCCGTGACCTGTACATGGGGGACGGGCCGTGAAGAAGTTGACCGCCGCCCGCGTCGGGTCGTGTTGCGACCACGTTCCGAGGGTCCGAGCCGGTCGAGTTGAACTGACACATCAACCCGCCCTGCCCCACGGCGTCACGCGCGCTCCCCGGACCATCCACGCACACTCCCCGGACCGTACGCAATGGCGACCAAGCCTTCCGGCGGTACGACCGAGTACCCCAATGCCTCGAGCCGGCCTGGTCGGGTCCTGCGATCTCGAACCGGCCTGGTCGGGTCTTGCGATCTCGAACCGGCCCAGTGCGGTCTCGCGACCCCCCAACCGGTCTTGCATTTTCTTGGACCGATCCGATAGATTCGGTCCGCGAGTACCCAGAACAGGGAGGTTCCGGGCCATGATCGTGTCGAACCCGTCCGTTTTCGTTCCCGAAGCACCTGAAATCGACATCACCGAAACCCGTTGGGCGAGCGAATACCTTTCGCTCATGATCGAGCAACTGGGTCCGGACTCGCCGGTGAGCATGGTCCTCGCGCAAGCACGCCGGGAGTTGCTGAGCCTCAGCCAGAGTGCCGACACGCAGACCAAGCGGACGTTGCGGATCGCGGCCTAAGCTCGGCTCGGCGACCCGACCCGGTCTGGGTTGAAAGGTCGCTCTTACACGGAGCATAAGGCGACAGCCGCGCCATGATTCCCGCCGGGTGTCAGACCGGCTGACGGCGTGTCAGACCGTCTGGCGGCGGCGTAACAAGAAGACGGCGTGATCGGGCGAGGCCATCAAGACGGCACGGCGGCACGAGGCGTGGCGGCCACCGGGCATCCACTGGCTCGGGTCGGGAGCAGTACCGGTCGTGCGGTCCCAAGTGCCGACGATTCAACCGCCTCCCTCACGTGTACCGGTTGGCAAGCGGAAGCGGGGGTTTAAGATGGGAGTTTTAGAACGACAACTCCGCTTATTCCCGAGGAGTGGCCGATGGCCGCACGCCGCTTCGCATACACACTCGTTCTCTTAACAGTAACTTCGCCCGTTGTCTCCCCGGCCGCGGAACCGAAGCCTTTCGCGGCCCTGAAGTACCGCTTAGTCGGTCCCTTCGCCGGGGGTCGCGTATGCCGGGTGTGCGGAGTGCCGGGCGATCCGCTAACCTACTACGCCGCGACGGCCAGCGGGGGGGTCTGGAAGAGCACCGACGGCGGGCACGTCTGGAAGCCGATCTTCGACGACCAGCCGACCAGCAGCATCGGCAGTATTGCGGTGGCCCCTTCCGACCCGAACGTGGTCTACGTCGGCACAGGCGAGGCCAACATCCGCGGGAACGTCGCCCCCGGAGCCGGCATCTTCAAGAGCACCGACGCCGGCAAGACCTGGAAACACGTCTGGAAGCAGGTCGGTCAGATCGGCACCATGGTCGTTCACCCCCGCAACCCGGATGTGGCCTTCGCCGCGGTCCTGGGCCACGCCTTCGGGCCGAACCCCGAACGGGGAGTCTATCGAACGACGAACGGGGGAAAGACCTGGGAGCGGGTGCTTTTCAAGGACGACGAGACGGGATGCTCGGATGTCGCCATCGACCCGACGAATCCGCGTGTGATCTATGCCGGCTTCTGGCAATGCCGACGCCGGCCTTGGGAGCTGACGAGCGGCGGTCCCGGCTCGGACCTCTATGTGTCGCGGGACGGCGGCGACACGTGGGAGTCCCTCCGCGACGGCCGTGACCCGAAGCCCGAGACCGGCGAGAAGGGCAACGGCTTACCCCCGGGCATCTGGGGCAAGGTCGGGGTCGCCGTGGCACCGTCGAACGGCCGACGGGTCTATGCCATCATCGAGGCCGAAAAGGGCGGCCTGTTTCGTTCCGACGACGGCGGCGAAACTTGGGAACTGGTCAACGACACCCGCCCCCTCCGCCAGAGGGCATGGTACTACAGCACCCTGAGCGTGTCGCCGGTCAACCCGGACGTGGTCTATGCCCCGCAGGTACCGCTCTTGCGCTCGATCGACGGTGGCCGGACGTTCAAGGCGATCGCCAAGGACGTGCACGGCGACCACCACGACCTGTGGATCGACCCCAAGGACCCCAACCGCATGATCGACGCCAACGACGGGGGCGTCGCCATCAGCACCGACGGCGGCCATTCCTGGGTCGTGCCGCCACTACCGATCTCGCAGTGCTATCACGTCTCGGCCGACTCCCGCACCCCCTACCGCGTGATGGCCTGCATGCAGGACCTGGGCAGCGCCTGCGGGCCGAGCCACTCCCTCAAGAGTAACGGTATCGGTCTGGGAGATTGGTATTCGGTCGGCGGCGGCGAGGCCGGCTACGCCTTCGCCGACCCCAGCGACCCCGACATCGTCTACGCCGGAGAGTACGGCGGCATCCTGACCCGCTACGACCACCGTACCGGCCAGGCTCGAAACATCACCCGCAACCAACTCAACCCGAGCGGGATCGACCCCGCCAAGATGAAGTATCGCTTCCAATGGACCGCCCCGATCCTGCTTTCTCCTCATGACCCGAAAACGATCTACCACGCCGCTAACGTCGTCTTCCGCACCCGTGACGCCGGGCAGACCTGGACCCCCATCAGTGGCGACCTGACGCGCGACGACAAGCGGAAGCAGCAGTGGAGCGGCGGACCGATCACCGGGGACAACACCGGGGCCGAGGTCTACTGCACGATATTCGCCCTGGCCGAGTCGCCCCGACAGAAAGGGCTCCTCTGGGCCGGAAGCGACGACGGACTCGTTCACCTCAGCAAAGACGACGGCAGAACCTGGCAAAACCTCACCCCACGCATCCCCGACCTTCCCGATTGGGGCACCGTCTGCTGTATCGAACCCAGCCCCCATGACGCCGGGACCGCCTACGTGGTGGTCCGTAATCACCGCATGGACGACTACCGGCCCTACGTTTGGAAGACGACCGATTTCGGGCAGAACTGGACGAAGATCACCGACGGCCTGGACCCGGGGGTCCACTGCCATGTCCTCCGGGAGGACCCGACCCGGAAAGGACTCCTCTTCCTGGGAACGGAACGGGGTGTGATGTACTCCCCGGACGGCGGCAAAACGTGGCAAAGCCTGCAACAGAACCTGCCGACCGTCCCCGTACACGACCTAGTGGTGAAAGGGAACGACCTGGTGGTCGGCACTCACGGACGCAGCATCTGGATTCTCGACGACCTGACGCCGCTCCGCTTCCAGCAGGAGCCGCGAACCAAGCCGGCTTCGCTCTATCCGATTCAGCCCGCCACCCGTTGGCGGCTCAGTTGGGGAGGTCCGACTAGCGAGTTCTTCCGGCATGCGACCGGTGAGAACCCCCCGAACGGGGCCGTCATTTGGTTCGAGTTGGGCCAGGAAACCACGGGTCAAGTGACGATCGAGATCGAGGACCCGAGCGGTCGCGTGATCGCCAAGGCCCGCGGCGAAATGCCATCCGGCAAGGCCACGTCTACGAGCACGAATGAGGACAAGGACGACGACCCGGATGACGAGGACTCACCCGAAGACGAGGACAAACCATATCGCAAGTTGAAGCCCGTGCCGGGGCTGAATCGTTTCATTTGGGACCTCACCCACGACGGGGCCAAGGTGATCCCCGGAGCCGTGGTGGACATGGGGTCGGCCGGGGCCCGCATTCCGGTTTCTCCGGGCACTTATACCGTCGTGTTGATCACCGAAAAGCAACGGCTCATCCGAACGGTCGAGGTCCGGGCCGACCCGCGGTGGCTGGCTACGGTCGTGGCCGCGACACCGATACCCCCGGCGGGTGAACCGATCATCCCGCTCAGCGCCGAGCAAAGAGCCGAACTGCAACAACACCTCAAGCGATTCACCGGGCTCGAGTGGCGAACCATCGGACCGAATGTTGCACTCACGGAACAGGAAAAACTGAGCCTGCGGCTTCGCGACGACATATCCCGGCTCTCCGACACCGTCCTGCGATTGCGGGCGGTCAAAAAACAAATCGACTTCCGCAAGGACCTCCTCAAGGACGATGCCCGGGCGAAAGAACTCTTGAAGCAGTCCGAGGCCCTGTCCCAGAAACTCGACCGCCTGGAAGAAAAGCTGCACAACCCCAAGGCAAAGATCAGTTATGACATCTTCGCGCAGCGGGGCGGGGCCATGCTCTACTCACAGTTCGCTTGGTTGTTGTCGAACCTCATCAGTGCCGACGGCGAGCCGACGCAAGCCCAACAGGAACTGGCTACCGAACTGACCCGAGAATTGACGTCACTCGTCGGCCAATTCGAGACCTTAGTGAAAACCGACGTGGCGCGACTGAACGAGGTCGCGCGGAAGCTGGGCCTTCCCGAACTCTACGTCCCACCGTCAGAACGCTAAGTCGCCACCGCGTTGAATCGTGCCTCGTGCCAGACCCGGGCGATCAGTTCATGGGAGCCTGCGTGCAAACAGAAGCGGAAGCCTTCCTACAGCGGATCCGGGCCTACCCCGATGACGACACGCCCCGGCTCATCTTCGCCGACTGGCTCGACGAGCAGGATTGCGGCCGGGGCGAGCGATTAGGACCGGAGTGGAACGGCGAGCGGGCGCGGTTTATTCGCATCCAGATCGCACTCGCTCGGCTAACGAAAGAGTCGATCGAGAACGATCACGGAGACTCGCCGGAGAGTAATTATCAGGGCCAACGCGACGAACTCCTCGCCGCCGAGCAAGCACTTCTAAGTACCTACGAAACCGAATGGACAGCTCCGTTCCGCGGTCTGGCCACCGGCCTGGAATTCCGTCGCGGTTTCGTGGAAGTCGCGAAGGTCGCGGCCCGTCAGTTCCTCCGCTTCTCACACGAACTCTTTGCCACCGGGCCGATCCGCCACCTACACATGCTTGATCTGGGAGGCAGCCTGACATCGACCTTTCAATCACACTTTTTGGCTCGTCTTTCGTCTCTCACCATCCACGCCCAGCATCTTGGCGAACCTCTGACACGAGCGGTCGCAGACTGTAGATATCTCAGCGAACTCAAATCACTACGTCTGAGTCGGAACCGTCTTGAGGACGCGGCCGTTGATTACCTGGCCGGCAGTTCATTTCTCAACAATTTAGAGGAACTGGACCTCTCGGAAAACGATCTCGGAGAAACTGCAGGTCGATCGCTCGCGGCATCACCCTGTCTGTCCAGTCTAAAACAGTTGGAATTGGGAGGAAACCGGCTTGGTCCGGCAGGCGTCGTAGCAATCACTTCATCCGACCGGCTTACCTCTCTCACTCGGCTCGGACTAGCGGGCAACGAGATCGGTTCTCCACGTCTGTACACTCTCGCTGAGCCTCATGCGCTTTTGCGTGTGCCAGAAATCGATCTTTCTGCAAACGACCTAAACGCATCTTACTTACGAGTCATCTTCGCTGCCCCGAGCGAAACTGACTCGCCGCCTCGTGTGCGTGAACTCGATCTCAGTCACAATAACATCGGTGATGAGGGGGCACGGGTGATCGCGGCTAGCCCTTCATTAAAGGGCCTGCGTGTTCTACGACTCGTCGGCTGTGGCATCGGTGATCGTGGCACGTGCTATTTAGCGGAAAGCCCACACTTGGCCGAGCTACGCGAGCTTTATCTAGAGAATAACCCAATCACAGACGCGGGCTTACGACACCTCATCACCTCACCAAACCTAGGAAATCTCCGGCATCTTGGTATGCCGCGCTTGGGGATATCAGTTACAATTCAACGTTTGCTGGTGAACCGCTTACTCCGCAGGAGGAAGTAATTAATCCGTTATTCACAATCGCTAAGACATCAAGGAATGCTTTACACATGCTCGACGGTACTCGTTGCAAACTTACCAATGCTACATCAATTCATTTCTTGGGGTCCGGCGTTTCGACTAACTTACCCTTATTCAATGTGGTTTTTACCATTTCAATGGCCCGCAAGGCGTCTTCCTTGTTCGCGAAACCGACTGTGCCGATAGCAATCGACTTTCCCTCGGCGTTTTTGATGCGGAACCGCCAGCCGTCCTTGGCCATGTACACCTCGACAATGCCCGACTCCTCAGACTTTTTAACGTCTTTCTGCTCAACCTTTTTTTCTTTATCCTTGTCCTTCTCCTGGGCTTGTGCGTGGGTAAAAGCAACAGTGGAGGTCAATCCACTTATCGAGCCGATTAAAATCAGAATGCAGAATATTTTGCACACAGGTTAACCCTCGCGATTAGCTTTGAGTTTGGTCGTTAGCAAACTGACAACGCGAAGCTAGTATGCCACGACAGCAACACCTTGGCAAGTAGCATGGATCCAAGCTATTCAGAATTCTACCGCAGTGCTGTAACAGTGCTGTAACACTAAGACGAACGCGATAATGATCGATCCGTCTGGACAAAGCAAAATACTGAGCAGTAATTTGCCGAGCAAATGTACCAAGACAGCCGATAATGGTAAAAATCGATAAGATGCGATAAATATTCAGTCATCTAGCTGGTCGTGTCAATGTAGACAGCTTGCACAATATGACGACATACATGGTTTATTAGTGAGATAGGCCAAAGTCTGATTTCACAGGGTATTGCAAAAGATGCTATAAATTTTATAGTTATTCGCGACGAAACTGAATCAGCCCGAATCAAGAGACCTGGAATAAGATGATCGGCCATGTCTTCGGAACAATCAGTAAACTTGATCCGATTGTTTGATTTCTATCTTACCATAATGTTCCTCATGAGTTTTCTACGACGATATGATGTTTACATTAATGCTATTCGGATCTTGATAGCCGTCCGCGGGCGTTGGCCAAGGCTCATGAGTCGGCTTGCCGAACACAAAAGCCTCATTCTGAACTGGTCCTTTTTCCGGCCGGCAATCCTTGCCCTTACTCTTGCTATCGTCCAGATGATCGCATCTCGCTTGATCTGGCCGGAAGCGGTGGTGACCTTCTCCCAACTCTACGAGGATTTGTGGCTCATGCCAGTCATCCTCATTCCATTCATTCTCATGCTGGCCGTTGATACCTACTTCATCATCCGTGTCGGACGCTTTGATCATGACGAAACGATCAAGTACCTAGACATGGCCGAGAATTGGCTCGGTTGGAAGGGGCCATTCGTTCGCATTGTAACTTTGGGGTTAGTAAACCCAAGAAAAATGGTAGATGTCGAAGTACAGAAAAGTCTCACCGAGATGCGAACTACCATAACTTCATCATTATGGTGGGTAATCGTGCAGACTAGCCTGCGCATTACTTTTGGACTTACGCTCTGGTCCGTGTGGGTGCTTCGAGAATGATGACAACCTGAAGAAACTTATAAAAAAGAGATGAAATAGCATCTGTAATAAACCAGCAGTAGCAGGCGATTGATGATCGGTCTTACACCGGCCTGAGCCCTGTTGCTTGCGGCCGGCAAGAGGTCATGTTGCCACCGCAGCCCGGTTCTTTTGGCATAATCCGCTGCCGGATTCGGTCTAGAGTTTGTAGATGATACCGATATCTGTGCATGAAGGTGGCTGACCGGCATACTGCTGGGATCGCCTCAACACCATGGCTTAGGGCCAACGAATACGGTTCGTTAAGAGCGTATGGCCGATCATCTCGGGTAGCTTGTCCAACACTCACCTTCGTTTATGCTTTTCCATTACCACAACGAGATGACAAGATCAAGTCTTTTGTGAGATTTATTAAATAGTATGTCTGAGATGTCCCGAGGCTGAACTGAGGCTGACTATGGACTTGGTTTCATTCATTACCGCGAGTCACGCATGACCGCGAGTGTGTAGGAGCTTCATTGCCCGCCTGACACGACTCGCGGTGCTTAGACCGGACAACCACGCATTACCAGTTAAATTGCAGCCCGAAGCTAATGCCTTGGACGAAGAAATCCGAGGAGCGGAACTGTGGGGCAGGACGGGGCGGGCTAGTGAGTAACGGGCTGGGATTACCCGGCAGAGGAAAGTTGGGGATCCGAGCGGCATCGACATACGGATCGATCGCGGAACCCGGACGCACCGCATTGCCGATGTAAAGGAAGTTGTAGCCCACAAAGAAACGTAGCCGGGATGTCAACTGGTAGCCGACGTTCACGCCGACCTCAGGCACGACGGCGAAGGAGTTTTCGCTGAACCGGCCGATGTTCGCCCCGGGCAGAGCGAGCAAACCACCGTTCGCGGTGCGTATCGTGCCGTCGGCCAAGAGGAGTTGCTGGCCGCCGCTGATGTCCAAGGTGCGGGTCAGGTTCCCGAACGCCACGGTGGTACGCGCGTCGATGAACCATCGCCCCAGTTGGCATGACCCGGCCAACCCGATCTGACCGCCGTGAAAGTCGTTGGTGGTCTTGAATTGGTCGATGATCGTCCCGGCGACTTGAGGCAATTGCGGGGTCGCTAGCGACGGCGGCCGCGCGAAACTCTCCGTGATCCTGAGTTGCTCACTCACACTCACGAAGCGATAGCCAACAAGCCCGTCAAGGCGAGCCAATCCGTTGTCCCACAGGTATCGGCGGTAATTCACCTCCGCCCCCCAGACACTGCTTTCGAGTTGGACCGTGATCCCGCCGCCGATCCCGCGGGCGACCGAACCGACGATTTCGGAGAACGGACCGAACGGGGTATTCACGTTAAAGAACGGCCGTGCCAGGAGCGGATACTGCCCGGTGGTCACCGTGAAGAAACTGGCGGCTTGCCCGAGGAAGAACATGCGACTGTCGATGCCGCGGCACTGCGAGCAACCGAACCAATACCCCAGGCCGACGCGAAGGCCCGAGTGGAACGTTTGCCCGAACGGCCCGCCGAGAACGATCCGGGTATCACCCTGGCCGAGGATCCCGTTGAATTGAGGCGAGCTTGTGGTGATGAGCGGCGGCAGGTCGGCGCTACGGGTCCACCACATCAGGTATTCACTACTGACCCACCACTTGTCGAAACTTGTCACACGTGCCAGCGCCGGATAGCCCGGTGAGATGACCGGGCAGTCGTAGGGCAACGGGCAGTCATAGCCCGGTTGCAGCGGAAGCCCACACTCTAGACCGACTCCGGGTACGAGTGTGGGTGCTAAGTAGTCCGGCACGGGGCCGCTCGTGCGATTCGGCATCGACCCGCTTCCCGACGCAGTGCCGCTTCCGGGTGTAGTGCCGGACCGGTCCTCGG
>Ga0308411_10003498_pt1 | contig 10452 bp, 7 predicted proteins | sample HotsprottomLayer_2_FD_203530 | JGI IMG/M metagenome (GOLD analysis project Ga0308411, IMG submission 203530) | Hot spring phototrophic mat microbial communities from Octopus Spring, Yellowstone National Park, Wyoming, United States -... | ecosystem: Environmental > Aquatic > Thermal springs >... | reverse complement strand
GCGCGAGGTGTACGCCTTCCCCTTCGAGGCCGCGATTCGGGAAGCGCAGCTCGCCTCGGTGATGAACGGCTACCACGAGCTGGACGGCGTGCCCTGTGGTGCGTCCCGGGCGCTGCTCACGACGCTGCTGCGCGAGGAGCTCGGGTTCGCGGGCGTGGTGGTGGCGGACTACTTCACCGTCGAGACCCTGGCGAGCTACCACCGCATCGCGGCCGACAAGGCGGAAGCCGCGGCCCGTGCGCTCGAGGCCGGGATCGACATCGAGCTGCCTCAGACCGACTGCTACGGCGCGCCCCTGCGCACCGCGCTGGAACGCGGGCGCCTGAGCATGGCGCAGCTCGATCAGGCGGTCCGCCGCGTCCTCTGCCTCAAGCTTCGGCTCGGCCTCTTCGAGCATCCGTACGTGGCCGAGGACGAAGCCGCGAGCGCCGGCATCGACACCCCCGCCGATCGCGGCCTCGCGCGTCAGCTGGCCCGGCGCTCGCTCGTGCTGCTGCAGCACGACGGGACGACCTTGCCGCTGCCCCGCACCGTCCGGCGGCTCGCCGTGCTCGGCCCCAGCGCCGACGACGTGCGACTGCTCCAGGGCGACTATCACTACCCCGCGCATCTCGAGGTGGTCTTCGGCCCGACTGGGGCGCATGTCCCCGCACCCGCCGCCGCCGACACGCCGGCCAGCAGCCTCGACGAGTGTTTCCCCGCGATGGTGAGCCCGCTCGAAGGTCTGCGGCGAGCGTGCGGTGGCGCCACCGAGCTGCGCGTCGTCCGGGGCTGCGATCTGCTCGGTGACGACCGCTCGGGGATCGCCGAGGCGACCGCCGCCGCCCGCTGGGCCGAGGTGGCGCTCGTCTTTCTGGGCGGGCGATCGGGCCTCGTCCCCGGCTGCACCAGTGGCGAAGCCCGTGACCGCTGCAGCCTCGCGTTGCCCGGCATCCAGGCCGAGCTGCTGGAAGCCGTGCTCTCGACCCCGACGCCCGTGGTGATCGTGCTGATCGACGGCCGACCGCTGGCGCTGCCCGCCTGCGCCGAGCGGGCCGCGGCGATTCTCCACGCCTGGTTGCCCGGCCAGGAAGGCGGGACCGCCATCGCCGACGTGCTCTTCGGCGACGCCGATCCCGGCGGCCGGCTCCCGATCAGCATCCCGCACACGGTGGGACAGATTCCGACCTTCCATGGCCACAAGCCGTCGGGCGCGCGTTCGCACTGGCACGGGGACTACGTCGACGGCCCGGTGACGCCACGCTTTCCCTTCGGGCACGGCCTCTCGTACGCCCGTTTCGCGTACAGCGCGCTGACGATCACGCCCGCGCAGCCGGGACCACGCGACCGGGTGTCGATCGCCTGCACCGTCCAGAACGTCAGCACGCGCCGCGGAGAGGAGGTGGTCCAGCTCTACCTGCGCGACGAGGTGGCGAGCGTGACGCGGCCCGTGCGCGAGCTCCGCGGCTTCGCGCGGGTCGCGCTCGAGCCCGCAGCGCGAGCGCATGTGCACTTCGAGATCGCGGTGCCGCAGCTCGCCTTTCTCGACGAGGCCATGCGCTGGATCGTCGAGCCCGGTGCGGTATCGGTGCTCGTCGGGGCGTCCTCCACCGACATCCGTCTGCGAGGGAGCTTCGACATCGCCGGCGGTCCGCTCGAGGTGCGCGACGCCCGGGTCTTCTCGACGGCCGTCCGGGTCGAGCCGGCCTGATTTCGTCCGATCAGGCGCGTCCGTAGACCGGAACGATCGCGCCGGAGGTCAGGCGGTTCTCCGGCGACACGAGCCAGCGAATCGTCCTGGCGATGTCCGCTGGCGCAGGCCACCGGGCGTGATCGGCCTGCGGCATCGCGGCGCGGTTCGCAGGGGTGTCGATGATCGAGGGGGCGACGGCGTTGACCAGAATCCCGTCTTCCAGCACCTCGGCTGCGAGGGCCTGCGTGAAGGCGCTCACCGCCGCCTTGGCCGCAGCGTACGCGCTCAGTCCAGCAGACGGCAGCACCGCGGCCCGACTGCTCACGTTGACGATCCGCCCTCGCGTCGCCTCCGTGCCGGGCGCCGGCTCCCGCTGCGCGCGCATGCTCCGCACCGCCTCCCGGCAGCAGAGAAACGTGGTCACCAGATTGATGTCGAGCTGCGCTCGCAGGTCGCCCAGGGTCGTGTCGGTGATCGCGCCATAGCGAAACCCCCCGGCGAGGTGGATCGATGCCCACAACGGCGGAAGGGTCGCGTAGTAGCGCTCGACAGCGCTCTCCGCGGCGAGATCGACGGCCGGGGTGACGTGCACCCGAGGACGAGGCGGTGGCAGCTCGGCCTCGAGCTGTGGGAGGTGACAGTCCGCCCCCGCCTCCAGCAGGGCGTCCACGACCGCCCGCCCGAGTCCACCACTGGCGCCGGTCACGACCACGTGGCGTCCGGCCAGCTCGCCCGCGTTCACAGCGTGAGCCCCCCATCGACGGCGACGATCGAGCCACTCATGTAGCGCGCCTCGTCCGAGGCGATGAAGGCAATCACGCCGGCGATCTCTGCCGCCGTCGCATTCCCGAACGGCGACCGGAGCTTGTAGAGCTTCCGCAGATCGACACCCTCGGGGAAGTCGTGAAAGCGCTGCTGCAACGGGGTATCGATGCCCCCCGGGGCAACGCAGTTCACGCGCACGCCGCGTTCCAGGTACTCGTCGGCGAGCGCTCGGGTGAGATTCACCACCCCACCCTTCGACGCACAATAGGCCGCACTGTAGGGCTGGCCCATCAGCCCCGCGTTGGAAGCGATGGTCACGATCACGCCGCCCCCGTCGAGCAGGTAGGGGAGCGCGGCCTGCGCGGTGAGGAAGGTTCCCGTGAGGTTCACGGCAATGATGCGGGACCATTCCTCGAAGGGCATCTCGTGCGAGTTGGCGAATCGCCCCGTCCCGGCGCACGTGACGACCACTGCCGGCCGGCCGAGGGCGCTAGCCGCCGCGCTCACGGCGCCGCGAATCGACGTCGGCTCGGCCACATCCGCCTGCCACCCGGCCGCCGCTGCGCCGATGGCCTCTGCCGTGGCCTTCGCAGCGTCGCCCAAGAGATCGATGCAGGCCACCCGCGCGCCCTCGGCAGCCAGCCGCTCCGCCGTGGCCCGACCCACTCCCGAGCCGGCTCCGGTCACGATGGCGACGCGGCCAGCGAATCGTTCCGTGCTGCGCATATGCCACGCAGGCGCTAGCGCAGCCTGGTCGGGGCCGTCAATGACCGCCGCGAAGCAGCGCTTGCCTTGCCGGGCGGGAGTCGGCGAACGTAGCGAGCGACGATGGACCTCGCCGCGTACGAGGCCGCAGGCCTCTACGACCCCCGCGCAGCGAACGCCGAGGAGCGCCGTGCGCTGCTCGAGTGGCTGGCCGCGCAGGGGATCGGCCTTCCCGAGCTCGAGGCCTGCGGCGGCGATCCCGCAGCCCTCAAGTGGATCGCGGGCGACCGGGTCCTCATGCCGTTGAACGGCATCACGCTTGCCGAGCTGGCGCGCCGGGCACAGCTGCCGATCGACCGCGTCCAAGCCATCCGTCTGGCCGCCGGGCTTCCCCCGCTCCCCCCAGAGGCGGCCGTGTTCTCGCCGGACAGTGTGCCGGCGTTTTCCGCCTTCGCTGAGGCAGCGGAGCTCTTCGGCGAGGCGGCCGTCGAGCAGTTCGTGCGCGTGATCGGCTCGGCACTGGCCCGTCTCGCCGAAGGCGCGCTCGCGCTGTTCCTCGTGCGCCTTGAAGCCCCCAGCCGCGCGACCGAGACGACCGAGCTGTCCCTGGCCCAGACGAACCTGCGCGCCACCGAGTCGCTGGCACGGATCCCCGAGGTCCTCCGCGGGCTCTTCCTCGACCATGTGCGCACAGCCATCCAGCGTGTCCGCGAGGCGCGCCCGGGAACGACCGCCAGCACGCTGCAACTGGCCATCGGCTTCGTCGACCTGGTCGGGTTCACGCCCTTGGGGCTGAGCCGCAGCCTCCAGGAGCTCGCCGAGGTCGTGGAGCGCTTCGAGGCAACGGCGCACGAGGTGGCGACGCTGCGCAACGGGCGCGTCGTGAAGCTCGTCGGCGACGAGGTCATGTTCGCCGCGGTCGATCCGGCCGCCGCCTGTGACATCGCGCTCACCCTGGTCGAGCGGTTGTGCTGCGGGCTTCCCGTCGCTCCGCGGGGTGGCATCGCCTATGGCGAGGTGCTGCTCCGGGGTGGCGATTACTACGGCCCCGTCGTCAACCTGGCGGCGCGCATTGCCGAGCTTGCGGTGCCCACGGAACTGCTGGTGACCCCCGAGGTGGCGCGGAGCGCCGCCGAGGCACGGGGGATCCGCTTCGAGCCAGCGGGGAAGCGGCTCCCCAAGGGTCACGACGTTCCGGTGACGCTCTTCGCCCTGGAACGCGCCTGATGCCGGCTCGCCGGATGTCCGAGGTCGTGCCGCTGCCGCTCTCGACGAAGCTCGTCTTCGGTGCGCCGGCATTCGCGGGCGCTGCCATGGTCCTCACCGCGGGCGTCCATCTGCCCCGCTTTTACAGCGACGTGGTGCTCGCTCCGCTCGGCCAGATCGCCCTCATGATCGCTCTGGCCCGTGCCTTCGACGCGATCACCGATCCGATCATGGGGTGGCTCAGCGACCGGACGCGGACCCGGTTCGGCCGGCGCCTGCCCTACATCGCCGTCGGTACCATTCCCTGCGCCGTGTCCTTCTGGCTCCTGCTGAATCCGCCCCGCGACGTGGCGACGCCAGCTGCGTGGTTCGGGTTGAGCTTTCTCGCGCTGTTTCTCTTCAGCACGATCATCTCCATCCCCCGGGCCGCGCTGGGTGCCGAGCTTTCGCTCGAGTACCACGAGCGCTCGTCGCTTTTCGGGATCCAGTCGCTCTTCATCGCCGCGGGCACCATCGCGGGAGCGGTTCTGCCGGGCGTGCTGCACGATGGCCTGGGGATCGCCGACGAGCGGTCGGTCTTCGGCACCGTCGCCACGGTCTATGCGGTGGCGCTCGTCCTGCTGAACGGCCTCATGCTGACCCGGATCCGCGAGCGACCCGAGTTCGTGCAGCGGCCGCCGCATCCCTTCATTCCCGGCGTACGGCGGGCGTTTCGCAACCGGCCCTTCCGCATCCTGCTCATGGCTGCGGTCGTCAACGCCATCCCGGCAGCGATCCCGGCCATCCTGATCCCCTACTACGTGTATTACGTGATCCGGCCAGACAGCCCGGCCTCGTGGCTCGCGGGCTTTCTCGTGATCCACCTCGGCGCCGGGTTCGCTTCTCTTCCCCTGTGGATGGCCATCGCGCGCCGCATCGGGAAGCTGGCGACGATGGGAACGGCCTCCGCGATGGGGATCTCTGGAAGCCTCCTCTTCTTTTTCGTCGGCCCCGGTCAGACCACGGCGGCGTCGGCCATCTACGCGTTCACGGGCGTCGCCTCCGGGGCGTTTCTGTTTCTCATCCCGGCGATGGGGGCCGATACCATCGACTACGACGAGCTGCGCACTGGCCGCCGGCGCGAAGCGCAGTTCGCCGCCTTCTGGGCGATCATCCCGAAGCTCGTCGCGATCCCCGGCGCATCGATCCCGATCGCGATTCTCGGCGCGGTCGGCTACGTGCCGAACCAAGTCCAGACCCCGGAGGTCACCCTGGCGATTCGTACCCTCTACTCGCTATTCCCCGCCGTCTTCTACGTGACGGCCCTGGCGATCGTGCTGCGCTACCCGATCTCCGAAGCGGTCCATCGCGCGATTCGCGAGGGCATCGCCCGCCACGGGCGCGGCGAGCCCGCCGTCGATCCGCTGACCGGCGCGACCGTGCCAGCCCCGAGCGCCGCGAGCCCGCAGGGCGAGGACGCCGGCTGGTTCCTCGATTATTTCAGCCAGCGCGAGTTGCAACGAGCCCTCGCCTTCGGTCCGGCGCGCCTGCGGCTCGATGTGTGGCGTGCGTTCGGCGTGGCGAGCCTGCTCCTCCTGAGCTCGGGTATCGTCGTGGCGCGCAGCCTGACGGGCCTCGACGGCGAGCCCGGACCGACCACCGTCTTTGCCGTGGCCAGCGGCGGCCTGGCCCTGACAGCCGCCTTGTTCCAGGCGGGTCGCCTCGGAGCCGCCTGGCGTTTCATGGCCGATCCCCCCGCACGTACGGTCGTAGAGGCCCACCTCGAACGGCTACGCTGAGCAGTCGAGGCTGCGGGGTCGCGCGGTCGACTCGTGTTGCGACAAACGAGGCTGCGAGGCAGGCCCTCACGCTCCGTCGACCCGCAAGCGGGGGCGCGTTTCGGGTCCGACCTCGGCGAGGTCGACCTCGCGCCCCTCGTACGCCGCCAGGTGCGTGGCAATCGCAAAGCGCAGGGTAGCGCGCGCCTCCTCTCGGTCCTGCGCCGGCTGGCGGCCTTCGACCAGCGCATCGACAAAGTCGCCGACACCGGCCAGGAAGCTCTCTGCCCAGTCGCTCGGCAGATCGTGGAAGGCCCGCGTCTCGCCGTCGCGGTACAGCACCAGCGAGGGCTCCTCGAGCAGCTTGCCCGTGCAGCGGTTGACCCACAGGATCCCCTCGCTGCCATGCACCTCGATGCGGTCGTCGCTCGGGTAGTAGCGCGAGCGCACGCGCAGGCCGAGCGAGGCGACGACCTCCCAGCTGCCGTACTTCGGCACGCCGGCGTATTTCCAGCTGACAAGCGCGGGCCCATCGTAGAACGCCTCGTCCCCGAAGCGGTTCACGTGAATCCACGCGTGCACACGCTCGACGGGCTCGCAGACGAAGAAACGCGCCATGTTGTAACAATGGTAGCCGTGGTCGAAGCAGGTCGGCCCGCCCCCGCAGCTCGCGGGGTCCATACGCCAGGCGAGCGCGCGCTGGGACACGGTCCAGCCGTCCTGGGGGCGGCCAGCCGCGGTCTTGATGCGCACCGACAAGGGCTCGCCGATGGCGCCCGCCATGACGAGCTCGCGCGCCTTCCGATGGGGCGGGTAGTACATGAAGTTCTCGAACACCCGCAGCCAGCGCCTGGCCGCCCCCGCCGCATCGAAGAGCTCGTCCAGCTCGCCGAGCGTGAACACCGGCGGCTTCTGCAGCGAGACGTGCTTGCCGGCTGCCAGCGCCGCCAGCGTGACGCTGCGGTGGAGGTGATGCGGGAGGAGCACGTCGACCGCGTCGATGCCGCTGTCGGCGAGCAGCTCGTGGTAATCGCGATAGACTTGCGCTGCGCCCCACTCCTGGCGGCGGCGCTCGAGCAGCGCCTCGTCGACGTCGCAGATCGCCGCGAGCTCGGCCCGCGGGTGAGCACGGTACGCCGCTGCATGCAGGGCGGCGATCTGCCCACAGCCGATCATGCCGACGCGGACCTGGTCGAGCGGCTCCACGACGAGCAGCCTACAGGATCTCCGGCCGCGCGGGGAATCGTCGCCGGCAGGGACGACGAGTCGTGGAGCGCGGTGTCAGCGGACCCCGACGCAGCTCAAGACCACCTGCTCGGGGATGGACGAGTCGCGGAAGGCGCAGGTCAGCGCGAGTCGAGGCGCAGCCGACCCGTCGGCCACGCGCTTGATCACGAGGAAGCTCCCGTAGCCGAATCCCACAGCATCGAAGGTCACGGGCACGGAATCGCCGGCCGGAATATCCGCATCGAAGCCGTAGAGGTTGTTCTGGACGAACCAGCCCACCCCGCGTACGGCAAGCGCCGCGCCGTCGCTGTTGGTGTTCACGAGGCGGGGCCGTCCCAAGTCGCCCATGCGGACTTCGAGACCCGTCGCGGCATCGCGGAAAAGCACGCTGCCCACCGGTGCGATCACCATCTGGACCGAGCCGCTCAGCACCCGCTCGCTCGACGCGAAGCGGGTGTCGGCCTCCGCCTTGGTGTAGTAGCGCTCGTCGGCGGCCGCTTTGGAGTAGTAGCGCTCGTCGAGGCCGAGCGCCGCCGGATCGATCGGCACCTCGCGCCGCCGACACTCGGCGTCGCGGAAGGTCACGGCGCCCTTGCGTGTCCGGCAGAGCACGCCCGCGTCCACGGGCGAGGCGGCCGCCATGGCAAGCCCGACCAGAACGACCCCTCGGGCGAGCTTCGGCCACCTGCAATCCCGGCTTCGGTGTCGCATCCTTCCCCCTTCCCTGCCGCCGCAACGGCGCGCTGACTCGCGGCGGCTCGTGACAGGTGGTGGTCCTGCTGTCAATCGGAGCGTCGATGCGGACCCGCTGGCCGGGCCGGGGCGAGGGGGACCATCTCCCGCCCCGGCTCGTCAGCTCACTTGCACCTGATGCCCTTGCCCCCGCCGGTCGGCACGCAGGCAGCGGGGACGAAGGTGTGCTCGGCGCACTGCCCGACAAGCGCTTCGGCAGGCCCGCCGAAGACGACCGACATGCGGAACGGCCCGACAGCGGGCGCGTAGGTGCCGTTTTTGCCCTTCAGCTTGAAGGGGACGCCCTTCGCCTGCGCTGTCTTGTCTCTCGCCTGCGCTGCGTTCACACCGAGCGCCGATCCCGGCAGGCAGGCTGGCTGGATGGTGTTCGTCTTGTTCGTGTAGGTGTGGGAGGTCAGCGTCGGGTTGGCTTTCCATCCATCCTTGGGCCCGCAAATGGTCGGCTTGGTTCCCGGGGGCACCGTGAAGTCGAAGAGCACCGTGCTACCGGCTCCGAGGTCGACCACCTGCACTCGCATGCCGAGGCTCGTCGGGTTGAGCGGCGGCGAGGGCAGCGCGCCCGGGAAGGCGGCGGTGCCCCGCACACCCAGCTGATCGTCGCCGGTGGGCGCGAGGATCTTGTTCAACTTGAGAACTGGCTTTGTCATGCCGACGCCGCCCGTGCAGACGTCGCAGGCATCGCCGATGCCGTCACCGTCGCCGTCGCTCTGCGAGAAGTTCGGATCGACAGGGCAGTTGTCGCAGACGTCGCCCACGCCGTCGAGGTCCCCGTCGGCCTGGGTCGGATTCGGCACGGCGGGACAGTTGTCGCACGCGTCACCCACTCCGTCGCCGTCCGTGTCCGTCTGCAGCGGGTTGGGGACAAGCGGGCAGTTGTCGACCGGGCACAGGTTCGGGAATCCCGGGTTACCGAAGCCATCGCCGTCGAGGTCGGTGCAGGGATCGCACACATCGCCCAGGAGATCGGCGTCGGTGTCCTCCTGGCCGGGGTTGAAGGCGGCGGGGCAGTTGTCGCACACGCCCACGCCATCGCCATCGGGGAGGTCCGCGAGAATCGGTGGGCCGAGCGGGCACGCATTCGCGACCAGCTCGAGTCCCTTCACGTCATCCGCCGGGCCGAGGCCGAGCGCAGCCGCGGGGACGGCGATCGACAGCGGCGGACCGGTAAAGAGCGCCAGCACGTCGGCTGGACCTGCTGGGATCAGACCGAGTGACGGCGAGCCCGGAGCGAGCGACACGGCCATCGCGAATCCCAACGCCAGCGCGTCGACATCGTCGCACGCCGGGGGTGCACAACCCGGTCCCCCGGAGACAAGGCCACTGGAGGCGGCAGGGATCGCGATGCCGTAGAAGGGCGGGGGGCCCGGACAAGCCACGAAGATGTCCCCCGGCTCCCCGCCGGCGGGCCGCAGGGGATTCGCCCCGGGCACCAGGCTCGGCGACCCGGGGGCCAGGGAGAAGAAGGTACAGAACGTGGCCTTGGCTCGGGCGGCGCTCGACCAGTCGAAGTCGGCGATCTGATCGTTCAGCGGTGGTCCGGGGAGGGGGTTCGCCTCGGCCAGCCCCAGGCCGAGCCCGCCGTAACAGGTGAGCGGCGCCGCAAGCGGCAGGCCGTTGCCATCGAGGACCTGCGAGTGCAGGCCTGGCGGCGCACAGGCGGGATCGAACGAGGCAAAGATGTCGCTCGAGGCGTCGGGCTGAATGCCCGGCGGTACGCCGAATGTCTCGGACGGAACGTCCGGGGTCAGCACGGACAGTCCCCCCGGGGAACTCCGGCTCACCGTGAAGTAGAGCGTGGCACCGATCCCCCCGTCATCGCCGATCGAAATCGCGTCGATGACATCGCCCGCGAGAAGGCCCAGCTGGGCCGGCGTGAGACCGACGACGGGCGGCGGCAGCGGTCCCGGGCCGGGCGGACCGGCCGGCTCGAGCATGCTGGACGACAGCGCCGGGACGAGGGGCAACGACGCCGACGCCGGGTCGAGCGCGAAGATCTGCGCTCCCGATCGGCTTGGCACGGCACACAGCGCGCCGGCCAGCGCGATGGTCAGCCCGTACGAGAACAGCTTCTGAGACATAGGCCAGCCCTCCCCCCAAGGTAGCCAGAATGCGCTGTTCCCGACAGCGCGGGCCGGACCGTAGCAGCCCCGCCAGCTCGACGTCAACGGAAAACGGCGTCGTGCGTTCGCGTGCGATCGCGTGAGGTTGTCCCCCTCCAGGCCTGGGCAGGGCATAGTGCCCGGGTCCAGAGGGAGAGGGCAGAGAGAAAGACGTTCAGCGGTGGACGGCACGACGGAAGGTCGAGCTGCTGCTGCAGGTGATCAAGGGCGAGGCGACGCTCGTGGACGTGTGCCGCGAGCACGACCG
>Ga0308411_10003492_pt1 | contig 10456 bp, 11 predicted proteins | sample HotsprottomLayer_2_FD_203530 | JGI IMG/M metagenome (GOLD analysis project Ga0308411, IMG submission 203530) | Hot spring phototrophic mat microbial communities from Octopus Spring, Yellowstone National Park, Wyoming, United States -... | ecosystem: Environmental > Aquatic > Thermal springs >... | reverse complement strand
TGATGGTTGAAAAAAACTTTGAGTTAGCAAAAAAATTTCATGACGAATCTTTCTTAAAAAAAGATTTATCTTTATTATTAAAAAACGCTTTATAATATCTGACACTAAACACTAAGAATGTTTATTAAATTTTTCTATCTACCAAAAGGAATATCCCCATTAAAAAAACATGAATCAAAATCGACAAAAAAAGATAATAATTAACATTGGTTAAAAAAAATTCCAAGCCGGCAATAATATTTTTGAAATAAGAAAGATTGAACGAGGGGATAAAGGGTTGAAAAATGTAGCCGATAATCAACAAAAATAAAAAAAAGGGAATTAAATAACCAATATCAACCAAGTCTTGTTTTGAGGAAAACATAAGTGAGGAAACGGTAAAAATAAGATAAATTAGGAAAATATTAAGCCCCAAACTTTTATTGGGAAAAAGATTGAAAAATGAAAGAGTAAAAAATAAAAAAAGCGCTCCAAAAAAAGGAGCCGCCCCAACCAAAATCCCTCGCAAAAAATCCTTCTTTACATACAAAACATGACCCAATTTTATCTGCCCATCTTCAAACTTTGGAAAAATCTGAATATCTTTGACTGGTAAAAACAAAACTATAGCCGCAAAAAAATGAGAAAGTTCGTGAATGATTGTGCCGGGTAAGAAGATTAAAGAGATGATTTTATAAATTGTTTTTTGGTGATAATTTTTTTTATGAGAAGGGATTTTTTTAAAAATAAAAAATAATTGTTTTATATTTTGGCGCGAGAGGAAAAAAATAGTTGTTGATTGAATAAATAAAAGAGTGGTTAAGAGGAAAAGATTTTGAGTCATTTTTTAATTTTAACATTTTTTAAATCATTCCCATTGACAACTAAAAATTTTATTTATAAAGTTATACTATGTATGAATTTGCTCTGCGATTGAAAAAATTAATTGATGCTTTAACAAAAGTAATTCTTGATAGTTTGATTGCTGAAGATATTGATCAAGATGAAGCAGCTGAAATTTCCCGATTTATTTTAGAAAGAAAAAAAACAATCACCAATGATTCAGAGCTAAATAATTTTTTAACCGAACTAAAAGATAAATATTTTATTTTTTCCTCTTTTTTAGATAGTTTTAAAAAAGAATCACAAATTCAAAAAGAAGATGCGCAAAAAATTGAGGCGATTAAAAGTCAGTTATTAAAATTTAGTCAATAAATTATGGCTGATGCTCAAATTACTCCCGAAGTAGCCAAGGGTTTAGCTTTAAAATTAGTAGAGTCACCGCAAGTTCAGGTCCAAAATCTTCCTCCGTTAGTTGATAAAGCCGTTAAGGCTTATCAAGATGGTCAAGCAGAAAAAAGTCTTCAAATGTTGGCTGGTGATGTTTGTCCTTATACTGAAGAAGATGTTAGAGGTGTGCTTCGGGAAAATTTAAGCAGTCAAGATCGCGATCCCAAAACCGGACAAAAAAAAGAACCAAAAGCAGGGACACCAGAAAGAGCCCGATATGATAAAACTCAACAAGTAACTGATGCGATGCGATTGTATTTAGAAAGTAATGGTCAACAAATACCACCAGTATTGATGGAAGAACTGGTTGTCTATGTAAGCCATATGCCACAGTATAAAGATATATTATATGATCAAAACGGTCAGTTAAGACAACAAGAAGCTCAAACTATTGCTCAAACCCTTCTTCGTCAACCTCAATACCGTCGCATCATTCATCAGCTTTTTACGAAAATACTGGATCCGAAAAAAAGACTGGAGCATGAAAGTATAGTTACAACTTTAGAAAGAGAAATTAAAAAATTAGAAGCGCAAATTATCGATCCTCAAAAGATTGAAAAAGAGATTGCGCAAAAAAAATTGGAATTAGCTCAAAAAAACGCGGCGATCATGCAGGATAAAAATTATGGAGATTATTTAAATTTATTAGGACAATTAGAGGAGGCGCAAGAGGAATTCAAAACATTCCAAGAAACTTATAAACAAGCCAGAATTAATAACCCTCAACAACTCCAACAAATAATACAAGATATCAATAATAAAAAGCAAGAGATTAATAGTCTTCAACGTAGTTTAAATGATCAACGATTTAGTAATATTTATCAACTCCAACAGGAAGCTTCTTCGCTTCAAGCATCAATTCAATCCTTAGAGCAACAAAAGCAACAAGCCAATACTCCTGAACAGAAACAATTAAGAGCCCAACTTCAAGAAAAATTATTACAACTGCAAGATGCTCAAGCCCAATTAACTGCAGAACGGATAAGATATGCTTCAGATATTATCGCTATCCCTGCCGAAGCAGCGAAAGAATTTTTCAATGAAGCATTAGGTGAAGCAGCAAATTACTATAAAGAAGAAGCAAAAAAAACCGCTGAAAAAGAAGAAGCTGACAGAAAACGATTAGAAGAGCAGGCGATTGAAAAACTTGGTCGTAGCTTAGGAAGAAAAGAAAAAAGAAAAGGAGGAGAAAGCGTATCAGTTCCTGATAAAAAACAAGCAAGGCGTCTTTTGACTCTTCTTTTTAAGCCTTCCGGACTGCAAGGATTTATTAATGAATTGGCTAATAATCAGAGGACTTTAATGAGCTACGGATTAAATCAAGAAGAAGCAGATGTAATTTTAGCTAAAAAAAATGATCCAGAGTTTGTCAAAACTGTTGGTCAAAACTTAGCTAAAAAAGTTTTATGTGATTATTTATTAGCTGGTGGGAGATTGTTAAGAGATGATATTTTTGCTATTGCTGATACAGATTGGGGGAAAAGTATAATTGAGGATGGATTGAAATTATCAGAAGAACAAAAAAAATTTTTAGAGAGTCAAGTGGGAAAAGGAGTCTTAACAACATTAGATGAAATAAAAGGTGGAAAGACAACTGGTGAGTGGTTAAAAGGAAATTGGTGGAAAATTGCTGGAATAATCGCATTGCTTATGCTATTTGGTTTGATTGGTTCATCGGTAGCTCAATCGATACCCGGACTTCTTTCTCGTGGATAAGATAAATTACTCTTTTTAGGATAAAAAGTAAAAAAAATAATGTAATATAAAAATATATGGGTGAAGGAAATGGTGGGGGGCCAGAACAATCAAGTGCGATAAGCCAATCTTCATTAAGACCAGAGCTATCTTCTGTGGTAACTTCACTACCTTCTTTTGAAAAACCAACTGGTCCAGTACAAACATCAGCAACTTCCTCAGAAACAAAAGCCGCGTCTCAAACAGCACAAGCTCAATCAGGAGAACCACAAAAGGCCAGTGCCCGACTAGATGGCTCTAAACCAACAGATAATTTCGCAAAAGAACAGTTTTCTAATGAAATAATAAATATGACTCAAGTTTTACAACAAGAATTTAATTTACAAGAAGAACAGTTAAATAAACTACAACAGCTGGCAAAAGAAAGAGGGATTACCTTAAATCAATTTTCTAAAGAAGACTTAGGGAATAAAGAAAAAATGAAGCAAGTTTTAGATTTATTAGAAAATGATGAAATGAAATTAAATGATCAACAAAAAGCAACTCTTAAAAAAATCAACGAAGAACTTCAACAAGCTGATCAACCATTAACTTCAGAACAAATGCGAGCAAAAATTACCGAAAGAAAAAAGCAAATTATTTCAATAATTCAACAACTTCAACAAAAACAACAAAGCGGTCAAGTTTTAACTCAAGAGGAACAAGAGGAACTTAATCAAAACCAACAAACTTTAGCCACCTTAACTGAAATGGAAAGTCGGGTTGGTGAAATATCGCAAGATCAATCCGAAACATCAAAAACCCAAAGAAAAAAAGCTTTTTTAGAGAAAGCCCCAATTTATATTAAATATGCTGGTTTTGGTTTAGCCGCCTTGTTTTTTATTTTTATCTGGAGAGGATTAACAGCAGAAGGTGGAGGACAAGGGAGGGGAATGATGGGGTAAGTAAAAGATAAGTAACTTGCTACCGATTGTCTAATACCTAATTTTTTTAGCATTTTTTATGAGCCATTTTTAAACATTTAAAAAGAACCTTTACCATTTTGACATGATCGCGAGGAGATGGTAGAAATCTGGTTTGTTTTTGATTTGTGATTTTGAGAGTTTTAAAGATACATTTAGAAGATATTAGAGAAGTTTTAAATGATAAAGATGAAACATTAGAATCTTTAAGTTAAAGGATTACTCTCCATCCCCAAAAGTCGCAAAACCACCTCTTTTCGATACCGTCTATCACCACGGGAGTTGATTCTTATTGCTGGTAGTTTTCCCGATTTGCCCCAACGTTTGATGGTTAAAGGAGAAACACGAAGAAGTGAGGCAACTTCTTTAATTGTTAAAAGATCAGGAAGATCTGAAAGATTGACTTTGTTTTGGTTTGACATATTTTATATTATAACAAGTTTAACAAGATATTCAAATCAATTTATATTATTCCTGAAGGAAAAGGAAGAAGAAGATTGATTAAAAAACCAACTGCCGGTCGAATTAAAAGATCAATCATCGAACTTTTTCCCAAAGGAAAAAACATCATCAAAAGAAAAATTAATCCATATTTTTCAAGTTCATACCATTCCTTTGCCTGTTTTTCGGGCAAAATGCCACCAACAATTTTAAACCCATCCAAAGGATGGACAGGTAAAAAATTAAAAACCGCCAAAACAACGTTCAGATAAATCATCGGGACAAAAAATAAACTACCTATAGTATATAAAGTTTTAATTTTAAAAAATATAAACAATTTTAATAAAACAGAAAGTATTAAAGCTAAAATTAAATTGGATATTGGACCGGCCAAAGAGATAATAGCTGCATCGCGACGGGGATTTTTTAAATTAAATGGGTCAAACTCCACCGGCCGCCCCCAACCAAAGCCAAAGAAAAATAAAAAAAGAAGTCCAAAAGGATCAAGATGAGCCTTGGGATTTAAGGTCAGTCTTTTTTGAAGCCTGGGAGTTGGGTCACCTAAAAAATCAGCCGCCAAAGCATGAGAAAACTCATGGATAGTGATTGCAACAAATAGACTAAAAAGATAGAGAAAAAATAGTAATGGATTGGAAAATAAGTATGATAACATATTTTTTTATACCTAAATTTCTAATAACTCAAAACTCAAAACGCAAAACGCAAAAATACAACTAAAAACTTAAAACTTTAATTAAGATAAGTTTTTTTAGTTTTTAGATTTAAGTTTTAGTTTTGACATTTGACATCTGAGTTTTGAGTTTATTGTTTTATTCTTGCTTTTTTTCTTTTTTTATGATACCATAAAAAACTATGACAAATGCATGTTATCACTGTGGCAAAACGGTTCTTTTTGGTCGAAGTCATACTCATCATCGAGGTGTTGCTGGTGGTCGGTGGAAAAAACGAGCCCCAAAAACAAGAAGAATCTTTCGGCCTAACCTTCAAAAAGTAACCATTTTAGAAAAAGGCAAAGAAAAGCAAGTCAAGCTTTGCGCCAAATGTATTAAAAGAATTAAGAAAGATTTAAAAGAGGGCAAAAAACCGTTTTTGACTTTGGTAAAAAGCGTTATCCCAAAAAAAGAAAATGAAAAAGAAACTTTTTCTAAAAAAACTTCTTCAAAAGAAACAAAAAAATAATTAGCCTACTATTTTTCAATTTTTACCAGTTTTCCCTCTTTTTCTTCATAAAGTGGTTGGTTTTGGGCAAGGGCGCGTTGGGTAAAGAGAATTCCTTCTAAATGATCAACTTCATGTTGGATAATTACTGCCTCAAAACCAGAAAACCAAGCTTGTTTTTTTTCAAAACTTTCATCATCGGTTTGGTATTCCAAAAGAACTTTTTTTGCCCGTTTAACATTACCCCAAATTTTTGGCACGGAAAGACAGCCTTCAAGCTTAAGTTTTTTTTCCTTTTTTTTCCTTTTTTCTTCTTTCTCTTCTTCAACTTTTAAAATTTTGGGATTAATAAAAACAGAGATTGGGGATTTTTTTGTGGGTTTTATGATAAACAAAGAGAGGTTAACTCCCACCTGATTGGCGGCAAGACCCACTCCTTGAGGATCGGTTTTTGCAAGAAGGGTTTCTTTCATTTCTTCGATTATTTTTTTTATCTTTTTATCGATTTTTTTTACTTCTTTAGTTTTTTGAAATAAAATTGGATTAGGTGCTTGGACGATTTTTAACATAAAGATATTATAAAAACTCAAAACGCAAAAGTCAAAAGTCAAAACCAAGTCAGACTTGATTAACACTCAAAACTAATCAAAAATCAAAATTCAAAAAAATAAAATTAATCTAATTAACCTAATTGACCTAATTTCTAATTGATAAGAAAAAAAATTTCATTCTTTACCTTGTAAATCGGAGGGTGGTTTTTTTAGGAATCTATAAAATTGTATTGTCAAAATTATATAGATTCCCGCTTTTGCGGGAATGACAAATATTAACAACATTTACACAATGTTTACACAACCTTTACACTAATTTTTACTCTCCCAATCTCCATTAATCTCTATCTATCTCCACTTATCTCTACTTATCTCCATAAATCTCCATTTATCTCTCTTTCATATTCGCATAATTCGTATCATTCGCATATTCATTCGCATCATCCGTATTATATTTTTAACTTTTAAACAATTTTTAAACCACGTTTAAACTAATAATAAATAACCTTTTTTGCTATAATTCTTCTATGAAGCTTTCTCTTTGTGTCCCTGCCTATAACGAAGAAAAAAATATTCATATTCCTTTGTCATCAGCGATTGATTTCGTCGATGAAGTGGTTGTTATCGATGCCTCCTCAACCGATAAAACGGTTGAAATTGCCAAATCTTTTGGAAAAAAGGTCAAAGTTTTTCAAACCAACAATCCCAGAAACTTTTTGGAAAACAAAGTCCGCGCCATTGAAAAAGCAAAAGGAGAGTGGATTTTACAACTTGATGCCGATGAGGCATTAAGTGAGGAGTTAAAAAAAGAGATTGTTGATGTTATAAAAATTCAAAATTCAAATCTCAAATCTCAAGATGAAGTTGTTGGTTATTATATGCCGCGGAAAAACTTTTTTTTAACCCGATTTTTAATGAAAGGTGGGGTTTATCCCGACTATGTGTTGCGGCTTTATAAAAAAGATGAAGCCTCTTTTGATTTAAAAGATCTTCATGAAAATGTTAAAGTTAATGGTAAGGTTGCTTATTTAAAAAATCCTATTCTTCATTATGCCGATCCTAGTTTTTCCCGTTATCTTTTGCGTTTTGATCGCTACACTACTTTTGATGCCGAGGAGCTTTTGAAAAAATATCCCAAAGAAAAATTAACCAAAGTAAAAGAGGCTTTTCTTTTTATCGATTACTTTTTGATAAAACCTTTATTTTGGTTTTTAAAAACTTACATCCGTCATAAAGGATTTTTAGATGGATTTGCCGGTTTTGTTTTTTGTCTTTTTTCTTCAATTCGTTTTTGGGTGATTTTTATAAAGTATAAAACGATAATTGCCAATCAAAAATAAAGGTTTAAATAGAAAACGACTCCAAGGGTTTAAGGCTAAAATTTAGAAAGAGTTTTTCGCTTGTAAAAAATTATTTTTTTGATAACATAAAAATATAGGATTAAAAAGTCAAATTAAAAATTAAAAATTTTTTAAAAACCTATGAACAATCAAAAAAAATCACGCTTTGGCTTGGGGTTATTAATTGGCTCAATTATTGGGGGGTTAACCGCTTTATTTTTTGCCCCAAAATCAGGGAAAGAGTTAAGAGAGGATGTTAAGAAAAAAATTAAAGAGTTGGAAAGACTTTTGGCAGAGAAAGAGCTTGACAAAAAAGCAAAAAAAATGATGGAGGAGCTTTCAGAAGAAGCCAAAGTTTGGTATGAAAAAGCAAAAACCTGGTTGATTGAGGAACTAGCATCTTTAAAAAAAGAAGTTGAGAATATTAACTGGCAAGACTATCAAAAAGCCGTTGCCAAAATTATCACCCGTTTAAAAAAAGAGGCAAAAAAGGAAGGAAAGGAGATTGAGGTGATAAGGAAAAGGTTGTTAAGAGGGTGGAAAAAAAATGAAAAAATAAGCAAAAATTAATAGTTTATTTTTTTAATTTTTTTATGGGAGATTCTATTATAGAACAATCATCGTTACGACCGCGAGAAGTGGGATTAGATGATCCCCGTAGTAGATTCTCATTATCCTTTCCAGATACCGAACATACATTTTCTGGAAAAATCAAAGGATTGGTAATAGGAATAGGAAATCCTGACACAACACCGCCTATGTTAGTTATGGGTAATACAATCTATTGTCCAACTGGTTTTGGATACATGGATCAAGAAACTGGTAAGCAAACTTATTTTATAAAGGCAGGGGAAGTAGGAAGGGCAAATCATTTTCCTTTAACTAAAAAAGGAGGAGTTGATAAAACTATATCGAGAGAACATCTAATAATTAAAAAGGAGAAAAACGGACAAATTACTGTTAGAAATATGGGTCAAAATGGTACTTCTGTTGTTGAGGTGCCGATGATTACAGAAATGGAAGGTGTTATATTTAATCTTAAAAGGGGAGCTTTGACTTTTGATGCTAGTGAAGAAACGACAATAACTTTGACAGTTGGTAAGAATAATAAAGTTGAGCTTAAAATTGGTCCGGATGGAGTAAAAAGAATAATAGGCAATAAACTTGTGGTTCTTTTAGAAAGAAATCTTTTAAATAAAGCTTTATCTCTTTTAAGAATGAATCCTCAAGAAAACAATCCACAAAGTTTAATTTTAGGTAGAGATCATATAAATCCTAATGATCAAACTATCTCCCGCCTTCATCTTTCTATAATTTGGGACCCCAAAACAAAAATATATTATCTTTTTGATCACTCAACTAACGGAACAACCGTTGAACTTGCTGAAAGACAAAACCAATCTCAAGAATCACCAGTAAGAGAAGAAGGGAAAGTAGAAAACGTCAGAACTCCTCAGTGGATATTAAAAGAAGTTGGCCATCAAGAGCAACAAATTCCAGGTGATCCTAATTCAGTTGGTGGTGACTATTATCTTTTTGGAAGACAAGTTGTTAGTGAGGTTTTTGAGGGGAATAAAGAATATTTATTAAAAAAAGGAGGGGATGCAGCTGTTTTAATGGATACAGCAACTGTGCAAACCGGTGGAGAAACACCAAAAACCACAACTAGGCCATTTGCACAAAAGTTTTTAGAAGAATATTATGGTCAAATTGCTCAGGGTAAAAATCCACAGGAAGCGATGGAAACGGCATACGAAATAACATACCAATATCTAAATTTAGGAAAAAGAACAGATGCAACTTTTACTTGCGTTACTGTAGTTGGTGATATCGCTTACTGTTTATGGGTAGGTAACACCGAAGCGGTAGTGGTAAGAAAAGATGGATCGGTTCATAAACTAGCAAGTAGCGAAGGAATGGTTGGCGAAAATTATTATGATAAGAGATTAAATAGGTGGTTTTCTCCTACTGTGCTGGTTGCGTCTGGAAGATATGAAACAAAATCAGTTGAATTATTACCTGGCGATAAGATTTATGTTTATACTGATGGCGTAAACGAACTAAATCCCAAAATTCCAAAATCATCATCATTAAAGTCAGACGATGCAGTTATAGTGGAGTTATAATCTTATTTTTTTTTCTAAAATTTAAATTTTTTTAAATAAAGGTAAAGAATGAATTTTTTTTCCTTATCAATTAGAAATTAGGTCAATTAGAAAATTTAGGTTAATTTGTTTTTCTTGCGTATTTTTCCTTCGAAATCTTTATAATTTTCTCCCTGTTTTCATTTTTAAGTGATGGAAGAGGTAAAGTTTTGGCGGGGAAAGGGGCGCAGGTCATCCCGTCAATTGATAATTTTAAGACAATCTCGTGTTTTCCTAAAGAGACTAAGTCGTTTTCGGTGTAGATGTTGCCAAATTCTTTGGTTAAAATGGTCGCATCCCGGGCGCCAACCACAAAAGAAATTAAAGTCCCAACATTACCAAAGATAGCTTTAGCTACTTGTTCATCAAGTTGATCAATGTATTGATTGGCCAAAGTCAAAGAAAGCCGATATTTTCGCGCCTCTGATAAAATCTTTATAAAAGAAGTAGTGGCAAAGTTTTGAAACTCATCAACATACAAAAAAAAGTCGCGCCGTTCTTCCTCTTTTTGAAAACTTCGATTCATGGCAGCTAGTTGTATCTGGGTAATAATCATTGCTCCAAGCAAAGCGGCATTATCTTCACCCAACTTTCCCTGAGAGAGATTTAAAATCAAAATCTTTCCTTCATCCATAATCTGTTGTAAATTGACGGTTGATTTAGCTTTACCGATAATATTTCTTATCATTTTTGAAGTGACAAACTGGCCGACTTTATTTTGGATAGGGGAGACGGCCTCAGCTTTTAGCCTGTCTGGCATTTTAGCAAACTCTTTTTCCCAAAACGAGCGAAGAATAGGGTCGTTTAATTGACCAACAATTTTTTTTCGATAATCCTGATGAGCCAAAAGGGCTAAAACATCAACCAAAGTGGCA
>Ga0308411_10003491_pt1 | contig 10457 bp, 6 predicted proteins | sample HotsprottomLayer_2_FD_203530 | JGI IMG/M metagenome (GOLD analysis project Ga0308411, IMG submission 203530) | Hot spring phototrophic mat microbial communities from Octopus Spring, Yellowstone National Park, Wyoming, United States -... | ecosystem: Environmental > Aquatic > Thermal springs >... | reverse complement strand
TACATTCGAGGGACACCGGAAACCAGCAGCGTCTTCAAGGCATTGCTCACGCCGTCGAGAACCTTCGTGGTTTATGGCCAACCGATTGATCTTACGGAATTCAAGCCCCGAGACGCCGGCGTGAAGGAGGTCCAGGAGGCCGTTTCGGACCGATTTCGCACCGTCCTGTTGGAGCTCAAGTCGCAAGCTGAGGCGGCCAGGAGGGGGGGCAATGCCGGAGGCGGTGATCGGGAACGAGGTGACCTCGGATGACGTCGTTGACGCCCCTTGCGGTTCTTTCGCGGTTTCCGGGTCCCCTGCAGCCGGTCGGCCCCTTGGAGCCGCTTGGGGGAGGAGGGGGGTTGAGCGGCTCGCAGCTTTGGCGATTTTCGGCCGCAGCCGGGCGGCTGCTTTTGAGGGCCTGGCCTCTTGAAGTCCAGAAACTCGCGCGCGTTGCCGAGGTTCACGGCTGGCTGCTGGAGCTCTCCGATTTGGACTATCTTCCCGTCCCGCTTTCCGATCGGGAGGGGCGAACTACAATCCGGGAGGCGGCGCGGTTCTGGGAGTTGACGCGCTGGCTGCCTGGTGAGCCGGAGCGGTGTTGTCCGCCGCGTCGTGCGCGGGTGGAGGCGGCGATTGCGGCTTTGAGGGAGGTTCATGAGCGGCTCGCGGGGCATTGCCAGCTTGCGCCGAGTCCTGGCGTGGGAGCACGGAAGGGCGAGCTGGAATCGCTGATGGAAGGTGGGTTTGACCTGCTCGCGGCCGCCATCGCTCGGGCACCTGCGGGTTGGCTCAAGGAGGCTGCGGCGGAATGGATCCGGCTCGCCCGATTGGAAGCACCGCGGCTGCTCCCCTGCCTTCGAGACGCAGCCGTCCTGCGGGTTGCGATCCAGCCCTGCTTGCGGGACGCGCGTGCTGCGCATTTCCTGTTCACGGACGATCGCCTGACGGGGCTAATTGACTTCGGATCCATGGGGATGGAATCAGTGGCGGCGGATCTGGCTCGTCTCGTGGGAGACTGGTTTCCGGGGAATCCGCAGGGGAGAGCCGCTGCCCTGGAGGCGTACACGCGGCTCCGGCGGCTCGATGCATCGGAACTGGCGGTGCTGGAGGCGTTCGAGTGGTCGGCCGACCTTCTGATCGGATCTCGGTGGATCAGCTGGCATTTCGTACAACAGAGACGGTTTGACCAGCCGGGGGCCGTCGAGGAGGGGCTGCGTCGAGGGCTGCAACGGTTGGCGAGACGACACGCCGGAGGGGGAGCGTGGGGGGCCTGATCAGGGTCGGTGCGGGGGGTCGTCTCGGGGCTCCTGGTGCTCCCCGAGCGGCTCGGTCGATCCGGCGGAGCGGGGGGACTCGAAGGCAAGATCGGTGAGCAGGCGGCGGACATCATCCTCGCGGATCGACACTCGCTGGATGAAACTGGCCTTGCCGGTGAGTGGCTCGGCTTCGACGAGGGTGGCGCTGAGGCGGGGGTCTCCGGACGCGACGTCGAAGTGGCAGGGGACGAAGCTGAGCGTGGCGGCAAGGACGCGGTCGTACCGTCGTCCCAGAATTGAGTCATGGCCACCGGTCATTCCAACGTCGGTCTGGTAGGCGGTTCCTCCCTTCAGGATCTGCTCGTCGGCGGTGGTGACGTGGGTGTGGGTGCCCAAGGCGGCGGTCACCCGCCCATCCAGATAGCGGCCGAGCAATTGCTTGTCGCTGGTCGCCTCGGCGTGAAGATCGACGACGATCAGCCGGGTGCCGTCCCCGATCCGCTCCAGCACCCGGTCCGCGGCCCGGAAGGGACAGTCCACCGGCCTCATGTAGGTCCGGCCGAGGACGGTGAAGACGGCGACCGGCGTTCCGTCTCGCGCCTCGACGAACGCGAGCTCGGGGCCCGGAGAGTCGAGGGGAAAGTTGGCCGGTTTCAGAGCTCGGTCCGAATGTTCGAACACCTGATAGATCTCGTCCTTGCGGTAGACGTGGTCGCCCATGGTGAGGACGTCGACGCCTGCCTCCCTCAGTTCCTCGTAGCAGCGAACGGTCAGCCCCGACCCCCCCGCGACATTCTCGGCGTTGCAGACCACCAGGCCGAGCTCCCAGCGATGGATCAATCGAGGAAGGACCTGGGTGACGATCTTGCGGCCGGGGGCTCCCACCACGTCACCGATGAAGAGGATTCTGAGAGGCATAGGATGCTCATTCGATTCTGGATGGGGTGATCGTACCGAGCGAGAGACCGGCGGGGCGGTGGATGATGGCCGACGGACTCAGCGGGCAAACTCGACGGCTCGGGTTTCGCGAACCACGGTAACTTTCACCTCGCCGGGATAGGAAAGGCGTTCCTGAATCGCCCGCGCGACCAAGCGGCAGAGAGCAGCCGCGGCGTGGTCGTCGATTTGCTGACTGTCGACGATCACCCGCACTTCGCGACCCGCCTGGATCGCGTAGGCCTGCTCGACCCCGGGGAATCCCAGGGCCACCGCCTCCAGCTCTTCCAGTCTGCGGACGTACTTTTCCAGGGTCTGCCGCCGCGCTCCGGGACGGCTTGCGCTGATGGCGTCGGCCGCGGCCACAAGCACCGTGTAGGGTGCATCGACCCGAAGATCGTCGTGATGACCGAGAATCGCATGCACGACCTCGGGACCCTCGCCGTATCGTTTGGCCAGCTCGGCGCCGACGCTCGGATGTCCCCCTTCCATCTCGTGATCGGCTGCTTTTCCGATGTCGTGGAGCAGACCGCAACGGCGTCCCAACGAACCGCTGAGCCCGAGCTCCTCGGCCATCATGCCCGTAAGGAAGCTCACCTCGATCGAGTGTCGAAGGACGTTCTGGGAGTAACTGGTGCGAAACTTCAGGCGCCCGAGGTAGTCGAGCAGCTTGTCGTGGAGGCCAACCAATCCCACCTCCTGAGCCGCTTCCAGGCCGATCCGGTGGATCTGGTGCTCGATCCCCTCCTGGGTCTCACGAACGATCTCCTCGATTCTGGTGGGTTGGATTCGGCCGTCCTGGATCAACCGCTCGAGGGCGAGCTTGGCGACCTCGCGGCGCAGGCTGTCGAAGCCGGTGATGATCACGACACCAGGTGTATCGTCCACAATCAGGTCGACGCCGGTGGCTTTCTCGAAGGCGCGGATGTTCCGGCCTTCGCGGCCGATGATCCTCCCTTTCATCTCGTCGTTGGGGATGTCGACGGTGCTCACGGTCACCTCGGCGGTATGGGGCGCGGCGTACCGCTGAATCGCCATGGTCACAATCTCCCGCGCCCGCCGCTCGGACGTTTCGCGGAGGATCGCTTCGTGTTTGGCGAGTTGAGCTTCAAAGTCTCCTTGCAGGGTTTCTTCGACCCGTTGCTGCAAGAGTTGCCGGGCCTCGTCGGCCGACAGGCTGCCGATTCGTTCGAGGAGCTCCAGCTGTTCGGCCTGAAGCCGGCTGGTTTCCTCCTGGCGGCGGCGGAGGTCCGCTTCCAGGTCGGCGAGTTTGAGCCGCCGGGCATCGAACTCGCGTTCCTTCTGGTTGAGCAGTTCCAGCTTCTGATCGAGCAAGCCGTCTCGTTTTTCGAGCCGTCGTTCCTGCTCGCGGAGCTCCCTGCGGAACTCCTCGATTTCGTTCTCGAGCTCGTCGCGCCTTCTCAAGAGCTCGCTCTTGGCTTCGAGCACCGCCTGGATCCGGATGGTCTCGGCTTCTCGCTGCGCGCTGGCGATGATCTGGTCGGCAAGGCTGCGCGCAGCTTGGGTTCGAAACCGCGCTGAGACGATCGACCCGACCACCAGTGCGAATAATCCCAGCAAGAGCGGGAGTGAGAGCCAATTGATCGATCCTTCCACGGGTTCAGGCCTTTCCACAACCGCTTTCGTCTTGGGCCAACGGTTTGGTGCAATTCCCGTCCTGCAGCCCCCGGCGAGGCGGTCGCGCTTCGAGACACCGGAGGGGATCGATCGACGGCCGATCCGGCCGCCTCGGGAACCTCCAGGAGGGGGCCGCCGGGCCGTGGTGATCCGAGGGTTCGTCCACTTCCTTCTCGCGGCGACCCAAGAGTTGCTTCGCTTCGAATGAGGTCAGCTGCCGGGGCAAGCCCTCCTTCGATCGCGTCGTCCAACGGCCGGTCTGGCTACGTCGTGATGATCTCATCACGCGATCGCCTGAACCGAGGTCGAGCGGCTTCGGAATCGCCCCAGAGATCAGGAGGCCCTGACTGGTCACGGTCGGCTCGGGGCAACGGTCGCCCCGGCGGATTGGTCCTGCGGAGCGACCTGGAATTTGGGGCGCACGAAGGGGGGGATGGATGCCCAATCGCCTGCTTCCCCCGTCGGCAGAGCGCGGTTGAACCGATTGCTTTTCGTTGCGTCGCTTGTTTGAGAATTGGCCTTCGCGGATGGAACATCGCTGCGGTGCGTCATCTTTGAGGGATCATGGGCGTCCGGCTGAGACCCGATTGGGGTCGCGTCGACGCCCCATGAACATCGCCGGAGGTTCGGGGTGCCAATCCACCTCCGTTTGTCGTGCCTGATCATGAACCTCCGAGCGAGCTCTGGACCCGGATCGCGGTCGCACCTCACTGGGAACGTGGTTCGCAGAGTCAGCGAAGTCCTTAGGTTAATCTATCAGAACGAGGTCCCGGGTCAATCAACCCCCGGCGCCGGTTCACAGGAGGCATGGCTTCAACGGACGTGTTGGGGCAAAAGCTCGGCGCTGGAGGCTCGCGTCGACTCGCGGGGCGTGGCGATGCGAGCAGGCGGTGCCCCGTCGCCGAGGCCCTCGCTGGGGAGAGCGGTCTGAAGATGACGGCGGAGGATCCGCCGCACTTCGAGGATTGCCTCTCCGTTTTTCTGGACCCCGTGGTCCGACCGCACCACTTTCTCGGACTCGACCTCTTCGAGATGGGCGCTGGCGTAGGGGACCACGCCGTCGCTGGTTTGATCCACCGCCCCCGGGCGAAGCGAGCCGATCACCGAGTGAAACGCGATCCCCGGGCCCGGTCGCATTCCGAGAATGGCCAGGAGGATGGGAGAATTGGGCTCCAGGGTCTCGATGCTCGTGGGGAGGCGGCGGAAGCGACGCCGATCGAAGGCATCAGGGTTGTCTTTGACGAGCTGGTAGAGCAACTTCTGAATGTGGTCGGGATCGTTGATCAAGCCGGCCCCGACTCGTCCCACAACCCCTCGCGAGAGGTCAGAACCGCGATGGGGGGTCGCCAGAAAGACCACGCGTTGCACGAAGGGGAGCGGCTCGAAAAACAGCAGCCGGCGGAGTTCCTCGAGCACCTGGGGCGAGCCGATGATTTCCTCGAAGGGGCGGTCGGAATTGAGCCGCCAAAGCCGATCTTCGCTGGAGACGACCATCAGACGGCTGAGCAGGCCTCCCATGCTGTGACCAATCAGCACCATCCGGTCGAACGCAGGATCACGTCCGTTCGGATTGTAAAGCGCCCTCGCCTGCGCCAAGGCGTCGCGCAAGGAGGCGGCGGCGATGGGCACCGGGACGCCGGTGGGATAGAGGTAAAGCATGAATTGATAGTTTTGCTGGATCATGGGATCACGAAGCAACTCGTTGAGCATCGGAATCCAGGCCAGCGGGCTGGAGATCAAGCCGTGGACCATGACAACCGGAATCTTGCCCGGCTCATAGGGGCGGATCATCAGCAGGTTTGCGCGCTCGAGATGGGCTTCGGGCCGGAGGAGGCCGGCCCAGCGGAACCGATCCAGATCGGTCCGAGACCACATGTAGGCCAGGGGGGTCGTCAGATCCGCCTCGATCGCCAGTTCATTGGGAGGCGTGCCGACCGAACGCCGGCTGACCGGGTCGATGAGGGCGAGGGTGCACTCCCGGGTCTGGCTGACGTCGACGTCCGGGTCGCGAAGCCGGGAATTCGGCGACAAAAAGGCGGTGAGCGGGAAGGCCATTTCCACCGGGTAGAACGTCTCCTCGGCGGGCCGCTCGGGGGATTTCGGATCGGACTCGCGAACCCCGATGAGGGGGACACCGAGGCCGTACTGAGCCCGGCTGCTCGCCAGCCCCGAGACTTCAAAATCGTTGGCGAAGAGCAATTTATGCACGTCGGCGGCGGTCCAGGGGGAATCGCTGAGCAGGACCCGGAGAACCTGTTCGTGGCCGTGGACCTTGAGCCGGATGGCCCCCTGGGGGTCGATTGGATCTTTCGATTGAGCGGCCCGCATGAGCCGCTCGAGCCCGTCGTTGTAGATCTCGCAGGCCATTCGGTAGCGCGGGTCGGAGGGGCCGCGGCCGGTCGCTAGCTCGGGGTCGAAGAGGTAATCGTGGGCGTAGGCCACCGCATCCAGCAGGCGGTCAATCGACTGGGGTTTACGCCACCGGTCGAGGCGGCGGCCTTCAATCCAGGAGAGTTCGGCCAGGGCGAAGACGAGTTCGGCCTCGGGTTGTCTGCGGGCAAGCTTTTCGAGGCTGATCAGGGTGTTGTTCACGTCGCGGCGATACCGCCGTTCCAGTTCGTAGCGTTTGAGCGTCTCGGTGGTCCGTTCACTGGGGCGGTCGGTTCCGGCGAGGCTTCGTTGCAGGATTGAGAAGGGACGCTCGCCCCGGCGGGGCTGGATTGCGATGTCGGTCCAGCAGAACAGGGTGGTGACCAGCACGGTCGCGTGGGCTAGCGGCATGTCGGGTCACTCCCTTGACCCCAGTTCGGTCTGGGATTCCGCCGGTCTGTGAGATGAGCGCGGGACGGTGCTGGCAAGTGGGGCACACTCCGCCGGCGGAATCATGACGACGAGCGGCGATGCGGTCAATGCCGCTCCGCGGATCGCGAGCCGGTCGGGGGAGCTGGATGCGTCCTCGATTCCGCCGCTTTGGTGTGAATCGGCCGTAGCCACAGTCGTTCTGTACGAATTCATCGAACCGGCCGATTCCGCCTGACTTGCCGGATCGCTGGCAGGCGAGGATCCGGTCAAGTTGGGCCCGTGCCAGAGCCGAGCTGGCGAGCTCCACTTCAGCAGGCGACTTCCCGGGTCCAGGACAGGTATTGATCGATGGTCTGATCGATTGGACCGTCGGCTCTCAGCTCCCCCCGGTTCAACCAGAGCCCTCGGGTACAGACCTGACGCAGGGTCTCCATTTCGTGCGACACCAGAATCACTGCGTGGGAGCGATCCAGCAGCTTGAGGATGCGGGACTTGGCTCGGTCGCGAAAGGTTGCGTCGCCGACACCCAAGGACTCGTCGATCAGGAGGATTTCGGGGTCGATCTCGGTGGCGATCCCGAAGGCAAGCCTCATGTACATCCCGCTGGAGTAATATTTGAGAGGAAGGTCGGCGAACTCGCGGAGACCCGTGAATTCGTGGATGCCGTCGACCTTGGCGATCATCTCGCGCCGGCTGTAACCAAGCATTGCACCATTGAGCAAGATGTTGTCGTAACCTGAAAGCTCGGGGTTGAAGCCGGCGCCCATCTCGATCAGCGGAGCAACGTTTCCCCGGACCACCACCTGTCCCGAGGTCGGCGGGTAAATGCGTGCCAGGAGCCGCAGCAGGGTGCTCTTACCGGCGCCATTGCCCCCCACCACACCGACCCGCTCGCCGCGGTGGATCCGCAGCGAGAGGTTCCTCAGGGCCCAGAATTCAGAGACCGGAGCTGGATCCTCGCGGCGGAGTACCAGGTCCAGAACCGCCCGTTTCAGGGAGTACTGTTTGTCCGCGTAATTGATGAACCGGAGAGAGACCTCCTTGAGCTCGATCAGCGGCTCGTTCCCGACCGCCGCTTTCGCACCGGCGTCGCGACGCGTGGGCTCAGAGTCGGAAAACCATCTTGTCTTCCTGCGACTTGAAGATGACATAACCGATCCCCAAGCTGATGATCGCGATCGCTGACGCCACCACGACCGAGCCAGGCTGTGGCCAGCGAGCCGCGAAGATGACGTCGTGGAACAGATCGATGAAATAGTAGGCGGGATTGATTCGGAACCGCCACTGGGACTCCACCGGGAAGTCCTCGGCACGATAGAGAATCGGGGTGGCGAAATACCAGGCCTGGAGGAACACCGAGACCAGGTGGCCGCAATCGCGGTAGAAGGTGTTGGCGGTAGCCACCGCCAACCCCAATCCGAGGGTGAAGACGGCAAGCAGCAAAATGACCAGGGGGAGCAAAAGCACTGGCCAGGACAGGCGAGCCCCAAGCGGCCAGAGGAGCAAGAAGAGGGCTCCCAACGAGAGGGTGAGGGTCACCAGGTTGATGAGGATGCGGGAAATCGGGAAGACCAGTTTGGGAACGTAGATCTTCCGGATCAGTCCCTCGTTGACGATGATGCAGAGTGCACATTCATTGAGGCTCACGCTGAGGAATCCCCAGGGCACCATGCCGGCGAACAGGAAGAGGGTGTAGTTCTCGATTGTCCGGAAAAGGTAGGAGAAGACCCAGGAGAGGGTCGCCATCATCAGCAGGGGGTTGAGCAAGGTCCAGAGGAATCCCAGAAACGAGCGCTGGTAGCGGACTCGGAGTTCTTGGACGACCAGGTTTTGGATCACCGGTAAGAAGCGGGCGAGTTCCCGGCGGTCGTCTGCGAGCCGCCGGGCCCAGCGACTGGGGCGTTGCGGTTCCGGCGGGGCAGGGAAGAACTCGGCGTGGGGGATGGAGGAATCGGCCCGAACGTCCATCTTCTCGAGACTCCTCCGCCGGTCGCAGCCTTGGCCCGCCGCTTCGGATCGGCGACGCGGCGGAATCTTACGGAGATCCTGAGGTTGGCGGAAGGTCAACCCTCGACGGCGGGTTTTCCGCGGGTCTTACCAGAGAGGAAGGGATTGCAGGATTTGAGACGTCCGAGGCGCCGGCGGACCGAGGGGGGGGCCGTCGGCCAACCGGCAGGGGAGGTTCCGCGGTTCCTAGTCGCTGTCGGCCCGCGGGGTCAAGGTTCGCAAACCGATCCTCGCTGCCAGCCGGAGCTTCTGGCTGGAGGAGAGGCCGTCGAGGTAGTGTTGGCGGAGAGCGCTGAGCCAGCGGATCTCGCGGCCCTCGTAGCTGACGAGGACTTGAGTGAGGACGGGTCCGGGGGTTGCCAAGGCTCGTTGGATGCCCGGGAGAACGTCGGCGTTGGAGGCGATCTGGTTGAAGGCCAGGCCGACCGAGTGGGCAAAGGCCTGGTAGTGGATGCGGGCGATTTCGGTGGCCGTGGTTCGGCGGTAAACCGGCTGCTGGAGCATCTGCATGTAGTGGTAGGCTCCGTCGTCGAGGATGAAGAAGCGGACCGGGAGACCCTCCCGGGCAGCGGACGACATCTCCATGGCGCTCATGAGGAAGCAGCCGTCACCGGTCACGCAAACCACCTGACGTTCCGGGCGGACCCGCTGGGCTCCGATCGATGCGGGGATCGCCCAACCCATGCTCTGGTTGTTGGCCGGGGTGAAGTACCGCCGCGGTCCCTGGACTTCGATCGCTTCCGAGGCCCAATGGACCGAAGCGGTGACATCCACAAAGATGAGCTCCTCCGGCCCGAGGGCGCAGCGGAGTTGGCTTAAGAAGTACATCGGGTCGACGCATTGGGGAATCTGGATCGTGGATGCCAGGCAGCGGTCAACCTGCCGGTGTTTGTGGATTTTGGCCCAGAGCTTGGGGTTGGGGGGGCGTCGCAGCGCCGGGCCGTCGGCCAGCAGGCGTTCCAGGAAGATGCGGGAATCGGAGCAGAGGCAAACCCGGGCGGGGAGGTTACGCCCGAGGTTGTGGGGGTTGGCGTCGACGTGGATCACGGTGTCGTGGCGGGGGATCGCGTAGTTGGCGGTTGAGACCTCGCTATAGCGGACGCCGACGGCCAGGACCAGATCGACCTCGCGAAACACCGCTTCGGCGGCCCGGGTTCCCTGTTTGCCGTATCCCCAACCGACCGCCAGGGGGTGGGCGTCGGGGATACACCCTTTCCCGCTGACCGAGGTCGCCACCGGGGCCTGGAGTAACTCGGCAACGGCGGTCAGTGCGGGGCCCGCCTCCGCGCAGCCAAGACCGGCGTAGATGCCGATCCGCCGCCGCTGGTCCTTGAGCTCGGCGAACACCTGGCGGTAGGCCGATTCATCGAAAGGGGGGGGAACTGGGGGGGGCAGAGGATGGTCGTAGTCCCAGACCTCGTTCAAGAGAGGGTAGGGGATGATCACGGCGACCGGCCCGGGCTCCCCAGCCTGAGCTTGTCGGAATGCGTGGAAGATCAAACCGGGGATCTCGGCGTGGTGGCGAGCGGCCAGCAGGACCTTGACGAGGGGGCGGATCACGGCGTCGTTGGGCAGACCATGGACCTGTCCGATGGGGGCCCCCGCCGAGCGGTCGACGTCGGTGATCAGGCCGACGATCGGCACACTGTCGAGCAGGGCCTCGCCGACCCCGGTCAAGGCATTGGTCAATCCGGGGCCCGGGACCACGCAAAAGACCCCCACCTCCCCCGTGGCCCGGGCGGCGGCGTCGGCCATGACGCTCGCCGAGGCCTCATGGGCGGTCAGCATGTAGGGCTGCCCGTAGGCTTTGAAGGCATCCCAAAGCTCGTTGTTCTG
>Ga0308411_10003485_pt1 | contig 10466 bp, 6 predicted proteins | sample HotsprottomLayer_2_FD_203530 | JGI IMG/M metagenome (GOLD analysis project Ga0308411, IMG submission 203530) | Hot spring phototrophic mat microbial communities from Octopus Spring, Yellowstone National Park, Wyoming, United States -... | ecosystem: Environmental > Aquatic > Thermal springs >... | reverse complement strand
TCGTTACAGTCTTTCTGATGGCGGTCTTTCTGTTTGTGATGGATTACGGCTGGAAGTTGGTGTTGAGTGCCCGGCCGATTCCTGGGGTGTTGCATTTCCCGAAGGAGGCGGTAGGAAAGAATACGAAGACAGAGGATAAGCCATGGTGACCGCCCTTTCCGATCCTAATAATAATCCAAGAGAAGAACCGGCCTTGGCTGCTGGGCCCGCTGTTCAAAAGGAAGCTACCTCGGATTCTTTCGAGAAACCAGAGAGTGGCGATGAACAATCGACTTCTCAAGTGGACGAGTCCAAGTCGGCTTCTACCTCGGTAGTCGCTGAAGAGAAAGCCGCTCCAGAACCACCCCGCAAACGCTGGTATGTGGTCAAGGTACAGAGTGGTCGCGAAGATACCATCAAGGAGGCTATAGAACGTCGGGTTCGTAAGGAAGGACTCGAAGAGTACTTCGGCCAAATTATCATTCCGGTCGAGAAACAAACGGAGGTCAAAACCGACAAGAATGGCAAACGGATCACCCGCACCAAGGAAGTGAAGCTCTATCCGGGGTACTTGATGGTCGAAGTGGAATACAACGACCGCATTCTCTATCTCTTTCGGGAAACGTCGGGAGTCGGCGACTTTGTCGGCGCACGCCCTGGCGATCTGACACGGGCACCAACGCCCATGTCTGAGAAAGAAGTACAGAAAATGCTTGGCCCCACCAAGGCCGGAGAACAAGCAGCTTCCAACATCCCCACCAAACCAGCTGGTCTGGAAGTGGGTGATCGCGTGAAGGTGATCGACGGAACCTTCAATGGCATGGATGGTATCGTTCGGCAGATCCTGGAAGCGGTTGGCAAAGTTCAGGTCGAATTGACGATCTTCGGCCGACCGGTGAACGTGGATCTCGATTACTACCAGGTGGAATCGATCTGAGAAGGACATCATGGCAAAAGAGGTAAAGGCACAAATCAAGTTGCAGTGCCCTGGGGGAAGTGCAACGCCGGCCCCGCCGGTTGGCCCAGCCCTGGGTCAACACGGTGTCAACATCGGGCAATTTGTCAAGCAATTCAACGACAAGACCGCCGACCCGGCAACTAAGGGCTTGATGTTGCCTGTGGTCATTACGGTCTACACCGACCGTACCTTCGACTTCGTCATCAAGAGCCCTCCCGCGGCGGTTCTGCTCAAGAAGGCAGCCAAAATTCCCGTGGAGAAGAAAAAGGGCGGTGAACTCATCCCCAGCGAAGAGAAACAGAAGCGTTCCGGGAAATACCGTGGCTTCAGCGTCACGGCGGCTCAGATTCGAGAAATCGCCCAGAACAAACTGCAAGATCTCAACGCTCGCGACCTCGACCACGCTTGCCGAATCATTGAAGGAACAGCCCGTAGTCTAGGGCTGACTGTCACCAAGTAAGGCGGTTCCGGAAGTCGGCCGCAGATCGCGGAAGAAGAGGTAAAGGCCAACCCCAATTCGATGCGCTGCTAGGCAGCGCATCGATCCGTTTAACGAGATGGACATCATGGCGAAGAAACAATCCAGCGATACCCCTGCCAAAGGCACTGCTCCCGAAGCGGCACAGGCCAAGTCCACGGAAAAGTCGAAACCCGCTCAGGCGGAAACCTCCCCTGCCGCTCCTGCTGCAGCCGAATCGCAGACCACCACCGCTGCTAGCGAAACGGTCAAGCGAAAAGGCCGACAGCCTGGTAAACCGCCTCGTCGTGGCAAAAAATTGCGCACTCTGCTCGAGCAGCAGGCAAAGAAAATCGCCAAGGAGGGGCCGTTGCCTCTCCGGCAAGCTCTCAAGGTTCTCAAGAGCCTTCGCAGGGCGAAGTTTGATGAGACGGTTGAGGTTCACATGTCACTAGGCATTGACTCGACCCAGTCCGACCAAATGATTCGCGGTTCGGTGCCCCTGCCTTACGGGTTGGGTAAGCCCAAGCGGGTTCTAGTATTCTGCCAGGGAGAGAACGTCAACAAGGCCAAAGAAGCCGGTGCAGACTTCGCCGGTAGTGATGAACTCATTAAGAAGATCCAGAGCGAAAACTGGATGGAGTTCGATGTGGCCTTGGCCACCCAGGACATGATGGGGCAGGTCAGCCGACTCGGTAAGATACTCGGGCCGCGTGGCTTAATGCCGACTCCCAAGGCAGGTACGGTGATACCGACCGGGGGCGATGTCGCTCAGGCCGTCCGCGAGTTCAAGGCGGGTAAGGTCGAATATCGCTCCGACAAGGGAGGAAATGTCCACGCCGGTATCGGCAAGATGAGCTTCGATGATGAAAAACTGGCGGCTAACATCACCGCCTTTGTCGAACAGATTCGCGCCGTCAAGCCAACCGGCATCAAGGGCAATTACATCCGTTCGATCACCGTTGCCGCCACCATGACTCCGGGCGTGCCGGTCTCCATGTAGCACCTGGTTGTCGGTGGTTGGCCGACACGAACTATCTGACTACAGACCACTGAGAGCTGACCATGAGTAAATATATCAAGCAACTAGAAATGAACGATCTGCGGATGACCTTCAAAGGTGTCCGCGATCTCGTGCTGCTCAGTGCCGAAAAACTGAGTGCCGGGGATGAGTGTGCATTTCGCGCTAACCTGCGGAAGAAAAACGTCCGACTCAAGCAGGTCAAGAACAGCTTGGCCCGCAAGGTGTTCAAGGAACTGGAATTTCAGATCCCTGATGACTCGCCCGTATGGAAAAAATCGACGATCATTGCTTGGGGGCCGGAGACCGTCAAGGAACTCAGTCAGGCTCTCGATAGCGAACTGAAGAATCCCAAAACGGCCACGCTGTACAAGGACAAGGTAACCATCAAGACGGCGGTGGCCGATGGGCAGACTTGCAAGTTTGAAGATGCTCTGAAGATGCCGACTCGCCTGGAAGTGATCGGCGAGATCGTCGGCATGATCCTGGGGCCGGCCTCTGCTTTGGCGAGTTGCTTGACGGGGCCAGCCAGCCAATTGGCCAGCCAGATCGAGAAGATCAGCGAGAAAAAGGAAGAAAGCACTGCAGCGGCCGGATGATGATGGCTTGCTGTCAGGACAACCGGGTAGGTGGCCGACCTCGGTCGCCTGAACGCTCACGAATCACGCAAGGCAAACTATTACGCACGCCGCTGCTCTGCTTCAAGCAGCACTAACTCCGAAAGGGCATTTGTTATGAGTGACATTCCGGCCGCGATTGCCGAACTGGGCGATAAGATCGCCAATCTGAAAATCACCGAGGCAGTTCTGCTGAAGAACTACCTCAAGGAAAAGTACCAGATCGAACCGGCCGCCGGTGGCGGTGTGGTGATGGCCGCAGCAGCGGCTCCTGCCAGTGGTGGTGCCGCCGCTCCTGCGGCTGAACCCGCCAAGACAGAGTTCACCGTCCTGATCGATGGTCTGACCGATGCCACCAAGAAGATCGCGGTCATCAAGGTGGTTCGCGAGATCACTGGCTGCGGACTGGCCGAAGGCAAAGCTCTGGTGGAGAGCGCGCCCAAGGCGATCAAGGAAAACGTCAGCAAGGACGAGGCCGAAACCATCAAGAAGAAACTGGAAGAGGCCGGTGCCAAGGTCTCGTTGAAGTAACTGCGATAGACAGACTCAGGAGAGGGACAGCAACGTGGCCCAAGCGTTGCTGTCCGCCTCGAGGAGCAACGTCTGTGCCCCAAAAGACGGAAAATCCCAAAATTCACTGGCATTTTTTGTGCCGATGTGTTGAAATAACAGGGCTTGACCTCCGTATTATGGAGTTGAGGCGCGGCGATGGCCCTGCTGGACATGGATGCCAGAAGGATTGACCATCGAGCATTCCCGGAGTTGCCACGGTAGACCTTGCAACGTGCCAGCATTAACGACTCCGCTGATCCCTCTGGCTGACTCTCAGAGGGAGAGCCAGGCTTTATGCCTGGCTGCAAGCATGCGCTCCCGGAGCAATTCTCCGGCGAGTTCTAAGCGTCACGGCCGGAACAGTCGCCCTAACGAGGGACTGGAGTACAGAAACGCCCTGTCAGTGCTCCACGAAAAACCCTCATCCTTGTACGAGGCACCCACGCGCGTGCTGATCGTTTTGTCGCACTCGAATCCAACGACTACTCCACGGGCGCAACCCCGACGGGAGCGAACCTGACGGCTTGGCTGAGAGGCTCAGTTAGGTTTGCCCCCTGTCGGGGGTTGTCTGTCTTGTTGTGTCATCATCTGGGAGGAGCCAACCATGCCCGTCCCCGCAAATCGAACCATCCTGCCAAAGGAAAAACGTAACTTCGGCCGGCATGGCGATCTGGCGGAGATTCCACCGCTGACTAATATCCAGACGATCTCCTACGCAAGATTCTTGCAGTTAGATAAGGCCCCTTCTGAGAGGCAACCTACAGGTCTGGAAGGCGTTCTTAGGGAGATCTTCCCCATCAAGAGCTACGATGGCACGATCTCTCTGGACTACGTCAAGTACGAACTGGGTAAACCACGTTTTGGCCCGGATGAATGCCGGCAGTTGCGACTGACCTACGGTCGGCCTTTCCGCGTCTGGCTTCGTCTGAACAAGCAGCCTGAACCTGTCGAGGAGGAAGTTTACCTCGGCGACATGCCCATCATGATCGGTGGTGGCGAGTTCATTATCAACGGTGCCGAACGTGTGGTCGTTAGCCAGTTGCATCGCAGCCCGGGTGTCGATTTCGTGGTCGAAACTGAGGGCGACAAGAAACATCACTCTTGCCGCATTATCCCAGAACGCGGTAGCTGGATTGAGATCAACGTCACCAAAAAAGATACGCTCGGCGTTCGTATCGATCAGTCCGGTAAGTTCTCGGCCATGACACTGCTGCGTGCCATGGATCCGGCCTATTCCAACGATGCCGATATCCTTCGCGCGTTTTACCCGACCGAAATCGTGTCGCTCAGCGATCCCGCTGCTCGTGAGAAACTGCTCGACAAGGTCGCTGCTGGGGATGTCATCAATCCCGAGGACGGAGAGGTCTTCCTCGAATCGGGCGAGCAATTCACCAACGAACGCATCGACCGACTTCTCACCAGCAGCGTTCGTGAGGTGGCGATCCTTGGCAAGATCAAGGACGAGATCATCCTGCGTTCACTGGAAGAAGATCCCACCAGTACCCACGAGGAAGCTCTGCTGCGCATCTACACCCGTCTGCGGCCGGGCAATCCGCCGCAACTCGAAAAGGCCAAGCAACTCTTCGAGGAAAAGTTCCAAGACCCCAACCGCTATCGGCTGGGCAAGGTAGGTCGTTTCCGCATCAATCGGAAGTTCGATCAGGAAAAGGACATCCCAGAAGGGGAGATGACCCTTCGGTCTCTGGATTACCTCAATGCCATTCGCTACATGCTCAAACTGCGTGCCGGCGAAGGGCAGATCGACGACATCGACCACCTCGGCAATCGCCGCGTCCGTACCATCGACGAGTTGGCGGCTGACGAACTCCGCAAGGGCTTCCTCAAACTGCGACGTACCGTGCAGGAACGCATGTCCATCCGCGATCAGGAGGACATGACCCCGCGGACGCTGATCAATCCCAAGAGCATCTCCGCGGCCATCGAGTACTTCTTCGGTCGTGGCGAGTTGTCTCAGGTTGTCGATCAGACCAATCCGTTGTCGCAATTGACGCATGAGCGGCGGTTGTCGGCCTTAGGGCCGGGCGGTCTTAACCGTAAACGAGCCGGCTTTGATGTCCGCGATGTTCACATCTCGCACTACGGCCGTATCTGTCCAATCGAGACCCCTGAAGGCACCAACATCGGCTTGATTTCGCACCTATCGACCTACGCAACGGTCGATGACTATGGGTTCCTGGTAACGCCCTATCGCAAGGTGGAAGGCCGCAAGCTGACCAATGAGGTGCGGCTGCTGCGAGCTGATGAGGAATCGCAACTGTATCTGGCTCCAGCCGATACGCCAGTCGAAAACAACCAGATCAACCAGGATCGTGTCGTTGCTCGCATTGGTGGCGACTTTGAAATGACCTCGGCGGACAAAATTCAGTTCATCGATATCAGCCCCAAGCAGATGGTGGGTGTCTCGGCCGGGTTGATTCCCTTCTTGGAACATGATGATGCCAACCGGGCTTTGATGGGTTCCAACATGCAACGCCAGGCGGTGCCCTTGCTGGTCACCGAGCCTCCCCTGGTGGCGACCGGCATGGAAGTGGCCGTGGCTCGCAACTCTGGCATGGTTGTCCGCGCCGAACGCGATGGCACCGTGACCTACGTCGATGCCACCCGCATTCGCATCGATGAACGCGAATACCTCCTGCGCAAGTTCGTGGGTCTCAACGAACACACCTGCCAGAATCAAAAGCCTCTGGTCAAAATTGGCGATAAGGTCAAGGCGGGACAGGTCATCGCCGATGGGGCCGCCACCTGCAATGGCGAACTGGCTCTGGGCCGTAATGTACTGGTGGCCTTCATGTCCTGGGAGGGTTACAACTTCGAGGATGCCATCATCATCAGCGAACGACTGGTAGAAAATGACACCTACACCTCGATCCACATCGAAGACTTCGAGATCGAGATTCGCGAAACCAAGCTGGGCAAGGAAGAGTTCACCCGCGATATTCCCAACGTGTCTCCCAAGGCGCTGGCCAACCTCGATGAGTTTGGCATCGTTCGCATCGGCACATACGTCCAGCCCGGCGACATCCTCGTGGGTAAGGTCAGCCCCAAGTCGAAAAGCGAACTGACTCCCGAGGAAAAGCTACTACACGCCATCTTCGGCCGGGCCGGCGAGGACGTCAAAAACGACAGCCTGGAGGTGCCCTCCGGTGTCGAAGGGATTGTGATCGACACCCAACGCTTCAGCCGTCGCGCCGGCATGACGGAGGAAGAGAAAAAGGCCTTCGACAAAGAGCAAAAAGAGACCGAAGCCAAGGCCAACAAGGCCATCGCCGATCAGTTCCGCGCTTTGATCGCTGAACTGGCTAACGCCCTGGAGGTCAAGCAGGTCAAGGACACCCTCTCCAACAAACCGCTAGGCATTGACAAGGACGACAAGGTGCTAGTCGAGCAGGCTGACAAGTTCAAGCTCGAACACCTGGACATTCGCTCGCCTGACAAGTTGGAAAAGTGTCGGGAAATCTGGAGCCGACACAAGGAACGGCTCGAGGTGCTGCGCGACGAAAAGGAACGCAAGATGAATGCCCTCAAGCGGGGCGATGAACTGCCTTCCGGTGTGCAGCAGATGGTCAAGGTCTACATCGCCACCAAACGCGTCATCAGCGTAGGCGATAAGATGGCCGGCCGACACGGCAACAAGGGAGTCATCAGCAAGATCCTGCCCGTCGAGGACATGCCCTACATGGCCGACGGTACGCCGGTGGACATCCTTCTCAATCCGCTCGGCGTGCCCTCCCGTATGAACGTCGGTCAGATTCTCGAAACCCATCTAGGCTGGGCCGCGGCCAAACTGAACTTCAAGGCTATCACCCCTGTCTTCGATGGGGCGACCGAGCAGGAAATCCGCGCTGCTCTCAAAGAGGCTGGTCTGCCCGAGACGGGCAAAACCTACCTCTACGACGGTCGCACGGGAGAGCGGTTCGATCAACCGGTAACCGTAGGCTACATCTACATGCTCAAGCTGCATCACCTGGTCGATGACAAGGTGCATGCCCGAGCGACCGGCCCGTACTCGCTCATCACCCAACAGCCTCTGGGTGGCAAGGCCCGCTTTGGCGGCCAGCGATTTGGCGAGATGGAAGTCTGGGCCTTGGAAGCCTATGGGGCCGCCTACATCCTTCAGGAGTTGCTGACGGTCAAGTCGGACGATGTGGAGGGCCGTACCAAGATTTACGAATCGATGGTCAAGGGAGAAAACACCCTGGAAGCGGGCACACCTGCCAGCTTCGATGTGTTGTGCAACGAGATCAAGGGCCTTGGGCTGAACATTCAGCTGGAGAAGAAGCGGATTTGAAATACAGCAGTTCCATGCCTGGTTGCTAGTCAGCGACAGGTCGGCTGTCGGCTCGACCTGTTGCTTGCTGTCAATCCGGCTAGCCTGTTGATTTGCCGCTTACTGACTACTTCGAACTGCGAAGATAAAGGGGGAGGTCGGAACCATGAGCAACGGTGAAATCAACTACGACCGCATCAACGACTATGGAGCAGTGCGGATCAGTCTGGCCAGTCCAGCGGAAATTCGAGCTTGGTCATTCGGTGAGGTCAAAAAGCCAGAGACCATCAACTATCGCACCTATCGGCCGGAGAAGGATGGTTTGTTCTGCGAACGCATCTTCGGGCCGGAGAAGGACTGGGAGTGTGCCTGCGGCAAGTATCGCGGCATGAAGTACAAGGGCATGGTCTGCGATCGCTGCGGAGTCAAGGTCGCGCACTCACGCGTCCGACGCAAGCGCATGGGGCACATCGAATTGGCCGCCCCCGTGGTTCACATCTGGTTCTTCAAGGCCATGCCCAGCCGGCTGGGCACCCTGCTGGACATGAAAACAAGCAGCCTGGAGAAGATCATCTACTTCCAGGACTATGTGGTTCTCGATCCAGGCCCGGAAGGCACCACCAAGCTCAAGAAGGGCCAATTGCTGACCGAGGAGGAGTATCGCAAGGCCCGAGAGGCTTATGGCGATGTCTTCGAGGCCGAGATGGGGGCCGAGGCCATCAAGAAACTCCTCGAACAACTGGATCTGGTCGCGCTTTCCAAGGAACTTCGCGAAAAGCTCGCCAGCGAAATGGACAAAGAACGCGACAATGGCAAATCGTCCAAGCAGAAAATGCGCGAGCTGGTCAAGCGACTCAAAGTAGTCGAGGCGCTTCGCGATAGCGGAAATGGCGGCCCACAGAACAAACCCGAGTGGATGGTGCTGGAGTGCATTCCAGTCATCCCGCCGGATCTGCGGCCGCTCGTGCTGCTGGACAGCGGCAACTTCGCCACCAGCGATCTCAACGATCTCTACCGCCGCATCATCAATCGCAACAATCGACTCAAGAAACTGGTCGATCTCAACGCCCCCGAGGTCATCATTCGCAACGAGAAGCGAATGCTGCAACAGTCGGTGGACGCTCTGTTCGACAACAACCGCTGCAAGCGGCCGGTTCTCGGTTCGTCCAATCGGCCGCTCAAGTCGCTCACCGACATGATCAAGGGCAAGCAGGGCCGCTTCCGCGAGAACCTGTTGGGTAAACGCGTCGATTACTCGGCCCGTTCGGTCATCGTCGTCGGCCCGGAACTCAAGTTGCACCAATGCGGTCTGCCCAAGAAGATCGCCCTGGAACTGTACCAGCCGTTCATCATCCGTCGACTCAAGGAACTCGGTCACGCCGATACCATCAAGTCGGCCAAGAAGATGCTCGAACGCAAGGACGAGCAGGTCTGGGATATCCTCGAGGAGGTCATCAAGAACCATCCCGTATTGCTCAATCGGGCACCGACCTTGCATCGCATGGGTATCCAGGCTTTCGAGCCGGTGCTGATCGAAGGAAACGCCATTCGTATTCACCCGCTGGTGTGCAAGGGCTTCAACGCCGACTTCGACGGCGATCAGATGGCTGTTCACTTGCCGCTGTCCATCGAAGCTCAGGTCGAAGCTCATGTGTTGATGATGTCGACCAACAACATCTTCAGTCCGGCCAATGGGCAACCCATCATTAGTCCGTCGCAGGACATCGTCATGGGTTGCTACTGGCTGACGGCAGCTCGCGGGCAGGATCGCGGAACCGCCGCGGGAACGGATCGCTACGAACCGAGTGGATCACTCAAGGCCGTCCGCTTTGCTCTGGATGAGCCTTGCGAGGAAGGCGAAGGCATGATCTTCTCGAGCATTGCCGAAGTGCATGCCGCTGTCGCCCAGAAGCGACTGGGAGTTCATGCTCGCATTCGGGTGCGTTTGCCTATCGAGAAGCGTGTCTTCAGCGAAATCCGTACTGACAAGGGATCGACGAAGGTCGAGGAGATTCCCCGTAAGAGCAATGGGCTGGTCAACACGACCATCGGCCGGGTGCTTTTCAATGATATCTTGCATCCCAAGATGGCCTTCTACGATGTGGCCATGACCAACAAGCAATTGGCCCGCGTGATCTCCGACTGCTACTTGCTGCTGGGCCGACGCGAGACCATCGAACTGCTCGATCGCATGAAAGACCTCGGATTCCGTGAATCGACCCGTTCTGGGCTGTCCTTCGCGGCTGATGATTTGCGTACTCCGAGCAACAAGGAAACCGTCCTCCGCGAAACCGACAAACGGGTGGCGGTCTTCCAGCGGCAGTATGATGATGGCAACATCACCGATAAAGAACGCTACAACAAAGTTGTCGATCTGTGGACGCAAGCCCGTGACGAAATCACCAAGGCGATGATGAAGGATCTGGAGAACGACCGTCGCGACGGCAAGCCCTACCTCAACCCGATCTATCTGATGTCCCACTCCGGCGCGCGTGGTGGTATCGAACAGATCCGCCAGTTGTGCGGTATGCGTGGCTTGATGGCCAAGCCCAACGGCACCATCATCGAGACCCCCATCAAGGCCAACTTCCGCG
>Ga0308411_10003483_pt1 | contig 10469 bp, 7 predicted proteins | sample HotsprottomLayer_2_FD_203530 | JGI IMG/M metagenome (GOLD analysis project Ga0308411, IMG submission 203530) | Hot spring phototrophic mat microbial communities from Octopus Spring, Yellowstone National Park, Wyoming, United States -... | ecosystem: Environmental > Aquatic > Thermal springs >... | reverse complement strand
CGAGCATCCCGAGGTGCGCGAGTTGCGTCGTCGGGCCGATCAGTTGGTCGCCGTGCAGATCGAGGCCAGCCAGCCCACGCCGCCAGTAGCCGTGCTGTCCGGCCACTTGCAAGAGGTCAATGCCGTCGCCGTCACTCGTGGCAGTTCCCCGCGTATTGTCTCAGCCAGCGAGGAAGGACTGGTTCGCATCTGGCAACGCCAAGCCGGTAGCGATCGCTGGCAGGAACAAATACGTCTGGATCACCGTGCCCCGGTGCGAGCGGTTGCCTGTAGCGGGCCGAAGGTCGAGAAGTTCCTGATGGCTACTGGCACCTCGACCGGACGGGTGCGATTCTTCGATCTCGAGCGTCTCCGAGACAGCGAACAGATCATGGCCGACCGCCACAAGGGGCCGGTCAACGTGCTGGCCTTCAGCCCCGATGGCAAGTTGTGCGCCAGTGGTGGCGAGGATTATTCGATCTGTCTATGGGATGTGGCTCAAGGCAAGTTGCTGTCGAGGAAGGTCGCCGCCCACATGGCGGCCGTCACCTCGCTGAGTTTCACGCCCGAGGGCAAACTGGTGTCGGCCGGCCGTGACAAGCGGCTGATTCTGTGGAACCTTTCCGAGGGTAAGCTGGAGAAAGAGGGCGAAGAATCTGGTCGCTCTAACGATGTGGCGGTGCTGGGACTCGATCCCAGCGGCGACCGGGTTCTCTATGACGAGGGCCGTGAACTTCGTGTGCTGTCCTGGAGCAGCAAACGCATCGAGGGCGTACTGGTCAATCGCGGCAACAGTGGGGCCTTCTCTACGATGGCGCTATTCTCGCCGGATGGCCATCTCATCATGACCAATGGCAACGCTCCGGGTCGGCTGCAACTGTGGCGTGCCCCAACTGATAAGGATCGGGCCGCTGAACTGCGTCAGTTGCTGTGGTCCAACGGGACGGTGACCTGTGGGGCCTTCGCCCCGGAGGCCAACTTTGCCGTCACTGGCACTTCCGATCACCGCGTGTTGGTCTGGGAACTGCCGCAGAAAAGCGACTACGAAAAGCCGCTGTCCGGCGAGTTGAGCTACATCGAGGAGTTTCTGGATACCGGACTGCTCAAGCGTATCACGGTTCGCGCCTCGTTCCGGAATCCCGGCAACCTGATCCCTGGCTCGCTCGCCACGGTTCTGATACCGCCCGTCAGCAAGTAAACGATCGGCTGCGTCGCCCCTGTGGTTCGCCCACCCAGAGCCGGAAGCGTCAACGATGGCCCGCTAAACACGAGGAACGAAACTTTTTGCCATGAGTACGACGGTTCCCCCAGCGGGAGATCTGGAACGACGCAAGCGATTGCGGATTCGCCTGCGGCCCGACATTTCCGTCGAGCCGCACCGCTACGAGGGCCGCACTTTCTACGTCGTCAAGGATCCGGTCAGTTTGCGCTACTATCGGCTCAAGGATAACGAGCATTTTCTGCTCCAGTTCCTCGACGGCAAGCACACTCTAGAGCAGGCCCAGAAAGCCTACGAGAAGGAGTATCGCCCCGAGCGACTGCGGTTGGAGGATCTGGAAGGATTCGCCCAGCAATTGCTGACGGCGGGGCTGGCCATCAGCGACTCGCCCAAGGCCGGCCAACAACTCTTCGAGCGACGCGGCAAACGTCGCCGTCGCGAATTCCTCCAGACCTTCACCAACATCCTCTACATCAAGATCCCCATCTTCGACCCCGAGCGCATTCTCACCTGGATGCTCCGCTACGTCGGCTGGATCTTTTCGTTCTGGTTCTTCGTCCTGAGCGTCATTCTCATCCTCAGTGCCATTCTGCTGGTGCTGACCCACTTTAGCACCTTCCTCGCCAAGTTACCCAGCTATCACGAATTTTTCAGCTTCAAGACCGCTATCAACCTCTACTTCGCCTTGGCGATCGTCAAGGTTATCCACGAATTCGGCCACGGACTGAGTTGCAAACGCTTCGGTGGTGAAGTCCACGAAATGGGCGCGTTGCTGATGTGCTTTTCGCCCGCGCTGTATTGCAACGTCAGCGATGCCTGGATGCTGCCCAACAAATGGCACCGCATCATCATCAGCTTTGCCGGCATCTATGTCGAACTGGTCATCGCCGCCATCGCCACCTTTGTGTGGTGGAACACGCCGACGCAACCGTTCATCCACAATCTCGCCCAAAGTCTGATGATCGTTTGCAGCGTCAGCACCTTTGTGTTCAACGCCAATCCGTTCATGCGGTTCGACGGCTACTATGTCCTGGCCGACTGGCTGGAGATTCCCAACCTGCGCGAGAAGGCCAACCGCTATCTGCAAAATCTGGTTCTCGATAAGTGCCTGGGCATCGAGGTGCCGCCTGAGGAGTACATGCAGCTAGGACGGAAGATCGGCTTCGTCTTCTATGCCATCGTCAGCTACCTGTATCGCTGGATGATTACCTTCAGCATTTTGTACATGTTCTACACGTTCCTACGACCGTACAAGCTAGAGATGGTCGGCAACCTGTTGACGCTGGCAGCGATCGCCTCGATGACCATCTGGCCGACCTACCGGCTGTTCCAGGCGATTTACAAGCGTGGGAGATTGCCCGACATGAAACGCGTCCGCGTGCTGATTACTTCGACGGTGGTGGGTGCTATCCTGCTGTTCCTAGCTCTGGTGCCGGTGCCAATCAGCCGCATTCGTGGATTGGCTCTGGTGCAGGCGCATCCGGACGACTCGTCGCAGATTCTGCTGCGTCGCTCGGCCATTCTGCGTTCTCTCAAGGTTCGTCCAGGCGACTACGTCACCAAGGGCGAGGAACTGGCCGTCTTCCACGATCCCGAACTGGAATCGAAGATCGCCGAAGCCACGGCCGAATTGACCGTCTCGGAAACCAATCTGCAATATCTCCAACAACAACTTCGTGAGACCGTCGAGGTCAGGGACAGAGAGCGAATTCGCAATGAAATCGCCTCGACGCTACGGCGACGCGACGTGGCCCGCGAGAATGTGTCGGCTCTGCAAAAGATGCGTGATCAGGATCTGGTGGTGCGCGCGCCACGCGATGGGCTGATCGGTCAGGGGCCGCGAATCGATGATATCGGCAAGATGTTCGAGGGATCACGCGAGGGGCAGCAGCAATCGCAGCCGTTGTTCACCATCCATTCGGGCAGGCTCCGGGTTTGTATGCCGCTAGTGACCTACGACTACAACCGCCTCGTTCGCGATCTGCACGGCAATGAGTGGGAACGCACCAACCAGTTACGCAAGTTAGATGTGACGCTCCGCATCCACGGACGCGATTCCAAAGTGTGGACAGCTCAGATCGAACGCTACGACGAGTCGGAAGCCCGCTACATTCCCCTGCCGCTCTCTAGTCGAGGGGGAGGGCCGGTCGCCGTGCATCCACCCAGTCCGCAGTCTCCGGGTTTAGTGCCACAGACCCAACACTACCTGATCTATCTGACCATCGACGATCCCGACGATGCCATCGGCGTAGGAGCGATGGCCCAGGTGAAGATCTACCTTCAGCCGGAGACTTGCTTATCTTGGGCATGGCGAACCATCAACGATGTGTTCAATCTCCGGCTGATGTGATTGCAGCGTGTCAGGAAGTTGGTTCAGGCTCCGCGATCGAGCGAGTCCTTGACACCGATCGCCACACGAGTGCGGTGCAGCAGACTCCCTTGGCCCTCGAAGGAACGCAGACCGGGAAAGAGGATAGCCGCAACAACCGGATTGGCCGGCAAGGGACGACTAGCCGACGCTTCATGACAGGCCGAATCGAAGGGCTGTCCCGTAGAAGGAACCACCAGCCGCATAACCGGTTCGCTGACGAACAGCCCAAGCAACAACTGTAGCGATTCCTGGATCAGCCCGTTGAGTCGGCCGGACACCTCGGCGGACATGGCGAAGCCGGTCTGACGAGCTAGCGACTTGCCCACCTTGCGGAGCAGATACTGACCGAGGCGATCCAGAAAACGGTCGGTCGATTCGCCATTGGGTTGCTGCGATCCCTGACGAGCAAGGTATTCTACGAGCAGAAGGCGACCTTGAATCAGCACTTGCTCGACAAGCAATCGCAGGCATTGAGAAGCGCGTCCGCCCGAGACATCGCGGAGCAAAGCAACGGCGGCGGGGTAATCGCGATTGAGCAGTTGCTCATACAGAGCGAGCAACTCGGCGTTGGACGTGGCCGGCCAGTCGGCGGGTTGAGTAAAGCGAGTCGGGCCATCCGCCAGGTCGGCGAGCAGATGTCGCCAGCGACGCTGCAGACGGCGGAGTTTTTTGTCTCGACGCCCGACGCGGGCTTCGGCCTTTGCAATGCGTCGTTGCAGGCTGGAGTTGAGTTCCATGGCGGCATCGCGGATCAGATCGAGTTGCAAGCGACGGGGTCCTTCGGCAGGTCCCAGTTGTTCGATGCAGTGCAATAATTCGGAGAGTTCTTCCGAATCGGTGCGGAGACTGGAAGATTTGGCCATGTGTACGACTCCCGATGAGACAGGAAGGATCGATTTATTTTAGCAGAGTCGTCAAGGTTTTGAGGATAGCAGAGAGCCGGCTCAGCCGGCGAGTCAAGAATTGCCTTGATCTTGTCGCGAAGCATGGAGGGAGGGTATCATCGCGCTATATGAAAAACACGGGGCCGATCTGTCCTGAGAGAACGGCATCGGTTACAATACGTTCTGGAAAAGGCTGGCCTCTCGGCCCCTTCCACTATTCCAAGAGGAAGCAGACGTGGCCCTTACCAATTTGGACCGCGAACTGTTGCGACGCTGTTTGGCCAAGCAACCCGGTGCCTGGAATGACTTTGTAGACCGCTTCCTGGGGCTGATCTATCATGTGATACAGCACACGGCCCATCAGCGGAGCGTGCCGCTCCAGCCGGAGGACACAGAAGATCTGGCTGCCGAAGTGCTGTTGCAGATCGTGGCCAAAGACTATGCGGTTCTGCGGCAGTTTCGCGGCAACAGTAGCTTGGCTACCTACCTAACGGTGATAGCCCGTCGCATCTGCGTCAACGAGCTGGCTCGGCGAGCGGCCGCTCGTGAGGTGCAACCAGCCACCCAGCCCGAACTGGAGCCAGAGCCGCAAGCCAACGATACCGCCTCGGGACTCGAACGCCTGGAAGAAGTCGAACGCCTGTTGAGCAAGTTGCCCAGCCGCGAACGCCAGGTAGTTCGCCTCTATTACATCGAGGGCCGTTCCTACGAGGAAATCAGTACTCGGCTGAACATCCCTGTCAACACTATCGGCCCGATTCTCTCTCGCGCCCGCAAAAAGTTACGCGAAACAGCACGTGGTATCCCAGCCACCCCTCGCGACAGCAAATCCCCTACCCAGGAATAACCCGCAACGCTCCGCTGCTCTGATTGGTCGATTGGGAGGTTGGATCTGATGAACAGTGACGTGGGCAAGAACCCTGGCGATTCTGCCCGGCGGCCTGCACGGCCTTTTCCCTCCGGAAGAACCGGCCAGCCCAGTCGTTCCCCTGCGGGAGGATCTGGCGGCGGGCGACGGCATGGCGATCGACCGTTCATTCCTTTTGTTCGCTTTGAAGACATCGTGGTTCGCTGTGGCCACGTCGAGAAGTTCGGCCTGCTTCCTGATGGCAAGGATCGTTTCCGCGAGGGACGACGGCAAAAGGCCATGAGCCGAGATTGCAAGGCCTGTCGCGAAAAGAAACGCCTCGAGCAAGAACAAGCCGCCGCCCTGCGTCGGGCTGAGAAGGAAAAGAAAAAAGCTCTCGCCCAGCAATCGCGCAGCAAGGGACGGCACGAAGGCGGCCGCTTGCCCGACGGTTCGCACTTCGAGATGCACTACGATGCCACCAAGAGTCAGTGGACAGGGATTCTGACCGTGCCCAAACCCGGTGGGGAGCCGGCCAAGTTCACTGGTTCGGGCTCTGGGCTGTTCCCTCTGCTCATCAAGCTGGATCGGCAGTATCGGGCCACGCTCGAGCCGGCCAAGCAAGAAACCCCGCCATCCGAAGCGACCCCACCCGCGTCAACGGTGGCAGAAGCGAGCCCACCCGCGTAAGCGGTGGGAGCAAAACCTCCGCCCGCTGACGCAGGGCGGCTCGCTGGGGTGGCTCAGCCTCTAGCGCGCATGCGTTCGCTGAGAATCCGCGCTGTTTCGGGACGCATGATCCGCGGATCGGGCAGTTCGCCGGCGCGGAGTTTCTCTCGCAGTTCTCGACCGCTGATCGAGACGGGCTTGTATCCCTTCGGGCCGTACTCATCGACCAGACCGACTCGGCCCAGTTCCTCGTAGAAGGCGGCAAAGCCGATCTTCACCGGCTTGATGAGCAGTTCCCCTCGTAGTTCGTCGAACTTGCGTTGAGCGGCCAGACCGTCCCAGATGTCTGTGCCGTCGTCGTAAGGCGCGTCGGCGTGTTTGCGGCCGATGATTAGATCGGTGAACCCAAAATTCTGCCGGTAGATGGCATGCATGATGGCTTCTTTCGGGCCGGCGTAAAACATCTTGATGTCCAGACCGAGCAGCAGAATACGGTCGGTGATGTCACAGCCAACCTTTTTCCAGAGGGCTTCGTCCTTGTCGCCCTCGCCCAAGGCCTTCGATTCGATTAGAGCCTGATAGGTACGCATGCGGGTGGCGGCATCGACATCGTCGCCCTTGGTTTCGCCTACCAGCGGATTGAGAACCGCACCGGCGAAGTGGCCCTCGGCGACTAGGCGTTCCAGGCCAGCCACCAAGGCGTACTCATGAGCGCGGTGCAGCGGATTGCGCGTCTGAAACGCCACCACCCGTTGCCAGCCCTTTTCTCGGAACAGTGCCCGAGTCTGCACCGGCGATAGGACGAATCGGCCGTACTCTGGATGCGGTTTCTGAGGCAGGACGCGAACCTCGCCGCCGATCAGCGTCTGCCGCGGATCGTTCTGGGTCATGTGACCGCCGGGATGATCCATGCGCGAGGTGCCGTAGACCCCCTGGACATAACGCGGCTTGTCCCAGGCGAAGATGTCGCTGACAACCAGCGAGCCGACCAGTTCGCCTGCACTGTTGACCAGAGCCACCGTCTGACCTAGGCGGAGTGAGCGAGCCTCCTCGGCAGTAACCGGCAACGACAGCGGAATCGACCAAGCATATTTCTTGCCGTTGTGAACAATGTGTTCCTCATCCAGAACGCGGTCGTAGGTGGCTCGATCCATGAAGCCGGTCAGAGGACTCAGTCCGCCATCGCCGATGCGGTAGAGAGTGGACAGATCGGCATCGCTGACCACGACGCGCGGCCGGTTGGCGAGACTGGCGCGAAAGGCCGCTTGTTCTTCCGCAGGCACCTGACGGTTGATCGGCTCAGTTAGACCGCCATGCGGCGGGATCAGATCGGACATCTTTTCTCCTAGATTTGATAGACCAGGGCGCTGTTTTCCTGCGTGCGCCGCAGCAACTCGGCCAGGGTCAAGGTCTCAAGCAGACGTTGCTCCTGCCGGTGGACTTCCTGCCAGACTTCCAGCAGCACATTGACCGCTGCCGTGCGCCCGGCACTAGCCAGGGCAGGACGCGGAGTCAAGCTGCGGTCGTCGATGGCCTTGATGATCTCTGCCAGACTGATGCGTTCGGGAGGACGAGCCAACTGGTAGCCGCCCGCCGCGCCGCGAACGCTGTTGACCAGCCCAGCAGTTTTCAGTTGCAAGAGAATCTGCACGAGAAAGCGGGGCGAAATGTCCTGGGCATCGGCAATCGCCTTGACCCGCAGCGGTTGGGGCATGCCGTGGTAGGCCGCCAGTTCCAGCATGGCGACACAAGCATATTCGGCCTTGGCGGAAACTCGCATGACCTCTTCTCCCGACGCGATTGCCGTCAAATGCCTCCACCGTCGCGTACTTCGATGACGTGCAGTCCACATTCTTTCTTGATGGTGCCGGCCCAGCGGCCCGCGCGTTCGTCAGCTCCCTCGCTCACGGGGATTGTGCAGGGCTGACAGCCGATGCTGGGATAGCCCTGATCGTGTAAGGGATTGTAGGGTATCTGGTTGTCGAGGATGAAACGCCAGACATCGCTTCGCGTCCAGGTCAACAGCGGATTAACCTTGACCAGCGAGAATTTGGCATCCCACTGCACCACCTGCGCACGAGCGCGGTGTTCGGTCTGATCGCGACGAATGGCACTGATCCAGGCCTCGTAGCCGACCAAGGCTCGCCGCAACGGCAGCACTTTGCGGTCGTAACAGCACTGATCCGGCCGATGTCGATAGAGCGGCCCGCCATGTTCGGCCTCATACTCGGCAACGGTCATTTCCGGGCGGATGTACTCGACCTCGATGCCATAACGCTCCTTGATGCGTTCACGCAGTTCGAGTGTCTCGGGAAACTGGTAGCCGGTGTCCAAGTTGAAGACGCGAACGGTCGGCTCGATCTCGGCAAGCAGATGCAGGATGCAACAGCCCTCGGCTCCGAAGGCCGTTGCCATCGTCAGACGAGGATGAAATCGCTCTACCGCCCAGCGCAGGATGAGTTTGGGAGGGGCACCCTCCAACTCGGCGTTGGCCGCCGCGATCTCTTCTGCCGACATCACCGGCTTGACCGTCGAATTCGTCATGACTCTCTCTCTCGTTGCCGACTTCTGTCTAGTATCTTTATCGGCTTGATTATGATTTTCGTCAAGGGAATGTTGTCAGCCCAGGCTCGACGCTTGCCTTTTCTTCATTCGCGATTACATTGACAGTTATCGAGGTATTACACTTGGCTCACCTCCAACCCGTGGTGACATCATGACGATCAGCATCGCCACTGAGCCGATTGGAAGCATCCCACGGCCTCTCTCACTCATCCAGGCAATTCAGAGAGCGCGGTCATCTTGCCGTTCTGCGACGATACCTCGACAAGTCGCGAGACGGCTTTCGCCAAGATTCGTTATCCACGTCGAAGGAACGCGGTTGGCAGCAGAAGTGCTGGCCCGAAAAGGTATGGGAGAGAAGACCCTGTGACTCCCAACAATGAGGAAAATCCCCTGCGTTCGATCGCCTGGCGCGATGCCGAGGCCATCCGGTTGGCCAAACAGCAGGCCGAGGAAGCTCTGGAATCGCGATCCAACGACTTGGCCTGGTCACTGAGCCTCAAGCAGGCCATCCTGGATGCCACACCGGACGGCATCCTGGCCATTGATGCGGCCGGTCAGGTGACTGGGATGAACGAGAACTTCCTACGCCTGTGGCACTTGCCTGCGGAACTACGAGAAACCAAGCAGGCGAGTCGCATCCTGGAAGCTCTCTCTCAGCAACTGGCCGATCCCGAGCGATTCCTGAGTCGAATGGAAGCCATCAACCAGGAACCGGACAGTTTCGACCTGTTGCAGCTGACCGATGGGCGGTCGTTCGAGCGGTATTCGCGAGTGCAACTGGTGGCCGGTCAGAACGTCGGACGGGTGTGGATCTTCCGCGACGTGACCGAGCGAAAGCGCACGGAGGAAAGCCTGCTGTTGCGCGACCGGGCCATCCAGGCGTTGCACGTGGGATTGATCATCACCGATCCTAGGCAACCAGACAATCCGATAATCTACGTCAGTCCCGGATTCGAGAAATTGACCGGCTATTGCTCGGCTGAGGCACTGGGGCGAAACTGTCGCTTCCTTCAGGGCAAGGACACCGATCCGACGGCCGTTGCCCAGTTGCGTGAGGCAATTCGAGCCGGCATGCCGTGTTCGGTCGAACTACTCAACTATCGCAAGGATGGCACCTCGTTCTGGAACGAGATATCCATCTCGCCCATTCGGAACGAGGACGGTCAAATCAGCCATTTTGTCGGAGTGCAAGTCGATGTCACGGAACGCCGACGGCTGGAAGACAAGTTTCGCCAGGCGCAGAAGATGGAAGCGGTGGGTCGGCTGGCAGGAGGCATCGCCCACGACTTCAACAACCTGCTGACGGTGATCAACGGCTATGCCGACATCGTGATCGCTTCGCTACCGGAACACAGTCCTTCACGTCAGATGCTCGAAGAGGTGCGCAAGGCAGGCGAACGAGCCACTAGCCTGACGCAACAATTGCTGGCCTTCAGCCGAAAATCCATCCTGGCCCCACGCCTTCTGGACGTGAACGACCTGATCCACAACCTGGAACGAATGCTGCGGCCTCTGATCGGAGTGGACATCCACCTGCACCTCGCTCTGGCACCGGATCTGGGGCGGGTGTTGGCCGATCCCAATCAACTCGAACAGGCTCTGGTGAACCTGTGCGTCAACTCCAGAGATGCCATGCCCCATGGGGGGCACTTGATCCTCGAGACGCAGAATGTCGAACTGGACGAATCGTACACGCGAACGCACCCAGAGGTCACTCCCGGCGCGTATGTGCTAATCGCCGTCTCCGATACGGGCGTAGGAATGACCCGTGAGGTACAGACCCAACTGTTCGAGCCGTTTTTCACGACAAAGGGAGTCGGCAAGGGCACCGGACTGGGATTGTCGATGGTGTTCGGCTTCATCAAGCAGTCTGGGGGTCACGTCACCGTGTACAGCGAACTGGGACGAGGAACGACCGTCAAGCTGTACCTGCCG
>Ga0308411_10003481_pt1 | contig 10471 bp, 10 predicted proteins | sample HotsprottomLayer_2_FD_203530 | JGI IMG/M metagenome (GOLD analysis project Ga0308411, IMG submission 203530) | Hot spring phototrophic mat microbial communities from Octopus Spring, Yellowstone National Park, Wyoming, United States -... | ecosystem: Environmental > Aquatic > Thermal springs >... | reverse complement strand
TAAAAAGCAATTCTTCCCAAATTTGGTCTTATATATTCAGCAATTCTTATAAAAATCACAAAAACCATAAACCACCAAACCAAAAGTCCAAAATCTGGCAAAAAGGGGCGCATAACATTATTATCAAAATTATCCAAACGATACCAAGAAAGCCATTCGCTTGATTTTCTAAAAACCACATGAAGAAATACAAGAAAAAAAGCAATTCTTACCCCTCGGTATTGCATCTTCCACCATTTTTGGCGACCAAAATAATTGATTGCTTTTTCATTTGAAATAAAAAATAGAAATGTTAAAAAAAAACTTGCTAGTAAACCAAATATGAAAGCTAGATTTAAGCCATTAAAAAATGAACTTAAAGGAAACTTTTCCGGCAAAAAAAATAAAGAAACAATAATATGGAAAAAAAGCAAGAAAAAACTTACAATGCCTGTTTCTTTTCGATACTTAAGATAAGGATCAGGAAAAGAAAAAATTCTACTTGCAGGCCCCAAAATAAGCACAATTCCTAAAAGAATAAAAGCAACTGAAGAAAGAACTTTATTTAAAATATAAAGATTAAAATATCCATAACGATAAAAATTGTAAAAAGAGTTTATAAGTATTAAAAATAAAGAAAAAATTAAAACTTTTAGATATTGAATAAATGTTAAATTAATAATTTTAATTCTCATTTATAAATATTTAACAATTAATTTTAAAATAAAAATTTTATCATCATTTCTGAAAAAGTCTAAAACGGTTTTATAAGAAAATTCCTTATAGAAAAAATTAAATGGCATTAATTTTACCTCTCAGATTTATCTTTATACATTTTATCAAAAAGAAAAATTTAAAAGTAAAAAACTTTTCTTTTTTGACAACGAAGTTATCAATCGACTGCAAGGATTTTTTGAGTTTGAAGAAATAAAAAGGACCAATTTTTTAGGTAAACTTTTTGAAAGTTTTATTTCCAAAATCTTTACCAACGCTGTCTTAACGATATTAAAAAACCCTCCCTTTATTATTTTCGCGATTATCAAAATCATGAAATTGATCTTATCTACAAAAGAGGCAATATTGTCATCCCCATCGAAACCACCTCTTCCTTTTCTATTCCCCCAAAAAAATTAATCAACTTTAAAAAAATTTTTGCTCTTAACCCAAACATTCGCTATGGATTAATATTTTATTTAGGCGAAGTAAAAACTTTTTTTATTAAATCCGATTCGCCCGATCTAATTGGTGCCTCGTCAAGGCGAAGGCGGAGAGAGTGGGATTCGAACCCACGTGAGCCAAAAGGCTCAAGGGTTTAGCAAACCCTCGCTTTGGACCACTCAGCCATCTCTCCTTTTTCTTTTCTTAATATATTTTAACTTAATTTTTTCTTTTTCAGGATTAATTTATTATTTACGATTATTTTTACTAAAAAAATAACTAAAATATGTCAAATCCAACTCACGATCGTGATTTCTATTTAACATAAATAATATCAATCTCTAACTAATCTCCATCTCTTCAAAAATTTTTAGAAAATTTTTTCTGATTTTCTCTCTTGGCCAATCGCTTTGTTCTAATCCTTTTGGTAAAAATGGGTCCTCTAATACCAATTCTTGATATTCATGAAAAAGATCTTTTATTTCTTTAATAAATTTCTTTTTTTTGATTTTTTTCTTTTTAAAATCATCAATTAAAAGCTTCAAAGAACTATTTACCAATAAATATTTTTCTTTTAACCTTTTTAAATTAAAAACAATCCAAGCAAAACCTTGATTATTTTTCACGCCAATTGTTTTTGCCTCAAGGCAGATAACTTTTGGGAAAAGATGATTCGTCTTTAAATATTCATTAACCTCATCAACTAAAGGATGAGGTGAAATATAAACCGACTCTTGCCACATAGCAAAACCTAATTTTTTAAGTTTATTTCTTAATTGGTCGCGAATTTTTCTATCAACCTCTTTGATGTCAAAAATCACTAGTCTCCACAAACCATCCCATTCTTTTTTAGCTAATTCTTTTAAAGAAATCTTTTCATTAAAAAAACTGCCCGCTTTTGAAACTAATTTTAAATAAACTTCTCCGTTTTTTTCCTCTTTTACTATTTCCCCAATTTTCTCCTCTCGAGATAAAAGATGATAAAAACTCTGTCTATCTCCCGAATAACCAGGTAAATAGAAAGCTCGGTAATAGTTTTTGATTGATAATTTTTGATATTGATCAAAAATAAAAGCCAAAGAAAAAATTAAGCTCCTTTTTAAAATTCTTTTTATTTTATGTTTTTTCATAATTTTAAAACTATAAGACTTTAATTATAAACCAACGATCGTGGGTCTGTAATTAAAGTTTATAAAAATTTAATCGTAAAGTCAATAAGAAGTTTAAATTGGTTTAAAGCTCTAAATACATTTTTATATCATCAATATATTGACCACGGTATAAGATACTTTTGGGTAGACAACCAGCTTTTTGGAAACCTAATTTTTTATAAAGATTTTGAGCGTTACTGTTTATAGAAAAAACATCTAAAACCACCATTTTTAATCCAGGGATTTTCTTTTTTGCTTCCTCAATTATTGTCTTCCCCAACTCATACCCTATTCCCTCCCCCCGAAACTCCTTTTCTACCGATATTCCAAAAGTCCCAACATGTAAAGATCTTTTTCTGTCTGATTTGTTTCTATCAACATTGGCCAAACCAACTAATTTTTCCTTATAAAAACAACCTAAAACCACCTTATCACCCATCTCTATCTCACAAAACCATTTACTTAAAGCTTTCGCCTCCTCTTCTTTTTTTATTTCTTCACCAGAAAAAGTGATAAAAGTGTCTTCAGAAGATAGTTTATTGATATAACGGGTAAGCTCTTCTAAATCCTCCCATTTAGGATAACGAATAACCATTTCTTTTCCTTTTTTACTGATAAATTTTTTAACAATCTGGCCAGGCATAAACATAGATTTTGAATTTTTAATTTTTAATTTTAAATTTTTTTATGTGCCCCGAGGAGGATTTGAACCTCCACGCTTTTAAAAAGCACACGCTCCTGAAGCGTGTCTGTCTACCAATTCCAGCATCGGGGCTTTATTGAATTATTATAGCATCAATTAAACTCCTTATGATAATTTATCCTTTTTTTAATAAATGCAGTTTATATTTTTTGACTCAAAATTTTTTTCGCTGAACTTTTTTGATTTGCATTGTGATTTATCTTTGTGTCAACCAACACCAAAAATAATGACAAACAAGCAAAAAACTGACTACTGGATAAGAACATATAAATAAAACTTGGCCAACCAAAAAAGCGCTTCCCATCAAGACTCACCAATAAAAAAATCAGCCACCAAACTAAAGACTTTTCTTTTTTAATTTTAATCATCAAATAAGGTAAAAAAACTGCATAATAGTACTGCCAAGGAAAAGGATGAATTAAAAGAGAAAATGATAGCATCAAAACGCCTCCCTCTATCTTGTCAAAAATATTTTTGAGCGTTAAATTTTTAAAATACCAAACCAATAAACCGACCAAAATCAAAATCCAAATCAAAAAAAGCCAAGAAAAAAAGTCTTGCTTTACACCAAACCGAGCCATCGTTGAAGCAAAAGACTGATTATAAGAAGAAATATCAATTAATTTTTTTCCCAAAAAAAATTTTTGTTTCAAAAAAGAAAGGTATAAAAACCAAACTGTTTTCGGAAAGATCAACCAACTAACAATTAAAAAGAAAATAAAAACTAAAACAATCGTTTTTAAAAGCCTTTTTTCTTTTTTAAAAATAAATGGAACCGTTTCTAAAAAATGAAAAACTTTCAAAATCCCTCCCAAAACAAAAACTAAACTGCGCCAAAAAAAGATTGAAAAATAAAAAGAGCGTAGCAAGAGAAAACAACAAAACCAATTGGGTTCCCAATCCCTAAAGAAAAAATTATCGGAAAAGAAAAAGCTGTCAGGCCAAAATAAAAAAGAAAAAATTGATCAATTTTTTTAAAAATACGGCGATAAAGAAAAAAACAACAAAAAAAGTAGCTAAAAAATGAAAACACGGTGATTAAAAACTGCCCAGTTTTTAGGGAAAAAAATGAAAAGGGAAGAAAAGGCAAATATACTATTGGCGGTCCAGCGCTGGTTAATTCAATTTTCTCTAATGAAAAAAAACTTCTAACCGTTCGATAATAAGCAAAAAAGTCCATTAATAGACCTTTCTCAACAATAAAAAAAATTTTATAAAGCCGCGCTCCCCAACTGATTAAGAAAAAAAATAACGCTAAAAAAAATATTTTCTTATTTTTTCCCATATTTGCCAAAATAAAACTTTATTTTTTCCCCAAAATCCTTCGGATGAAACCAAAGCTGGGTGCTAGTGATAATCTCAGTTGTTCTATGTTTATTAATAAAGCGCATCTGAAAACTTTTAAGTATTTTTTCAATTTTATCCGCTAAAAAATGAAAAACTTGATCTCCAAATCGGAGGGTGACAATGAAAAAATTAAAAAGTTTAAAAAGTTTTTGACTTTTAACTTTAACTTTTAACTTTTGACTTTTGACTTTTGAATTATTTTTCGCATTCGGAAAAATCTCAAACACCCAGGAATTCGCCGCCAAAAATCTCTCATAAACACTATCTTTGTTAACAATCGGCTTCATCTGTAAAATCTCATGGGCCACATAAGTATTCCTTTTAAAACCAGGTACAGCTAAATCGCTTTCATCAAAAAATAAATTTAGGCAGACTTTTTCCGATAAATCAGCTAAATCGGCTTTCATCGGATAAAATCGGAAAATTTTTGGACTTTTCTTATTTTTTCCAAATTTCTTTCTTAAACCTAAAACTTCGGCCAAAAACAAAGCAATTATCCTTCCGGTAAACAATCGTTTTTTTGCCGTGATGATAAACAAATCAATGTCATCATTTTTACCGGCATTCATCATCGCCAAAGATCCTGACAAACCAATAAGTTTAATCGGCGGAAAAAACGACAAAATCTTTAAATATAATCTCACCCACCAATTTTGAAGTTTTTCTTGAGAAAAAAGATATTTTGTATTGTATCTTTCAATTTTTAATTTTTCATTTTTATTTTTTAATTTTATACTATACTCCCCTACAGTATCTTTAATTGTAATTTGTAACCAGTAACGGATAACTTTTTTGAAATCTTCTATTTTTTTTATCTTTTTCTGACGCTCTAAACTTTTTAATGCCTCCTCTACCTTCTTTTTTACCGCTTTTTTTTCCAAAAAAGTATAAATCTCCTCAAAATTTGGTGGGTAATCAAAAAATGAAAAATAGCTAATTGTTTTTAAAACTTCGTCTTCCAAATTAAGAAATAAACTTTTAACTAAAACTAATTTTAGCCTATTTTAACCAAAATTATTTAAATTTCTTTTAATTTTTACCATTTTGGCGCGGTTGTGACAACTTGGTAAAATTATGGACACTTGTTTTTTTAGATTTTCATTATAATCAAAACTCTTCAACGTTTTTTACACCATATTTACACGTTATTGTTATTTATTCGCATAATCCGCATCATTCGCATATTCATTTGCATCATTCGTATCTTTTAATTCCGATTTATCCGATGTTAGCCGATTTATCTGATTTATCCGATTTATCCGACTCTTATTCGCATATTTGTATACCACTCCGTTTTGATTTTATAACTTTTTGGTATAAACCGAAGCTTTCAAATGAGATTTAGAATTGACTTTATAGTCAAAACCACTCTTTAAAAATCAAAGCTCCGTTAGGTATAACCCCTTGCAATTTGAAAGCAAAGGGGTATAGATTAGGATTTCATTTGTAGATTCGCATCACATTCCTCTTGACAAGAAGAAGAAGTAAAATGAGAAAATATGGACAATGGATAGATCCTATAAAAGATCCTGATAAATATGGTCCAGAATCTACTCAACCGCCTAATCCACATGTCTGGAGTGCATTGCTGCATTAGGTCTTCTTGATGGATCCTAAATTCCTGTTAACTTAATTTTTAGCTTAAAAAATAACCTTAACTCATTTATTCCCTTTTTTATTCACTAAAACCACTAAAATTGAAAAAAGCAGGATTATAATTAAGCTTAAAAGATAAGCAATTGAGGCATTATTAATAATTTTTTCCCAGTTCATATTTTTTTTGACTTTTCTCTAAACCAAAAACAAACTAATAATCCTAATATAGAAAAAAATAATCCTTTTGTCAATAGATATGAATAATTTTCCAATTTTTCTCCAAAAACCAACGGTGCCATTAAAAAACCTAGCCATCCCGAGGTTAAATTGACCACAATTTCTGAAACAATCTCAAAAAACGTTTTTAAAGAAAAAAATAACATTTCATTAAATAATCTACCCAAAACCTCCCAAAAAATCAACCATAAAAACTTTAAAAGTCTAAGTTGCCTTCTCCATCGCCAAGGTTGAACCAACAATCTAAACAACCATTCCAAACCCAAGCGACGAAGAAATAACGGTGCCCGCGGGACAACTCCTCCCAAAAAATCAAACGCTCCGCCAACGCCCATCACGACACAATTTTTAAACTCCTTTTTATGACGCTCTATCCAAAGTTCTTGATCGGGTGAGCCAAAAGCAACCAATACCAAATGAGGCTTAAAATCGGAAACTATCGAAAAAATCTTTTCTTCCTCTTCTTTTTTTGGATTTTTAATATCCAAAATTCCTTCAAGACCAAAAAATTTTGCCGGAGAGTATTTTTTTTGGTAGCAGTTAGCTAGTCTCTTTGCTAAATTTGATCTTGCGCCAATAAGAAGCACTCGCAAGCGCATTTTAGACGACAGGTTTAGCAAATCAATGACTAAATCAACTCCAGGATATCTTTCACCAACCGAAACACAAAGCAATCGGCTTGCTAAAATCATCCCCACCCCATCAATAATTTGAATTTGGGCTGTCTCAATAACCTTTTTAAACTTTTTATTTTCTTTGGCAATAACTAAATTTTCGGGATTTAAAGAAACAATATGACAAAATTGATTGTTTTTTTTTATGTACTTTTTTATTTTCTCTAGGGTATTTTTTTTATTTTGCGCAAAAATCTTAATTCTCAAAAAATTTTTTATTTTTTTTGCCTTCATAAAAACTATGAGATAAAAATATTACCAATTTTAATGTTAAAATTTTCCTTTTTGTTCAAATTTTTTAAATAATAAAAATGTTTTTAAGAAAATAAAAACTTTTAAAATGAAAATTTTTAATCTTTTAAATAATAAATTATACTATATTTATTTAAAAAATTTTTAATTTTTCTTTGTCGTTTTCAATTTTTCATTTTTCGTTTTTAATTTTATTTACTATCGGATAGCATCTTTAAAATCATCTAAGTTCTCAACCACCATTCCCACCCCCCGGATCACGCAAAATAAGGGTTCTTCAACTACAAATGAAGGAACACCGGTATGATAGGTAATATAACGATCAATGTTGGCCAAAAGAGCCGTCCCACCGGATAAAACTATCCCCCGATCAACAATATCGGCTGCCAATTCCGGTGGCGCTTTTGATAAGACCTCCTTTATTCCCTCAAGAATTTGTTTTAGCGGTTTCTGAATTGCCTGATTAATGCTTTTTTCACCTAATTCCATTATTCTTGGTAAACCGGTTTGAATATCACGACCTTTAACCTCCATTTTTTTTTCTTCTTTCTGATTTTCAGAAATAAATGCATTTCCAATTTTAAATTTAATCTCTTCAGCAGTCCTTTCACCAATAATTAAATTGTGAACTTTTCTCATATGGCCTAAAATTACCTCATCAATTTTATTACCCGCTATGCGAACCGTCTGATAAACCACTAATTGTCCTAAAGAAATAATCCCAATTTCTGTTGTTCCCCCGCCTAAATTGACAATCATATGTCCAGAAGCTTGCGAAATTGGGATTTTGGCACCAATGGCGGCGGCTAAAGGTTCTTCAATAAGATATACTTCTTTAGCCCCAACCTCACGACAGGCCGAAACGACCGCCCGCTTTTCCACCTGGGAAGAACCACCAGGAATAGAAATTAAGACTTTTGGCCAAAAAATTTTACCTTTGGTGGCTTTTTTTAAGAAATAAGAAACCATTGCCAAGGTCGTGGTATAATCAGCAATTACCCCATCACGCATCGGCCTAACAGCAACAATATTACCTGGCGTCCGACCAATCATCTCATAAGCATCGTTTCCTACCGCTAAAATCTTTTTGTTTTCCAAAGAATAAGCCACAACGGTGGGTTCATTTAAAACAATCCCCTCCCCGGCCACATAAACTAAAGTGTTGGCCGTCCCTAAATCGATCCCGATTTTTTTACCAAATAACATAAATTTATTGTATAATATTTAAATATAATTTATGAAATATTTTTCACGGTTATTTTTTTTTGGCATATTTTTATTAATCTTATTTTTGATTATCGCGGTAACCCGCGGCTATCGGCCAAATTTTCAAAAAAAAACTTTGGTTCCAACCGGCATTTTAGCTATAAGCAGTAATCCTAAAGCGGCCAAAGTCTACATTAATGGAAAACTTAAAGGAGTAACTGATATCAATCTTAATCTTGAGCCGGGTAAGTACCAAATTGAAGTTAAAAAAGAAGGGTATACTTCTTGGCAAAAAACCGTTAACCTCAAAGGTGAACTGGTTTTAACACTAGAGGCTCTTTTATTTCCTATCAATCCCTCTCTTTCACCGCTGACTAATTTAGGGATAAAAAAAGCGATTCCTCTTGATCAAACCGATAAAGTTTTACTTTATATTGAAAAAAATGATTTTGAAAAAGATGGTTTTTATATTTTAGATACCGCCAAAAAACCGATTAACTTCTTTGAGCCATTAAAGTTAATTCTTAAAAAAAGCCTTTTAAATTTAGAAAATATAAATTTTAACGAGATTGCTTTTGATTTTTCACCTGATTTTAAAGAAGCGATTTTAAACCTGCCAGATGTTTCTTATCTTTTATCTTTAGAACAAGAAAATCAAACTCTTTTTGATGTTTCAACCTCAAAACAAACGCTTCTTGATGCTTGGCAAAAAGAAAAAGAAAAAAATACCCAAAAAATTTTGGAGACCTTTAAAAAAGATCTAGTTAAAATTGCTACCGACTCTTTTCATATTATCAGTTTTTCTCCTGATGAAACCAAAATTTTATATCAAGCCAAAAAGAACTTTACTCTGCCTATTTTTATTAAACCATCACTACCAGCCACCAATCAAACCGAAGAAACAAGAGATTTAAAAAAAGATTATTTTTATGTTTATGATAAAAAAGAGGATAAGAATTATGAAATTAACCTAATTAACCTAATTGACCTAATTGCTAAAAAAAACAAAAAATTTCCATCTAATTTAAGTCGGGAAGAAAAATTAGAAATTGAAAATTTTTTAATGTGGTATCCGGACTCAAAACACTTAGTTTTAAACGAAGATAATAAAATCTATGTTTTTGATTATGATGGACAAAACAAACAAGTTCTTTATTCCGGCCCTTACGAAAAAGATTTTTTTTCAGTTTCTTCTTCCGGAAACCTTATTCTTTTAATTAACCTTAATCCGGAAAATAACCAACTGCCAGATATCTATCAGGTAGGATTAAAATAAGTTTACTCAACCACTCGCGTCGCAAAAACTAAAAGTCGTTTTAAAGTGGTACCGGGCGGCCAACAGGTCTGAAGAGTCAAAAACTCTTTTTTACTTTTTCGAGTTAAATATTCAACTTGCTTTGGATCAACTATTTTTTTGCCAATGACTTTATAAACAAAGCGTTGCCCTTTATAAAAAATATTCACCTCATCACCGTTTTCCAACTTTCCCAAAAGATAAAAAACAGCGTTATAGGCACCAACATTCCAAAAATAATCAGTAGAGTGGGCAAAAAGAAATATATGACCTCCCTCTCCGGGAAAGGCGGTCCCTTGGGCATGAGCGACTCCTTTTTGTAAGGCGGGCAAATAAATTTTCTCATCAGTTGAATCAACGTTGGCTAAAATTTTAGCATTGGCAGCAATTTTGGGAATCACGATCGAAAAATTTGGATCTACTGGAATTAAAAATTCCGTCTGTTTAAAATTAATTGCTTTAGACAAAAGACCTTTCGGACGTGAAATTTCTTCTGTTTTTTTTTCTACCTTTACGACCGTATATTTTTTTCCAAGCTTTTGCTCAATAAAGTATCTTATCTCTTCACGAACAGGAAGATAAAACGTTTTTCCAATCATAAAAAGCGACGATAAAATCAAAAAATTTCCGATCGTACGTAAAATTAAAACACGTAGATATTCGCTTTTTTTTATCCGATGAAAATGATGACGAATAAGATGTTTTTTTGAAAGTTTAGTATAACCCACAAATTATTTATTAATCTTGATTTTAATAATTTTTAATTTTTCATTGTCATTTTTAATTTTTATTTTTTATTTTTTAATTATATAGTGCCCTCGGTCCGACTCGAACGGACAGTCTTGCCCTTAGGACGGGCCTGCTTTATCCAATT
>Ga0308411_10003478_pt1 | contig 10475 bp, 9 predicted proteins | sample HotsprottomLayer_2_FD_203530 | JGI IMG/M metagenome (GOLD analysis project Ga0308411, IMG submission 203530) | Hot spring phototrophic mat microbial communities from Octopus Spring, Yellowstone National Park, Wyoming, United States -... | ecosystem: Environmental > Aquatic > Thermal springs >... | reverse complement strand
GGCATTTATCTCATGGCCAATATAACGGCTTGGTTTTATAAATTGGGCATAACGCATACACTCAAAATAGTTACACAGTAACGGAAGACGAATTGACAAAATTGCTATCGGACTTCCGAGTTTATGATAAGGCCCTCAGGCACGGAGCCACAGGTGAGGTTCTATGTTGAGGCACGGACATAGGATGAGGAGGAGGGCACTATTTAGCCTTGCAGAAAGGGTAACCAGAGAGGCAGAGTTTGCCCCGCCCTACCAGTTCTCGCCATGGAGTTCAAAATATGCCTGAGGATGGTCGCAGGCAGGGCATCGCTCAGGGGCGCTGAAGCCCTCATGCATGTAGCCACAATTCCTGCATCGCCAAGTGGTCTTCTCGTCCCTCTTAAAGACAATGCCCTTTTCAATATTTGAGAGCAAGGCCCTGTATCTCTTTTCGTGTTGCCTCTCGGCCACAGCGATGGATTCAAAGATGTTGGCTATTGAATCAAACCCCTCCTCCCTTGCAACCTTAGCAAAGGTGGGATACATGACAGTCTGTTCATAATTTTCACCTGCCGCTGCCTCTCTGAGATTTTCTGTGGTAGTGCCAATAACCCCTCCAGGGAAAGAGGCACATACCTCTACCTCGCCTCCCTCAAGGAGCTTAAATAGCCTCTTTGCGTGTTCCTTCTCCTGATTTGCGGTCTCTTCAAAGATAAAGGCTATCTGCTCGTAGCCGTCCTTTTTTGCCTGCTTTGAAAAATAGGTATAACGGTTCCTTGCCTGTGATTCGCCTGCAAAGGCCGTTAAGATATTCTTTTCTGTCTTTGTGCCCTTTAATGACCTCATTGGTACGCCTCCTGTTATTGATTTTAGGTATTATAACCCACAAATTTGGACTTTTTACAGCAAACACCTACTCTCTCCCGACTTTGACCATTTATTTCCATAACACATTCAAACATGAGGATATTATAGCAGGGGGGAGATAGAGTAAGACAATATCTACTATGCACTACAATGGGGTTTTTAAAATCCTGTGTTGATTTTAAAGGGCTTTTATGCTGAACGATGGGTTAAGTGGTCAAAGTCGGGTCTAAGTATCTAATGGATCCACATCTATTGACATTTTGATCCCTTTAATTGAACGCAGCCTCCTCTCCATTTCCCTAAAAAAGAGTACCAAATCTCTCTTGTTTAAAGATTTGATTATGTACCTATAGCCCATTTTATAGCCCTTCTTAGTTTGCCTGAGCCCAATAGGCCCCATTATCTCAACTGCCATGTCCGTTGAGGTTAAGGCTTTTAGGGTATCTTCAGGGAGAGACCCCTTGGTAAAAAGTTCTAATCTTGCCAGCCGCATAAAGGGTGGATAACCAGCAGCACTGCGCTGGGCCAGTTCATGGTCATAAAAGGCCTTAAAGTCATAGGCCTTAAGGGATCTGATTAGATTGGACCTCGTGTCCTTAGTTTGTATCAAAAGTAGGCCCTTTTCTTTTAAAAGGGAGGCAATCTTGATTATGTCTTGAAAGACCCTTTCGGTGGCCCTAAAGTCGGCCCTCTGTAAGAGGTAGTCAAAATCTACCACCGCAACACCATCAAAGACCCCCTTTTGCAGTCTAAATACTGTCCCTTTTTTTGCCACTAAAGACAACCAACTGGATCCAGAGTGGCCTGTAGGGTTATCAATGATTATTGTCTTATAGCCTAAAGACTGCTCTACCTCTGCCCTGACTCTCTCAAGTCCCCCACCGAGGGGTGTAAGGTTAAAACCCTTGCAATTTCCGCATGAGAGTTTTACACTATCGCTCTGACCACAATGGTTACACACAAGACTCTTGGAATCTTCAAAGAACAATAGGCTACTTCCACAGCCAATACACCTTGCCACTGTACCACAATCGGTGCAATACAAGAGTGAATAACCCCCTTTTTGGCTCACAAACAAAAAGGTGCCACCCCTTTGCATTATCTCCCGCGCCTCTTTCAAAACCTCCGCCGAGAGGGCAGACCTCAATTGGGCCTTGAAGGTGTGTAGCACTGGTCTTATCCTGCATCTTTTATTGCCCTGAAGACTGTAGTAGTCGTACCTCTTATATCGCCCATTAAAGACTGATTCTAATGATGGAGATATAGAGGTTAGTAGCACAGGACAATTGCCCCTGTAGCCACGCATCACTGCGATGTCCCTTGCGTTGTACCTTAGGGACTCCTCTGCCTTATATGACCAGCTGTGCTCACAGAGGACAATTATAAGAGAAAGCGACCTAAGGGGTGTCAATATTGCTGACCTTGTGCCAATCACCACATCAATCTTGCCTGAAAGTACATGATCTATGAATTTTAACCGCTGGGGAACCCTTAGTTGACTGTGGAATACACCCAAGCGGGGGCCTAAAAAAGGTGAGAGGGTGTGTTGGAGATATTTAATATGCATGATCTCAGGGACAAGTATTATTATGCCCCTCTTATGTTGGGCAAGGTGTTTTGCAATGTATGTCACAAGGGTGGCCTCGCTATCACTTGAAGCACAATGCACCAGCAAGGCTCTATATCTATCTTCCGATAGCTTTGTAACTATCTCCCTGATCTGCTCAGGGGGCAATCCTTTTAAATCTACAGGTTCACTCTCATTTATATCCGAGCATCCTAAAATTGGGACATCCTGAGCCTCTTCCTTCAGCAGTCTCTTGTCAGCCCTTTTGATTAATGTAACGGCCTCATCAAAGGGACAACACTTCAACGCCATGCCTGGATACGAGACATAATATTCAGCAATCCAATAAATAAGGGATATAAAGCCCTTGTCACAAAATACGGGCCCTATGCTGTGTATATCTTTTATATCTGTGTTGTCTGGACACTCACTTGTTGCAGAGACCACCAAACCGTAGTGTAACCTCTTTTGAAAGGGTACAAGCACAATACAACCAACGATATCACCTGTAATAGGACCGTCTATCTTATAGGTGAGGGGGCCTAAACGAAAGGGCAGGATCACATCCACATACATTTACAGTCTATCTATTGCCTAACCGGTTAGCATCTCAATAGAGACAAGTTCTACTGCCTTTAGGGGGTCTTTATGTCTCAGTATGGCCCTGCCCATCACAATATAGTCAGCGCCTTGTCTTATGGCATCTTTTGGGGTGGCTGTCCGCTGTTGGTCATCAGGGGGCATCCATGAGGGTCTAATCCCTGGTGTTACTACAATGAAGTCGTTGCCACAGGTCTTTTTGATCAGAGAGATCTCCTTTGGCGATGCTACAACCCCATCAAGTCCCGCCCGCTGTGAGAGAGTAGCAAGGGTCTTGACATGGCTCTTTACACCGTGTGCAATAGACAGTTCATCCCTGAGCATCTGACTCGTAAGACTTGTTAAGACCGTAACAGCAACTATTTTGGGCACAGGCAAACCTTGTGTGTGCGCAGTTTCGTAAGCAGACTCTTTACACCTCTTCATCATCTCCAGGCCACCGCTTGCATGGATATTGAACATATATACACCAAGCCTTGTAACTAAAGATGCGGCCTTTGATACAGTATGAGGTATATCATGAAACTTTAGGTCCAAAAAGACCTTCTTCCCTCGTGTGTGCAATTTCTCAATCACTGAAAAACCAGCCCCTGTAAAGAGTTCAAAACCCACCTTAAAGAGCTCTACATAGTCTCCAAGACTATCCACTATCTCAAGTGCCTTGTCCTCTGTGGGCACATCAAGGGCTATAATGAGCCTCTTGCGGTAGGGCATAACTACAACCTAGCCAAGGTAATCCCTTTTTGGGCCTGATACTTGCCTGCCCTGTCCTTATAAGAGACCTCACAAGGCTCTGAGGCCTGAAGGAATATCAGTTGGGCTATGCCTTCATTGGCATATACCTTTGCAGGTAGCGGTGTTGTGTTTGAGATCTCTATGGTGATATGTCCCTCCCATTCTGGTTCAAGGGGTGTCACATTCACCACAATGCCGCACCTTGCGTAGGTGGATTTGCCCAGGCAGATCACAAGCACATCTCGTGGTATCTTAAAATACTCAAGTGATGAGGCAAGGGCAAAGGAGTTTGGGGGTATTATACACTCACTGCCCTTGTAATCTACAAGGCTTCTCTGGTCAAAGGCCTTTGGGTCAACAACAGTGTTGTTAATGTTGGTAAATATCTTGAACTCATCGCCTATCCTCACATCATAGCCATAAGAACTCACGCCATAAGATATAACGCCGTCTTTTTTAAGGGATTCACTAAAGGGCACAATCATGCCCATTTTTGCCATTTCTGTAATCCATCGGTCATTTTTTAACATGCTGTGTCTAACCCCCTGTAAATTAGTATAGGGAGGGCAGTTGAGGTGTGAGGGACCAGAGATTAGCCCCTTCCACCCCCTTTACACTCACCCTTGAGTTCCTCAAGCAGGCCAATGACCTCTTGAGATATGCCCTCTAAGTCTTTTAATAACCTCCCAGCCCTCTCCTTGTCACCAGCCTGTGCAGCCCTTAAGGCCTCTTTAGCAACAGCGTGGATCCTCTTGTGTGGGGGGTCTAACCTCTTATAGGAACTGAAGTTACCACATAGCTGTGCCCCTACACCAAAGTACCACTTACCGAGCCTGCAAGAGCGGTGATCGGGCAGTTTTTCAGGGTCAAGGGCAATATTGTTATAGATGGAGTTAAAGACCTTTGCCACAAAGGCCCTGTGGTCTGCCTTTGTAAGGTCAAAGATCGTGTATCTATCAGAATGTGTCTTAAAGCCTGTAGAGGAATTTCTCAGATAGTCAGCCACATCTATCAGGTTTGCCACCTCTCTCAAGATGGCTTCAGACTGGGCCTCTATAGACTTAGCAATGGTGGCGTTTTGCTCTATGTTCTTTGCTATATCCTGCGATGCCGATGACTGTTCTTCAATGGCAGTGGCAATCTGGATTATCTGGTCCTTTGCGGCCTCCATAGAGGACCTTATCTCATCAAGGACATTGCCTACATTTCTTATCTGTTCAGTGACCGCAGAAACCTCCTCTGTGGCATTTTCCATAGTTGCCATCGTCTCGGAGGACTCAGACTGGACGGCATATATCTTTGCTGACACCTCCTCAGTGGCCTTTATGGTCTTTTCTGCTAATTTTCTCACCTCATCGGCCACAACCGCAAAGCCCCTGCCCTGCTCCCCTGCCCTTGCGGCCTCAATGGCTGCATTTAGGGCAAGTAGGTTTGTCTGGTCTGCAATGTCTTTGATTACTGTTACAATTCCACCTATCTCTGAGACCTTCTCATTGAGCCTAACAATCATCTGGGCAAGGGACCTGGTCGTCTCCTCTACCCTGTTGACTGTAGAGACGGTGTTGTCTGAGATCGCCTTACCCTTATTTGCTGATTCCACTGCCCTCTCTGAGGTCTCAGAAGATATAGAGGCATTGCGGGCAATGTCATTGATAGTCTGATTCATCTCCTCTGCAGCAGTGGCAATGGTGGAAGACTGCTCTGCCTGTTTCTTTGCACCCTCTGTGGTCTCAAGCACCTTGACCCTAAGGACATCCACAGAGGCTATCAGATTCATCGCCCCTACGGTTATGCCACTTAAAAGGTCATTAAAGGTCTCAGAAAGCTTGTTAATATCCATTGATATAACACCGACCTCGTCACCTGAGTTGATCTCTGCCCTTACTGTAAGGTCGCCCTTTATTATCTCCCCAATATTTGTGCTCAAGACACTGATACCCCGTAGTGTCCTTTTGATCAAAAACACCAACATAATTCCTATTGCCGATGGCACGGTAATAGTGCCCAAGATAATCAAGGTCCTTAGTTGTGAGGCATAACGCACAGTCTCGTCTATATAGAAGTTTGAGGCAACTACCCAGTGGTAGTCCTTGATGTAAGTAATGGTCGCTGTCTTCTCTCTGGGGGAGGTCTCGCCCTTTTCCTTGTTTATCCAACGATAGGTGATCGTACCCTCTTTCTTATCAACGATCTCCTTTATTATTGGTCTGCCATCGGCATCTAAGGCATCTATGACCTTTTTGCCCTGCATTGTAGGATGCAGAACTGCCTCACCTGTCTTTGCATTAATTATAGAAAAGTAACCTGTCTGGCCTATCTTGAGCTCACCTATCTGTTTAAGCATCTTATGCAAGGCATCAGTAATATCAATGCCTATGAACAATATGCCTATTACCTGACCAGCCCTATCTTTAATGGTTTTATATTTAGTCATGTAGTCCTTGCCAAAGAGTTGGGCCTTGCCAAGGTAGTCCTCTCCTTTAAGCATAAATGGATAGGCTGGGTGGTCCCTGTCCAGTTTTGTTCCCACAGCCCTTGAGCCGTCCTCTTTTTTGAGAGAAGTGGCAATCCTTACAAAATCGTCTCCCTGTCTGACAAATATAGTCGCCACACCACTGCCAGTGAGCCTTGTGAAGTGATCCACAGAGGCATTGTTTGAATTCATTACTTCGCTGCCGTGTCTGAGCACTGGAGAGCCCTCAATAGTTCTTGAGTTGTCTAAGTAAAAGTCCTCTTTGAATTGCTGATAAAAGATGGTCGCAAACTTCTCTGCATTGCTCTTGGAGGTCGTATCAAAGACCTCTATGATCTGTCTGACCAATTTGGATTGAGTTGTTATCTCATCAATACTACTGGCGTATAAGGCCCTCTTTGCAAGGAAGTAAAAGACCACAAAGGTAAATATGAACATCATTAGTATCACTATAAAAGACACTAACGCTACCTTCTTGCCCACAGAAAGATTGCGATAAAAACCCCTGCCCTGTTTCACAGTTTGCCTCCTTTTTTACCAAGTACTAGTAACTGTCAAAATTGACCACAGAGGGCAGAATCATAGCAGTAGGAATTAGAGCAGCGAAGCAGTGGTTTTAAAGGAGTTAGACATCTTCCCACTAATATCCTGCTCTGTTACTGTCCTGATTTTGGTGTCCACTGTGGTTTCATATGGTCTCCTCTTTTTGCATCAGCCTATTGATATCAATTCTTGCAAAGGTTGATACATTTAAGCCCTGTTAATCTCAATAACCCAAATAGGCCTTCTTGATCCGTTCGTCATTTAAAAGGGAGGTCCCTGTGCCCTCTCTGACAAGCCTGCCTGACTCAAGTACAAAGGCATAGTGAGACATCCTAAGGGCTGCCCTTGCATTTTGCTCAATAAGGAGGATGCTCATTGATTGTGAGTTTAAGTGCCTTATGACATTGAAGATGTCCTTTACAAGCATCGGTGCCAATCCCATTGAGGGCTCATCAAGCATGAGTAGCTTAGGCTCTGCCATCAAGGCCCTACCAATAGCAAGCATCTGCTGCTGTCCACCACTTAAGGTCCCTGCAACCTGCTCCCTCCGCTCCCTGAGTATCGGGAAGAGCTCATAGACCTTCTCAGCCCTCTTTTGTATCCCCCTTTTTCCGAGGGAATTGAAAAAGGCATAGGCACCAAGGTAGAGATTGTCCTTTACCGTAAGGTGACTAAAGAGCATCCTACCTTCAGGCACAAGGCTTATGCCCAGCTTTATCAGGTCCTGTGTCTTTATGTCAGAAATCCTCTGTCCCTGAAAGTAAATTTCGCCCGAATCTATGGGAACAACATTTATTATGGCATTAAGGAGTGTAGATTTGCCAGCCCCGTTTGCACCGATTATGCTAACAATACTCCCCTTTTCAAAGGCAATGCTCACGCCTCTGAGGGCCTTGATGCCACCATAAGACACAGTGAGGTCCTTAATCTCTAAGAGGCTCATTGGTCGTCCTCACCAAGATAGGCATCAATCACGAGCTTATTGTTTTGTATCTCCTCTGGACTCCCCTCGGCTATCATCTTGCCAAAGTCAAGCACCACTATCTCATCAGATATGTCCATCACCAAACGCATATCGTGCTCTACCAGGAGGATCGTAAGGGACCTCTCATCTCTGAGCCGCTTAATAAACTTAGAAAGCTCTATGGTCTCGGCCTCGTTGAGCCCTGAGGCAGGCTCGTCAAGTAATAGTAAGGTCGGCTCTGTCGCTAAGGCCCTACCTATCTCCAAGATGCGCTCCTCTCCAATAGGCAGGCTTGAGGCCTTCTCGTCCCTTCTATGGGAAAGCCCTATGTAGTGGAGGACCTCCTCACTCTGTCTCCGTATCTCGGCCTCCTCCTTTCTTGCACTTGGTAATCTAAGTCCACAAGCGATTAGACCTGCTTTGGTTCTTACATGCCTGCCCACCATGATGTTTTCAAGCACAGTCATATTACCAAAGAGCTCTACATGTTGGAATGTCCTTGAGATCCCAAGTCTTGCTATCTCAGAGGGCGAAAGCCCATGCACAGGCCTTCCCCTATAGGTCACAGAACCCTTATCGGGTGGATATATTCCGCTTATGATATTCAACAATGTGGTCTTGCCTGCACCATTTGGGCCAATGAGGGCCTTGATAAGGCCACTGGGTATGTCAAAGGATATGTCCTCAAGGGCAACGAGACCACCAAAGGTCTTGGTTATATCCCTGATCTCAAGGCTCATCAGGCCCTGTGCCCCTTTTGTAGCCTTTCTAAGATTATTGGCACAAGCCCTTTGTTGAAAAATAGCAGAGAGAGTATCAGTATAAGGCCATAGACGAGGATGTCGTATTCCTTAAACTCTCTGAGTGCCTCAGGTAGGAGGGTAATCATTATGGCACCCACAACTGCGCCCCATAGATTCGTTATGCCGCCCACGACCACCATCATCAACACAAGCACTGACTGAAAGAGGGAAAAGCTGCTGGGGCTTATAAAGGTGACATAGTGGGCATAGAAAGCACCTGCTGTGGCTGCATAGACTGCACTGAGCACAAAGGCCTTTATCTTGAGGCTTGGCACATCAACACCCATAGCACTACTTGCAGTCTCGCTATCGTGCATAGACCTTAGGGCCCTCCCGAATCTTGAGTTAATGAGATTAAGCGAAAAGGCCATGAGGGTCATTACCACTGCCCATATAAGAAAGTAATACGAGAGGGGGGTATTAAACACATAGCCAAATAGATAGAACTTTGGTATGTCTCCAAATCCAGAGGGCCCGCCAGGCCCCCATTCATTAAGGACTACATGGATGATCTCTCCAAAGCCGAGGGTAGCCACCGCAAGGTAATGTCCCTTTAGCCGAAGGGCTGGTATGGCAAGTAGGACCGCAGCGAGGGCCGAGACAACACAGCCTATTAGAGTGGAAAAGACCACAGGGAATCCGTAATTTAGGCTCAGTATGGCGGATACATAGGCACCTATGCCGTAAAAACCTGCCTGCCCGAGGGAGGCCTGCCCTGCGTAGCCCATAAGGATACATAGACCCATGGCCGAGAGGCAGTTGATCCCTGCGAAGGTGGCTATGCTCAGGGTGTAGGCGCTGTCAAAGATAAAAGGGAATATGAGTACGATTAAGCTCGCTACAAGGAATATCCTCTTGTTGGTGATCCTCATAGGGCTAAAAACGCCTCAGGTCAATGATCGTCTTACTACCAAATATGCCTGCAGGCCTGAAAAACAGAATTACAAGCATAATTATCAATGCCACCGCATCTTTGGCACCAGAGTGGATGTATCCAGCGGTCATTGATTCAAGAATGCCGATTATAAAACCACCAATTACAGAGCCACGGCCCCGTCCAAGCCCTCCCATTATGGCCGCACAGAAGCCCTTTACCGCAAGCATTGGGCCTCGGTCGTATTCCATTAGCGTAATGGGCGTGACGGCTATACCAGCCACTGCACCCATCATGGCGCTCATCACAAAGGATATCATCACCATCCGTTCTACATTGATACCTGCGATCCTTGCTGCCGTAGGGTCAACAGCGCAGGCCTTCATGGCCTTGCCAAGCATCGTCTTGTTAAAAAAGAGGTACATGAGGATTATACACAGAGTAGTAATGCCAATCACCCATAGTGTCTGCTGTTGGATATATGCCCCATATATGTTGATTGGGTCACCCTCTGTAAAGGGGCTATAGTTGTAAGGGTCCTTGCCAAACTTAAACATCAGGATGCCCCTTAGCACTATGGAGACCGCAATGGTAATCATAATCATAAGCAGGAGGTCCTTCTTCTTTATAGGCCTTATGGTAAGACGCTCCATCAGTAGCCCAATTAAGCCTGTAAAGGTTATGGCAAGGACTATAGAGAGCAGAAAGGGTAATCTCAGGGATTCTGAGAAAAACCACATCAATAACCCGCCTATTACCACAAACTCGCCTTGGGCAAGGTTGATTATAGATGTGGCGTTGTAGATGATATTAAACCCAAGTCCCACCATGGCATAGACGGCCCCGATGGTGAGACCTGAAAAGAGGAACTGTAAAAATACGGACAAGTTAGCCCTTAGCCTCCTGAGGGAATTCTAATATTTGAGTATTTCCCAGTCTCCGTTTTTTACCACCACCATCTCAAAGGCATCCTTGTCCAGACCACAGTGGTCTGTAGGAGACATATTGAATATACCGCCTGTGCCTGACCAGTTCTTTATGTTGTTCTCAAGGTAGTCTCTTATCTTGGC
>Ga0308411_10003474_pt1 | contig 10479 bp, 9 predicted proteins | sample HotsprottomLayer_2_FD_203530 | JGI IMG/M metagenome (GOLD analysis project Ga0308411, IMG submission 203530) | Hot spring phototrophic mat microbial communities from Octopus Spring, Yellowstone National Park, Wyoming, United States -... | ecosystem: Environmental > Aquatic > Thermal springs >... | reverse complement strand
GGCGATGGACCGCAAGGCGCTCGGCGCGCTCCGCCGCGACATGCAGATCATCTTCCAGGACCCCTTCGCCTCGCTCAATCCGCGCATGACCGTGGGCGCGATCATCGGCGAGGCGCTGATCATCCACCAGCTGGCGAAGACGCCGCGCGAGCGCGAGGACCGCGTCGCGGCTCTGCTCGAGACCGTCGGCCTGAACGCCGATCACATGCGCCGCTTCCCGCACGAGTTCTCGGGCGGCCAGCGCCAGCGCATCGGCATCGCGCGCGCGCTCGCGGTCTCGCCGAAGCTCGTCGTCTGCGACGAGCCCGTCTCCGCGCTCGACGTCTCGATCCAGGCGCAGGTGGTGAACCTCCTCGAGGACCTGCAGGAGAGGTTCGGCCTCACTTATCTGTTCATCGCCCACGACCTCTCGGTGGTCGAGCACATCAGCGACCGGGTGGCCGTGATGTATCTCGGGCGCATCGTCGAGCTCGCCTCCTCGCGCGACCTCTACACCACGCCGCTGCACCCCTACACCGAGGCGCTGCTGTCCGCGGTGCCGATCCCCGACCCGACGCTCAAGCGCACGCGCATCCGGCTCCAGGGCGACGTGCCGTCGCCGCTCAACCCGCCCTCGGGCTGCCACTTCCACACGCGCTGTCCGATCGCGCGGCAGGACCTCTGTTCGGCCGAGACGCCCGCGCTGCGCGAGACGCGGCCGGGACACTGGGTCGCCTGCCACCTGCGCGGCTGAGCCGGGCGCCGAACCAGTCCGACCTCATCCGGTCGGTGGCGGGATCTCGGATCGGCCCCGGGTCAGAGCAGGAAGATCGCCAGCAGGATCAGCAGCAGCACGATCGCGGCGATCGCCCACTGCGTGAAGGCAAGGAAGCGCTTGTAGACGTGCTGGCGGGACCTCAGGAACTCGGCCTGCTTCGGATCGTCCGCCATCATTGCCCCGCCGTGCTGCGCCATCGTCGCCCCTCGCCGTCGCCCACGCCTTCTAGTCGGACGCCTGCGCGCCCGGCAAGGGGTTGAACAGGACGGCCTGCGGCGATGCCGGCACGGCATGGCCGCGGATGAAGGCGGCGAGTGCCGCCGGATAGAGCGCGTGCTCGGCCGCCAGCACGCGCGCGGCGAGCGCCTCCGCGTCGTCGTCCGGCAGCACCGGCACCGCCGCCTGGGCGAGGATCGGGCCCTCGTCCGTGGCCTCGGTGACCAGATGCACCGTGCAGCCATGCAGCTTGACCCCGGCGGCGAGCGCCCGCGCATGCGTCTCGAGGCCCGGGAAGGCCGGCAGCAGGCTCGGATGGATGTTCAGCATGCGCCCGCGCCAGAGCCCCACGAGGTAGGGCGTCAGCAGGCGCATGTAGCCGGCGAGGCAGACCAGTTCCGCGCCGGCGCCGTGCAGCGCCGCCTGCACCGCGGCCTCGTGGGCGGCGCGATCGCGGCCGAAGCGGCGGTGCTCCACCACCGCGGTCGGCACGCCGGCGGCCTCCGCCGCGGCGAGGCCGGGCGCGCCGGCCACGTTCGACAGCACCAGCGCGATCCCGGCCGGATAGTCCGGATCGGCCGCCGCGGCGAGCAGCGCGCGCAGGTTGCTGCCGCGGCCCGAGATCAGCACCGCCACGCGGCGTTTCATCCCGGCCAGCCCTCGGGCAGGGCGATCGTCACCCGCGGGCGGCCGGCAGCCGCGCGCAGCACGCCGATCCGATGCACGGTCTCGCCGGCGCCGCGCAGCACGGCCGCGGCCTCGTCCGCCTGCTCGGCCGCCACCACCGCCACCATGCCGATGCCGCAGTTGAACACCCTGAGCATCTCCTCAGGCATGACGCCGCCCTGGCGCGCGAGCCAGGCGAACACCGGCGGCACGGGCCAGGACGCATCGAGCGCCGCCTCGACGCCGTCGGGCAGCACGCGCGGCAGGTTCCCGGGCAGGCCGCCGCCGGTGATGTGCGCCGCCGCCTTGAGCAGCCCGGCGCGGTGCAGCGCGAGGACGCTCGCGACATAGATCCGCGTCGGCGTCAGCAGCGCCTCGCCGAGCGGCATTCCGGCCTGCCACGGGCACGGCGCGTCCCAGCGCGCCGCCTCGCCGCCGGCGATGCGGCGCACCAGCGAGAACCCGTTCGCATGCACGCCCGAGGAGGCGAGCCCGAACAGCACGTCGCCGGCGCCGACATCTGCGCGCGGCAGCAGGCGCCCGCGCTCCGCCGCGCCGACCGCGAAACCGGCGAGGTCGTAGTCGCCGCCGCGATACATCCCCGGCATCTCCGCGGTCTCGCCGCCGATCAGGGCGCAGCCGGCGATCCGGCACCCCGCGGCGATGCCGGCGACGACCTGCGCCGCCTCGTCCACCTCAAGCCTCCCGGTGGCGAAGTAGTCGAGGAAGAACAACGGCTCCGCGCCCTGCACGACGAGATCGTTGACGCACATCGCCACGAGGTCGATGCCGATGGTGGCGTGCCGTCCGGTCTCGATGGCGAGGCGCAGCTTGGTGCCGACGCCGTCGGTGCTCGCGACCAGCACCGGGTCAGCGTAGCCGCAGGCGCGGAGGTCGAACAGCGCGCCGAAGCCGCCGATGCCGCCCATCGTGCCGGGCCGCGCGGTGGCCTGGGCCAGCGGCTTGATCCGCTCCACCAGCGCATCGCCGGCGTCGATGTCCACCCCGGCGTCACGATAGCTCAGGCTTGGTATGACGGCCTCCGATCGGCTAAGGGAACCCCTGCCGCGCGCCGGTATCGGGACCGCGCGGCGGCACGTCTAGGGGGCGAGGTGGCGAGAATAGACCGCCTGCGGCGGGGTGCGGCAATCGGGGTTCTCGCGGCGCTCGTCGGCGTGCCGCCGCCCGGCAGCCCGGCCGCGCAGGGGAGCTTCGTGATCCGCGATATCCCCGTTGCGGCCACCGGCCCCGGCCCGCTGGCTGCGCGCGAGAGCGCCCATCGCGAGGGGTTCCGGCTCGCCTGGCGGCGGCTGCTCGAGGCCGAGGCGCCAGACCAGCAGGTACGGCTCGGCGGTCTGCCCGACAGCGAGCTCGACCGCCTCATCGAGAGCTTCGAGATCGATCGCGAGCACGTCACCGCCACCCGCTATAGCGCGACGATGACGGTGATCTTCCGCCCCGCGGCGGTGCGTGCCCTGCTCGCGCGCGGCGGCGCGGCGCCGGCCGAGATCGAGGTGGTGGTGGCGTTCGCGTCGCTCGCCGACTGGACCGAGATCCGCCGCCGTCTCGCCGCCAGCCCCGCCGTCGCGCGCGTGGAGGTGCGCAGCCTCTCCGCCACCGCCGCCCGGCTCGGCCTCGCCCTCACCGCCGCGCCGGAGCGCGCTGCCGCCTCGCTCGCCGCCGCCGGGCTCGCGCTCGCGCGCGAGCCGGAAGGGTGGCGGCTCTCGCGCCGCGCGGACTGACGTGCCGACCGCCATGGCCGCGCCGGACGGTCGGGACGCGATGATCACCCTGCCGAACCTGATCACGCTCGCCCGACTCTTCGCCGTTCCCCTCGCGGTGTGGCTGATCCTCCAGCGCGAGATGGCGCTCGCCTTCTGGCTCTTCGTCGCCGCCGGCGTCTCCGACGCGGTGGACGGATTCATCGCCAAGCGCTTCGGCGCCAGCAGCCGCGTCGGCGCCGTGCTCGACCCTGTCGCCGACAAGGCGCTCCTGGTCAGCGTCTATGTCACGCTCGGCGCGACGGGGTTCCTGCCCTCCTGGCTGGTGATCCTGGTGGTGTTCCGCGACGTGCTGATCGTCGGCGGCGTGCTGACGCTCTACGTCCTCGGCCAGGAGCCGGCGATCCGGCCCCTGTTCGTCAGCAAGGCGAACACCGCGATGCAGATCCTGCTCGCCGCGGCGGTGCTGCTGAACGCCGCCTACGGCGTGCCGGCCGCCGCCGTCGTCGCGGTGCTGCTCTGGCTCACGGCGGGAACCACTCTCGCCTCGGGCGCCGCCTATGTCGCGCGCTGGGTGCGGGGCGGCGGGGCGAGCGGATGAGCGGGGCGAGGCTCGCCGAGAACGGCCGCCGCCAGCGGCTGATCCTGATCCTCGGCGCGCTCGCCGCCCTCGCGCTCGCGCTGCATCTGTTCGCCTCGATCCTGCTGCCCTTCGTGCTCGGCGCCCTGATCGCCTATCTGCTCGATCCGCTTGCCGACCGGCTGGAGGCGGTGGGCGTGCCCCGCAGCCTCGCCGCCGTGCTGCTGGTGGTGGCGATGCTGGCGTTGATCGTCGCCTTCTTCCTGCTTCTCTACCCGCTGATCCTCGCCCAGATCACGATCCTCATCTCCCTCGTGCCGCAGTATATCCGTTCGGTGAGCGAGTTGATCCAGGAATCGCTGCTTTGGCTCGAGGATCGGCTCGGCCCGGAGTTCGTCGACCAGCGGCTGCGCCAGCTCGCGCTCAACCAGGTGAACACCATGCTCGCGTGGGTGACGGGCGCGATCGCGACCGTGGTCGGCGGCGGCGTGCAGCTCTTCAACGTGCTGATGGTCGTCGTGGTGACGCCGATCGTCGCCTTCTACCTGCTGCGCGACTGGCCGAAGATGGTGGCGCAGGTCGATTCCTGGGTGCCGCGCCGCTACGTCGCCAATGTGCGCGAGATCGCGCGCGAGATCGACCGGATCCTCTCCGCCTGGGTGCGCGGCCAAGCGCTGGTCTGCCTGATCTTCGCGGTGTTCTACGCCGTCGCTCTCACCGCCGCCGGGCTTCAGCTCGGCCTGATCGTCGGGCTGACGGCGGGGCTGATCTCCTTCATCCCCTATGTCGGCACGCTGACGGGCTTCGTCATCGGTGTCGGCATGGCGCTCGCGCAGTTCTCCGACTGGCGCGACGTCGCGCTGATCGCCGGCATCTTCGTGTTCGGCAACATCGTCGAAGGCTACGTAATCTATCCGCGCCTGCTCGGCGAGCGGGTCGAGCTGCATGCGGTCTGGGTGCTGTTCGCGCTGTTCGCCGGCGGGGCGGTGCTGGGCTTCATCGGCGTGCTGCTGGCCGTGCCGGCGGCGGCCGCGACCGGCGTGGTCGCGCGCTATTGGCTGAGGCGCTACCGTGCGAGCCCGCTCTATCTGGAGGAAGGCGATCCGTGAGCGCACCGGGCCAGCTCGCCTTCGCTTTTCCCCCTTCAGTGTCCTTTGCGGAGGCCGATTTCGTGCCGGGCGCCTGCACGGAAGCGGCGCGTGCTTGGCTCGACCGCTGGCCGGACTGGCCCGCGGGTCGCCTCGGCCTCTGGGGGCCGGAGGGAGCGGGCAAGAGCCACCTCGCCGCGATCTGGGCGGCGCGCACGGGCGCGGCGATCGTGCCCGGCGCGGTGCTGGCGGGCGCGCCGGCACCGGCGCTGCTCGGTGCCGCACGCCACGCCGCCATCGAGGACGCCGACCGCCTCGCCGGCGACCCGGCGACCGAGCGGACGCTGTTCCACCTGCTCAACCTGCTCGCCGAAGCGGGCGGCACGGCACTGCTGACTGGCCGCGCCGCGCCCGCGCGCTGGCCGGTCGTCCTGCCCGATCTGCGCTCGCGTCTCGCCGCCTCGGGGGCGGTCGCGATCACCGCGCCGGATCAGGCCGTGCTCGCCGCCGTGCTCGCCAAGGCGCTCGCCGATCGCCAGCTCGCGGTGGAGCCGGCGGTGGTCGCCTACCTTGTGGCGCGACTGCCGCGCAGCTTCGCTGCCATGCAGCGGGCGGCCGCGGCCCTCGACCGCGCCGCCCTCGCCGCCGGACGGCGGATCACCCGGGCGCTCGCCGCCCGGGTGGTCGCGGCGGATGACAATCCCGAGGCATGAGGGGAGGGACCTCCCGCCGCCGGGCGCGGCTCCTGTATGGTGCCGTCAACTTGGAGGAGAGCGGCATGAACGAGCTGCGCGACGCGGTGCGCGAGGAGATCGTTGCCGGCAGCCCCGCCCGCACGATCGGGCCGGGCGATCCGGAACGCTTCATCAATCGCGAGCTCTCCTGGCTCGCCTTCAACACCCGCGTGCTCGAGGAGGCGGACAATCCCCGCCACCCGCTGCTCGAGCGTGTGCGTTTCGTCTCGATCTCCGCCACCAACCTCGACGAATTCTACTCCGTGCGCGTCGCCGGGCTGATGGGGCAGGCGGCCGCCGGTCTCAACGTCACCAGCCAGGACGGGCTGACGCCGGGCCAGCAACTCGCCGCAATCCACCTGAAGGCGCAGGAGCTGATGGCCGAGCAGCAGCGGGTCTGGCGCGATCTGCGCGGCATGCTGCGCGCGCAGGGGCTCGCGGTGATCGAGCCCGAGGAACTGACCGAGCAGGACCGCGCCTGGCTCGAACAGTGGTTCATGGACCGGATTTTCCCGGTCCTCACCCCGCTCGCGATCGACCCGGCGCACCCGTTCCCCTTCATCCCCTCGATGGGGCTCGTGATGGTGCTGAAGCTCGCGCAGCACGAGGACGGCACGGTGATGCGGGCGCTCCTGCCGATCCCGGCGCAGCTCGACCGTTTCGTGCGCCTGCCGGAAGGTCCGGGCATCCGCTTCCTGCTGCTCGAGGACGTGATCGGCCTGTTCCTCGCCCGGCTGTTCCCCGGCTTCGCTCTTGCCGGCAAGGGCTTCTTCCGTCTGATCCGCGACAGCGATGTCGAGTTCGAGGAGGAGGCCGAGGATCTCGTGCGCTCCTACGAGACGGCGCTGAAGCGCCGCCGGCGCGGCAACGTGATCCGGCTGTCGGTGAACAAGGCCATGCCGGCGGATCTGCTGGAGTTCGTCGCCGGCGAGCTGGACGCGCAGCGCGCCGAGATGTTCGTCGTCGACGGCATTCTCGGCATCGGCGACCTGAAGCAGATCATCGTCGAAGATCGGCCTGATCTGCTGTTCCCGCCCTTCACGGCCCGCTTCCCCGAGCGCATCCGCGATTTCGGCGGCGACTGTTTCGCCGCCATCCGCCACAAGGACATCGTCGTCCACCATCCGTACGAGTCCTTCGACGTGGTGGTGCAGTTCCTGCACCAGGCGGCGCGCGACCCGAACGTGGTGGCGATCAAGCAGACGCTCTACCGCACCAGCCGCGACAGCCCGATCGTGCGCGCGTTGATCGAGGCGGCCGAGAACGGCAAGTCGGTGACGGCGATGGTGGAGCTGAAGGCGCGCTTCGACGAGGAGCAGAACATCCGCTGGGCGCGCGAGATGGAGGCGGCCGGCGTGCAGGTGGTCTACGGCTTCGTCGAGTTGAAGATCCACGCCAAGATCAGCCTGGTGGTGCGCCGCGAAGGCGGGGCCCTGCGCAGCTACGTCCATTACGGCACCGGAAACTACCACCCCTACACCGCGCGCGTCTACACCGATCTCTCCTTCTTCACCTGCGAGCCGCGGCTGACGCGCGATGCCGCGCGGCTGTTCAACTACATGACCGGCTATGCGCGCCCGGAGACGATGGACGCGATCTCCTTCGCGCCGATCACGCTGCGCCGTGAGCTGATCGCGCTGATCGAGGCCGAGGCCGCGCATGCGCGCGCCGGCAGGCCGGCGACGATCTGGCTGAAGATGAACTCGCTCGTGGACGGCGAGCTGATCGACGCCCTCTACCGCGCCTCCGCCGCCGGGGTGAAGGTGGAGATCGTCTGCCGCGGCATCTGCTGCCTGCGCCCGGGCGTGCCGGGTCTGTCGGAGACGATCGCGGTGAAGTCGATCGTCGGGCGCTTCCTCGAGCATGGGCGCATCTTCTGCTTCGGCAACGGCCACCCCTTGCCCTCGCGCCAGGCCAAGGTGTTCATCTCCTCGGCCGACTGGATGCCGCGCAACATGGACTGGCGCGTCGAGGTGATGGTGCCGATCTTCAACGAGACCGTGCACGCGCAGATCCTCGACCAGATCATGGTGGTGAACCTGAAGGACGAGGCGCAGTCCTGGCGGCTGGCTGCGGACGGCACCTACCGGCGCGCCCCGCGCGCGGAGGGCGCGGTCTCGGCGCACGAATACTTCATGACCAACCCGTCGCTGTCGGGCCGCGGCAGCGCGCTGCACGGGCCGGGCACGGTCGCCGCCGGGCCGGCGCCGCGCGAGCGGCAGGACCGGGTCGCGCACGATTGATGACGGTTGTGCGACCCCTCACGGAGTCCGTTGTGGTGCCGCGACGGCTCGGCGTCGTCGATCTCGGATCGAACTCGGTGCGGCTGGTCATCTTCGAGGGCCTGACCCGCAACCCGCAGGTGGTGTTCAACGAGAAGGCGATCCTCGGCCTCGGCCGCGGCCTGCATGCCACCGGGCGGCTGAACGAGGAGGCGATCGGCGAGTGCATCACCGTGCTCGAGCGCTATGCGGTCGTGGCCGCGGCGATGCGCGCCGATCCGGTCGAGGTGCTGGCGACGGCTGCGGTGCGCGACGCGCTGAACGGCCCCGCCTTCGTCGAGATGCTGCGCCGGCGCTTCCCCGCCCTGCCGATCCGCGTGCTCGACGGCGACGAGGAGGCCCGCCTCTCCGCCGAGGGGGTGCTCGGCGGCATCGCCGAGGCCGACGGCGTGCTCGGCGATCTCGGCGGCGGCAGCCTCGAGGTGGTGCGCATCGCCGGCGGCAGCGTGACCGCCTCGGCGACGCTGCGCCTGGGCGTGATCCGGCTCGCCGAGCAGGCGGGCGGCGACGTCGTGCGCGCGCGCGCGATCGCCGAGGAGGCGCTGCGCGGCGTGCCCTGGCTCGCCGCGGGCGCGGGGCGGGATCTGTACCTGGTCGGCGGCGCGTGGCGCGCCCTCGCACGCATCCATATCAGCCAGACCGGCTATCCGCTGCAGGTGGTGCACCACTACACCCTCTCGCGCGAGGAGGCGCGCGACCTGACCGGCGTGATCACCAACCTCTCCAAGCGCACGCTCGACCGCATTCCGGGCGTGTCGCGCAAGCGGCTCGAGACGCTGCCCTACGCAGCGGTGGTGCTGCGGCGGTTGTTGCGCGCCACCCAGGCGCGGCGCGTCGTCTTCAGCGCCAGCGGGCTGCGCGAGGGCTGGTATGCGCGCCACCTGCCCGCGGCGGTGCGCGCGGAGGACCCGGTGATCGCTGCCGGTCAGGATCTCTGCCGCCGCTTCAGCCGCAGCGAGGATCTGCCGCCGGCGCTGATCCGCTGGACCGCGCCGCTCTTTCCCGACGAGACGCCTGCGCTCGCCCGGCTGCGCGAGACCGCCTGCTGGGTGGGCGACATCGGCGCGCACGAGCATCCCGACTACAAAGCCGAACAGGCGTTCCTCCGCCTCATGCGCCAGCCCGGCATCGGCCTCGACCATCACGCGCGCGCCTTCCTCGCGCTCACCCTGGCGATGCGCCACGAGGCGAACCCGCTCGCCCCCTGGCTGCAGCCCGCGCGCGCTCTGCTTGACGTCGCCTCCGCCAAGCGCGCCGAGACGCTGGGGGCTGCGCTGCGGCTCGCCTTCACGCTCTCGGGCGGCACGGCCACACTGCTTGGCCTCACCGCCCTCCGGCTCGAACAGCAGCGGCTCGTGCTCAGGCTCGCGCGCTCGGGCGGGGTGTTCGCGGGCGAGAGCGTGTGGCGGCGCCTCGAGCGCCTGGCCGAGGCGCTGGCGCGCGAGCCCGCGACCGAGATCGCGCCGGAGGAGGCCGCGGCCTGACGCGGGTCCCGGCCGCGCCTGGCCCGGTGTGAGCCTGCGCACTCGCATCCGGTCGCGTGGAGGCGGAGGGTTCCTCGCGGGGACCGATCCGGTTCCGCGGAGAGCCGCGATGCCCGACGATCACACCGCCCTCGCGGCGCGCGACGACATCCAGCCGCCGGCGCTGCTGGCGATGGTCCGCCGCGCAGTGGACGACCTCGAGACCCTGCTCAACACGCTGTCCGCGCGCAGCGACAGGACGCTCGCGCAGATCATCGCGCGCGTGGCCGATGAGAAGGACGCGCTGGTGACGAGTGCGGCGGCCTTCACCGGCCGCTGCGCCGAGATCATGGCGACACCGCCCGAGACGATCGCGCAGCGGACCGATCTGCTCGCCGATCTGATCCGCGCGCGCGATTTGCTGAACACCGCCTCCTGGCCCGCCTCGGCGGACACGTTCCGCCTCACCGCTCTCTACACCGGCAAGCGCCGGCTGGATCAGGAGAACGGCACGGCGGCGATGTTCCGCGACGACGCGCGCGCGATGACCTCCACGCGCTGGACCATGCGCGCGATCGCCGCCGTGGCGCTGCTGGTGCTCACCTACACCATCATGCTCTCGGCGGCGGCCCTGAACGGCCGCTCGACGGTCGCGGACAACCGGATGGTCCGGGCCGATCTCGACGCCACCGCCGAGGTGCTGGCGCGGCTCGAGGCGCCCACCCCCGGTGCCGCGTTCCCAGACGCGATCGTCGGCGAGGCGACGCGCGATCTACGCGTGCGCCCCTGCGACGCGCTTGTCCCCGTGCTCGTGCGCGCGGGCTCCGCGCCGATGGAGGTCGTGGCGTTCCGCGATCCGGCGCATATCGGGCTGTGCGACCGCTGCAACGACCGGCTGCGCCAGTTGCAGATCAACGAGGCGCAGATCCTCGACTGGAACCGCTGGGTCGATCGGCTGTTCTTCGGCATCCG
>Ga0308411_10003472_pt1 | contig 10486 bp, 9 predicted proteins | sample HotsprottomLayer_2_FD_203530 | JGI IMG/M metagenome (GOLD analysis project Ga0308411, IMG submission 203530) | Hot spring phototrophic mat microbial communities from Octopus Spring, Yellowstone National Park, Wyoming, United States -... | ecosystem: Environmental > Aquatic > Thermal springs >... | reverse complement strand
TCTGGGTTATTGAAAAATACTGCGTCTTCGCCAACATCTAAGGCGATGCGGGCTTTTCCAGTTCCGGTAACATACCCCACAATTCCCTGTTCGTTCACTTTCAAGCGATGTTGACGTTGCAACATCCGCTGTCCCCCTTCGCTATTAGCAGCCTTTAGCCAGGCGTACTCCCCTTTGGGGTCAACAAGAAAAATACCAACATGATAAAAACCAAAGCGCTCACTAATCAAATGGGTAACCATTGAGAGCAATTTTTCCAGCTCTCGTTCGGAGGCAACGGCACGACCAACTTCAACCGAAGCCTGTAACTGGATAGCTCTCCTACGTAAAGCTTCAGTTCGCTCAGCAACCTTTTCTTCCAGGTTGGCAATGATATCTCTCAGTTGATTTGCCATGTTGCGGAAGGTTTGGGCAAACAAGCCGATTTCTCCCGGGGCGTCTTCAGGGATTTCAACCTCCCACTCACTCCGGCTGAGTTTTTCAGCAGCGGTGGCAAGTTGCTGGATTGGGGTTGTAATAACGTTAGCAAGAATTAATCCCAGGAAGATAATGACAACTAAAACGGCTGCTGATAAGGGGAGAATTTGCACAATAATTAAACGTTGGGTGTTAGATTGGAGCTTATTTTCCAGTTCAGAAAGGGGCTGGAGATAACTGGCGGCATCTACGACGCTGGCTATACTCCAATCAACATTGGGGACTGAGGTATAGGCAACAAATAAATTCCTCGATCCAATATTGAGTTCTTTTAGACCGCTATTGCCGCGGCGCATTTCGACAATTATGGGAAGAAAATCGTTCCGTGTGTCTCTAAGATTAGTTAATGATTCGCCTTCTGCGGGTTGGCGTTCAAGAATATCGAGATATGCCTGGCGAGGCATAGCAAGCGCATAGCCTTGATAGTCAATTAAAAAGTTGTATCCTGCTTTCAATTGAAAGGATTCCTCTACATTGGCAAGGATGTCCTCAACGAGTAAATCGATCCCAACCACACCGATCAATTTTCCATGATCATAAATGGCACGGGAGGCGGTGCTGACCAAACCAAGACCGGTAGCATCTACATAAATTGTAGACCAAACAACCTTGGGGCGAGGGGTTGAATTTTCAATGGCGGCGAGATACCAAGGGCGTTCGGTTACGGTAAAGTCTGGGGGGACAACATTGCCAAGATCGATATTTGGATAATATCTGGTTACATTATTTGGGGAAGCAAAATAAATGGCGGCAATGTTTGGATTCCCTTTTTGAACCGATTCGAAAATTAAGTCTAAATATCGGCTTTTTTCTATTTCATTCTTAATTACAGGCGTCAGTTGAACGTATTTTGGAACAAAAAGGCTGGAATCGTTGCTTTTGCTATTTAAGTATTGTCCAGATAAGCCTTTTCTGATGATTTCTTCGTTAGCCCAATTCATTACCTCTTGTTCTGGTTTGGTCCAGATCTCAAGGATGTATTGAGCAAGAAATTCAACATCGTTAGCGGTCTTTTCCAGAGATCGGCTGGTATCTATGGCAACATTTTGATTCAGAGAAACCAAAGAGCTGGTGATTTGCTCTTTGATAATCTCACCACTCAAATTTTGGGTGCTATTACCGATCTCTTGAGTCGTATAAAGAGCGCTTAAAACTGTTCCAGAAACTGCCAGAAGGGATAGCAGGGTTAACATCCCGATTACCCGGGTATGGATGGAAACTTTCTGAAGTGAGGGGAAGAATTTCATGGCCCTTTTCCTCTTTATAGCAATTGCATCCCAGAATTAATCGGTAACCAATCGAATCTCAACTTCTGCAAGGTCAAACAAATCTCGTAGCTCGATCACACTGGTTTGAAGTACCAAATCGACATCAAGGGTTTCGAGGAGTTTATCGGTCAATTTCGCCAGATCTTCTTGAATTCTTGCAATAGCGTTAACTGCTTCATATTGTATGTCGAGAGCTCTACGGGTAGATTGAAGGTTAAGGACATTTTGGAAAAGATTTGAGATTGGTTCGGTAAGAGACGCCAATATTTGCTTATCACTCTCGGAAAAATAGGGGCCATTTCTAGGACCCTGGACGATAATGGCGCCGATAATCTGGTGTTCTCTCATCAAAGGCGCAATCAACCAGGATGAGCCACTTGGTTTGCCGATGTTTTCGGCTGATTTTGGAGAATTGTCGGTGAACAGCAACGTAGAACCGCTTTTCATCATCTCTGTGATTAGGTAATTCATCAGCGGTGTAGGCGGGGTAGCGAGTAGCTTCTGGTCTTTCAGTTGAAAAATTTGAGACTCTTCGCTGCGAAATATCGTGATATAAGATCGAATATCCCGAATCCCCGATATCGTTCGAAAGAAGCTCTCGATTAAGATCAACGCATCGTTAAGAAAGTAACTTTGTTCTTCCGAGCGTGCTTCAGAGAGCCCTAGGTAGTCAGGCTCACTCTGGTCGAAGATATTTGGATTTTCGATGATGTCATTTGGTGGATTCATGTTCTTTTCTTTCCCTATAAAAATCCTAAAGCTCCCAGACGGGGTCTCCGTTCAGGATTTGTTGAATCTGTTCTGGAAAGCGATCTGGATTAATTGGTTTGCCAATGAAGCCATCAAAACCAGCGGCATGGGCTTTTTGCATCTGTTCCATCGATGCTTCTGCAGTTATTGCTATCACAGGAATAGAGGCGAGCTTAGGTGACGATCGGATTTTCTTGAGAGCCTCATAACCATCTTCATAAGGCAAACGAATATCCATTAGAATTAAATCCAATTTTGGGAGTAAATCGGCATACTCAACAACCTCATAGCCAGAGGTTTTCCATTCGCAATGGATCCCTAAGTAACCGAGTAACCGGGCTATCAAGACAAAATTGGAAACATTGTCTTCGACAACTAAAACGGTAATATCTTGCAATTCAATACTGTGGGAATCTTTTTGGGTGAAAGCTCCGGCCATATTTATCCTTTTGTTTTAGAGCTTAAGAAGGAGCGCACCTGACTGGGAAGGGCATCAACATCAATCGGTTTTTGTATATACCCGTCACAGCCAGCTTGTAAGGTCTTTTCCCGATCGCCTTTCATAACATTGGCGGTCAAGGCAACGATGGGGATGCTTGTAGAGAATTGCGATTTTAGAGTGGAAGTTAATGTGTAGCCATCGATTTCAGGTAAGTTGATATCCATCAGGATCAGGTCTGGTGTTATTGTTTTTAGTTTTTCGAAAGCTTCAGGTCCAGAGGATGCTTCTTCAACCTGAAAGCCTTCTGCCTCCAAAATGCGTCTAACCAGAATGCGGTTATCGAGATTATCTTCTACATAAAGGATAAGAGGGTTCTGTAGCGTTTCCATATCAGTCTTACTTTACATTAAATGTCATAAAAATCCTGTAAATTTCTCCTTAATCTAAAATAAAAAGAGCGGGTGATGGGATTCGAACCCACGAATGGCAGCTTGGGAAGCTGCTGCCTTACCGCTTGGCGACACCCGCTTACAAGTTGCAAATATTATAGTCATTCTTGGAAGGGGTGTCAAGAATGCTGTGAAATGACTCTTTGCTATAATCCGAGCTGTCATTGCTTTTCCTCGTTGCTAGAAACATGCCAGATGAGACAAATTGGCGATTGGCAAACCAACGTAAACGGTATAATAATCTTACTAAAAAATGCTTTTTTTCTACCGTACAATTTTGTTAGGTCGTCAAACTTTCAATCAATGCAAAGGATTTCACCATGCAACCGCTCTTAGAAGTCAACCTTACAACTGGGGAATGTGGCTCATTCGAAATTCCTGTCCAATGGCAATTTCAATATCTGGGAGGCGCCTCTTTAGGTGCCCGCATTTTATATGAGGAGTTAAGGCGTGATTTAGATCCCTTGTCACCAGAAGCTCCCTTGTTGTTCATGGTTGGGCCTCTTAGTGGAACTGCGGGGCCGGCAGTTGGTAGGTTTGTCGTCTGTGGAAAATCGCCGGCAACGCAACTTTGGGCAGAGTCAAACTGTGGAGGATTTTGGGGAACGGAATTGCGGAAAGCAGGGTTTGATGGGCTCATGATTCGGGGTAAGGCGCCTTTCCCTCAGTTTTTGGTTATTGATGATGGGAAAGTGAAGATATTCGATGCACGCAAGTTATGGGGGGCGGATACTTATACAACGCAACAGGGGGTTTTACTGGAAATTGGGGAAAAGGGTTTCCGGGTAGCTGTTATTGGACCTGCAGGTGAAGCAGGTATCCCCTATTCCTTGATCTTAACCGATCACGGTCGGGTTGCTGGCAGAACCGGGTTAGGGGCAGTTATGGGGGCTAAGAATCTGAAAGCCATTGCCGTGCGGGGTACAAAAACCATTCCTGTTTCTATCCCAGAAGTCTATGATCCTTTCCGGGCTGAGGCGAATCGGGGGTTGCGCATCGATAACCAATCTCTGGTATTGCGGGAACTTGGCACAGCAGGCGCAGCCGAATACTTCGATTATTTGGGTTTGATGCCGAAACGATATTTTCACCAAAGTGTCTTTGAAGGTGTGCCGAATATCTCCGGATCGTATTTTGCCGAAAATCTGCTCAAGGGGGTAAGTGCCTGTCATGCCTGTGTGATTGCCTGTGGCCGGGTGGTCCAGTACGATAGCTTACCCAAAAAGAAAGGGCCAGAATATGAGACGATTGTTGGCTTTGGGCCAAATTTGCTGATCTCAGATCCGATTGCCATCACTGAACTGGGTGAAATCTGCGATCGATTAGGATTGGACACAATCAGCACCAGCAACACCATAGGCCTGGCATTTAATTTATATGAACAAGGGATCATTAAAACCACGGATACGGATGGTTTAGAGCTAAGGTGGGGAGATAGTGATATTGTCATGCAGTTGATCGCAAAAATCCCGCCTCGAGAGGGGTTCGGAGAATTATTGGCTCTTGGTAGTAAGCGCTTGGCTGAGGTTTTTCAAGTCCCCGATGAGGCGGTGCAGGTCAATGGGTTAGAAGTTGCCTATCATGATCCCAGAGGGGCTTCAGGGATGGCTCTGGTCTATGCCACATCTCCAATTGGCGCTAGTCATAATCAATCTGATTACTTTTTTGTTGAAATCGGACAAGTGGAGGCGAGCATTGGATTAGAGACCCATCCTCGGCTTGGTGGGGCGGAGAAAGCCAGAAATGTTTGTCTGCATCAGGACTGGCGCACGGTATTTAACAGCCTAGTAATGTGTATCTTTGCCAATGTACCGCCGCAGGATATTGTAGCGTTGATCAACGCCGCCGCTGGTTACGAGCTCGATCTGCCAGATTTAATGCGAATTGGGGAGAGAGGTTGGAATTTGAAGCGGGCCATTAATCTCCGTCTTTGCCTTGACCCTGCTTCCGAGAGATTACCCAAAGCCTTTCGACAACCTTATGAAGATGGTCAGGGTGAACTTAAAAGTTTTATTGTGCCTTTCGATGAAATGCGTGAGGCGTATTATCGCGCCAGAGAGTGGGATATACGGTCAGGTAAACCGTTGCCTAAAAAGTTACGTCAACTTGACTTAGAGTGGCTTCTTCCTGATCTTTGGGATAAGACGGAGGCAAGCAAGCTATGATGAAGTATGTGAGTGTCTCTGAGATGCGCGCTGTTGAGCAAGAGGCTGATCGGTTGGGGCTAACCTATGCCCAAATGATGGAAAATGCAGGGACAAATTTGGGACGCATCATTGATCAAGAACTTCGCAGTCGGACTAATCGGACTGCAATGGGCTTAGTAGGCTCTGGAAATAATGGCGGGGATACTTTGGTCGCTTTGACTTATCTGGCCGAACAAGGCTGGAAAGTGATTGCTTATCTGGTAAAGGAAAGGTCGGTGGATGATCCACTCGTTCAAAGGTTATTGAGTCGAAATGGAATTTTGATCTCCATCCAGGAGGATAAGGATTTTCAACAGTTACAGATTGTTTTGCAGCAAAGTGAAGTCCTATTGGATGGTGTGTTGGGGACCGGCTTTGAGTTGCCATTGAAAGAATCAATAGGTAGGGTATTGAGGATTGTCAAAGAGTTTGTCAAGCATACGCCTGTCCATGTTATCGCCGTTGATTGTCCATCCGGAGTGGATTGTGATAGCGGTGAAGTGGCTGAAGAAGTAATTCCAGCAGAAATCACCGTTACAATGGCAGCGGTCAAAGCTGGACTATTAAAATTTCCCGCTTATGCATTCTGTGGACGGATTTTGGTTGCGGATATTGGTTTATCGGATAGATTTCCAACCTGGAGCGATATTCGGCGGAGGGTTATTGATGCTGAGTGGGTGCGTGAGATGCTACCCATGCGGTCTGATAATTCTCACAAAGGCACGTTTGGGACGACGTTGATCTTAGCCGGAAGTGAAGACTTTACCGGTGCAGCCTACTTGGCTGCGAAAGCAGCCTATTTGGGCGGTTGTGGATTGGTAACTTTGGGAGTTGTGCGGTCAGTCTATCAAGCTCTAGCCGGTCAAATCCCCGAAGCCACCTGGTTGATCCTGCCAGAGCAACAGGGTTATCTCTCGGCAGCAGGAGATCAAATTTTGTCAGGACGCCTGAATTCAATTGATGCCCTCGTTTTGGGACCTGGCTTTGGTTACCATGAGAGCACGTCTGGATTAGTTAAAAGAATACTAGATTTTGGTCGCGACAGAATTCCACCGCTCGTAGTCGATGCTGATGGCTTAAAATTGCTTACCAGATACGAACGTTGGTATCAAAAAATCCCGCCTCAAACCGTATTAACCCCACATCCAGGCGAAATGAGCGTCTTGACTGGTCTACGTGTTGCTGATATTCAATCGGATCGCGTTCAAGTTGCGGAAAAATTTGCCAATCAATGGGGGCAAATTGTTGTCTTGAAAGGTGCTTTCACGGTAATTGCCGATCCTGATGGTCGCACAGCGATTAATCCGGTTGCTACCTCAGCACTGGCTCGCGCCGGGAGTGGAGATGTGTTAGCCGGTCTAATTGGTGGGCTGAGAGCGCAGGGCATGAATGGCTTTGAGGCTGCCGTTGCTGGCGTGTGGCTCCATGCTCAGGCAGGATTGCGAGCAGCGGAAAAGTTGGGAACAACTCGCTGTGTTTTAGCCACAGATTTACTTGAGTCAATGGTGGATGTATTTCGGGATTTGGGAAGATAGTAGACAGCGCGCCAGTCGTATCTATATTGAATGAGTTTTGTACGATTAACTGAAATCAGGACGGCAACTTGCCGTCCTAATTGGCTCAGTATTGGGTTTGAGATTGGCATATCAAGACGAAGAAGCTGGCGCTTCGCCTTCCGGGGGCTCTTTTTTGACAGCTTTTTTACCCGACTCGATAACCTGTTCTAATTTGGTTTTCTGTTCTTCAAAGAGTTCCTGGCCGCGCTGTTGTAGCTCAATGGCTTGCTCTTTAGTAAGTTTGGCAAGCTCTTCGGCACGTTGGCGAGTCTCAGCGAGCGCTTTTTCTGCTTTAGCGTGGGCTTCTTCCAAGGCTTTTTCAGCTCGAGCGCGAGCTTCTTCAGCCGTTTCGACAGCTTTGTCTTTGAGCTCTATACTCTTTTCGCGAATAATGGTGCGGGTTTCTTCGCCAGATTGAGGAGCATACAAGAGAGCTATGGCTGCGCCAATTAAACCGCCGAAAATAAATCCAGCTAGAAATGCACTGAAATCGCTATCTCGATCGGACATATTACACACTCCTTTGGAATTTTATTTCTTTTTCGTTAGACCTGATATTTGTAAGAGGCGTTGAAAACCAGCAATAACCTCATTGAGTTTCATGACCGGTTCAACTAAATTATCACTGAGAAAGGCTGTGGTTCCCCGAAGGGTGTTCACCGTTTCATTGGTTGAATCCAGAATGGGTTTAACTTCATTTTGAAGTAAATTGATTAATCGAGCAAGCTGAAGGATAAGGATGATTAGGGCAACTCCAATCAGCAGAAATTCAAACCCTAAAAAGATGATGAAAATATCTCGAATAGTCGAAGTTTTGTCTGCATTGGTGAGCATCCAATACGTTGAAAAGATGAGCACAGCTAGCACGAGGATGCCAATGATGCTCGATAGGATAATGACCTTGCGCTGATTTGTTGTTTCCGCGTCAGCGCTTGGAAATCGTGCAGTTTGGTGGGTGCCTTCTTGTCCTTCTTCCATTTGCATTGATTTTACCATAAAAGGCTTTGATGAGGATGTGAAATAGGGAGAACCTGTTTTCGACTAAAATCCATCAATTTTCGGCGGATATGACATTTGTCACTTGAAATTTTGTGTTTTAAGCATTATGATATTTGTCATAAACCTACAAAATTTTCCAAATTCATGTATAAAATCGACATTACTGATAAAAAAATTGTTGATTTGTTAATTGAGGATGGGCGATTAACCTGTAGTGAGATTGCTCGCAGGCTGGGTATTTCCGAGCGATCTGCTCGTTATCGCTTGGAAAAATTAATCGAAAGAGATATTATCCGAATCAGGGCGGTTGTCAATCCAAAGAGCCTGGGATACGGAGTTGTTGCGGATGTGATGCTGGAGGTGGAGTCGGACTGCATTGAAGAAGTTGCCCACAAGATGACAGAATACAGTTGCGTGAGTTATGTGGCTTATGCGATTGGGGAAACAGATGTCAGCGTGCAATTGATTGCGCGAAGTAATGAGGAGGTTTATCGTTTTGTCACCCAAGTCATTGGTAAGACACCCGGTGTTCGAAAGACGGTTACTTCAATTGTTCCATCCGTATTGAAAGATGTTTATCAGTGGTCAATCCCTTTAGAGGTCTGTGAAAAGAGCGAATCAATAACCTAAAATATTTTACCTTGGAGGGAATCCTATGCTCCATTTACCGAAAAGCAAAGCGTTGCAGGAACGGGCAAAACGTTACCTGCCTTTAGGGGTTAACTCAAACTTTCGTTATTGGGGGGAGGCAATTACCCCTTATCTGCAAAAAGCCCAAGGATGTTATTTGTGGGATGTCGATGGAAATCAGTATATTGATTATCGCCTGGGTTTTGGGCCGATCATTTTAGGCCACTCCTACCCTGAGGTCGATGACTTCGTTAAGGAAGAGATCAGCCGCGGCACAATGGCTGCCATGACGATTGAATTGGAGATCGAAGTGGCAGAAATGATGGTTGAAATGTGCCCGGCGATAGAAATGGTGCGTTTTGCTTGTTCTGGCACTGAAGCAACCATGCATGCTATCCGCGTAGCGCGAGCATACACCGGTCGAGAGAAAATTTTGAAATTTGAGGGGATGTACCACGGGTTTCAGGATTATACCCTTTGGTCCACATATAGCCCGGCAGAAACCTATGGAAATCGAAACAGCCCGGTTCCAATCCCGGCTAGCTCTGGTATTCCTCGCTGTATCGGAGATTTGGTGATTACGGTGCCGTTTAATGATTTTGAAGTTTTTGATAAGATGATGCGAAGTTATGGCGAGCAGATTGCAGGGGTAATCGTCGAGCCATGTATGGGGAATTGTGCAGCCATTGAACCCTTGCCGGGGTTCCTGAATCACATTCGACAACGCTGCAATGAATATGGCTGTGTGATGATATTGGACGAAGTAAAAACCGGCTTTCGCATAGCCAACGGCGGGGCGCAGGAATTCTATAGAATTGACCCTGACCTGGCGACATATGCCAAAGCGCTCGCAAACGGGTATCCCTTAGCTGCTTTTGGGGGGAAGCGCGAAGTTATGTCGATTATTGGCAGAGGTGTTGCTCAAGGAGGCACTTTTAACAACAACAAATGCGGCGTAGCAGCAGCTCATGCGACACTGAGGGCGCTTAAATCGAAACCTGTTCTCAAGGAGATTGAACGGCGCGGGGAGCGTTTGAAGCAAGGGCTTAGGGAACTCTTTGCCAGCCAGGGTATTCCGGTAAGTGTAAACGGATATGGGGCAATGTTTTCTTTTGCTATTGGCGTTGAGCAGGTTACCGATCAACGAAGTTTCAGTCAAAGCGATCAAGATTATTATCTTCGTTTGGTCGAAGCCGCCATTGTGCGGGGCGTGATGCCTGACCATGACCCCCGTGAACCCTGGTTCTTATGTTATTCGCACACTGAGGAGGTTATCGATCGAACGCTCGAAGTGATGGAAACGGTCATTAAGACCACCCACTAAATCAGTTATAAACACTTACGGAGGTACTGTGAGCACTCAATATTCTGAAGCACAAACGATTGTATCGAAAAACCGGGAATACACCTTTTTCTCCTGGTCAGTCCAGAACACTGTCCAACCGATTCCGATTGTGCGCGCTGAAGGGGTGTATTTTTGGGATGCGGATGGGAAGCGCTATTTGGATTTCTCTTCCCAACTTATGAATCTGAATATCGGCCATCAACATCCTAAAGTTATCGAGGCGATTAAAAAACAAGCAGAAACGCTTTGTTTTGCCCACCCTGGTCTTGCCACAAAACCGCGCGGCGATTTGGGTGAAAAAATAGCCGAAGTAACTCCTGGAGATCTTAAAAAGACCTTCTTCTGCTTAGGCGGAGCAGAGGCAAATGAAAATGCGATTAAGAT
>Ga0308411_10003471_pt1 | contig 10486 bp, 14 predicted proteins | sample HotsprottomLayer_2_FD_203530 | JGI IMG/M metagenome (GOLD analysis project Ga0308411, IMG submission 203530) | Hot spring phototrophic mat microbial communities from Octopus Spring, Yellowstone National Park, Wyoming, United States -... | ecosystem: Environmental > Aquatic > Thermal springs >... | reverse complement strand
ACGCCGCGCGGCAGACTGATTTCATAGATATCGTATGCTGGCGGCATACTGCGGAGTTCGCGGCGAACTACCTGTCGAAAGGCCGGCTCGTCGCCGTGGAAGGGCGCCTGCAGGTCCGGGAATGGGTTGGGCAGGACGGGGGCAAGAGGCGCGTCGCAGAGGTTGTGGCCGACAACCTGGAGCCCCTCGACAGGCCCAGAGCACGGGACGAAGGAGGAAGCGATGACCCGTTCGGGCATTCATAATGTGGGCGGTACGTGCCCGGTGTGCGGTTCGCCGGCGCCGCGCTACCGGAGGACCTGCTCGCGGGAGTGTCTCTCGCGCTGGAGGGGCATTTTGAATAGCCGGCGCGCTGCGGCAGGACCGCCGCCGGAGCCGCGAACCAAACCATCGCCGCAGATGATAGCGGCGATGGCGCACTTCCTGGAGGCCATCGGGCTGGACGTGTCGCGCGCCCTGGCCCTGATTGACGAGGCAGAGAAGGCCGAGCGTGAGGAGTTCGCTCGAAAGCTCGATGCAGCCCGCGCAGCCCGGAAACGCTGAGTTCGCCGCACAACTGACAGCCTACCTGGAGCGTGCCATACGGGCGCGCTACGGGTGGACAGCGCATGCGGACGATCTGGCGCAGGTCGCGCGCCTCGCCGTCGCACAGGAGCTCAAGGACCACGGCCACCTGCCGGAGCCGCTTCTGCGCCGCTACGTCCTCCGGCGGGCCTGGTGTGATGTGCGCGATGAGCTCCGGCGGCTGCGCAGGCAGGAGCCGCGCCTGGCGGAGCGATCGCGCCCCAGGACCGGGCGGATGGACTCCCGCCTGACCATCCGCCTATCCGGGGAGGTGCTGTCCGCCCTGGCGCAAGCAGCCGCCCGCCGGGGCGGTACCGTATCTTCGGAGGCGCGGGCCATTCTGGAGGAATCCCTTGGCCTCGGAGCGCGCGGCGCTGCTCGCTGATATCTGCGCACGGCTCGAGGCGGCCCGCAGAGCCGGAGACCGCGCCCGGTTCCCGGGCTCATCCTGGGGGCAGGTCATCCGGGCCCTGGCCTACCGCGTGCAGGACCCGGACGAGGCGTTCCGGTTCGCCGCCGCGGCCAGCGGCCTGGCGTCAGGATCCTGGGACGCGGACGCCAACGAGTATCTGAACTATCTCCTGACCCTGACCAGTGACCTGCGCCGCCAGCGCCTGGCAGCGCTGCCGACGGAAAATCTCTGGGAAATGTTGCTGTTGCTCGCCGAACGGTAAGGATGTCCGACATTCTGTGAGCGAGTACATATACAGGCAGCAAGAAAGCAGAGCAACCCGAACACTCTCCTTTCCCTTTCTCTGAGGGCCCGCCTGTCCGGTGGGCCCCTTTTCCCGCTCTGGCCGGCCACCAGGCCGGCGAGGATTGAAACGGAACGGACATGCCACGCGGACGCCCGACGAAATACAACCCGGAGATCGCGGGCCGCATCATCGCGGACATCCGGCGCGGGTCCTCGCGCGAGGAGGCGGCCGGCGCAGCCGGCATCGCCGAGAGCACCCTGCGCCGGTGGATGGCCAGATACGCAGACTTTCGCGCCCGGGTCCATGAGGCCGACGCCTGGGCGGTGAAAAGCGCGGAGCAGGCGGTTTACGAACGCGACCCCCTGCGGTGGCTGCAGGCGAAGCGGCCGGAGGTATGGGGCAATCTGGGCCGTCAGCGCATCGAGGTTTCCGGCCCGGAGGGCGGCCCGGTTGACATAGCGCATGCCATCGATACCGGCAGCATCATCGCGGTGGCGCGCTGGCTCGAGCAGCGCGAAGCGGAGTCCGGAACGGAGCCTGAGTGACGCACGGCGGGCGGTGCTCGCCCTCGCCCGCCAGAGACTGATCCCGTTTGCCTGTGTGACGCTGCCGGGCTACCGGCCCGCGCCGCATCTGGCGCGCCTGGCTGAGGCGCTGGAGGCCGTGGAGCGCGGGGAGATCCGCCGCCTGATGGTCTGGATGCCCCCGCGGCACGGCAAGAGCGAGCTCGCCAGCATCCGGTTCCCGGCCTGGTACCTGGGACGAAACCCGGACCGGCGCGTGGTGCTGGCTGCCTACGGGGCGGACCTGGCGCAGCGCTTCTCCCGCTTCGTGCGGGCGACGATCGAGGGGCCGCAGTTCCGGTGCGTCTTCCCGGGAATCGGGCTGGCCGAGGACAGCCGGGCCGTGGATTCATGGGACATCGCCGGACGAAAAGGGGGCCTGAAGGCGGTCGGCGTCGGGGGACCGTTGACCGGCCACGGGGCGAACCTGCTCATCATCGACGACCCCGTGAAAAACAGGGAAGAGGCTGACAGCCAGACCATACGGCAGGCCATCTGGGACTGGTACACCAGCACCGCCTACACCCGGCTGGAGGAGAACGGAGCAATCGTGCTGATTCAGACGCGCTGGCACGAAGACGACCTGAGCGGGCGGCTGCTTGCGGCACAGGGCACGGACGCCCGGGCGGATGAGTGGACGATCATCCACATGCCCGCCATCGATGGGAATGGCCGCCCGCTCTGGCCGGAGCGTTATCCGCTGGAGGAGCTGGAGCGCATCAGGGCAAACGTCGGCCCGCGGGACTGGGAGGCGCTGTATCAGGGGCGGCCCGCCCCGCCGGAGGGCAGTATCTTCCGGCTCGCGGATGTCAAAATCGAGGACCGCGCCCCGGCGCATCTGCGCCTGGCCCGGGGCTGGGACCTTGCGGCATCATCGCGGACTACGGCCGACTGGACCGTCGGCGCCCTGTGCGGCATCGACGCGGAGAACCGGCTCTGGGTGCTCGACATCTACCGGCGCCGCCAGTCCTGGCCGGAGACGGTGCGGGACATGGCGGCGCTCGCGCAGCTTGAGCCGGGGACCGTCTGGGCCATTGAGCGGGCCGGCTTTCAGCTGGCCGCGGTGCAGCAGCTGCTTGCAGACCCGCGCTTCAACGCCCTGGCCATCCGCGGAATCGAGGCGGACCGGGACAAGGTGGCGCGTGCGCTTGCCTGGAGCGGCAGGCCGATCCATCTCGTGCGCGCTTCCTGGAATCAGGAGTTTGTCGCGGAGCTGGTGGCGTTTCCGCAGGCCCAGCACGATGACCAGGTGGACGCGGTGAGCACTGCCTGGGCCGCGCTTGCCAGACTGCGCCCGCCGGCATCGGCAACCGTGGAGGAACGCGGCTGGTACGCCGCAACGGACAAAGACGCATGGCACTGAGGGACATCCTGCGATGGCCATGGCCGGTGCGCGCTGTGGAGCCTGAGGGCGCGCCGGTGGACCGCGTGGAGCGCCTGTACGCGCGCGCGCTGGAAGGGCAGTGGGACGGCATCCAGGACCTTCTGGAAGAGGAACGCGGCTGGAAGCGCATCTCGAGCCTCTCAGGACAGGCCACACTGGACCCGGCCGAGCACAGCCTGATGCTCCGTCTGGCCATGCACTTCACCGGCACGAGCCCGCTGGCGGTGAAGATCATCCGGACCATGGCGGCCCACATCTGCGGCAGCGTGCTGCAGTTCTCAAGTCCGAACCAGGAACTGCACGAGGAGCTGGCGGCCTTCTGGCGCGACCCCGTGAACGGGCTGGAGCGCGATTACGTGCGGCTGTGCCGGGAGTGGCTCGCCCTTGGCGAGCTGTTCCTGCCGGCCTTTATCGCGCCCCAGACAGGCCGGATGCGGATCGGGTACCTCCACCCCACGCAGATCAGCGCGGTCTCGACCGACCCGGAGAATGTGCGGATCTCCACGAGCGTGACTGAGTCCCGGCCGGACGGGGACCGGGAGTGGATGATTCTGAATTCGCCGCCCGTCGTCGAGGCTCTGCGCCGCGGGGATATGCCGGATCCGGGCACGCGCTGGCTGCTGTACTTCCCGCTTCAGGCCGGCATGGTGGGCCGCGGGCGCAGCGTGCTCGAGACGATGTTTTACTGGATCCACCGGGCGGAGCAGTTCCTGAACGACCGCATGATGCTCAACAGCCTGACCAAGGCGTTCATCTGGCAGGTGCGCGTCAGCGGCAGCGAGGCGGACGTGGCACGGCGCGCCATGGAGATCGGCCAGAGCCCGCCGCGCCCGGGCAGCGTGCAGGTGGTCAACGAAAGCGAGTCCTGGGAGGCCGTGGTGCCCGCGGTGCACGCAAGCGATGCCCGCAGCGACTACCTGGCGGTGCTCAAATACGTAGCGCTTGGCGCCGGGTTCCCGGAGCACTGGGTGGGCGCGGCTGACGATGTCAACCGCACGACCGCAGACAGCGCTTCCGAGCCGGTGATCCGGGACCTGGAGGTGTTGCAAACGCAGTGGTTTGACGGCGTGGTCCGGCCGCTGCTCCAGATCCAGGGGTATCTTCTGGCCGCAGCCGGCATGGTGCGGGCGGCGCCGGAGGAGATCGAGGCCGTGGACATCGCCGCGCCCGATCTGTCGCGCAGCGATAATACCCGCACCGCGGACGCGACGCTGCGCATGGTGCAGGCGGCGCAGCTGGCGATGGCAGGAGACCTGATGTCGCGCGAGACGGCCCGGCAGCTGGTGCATAACGCCGCCGGCGTGCCGGTGCCCGACAATCTGGACGATTTGATCGCCGGGGAGCGCAGGCGGGACCAGGCGGCCGTCTATGCGGCGTGGCGGCCGCCTGAGCTCCCGGCGATGGAGGATGAGCAGTGACGGAGACTGTGACGATCCGGGAGGCGGCGGCGATCGAGGCCGCCGCATTCGATGAGGAGCAGCGCATCGTGCCCGGCGCGGTGCTGATCCGCGCGGGCCTGAGCCGGAACCGGAACCGCTATCGCGAGGAGGTGCTGGCGCGCGACTGCCACATCATGGAAGGACTGCCGGCGAGAAGCGGGCACTACCGCTCGGGAGACTTGACCGGGCGCAGCGACCCGCGCAACCTGGCAGGCACATGGCGCAATGTCCGGTACGCGGACGGCGCGGTGCGGGGAGACCTGCACGTGTTCGAGCACTACCTGCCCGTGCTGCGCTCGGCGCGCGAGGCGGGCGAGCTGATCGGCGTGTCCATCGATCTGGCCGCCAAACCCCGCGTGGTCCGCGAGAACGGGCAGCTGATCCGGGAAGTGGAGGCGCTTATCGCCGACCCCGGAAACAGCGTGGATATCGTGGTGCAGCCGGCCGCTGGCGGCCGGCTCTTCGAGTCCGCCGCGGTGGATCCGTGGTGGACCTCATACCGGGAGGTAAAGATGAATCTGACGATGGAGGACATCAAAGCCCGGCCGGCTCTCTGGAGGCTGGTCGAGGCGGCAGTGGAGGATGCGGAGAGCCTGACGGCAGAGGAGCTGGCGTCCAGGCATCCCGCGCTCGCGGAGGCGCTGGAAGCGCTGGCGCGGGAGCTGGATGAGGCCCGGAAGGCGCAGGAGGCGTCCGGCGCCTCAGAGGACAGCGGCGGCGAGGGGCGCTCCGCTGAAACTGACGGCGCGGATGAGGTGCGCCAGCTGCTGGAGGAGGCGAGGCGCGAGCGCTGCGGCGTGCTGCTCGAGGCCCGGCTGGCCGAGGCGCGGTTGCCGGCGAAGGCGGCGGAGCTGGTGCGCAGCGAGTTCGCCGGGCGGGTGTTTGAGCCGGCCGAACTGGACCGGCGCATCCGGGGCGTGAAGGAGGCCCTGGATGAGGCCGCACAGAGCGCGCGCGTGACCGGCCTGGGCGTGCAGGTGACCAAAGATTCCCGCGACCGCATGATCGCGGCGATCGACGGGATGCTCGCCGGCCAGCCGGTGGACGGCGTGCCGCCGTTCCGCAGCTTCCGGGAGGCGTACTGCCGCTGGACCGGCAAAGACTGGCTGACCCCGCCCATTGAGATCCTGAGGGATACGCACGGCGGAGGCTACGACAGCGAGCGCAGCGTGGAGGCGCTGCTGACGACCACCTGGGCCGCGGTGTTCGCGGACCGGCTCCACAAACGGCTCATCGCCGAGTTCAGCCGGCCGGACGCCGACCAGGAGTGGCGCCAGATCGCGAGCACCATCAGCAGTGTGACCGACTTCCGGCCGCAGTACCTGGTGAAGTACGGCGGCTTCGGGGTGCTGCCGGTGGTGCCGGAGAACGGCACCTATCACCCGCTCGCCAACCCCGTGGACGGGGGCGAGAGCTACACGCTCGGCAAGCGGGGCGGGCTCTTCACGATCACGCTCGAGACGATCGCAAACGACGACCTGCGGGCCATCCGCAGCATCCCGGTGGCCATGGGCCGCGCCGCGCGCCAGACCCTGAACCGGGACGTGTTCGGGGTACTGACCTCCAACCCGACGATGGGGGACAACGTGGCGCTCTTCCATCCGTCAAGCACGCTCCGGGGCGGGGACGGCTCCACCAACGGCAGCGGCAACCAGGGCAGCGCGCCGCTCTCGAGCGCCACCCTGAGCGCGCGCCGGGTGAATATGCTCAAGCGCGCGACCTTCGGGAACACCGTCGGCGGCCAGAGGATGGATGCGGGGACGATCATCCCGCGCCTGCTGATCGTGCCGCCGGACCTGGAGGAGACGGCATGGCGGCTGACCAACAGCCAGGTGCTGGTCCAGACCTCGAACTTCAACGCGACGGAGCCGAACTGGCACCGCAACGCCTATCAGGTCCTCGTGGTGCCGTTCTGGACGGACCCGAACGACTGGTATCTGTGCGCGGATCCGGCGAGCGCTCCGACGCTCGAGGTGGGCTTCTATCAGGGACGCCAGCAGCCGGAGCTCTTCACGAAGGAGGAGTTCGAGGCGGATGCCCTGACCTACAAGGTGCGCTTCATCTACGGAATCGCCGTGGAGGAGCCGCTCTCCTGGGACCGCAGCGTGGTGTAATAAGGCCGCACCGGCCGGGACACGCCGGTGAGGACTGAAACAGGAATGAGACACTGGAGGAAAACATGAGCAAGGAACTGGTTGGCCATATCGGCTACACGCCGGGCACGCAGGTGGATGCCATCTTCGTCCCCACGCTGAACGCGACAGGCAGCACCGTCCGGGCGGCTGTGTGGATTTCACCGGGGCAGGTGGTGGTCGAGCGAGTGTCCCTGATCGCTGGGGCGAACATCACGGGTGACAACACCAACCGCATCAACCTGAACATCCGCAATGGCGGCTGGGACGGCAGCGGTAACACGCTGATCGGGCAGCTGCAGTTCACTGCGGGCGTGAACGTGACCAAGGACCAGAACGTGACGATCGTCTGCAGCGGCCCCGGTGCCACCCTCCAGCCCGGCGACAAACTGATCGTCGAAGCGGAGCGCGTCGGCACCGGCGGCACGTGGACGAACGCGGGCGGCCATGTCCGGTTCCGCTATGTCTGAGCGGCGTGTAATCCGGGCCGGGAACCGCCAGGCGCTGGAGCAGTGGATCGAGCTGCACCAGGCCGACGGGCTGGACCTGGTTGAGATCCGGGAGACAGAGGACGATGACTGGCCTTACGCGGCGGTGCTCGAGCAGGCGCGGGCGGAGGATCCGGAAGGGGCGGTAAGCCAGGAGGACCGGGCCGCGCCCGCGACGCAGGGCGCCGGCAGGAAGCGGAAGTGAGGCGCATCCGGGTGCTCCCGGATGCGCCTGCATAGCCCGGAGGGCAGAAGGCGTGCGCGGCAGCCCGTGGTGGGAAAGAGAGCTTTCCCGCGCCGAGCGCGAGATGGAGCGCCTGAGCGCGCGCCATCTGGAGGCGCTGCGCCGCGAGCTGGACGAGGCCCGGTCGCTTGCGCTGCGGGAGCTTCTGGCCGCGCGGGGCGAGTGGACGCGGGGGCGCCTGGAGAGCGTTCTGCGCCGGATCGACGCGGCACTGGCCCAGGTAGAGCAGCGCCTGCAGGCCTCCGCGGGCACCATGCTGGATGAGGCGGCGCGCTCCGGCCTCGAGCGCGTGGACCGCGCCGTGGACCGGTACGCCCGGGACATCCCGGTGATGCGCCGGGAGCTTCCCGGGGAACTGTACCTGGACCTGTGGGCGGACTTTACCCTGGATCTGGTGAAGCGCGACATAGTGGAGCCCGTCCGCACAGCCATCCGGAACACCATCCGCGCCGGATTCATCACCGGCCGCAGCCTCTACGAGACCATGCGCGAAGTGGCAAGCGAAGACTTCCGCAAGCTGACCTTTACGTCGAAATTCCACCGGGCCGAGGCGATTGTTCGCACGGAGACGAACCGGGTCGCCAACCGCGCGGCCTGGCTGCGGGTGGTGCAGTATCAGCGGGAGGCGCTGCCGGGGGAGGTGTGGAAGAAGCGCTGGGGCACAGCCGGGGACGACCGCGTGCGGCCGACGCACGTGGAGGCCGGGCTGCAGCCGCCGGTGCCGGTGAACAAGCCGTTTTACGTGGGCGGGCACCCCTGCCAGCACCCGGTGGATCCGGCGCTGCCGCCGGAGGAGTCGGTGAACTGCCGGTGCAGCCTGCTGGCGGTGCCGCCGGGATTGGAGTGAAGAGGAGCAAGACATGAGCCTGACATTTGCCGAGACGCCGAGAGGGACGCCCGCGGCTCTGCGGGCCGACCCCCAGGGCCGGCTGGATGCAAGCTGGGACTACACACTTGTCAGCGCCACCGGGACGGTGCACACCGGCCCCTGCGTGGTGGCTGGATTTACCCCGGTGGGTGTAGTCTCGCCGATATACCTGAGCCTCCGGGACGGGACTGGACCGGGCGGGCAGACATTGTGGGAAGACGAGATCCAGCAATCCGAAAACGGCCGATTCTTTCAGCCGTTCCCGCCCGGGGGCGCGCGGCTGCAAAACGGGCTGTACGTGCAGCTGACCGGGGACGGGTCAGTGCTGATCTGGTTGCGGCGGGGCTGACATGGACATCGCTCTCAGGGCGCGTCAGATCCTCTCGGACGAGGCAGGCGAGGAGGCGGAGCGTCTGGCAAGCGCCGAGGTGTACGCGGCGAGCGTGGCCGGGGCGCTCCTGGAGCTCTCCCGCCTGCGGCCGCGCGTGGCCCGGGCAGAGCTGGAGCTGGAGGCGGGGCCGGACCAGCCCTATCCGCCCGGCTGGGATGCCGGGATCAGCAGCATCCTGAGCGTCGAGTTTCCTCCGGGCAGCCGCAGGCCGCGGCTGCTTGCCGCCTCGAGCCTGCTCACCGGCCCGGACGGGTGGCGGATCCTCGGCAGGGCCTACGGGCCCGGGGATCGCGCCGTGTTGACCTTCACCCTGCCCTGGACCCAGGCTTCGATTCCAAACAGCCTGGCAGAGGCTGCGGCGCATCTGGCGGCATCGCTTGTGGCGCAGGCCGTGGCCGCGCGCTTCGGCAGGAGCAATGCGCCCGCGATCCCGGCCGATAGCGTCAACTACCGCGAAAAGGCCGACGTCTGGCGCGAGCTGTCCGCCCACCTGCGCAGGCGGGGGCTCGCGATCGCGGGCGCAGGGGCGGACGCGCAGGGCAACGCCACCCATTCCCCCGCGGCGCGCCATACGGACTGGGGGTGGCCGCAGCTGTGAGGATCTGGCAGGACACCGGCGCGCCGTACGCACTGCATATGGAGGTTGAAGCGCGGTCGCTTGACCAACTGAACGGGCTTCTCGCCCGCCTGCGGGCCGGAATGGGACCGCAGGCGGCGCAGATCCTGGAGCAGGCCATGGCGAGGGCGGCGGAGCATTTGCGGACCGTCGCCTTCGACCAGACCCCGGTGGGTGCGACGGCTCACCTGCGCGACACAATCGGCGCGCAGGTGAGCGTTAACTCGCAGGAACCGGTGGATGTGAGCGGGTATGTGTGGTGGCAAGCCGGCTATGCCCCCGTGGTGGAGTTCGGGAGCCGGCCGCACTGGCCGCCGGTCGGCCCGCTCATTCACTGGGCCGAGCGCAAGCTGCATGTGCCGCCCGGGGAGTCGTACGGGGTGGCGCGCCGGATCCAGTTCGCGATCGCCCGCCGGGGCACAAGGGCGCAGGAGTTCGCGCAGCGCAGCCTCTTGCTGGCACAGCCCCTCATCGAGCGCGCTTTCCGCGAGGCGGCGGACCGGCTGGCGCGCCTGATGTCCGGAGGCGTCTGAGATGCCTTTCGGCGATCCCACGTTCAAGAGTGACAGCCAGATCCGGGCGCTGATCCGCGATATGGTCCTCTCGATCCCCGGCGCGGGCGACTGGATAGACGTGTGGGGCCGGACCCCCGCCTGGATGAATGCGCGGCGGGCCGCCGGGCGCCCCTGGTGGAACATCCGGCGCGCGAGCGTTTCCGAGGCCTGGCCGGACCGGGCCATCAACGACTTCCAGGGCCCGGAGGCCATCCAGACCAGCCGGTACGTGCTGGAGCTGAAAATGCCCTGGTCCATCGATCCCGGGCGCGAGAGCGAGCCGCGATTCGAGGCGCTCGTGGACGCGGTGCTTGCGAAGTTCCGCGATGAGGCGAACCTGGACGGTGCGGTCTGGGAGGCAAGCCTGCTGAGCGTGGACGGGGGCGAGACGGGTTTTGTGCTGGTGCGCCGCGGCGATGACATGCTGACGGCGCATCTGGCGCGCTTCGAGATCACCATCACGCAGATCATTACGAGGAGCTGACATGGCAGCGAAAGACAGGATCGTAGGGGAGCTCGCGATTCTCACGATCGGCACCCACCAG
>Ga0308411_10003470_pt1 | contig 10489 bp, 5 predicted proteins | sample HotsprottomLayer_2_FD_203530 | JGI IMG/M metagenome (GOLD analysis project Ga0308411, IMG submission 203530) | Hot spring phototrophic mat microbial communities from Octopus Spring, Yellowstone National Park, Wyoming, United States -... | ecosystem: Environmental > Aquatic > Thermal springs >... | reverse complement strand
ACAACGACGAAGCGCGGGCGCGCCTGGCCGGGCTGGCCGATGCCTTTCTGCTCCACAACCGCGAGATTTACATTCACTGCGACGACTCGGTGATGCGCGTCTTCGAGGGCGCGCCGCTGCCCATCCGTCGTTCGCGCGGCTACGCGCCCTTTCCGGTGCGCCTGCCGAAGGCCGCGCCGATGCTGCTTGCGGTCGGCGGCGAGTTGAAGGCTACCTTCTGCGTCACGCGCGAATCTCGCGCCTACCTCAGCCAGCACATCGGCGACATGGAGAACTTGCAGACGCTGCAGGCCTATGAGCGCGCTGTGGATCACTTCATCCACCTGTTCCGCATCCGGCCGGAAGCCATTGTGTGCGACTTGCATCCGGGCTATCTCACCACCCGGTGGGCGGAGCGCTTCGCCGGCGAGCGCAACCTGCCTTTACTCAAGGCACAACATCACCATGCACACATCGCCGCATGCCTGGTCGAGCATGGCTACGCTCCGGATGAATTTGTGATCGGGATCAGCTTCGATGGCACCGGCTACGGCAGCGACGGCGCAATCTGGGGCGGCGAGGTGCTGATCGCTAACTGCCGGACGTTCAGGCGAGCGGCGCACCTGAAGTATGTCCCATTGCCCGGCGGCGATGCCGGCATCAGGCGTCCCTATCGCGTCGCGCTGGCGCATCTGTGGTCTGCCGGCCTCCCCTGGGACGACGATCTGCCCTGCGTGGCGGCATGCTCGCCGGTCGAACGACGCATCTTGCAGCAGCAACTGGAGCGCGCCGTTCACTGTCCACCTACCAGCAGCATGGGCCGGCTGTTCGACGCCATCGCCGCGCTCATCGGCGTGCGCCAGACGATCACCTACGAAGCGCAAGCCGCTATCGAGCTGGAAGCGCGCTGCGACGAGGCCGAAGGGGGACGCTATCCCTGGACGATCGAAACAGCAACTGATGACGACGGGCTGGTGCTCGATCCAGCGCCGATGTTGCGCGCAATCGTGGGCGACCTGCGGGCTGGCGTGCGCACGAGAGCGATTGCGTCGAAGGTGCACAACACCATTGCCGAGCTGATCGTCGAGGTCAGTGCGCACCTGCGCGACCAAACCGGCCTGACGACTGTGGCGCTGAGCGGTGGCGTATTCCAGAATGTGGCGTTGCTCCGGCGCACGTTGATCGGGCTGCGCGCCGCCGGCTTTCGCGTTCTGACGCACCAGGCCGTGCCGCCCAACGATGGCAGCCTGGCCCTGGGGCAGGCCGCCATTGGCGCGTTCACCTTAATATAATCGCACCCAACGCACCCATACGACGCCCTCAAAATTCTCAAACCGACTGCTACATTGCGCAGCAATGGACTTGAAACGTTCTCTTTTTGTCTTGACAGCGCTCCTGGTCTCAGCATGCGGCTTCGCTGCTGTCCCGGCCACGCCTACGCCGGTGCCCGAGCCACCGGCGCCGGCTGCACCCACCTACGTCGTGCAACGCGGGTTGGTGGTGCGACAAATCGAATTCAGCGCCCAATCGCAACCGGTGGAATCGCAGGCACTCTCTTTCGTGACCGAAGGCAAGGTGCAAAAGGTGTTCAAGAAAGCCGGCGACGAGGTCAAACAGGGAGAGGTGATTGCCGAGCTGGACGTGAGCGATATCCGTAACCAGTTGCGGCAGGCGCAGATCGAGCTGCGCACCGCGCAGGCGATCCTCTCGAACACGCTGGAGGGGTTCACACGAACGCTGCAACTGGCGCAGCTCGACGTGGCCCAGGCGCAGCTCAAGCTCGATGCGGCCATCGCGCGCAGCCGGCAACCAGGCATTTCGCTTGCCGAAAAGCAAGCCCGCGAAGCGGAGGCCAAGTTCCTGGAGATAGACCTGCAACGCGCCCAACTCAGGCTAGCCGACGTGAACGCGTCGCTCGATCCGGTGCTGATTAAGAACGTCGAAACCAGCCGCATCAACGTCGAGGCGCTGGAGGAGAAACTCGGCCGCGCCACGCTGGTTGCGCCCTTCGACGGCGTGCTGACCGAGCTGGCCGTCACGGTCGGCATGCTGTCCACGCCGCTGGAGAAGGTGGCGGTGGTCTCGAAGCCAGGCCGCATCGAGCTGGTTGCCGAACTATCCTCCGAGTTATCCAGGGAGTTGAGCGTGGGCCAACCGGTCACCGTGCGCCTGGCCAACAACCCCGACGTCGCCTTCGGTGGCGTGATCCGACGCGTGCCGGCCGAGGGCGGCTTGCGCACCGACCGGCTGGTGCGCATCCAGGTGGACGCCGGCGTGAAGTTGGAGAGCGGCGTCAAGGCCATCGTCACCGCGATGACCGGCCGGCGCGACAACGTGCTGTGGATCCCAACCTCGACCGTGCGCACCTATCGCGGCCGCCAGTTCGTCGTCGTGCAAAACCCGGACGGCACGCAGCGGCGCGCCGACGTGAAGTTGGGGCTGACGGCGACCGACCGGGTGGAGATCCTGGATGGCCTGAACGAAGGCGACGTAGTGGTTGCCCCCTGATGATCAGCGCGTTCTTCCACTTCGTCGCCCAGCGCCTGCGCAGCCAGATCGGGCTGGTGGCCTGCTTGTCGCTCGGTGTGATCCTGGCAGTAGCGCTGGCGGCAGCCATCCCGGTTTTCGTCACAGCGGTGCAATTGCGCGTGCTGCGCAACGAGCTGCTCAACCTGAACACTGCCGTCAGCCGGACCGGCAGCGCCAGCTATCTGCCGTTCGCCCTGCAATTCAGCTTCGCCACCACCAACGAGAACAGCCTGTCGCAGGACGCCTACCGGAAGTTGGACGCGTTCATGCGTGAGCGCATCGAGCCGCGCACGATCCTGCCCATCATCGAGACGGCCACCTTCGCCCAGACACCGCCGTGGCGTTTGCTGCCGCTGCCCGGCAGCCCAACGGCCCGGAAGTACGACGGCGGCCGCGCCACCGGCCGCACGCTGGCCCAGCCCACGGTGGACAGCATGAGCAACTTTTCGCGGCATGCCGTGATCGAGGAGGGCGAGCCGCTCCTCAACGACGGGGCGCTTGTCGCATCCGCGGCCGGCGACCACGATGGCGCGCCGGTGCCCGTGCTGATTTCGCGCGCGTTTGCCGAACGCTACGGCGCGCAGGCCGGCGATACTTTCTTGCTCTCAATGACGCAAACCCGGGCCGGGCCAGGCGGCTTCGGCGGCCAGGTTCAGGAGACGATTGAGGCGCAGGTGCCGGTGCGCATCACCGGCGTGTGGTTGCCGAAAGACCCGCGCGCGGACTACTGGGGGTTATCGCCGGACACCCTGAAGGATTCGCTCATCGTCACGCCGAAGGACTTCGACGAACGCATCGCCCCCTTGCTGAACACCGCCGTCCGCTCCGCGCGCTGGCAATACATCCTCGATGTCTCCAGGCTAAGCGCGGACAGCGTGGCGCCGTTCACCGCGCGCGCACGTCAGCTCCAGCGCGAGGTCTTTCGGGAGAACCGCAACGTGATCCTGGTGGCCGCGCTGCTCGACGCGCTCGATCGCTACCTGGTCACCTCGCGCGAGCTGTTGTTGCTGCTGGTGATCTTCAGCGTGCCGGTGTTCGCCATCGTGTTCTACTTCGTGGTGCTGGTGGCGGGCATGGTGGTGCGGCAACAAGAAGGCGAGATCACCACGCTGCGCAGCCGGGGCGCCTCCATCGCCTACATCCTCGGCCTGTACGTAGCGCAGTCGCTCGCCATCATCGCGATCGCCTTGCTGATCGGCATCCCGCTGGGCTACGGGCTGGCGAGCGTGATGGCCGGCACACTCACCTTCCTGCAGTTCGGGCCGCCGCAACCGGTGGAGTTCTCACTGTTCAACGCCGAGGGCCAGTTCGTCGGCCTGCCACAGTCCTTTCGCTTCGCATTGATCGCGGCCGGCCTCAGCATCGCGGGTGTGCTCGCGCCGGCGATCGGCGCCGCCCGCCAAAACGTCGTGTCGCAATATGCCGACCGCGGCCGCAACACGCAGCGACCGTTGTGGCAACGCCTGTATCTGGATGTGTTGCTGCTGATCCCGGCGCTGTATGGCTATTACCAGTTGCGCGGACAAGGCAGCATCGTGCTGCCCGGCGCAGACGCGTCCGGCAGCCGCGACCCCCTGAGCGATCCAGTGCGTTTTTTGTTGCCGGTGCTACTGCTCACGGCGCTTGGCTTGCTGGTGGTGCGGCTGTTCCCCATGCTGATGGCGGCGCTGAGCAAAATCACCGAACGCAGCGCGCCGACGCCGGTAGTGCTGGCCTGGCGTGAGCTGGCGCGCTCGCCCAAAGAGACCAGCGGCCCACTGGTGCTGCTCATCCTCACTATGGGCATCGCGGTATATGGCGCTTCGATCGCCAAGACGCTCGACGAGCACCTGCGCACCACGACGCTGCTGCGCGTGGGCGCCGACATCCGGCTGGTCGAAACGGGCGAATCGAGCAAGATTACCCTGGCGCCCGGCGAACTGGCCCAGGGCAAGCAAATCAGCGACCCGAACGAGCCGGAATACTGGACCTTCCTGCCACCGGAAGGTCATCTCGACATTCCCGGCGTAACCGCCTTCGCCCGCGCCGCGCAGCTCCCGGCCTATGCGCGCGAATACGGCAGCTTCGGCATCAAGCAGGTGCTGCTGGGCGTGGATCGGCGCGCCTTTCAAGCCGTGGCGGCCAGGGCGTACCGCGACGAGCTGAGCACACAATCGTTCGGCGCGCTGATGAACCTGCTGGCGAACTCGCGCGACAGCGCCCTGGTCAGCCGTGACTTTCTCAAGCAGCACAACCTGGAGGCGGGTGACCCGCTCGTGCTCATCGTCAACCCAGGGCGCGAGAGCGCGACCATCACTTACACCATCCGCGGCGGGTTCGACTACTTCCCAATCATCACGCGGGGCAAAGACGACCCGATCGCCTACGTCGTCAACCTGGAGTACACCTTCGAGCAACTCGGCAAAGACATGCCGTATGACGTGTTGCTAACAACGAAGCCTGGCGTAAGCGGCTACGAGGTCGCGCGCGAGGCGATCGCGCGCGAGTATATCGTCAAAGATGTCTACGACGCGCAGGCAGCCATCCGCGAGGCGCAAGCCCAGCCCGCCCGCCAGGGGTTATTCGGCGTGTTGACGACCGGCTTCCTGGCAGCCACGCTGCTCACCGCCATCGGCTTCGTGCTGTATGCGCTGGTCTCGTTCCGCCGCCGGGCGATCGAGCTGGGCGTGCTACGCACCATCGGCCTGTCCGAGGGCCAGATGGCGACCTATCTCATCCTTACCCAGGCGATGCTGGTGCTGCTGGGCGCGTTGGCGGGCAGCTTGCTGGGCGCGCTGGCCAGCTACCTGTTCATCCCCTTCCTGCAAGTGGGCGGCTCGCTGGTCAACCAGGTGCCGCCCTTCATCGTGCGCGTGGCGTGGGGCGACCTGGTGCTGATGTATCTCGCCGTCGCCGCCGCGCTGGCCGTGGCGCTGGGCGGCACGCTGTTGTTGCTGCGCCGCCTGAAGGTGTTCGAGGCGATCAAGTTGGGGATGGTGACGTGACGCCGGCCGACGACAGGGCCAGCAAGTCGCGCTCGATGGCCTGCAAGCGCTCCTCGGTAAGCACGTCGGGCAACATGCGCGCCGCCGCCTCCAACGAGATATCCTGCCGACCGAGCTGCGGCCGGCGCAGCGCATCTTCGTCCACCTGCCGGAGCAACACGGCCCTGGCCGCGTCGTCGGCCAGCAGGTCGCGCAACGAACTGCCGCGATCCAGCCGGCCGGCGACGTGGCGCACCTTGGCCATAGCCTGGGTCAGAGTCAACCCGGTGGACGCAAAGTCGTAGCTACCGGAGCCGATCTCGACTACGGCTGCGCCGTTCTTCAGGCCGACCACCTGCACCCCCGGCGCCCGCTTCAGCCGCCGACCGGACTCGGTTACCTGCGACAATCGAGTCGCCGGAATGTGCAGCGTGGCCCGGACATTGGGCGGCACAGTCACCTGGAGCCGGAAGCCGTCGTCGGTCAACGTCCACGCCACGGCCAGCTTGCCGTAGGGCGAATCGAGGGCAGCACGCACGCGATCGAGTCCACCGCCCGGTTGCGGCCGGATCAGCACATGCTTGTAACCGGCCCAATCAGGATCCACCTCGATGCCGGCGACTACGCGGTACAACCACTCGCCAATCGCGCCATAGGCATAGTGGTTGAAGGAGTTCATGCCCGCATCCTGGAAACTGCCATCGGGCTTGATGCCATCCCAACGCTCCCAGATGGTGGTCGCGCCTTTCTTCACCGGGTATAGCCACGAGGGATAGCTCTCCTGATTGAGCAACTCGTAGGCCAGGTCGGTATAGCCGAAGCGACTGAGCACGTGGCACAGATACGGCGTGCCGATGAAGCCGGTGGTCAGATGGTAATCGGCTTTGCGCACCTCGTCGGCCAGGCGGCGGGCAGCCAGCGGGCGCAGTTTCTCCGGCAACAGGTCGAAGTGCAGGGCCAGCACGTAGGCGGTTTGGGTGCCGGGGCCAACGCGCCCGTTGGGTGAGACGAACTCGGCGTTGAAAGCGGCTTTTATCTTGTCAAACAATTCGCCGTAGGCGCGGGCATCGTCCGCCTTACCCAGGATGCGCGCGACCCGCTGCATGAGGTTGGCGCAATGGGCGAAGAAAGCAGTGGCGATCAACTCGACGTTGGTCACCGGCGATGGGAGCAGCGCGTTCGGACCGCGGTAATCCAGCCAGTCGCCGAAATGAAAGCCGCTCGTCCACAGGTAGCGATCGCCGGCTTGCCGACGCATGAAGTCCACCCAGCCGGCCATGCTTTCGTACTGCGTCGCCAGGATATCGCGGTCGCCGTAGCACAGGTAGATCGTCCACGGGCAGATCACAGCGGCATCGCCCCACCCTGCCGAGCCGCTGGCCAAACCCAGACTGCCGCGACCGAGCACATCCGGTATGACGAACGGCACGCTCCCGTTGGGATGCTGGTCGGTCGCCAGGTCGCGCAGCCACTTGGAGAAGAACGCGGCGACGTCGCGATTGAAACACGCGGTGCGGATGAACACCTGGGCATCGCCGGTCCAGCCCAACCGTTCGTCGCGCTGCGGACAGTCGGTCGGCACGTCCACGAAGTTGCCTTTCTGTCCCCAGACGATGTTGTGCTGCAACTGGTTGACCAGCGAGTTGTTACATTCGAACTCGCCGATGGGCGGGATGTCCGAATGCACCACCACGCCGGTCAGGTCGCCCGCGGTCGGCGTCCCAGGCCAGCCTTCGATTTGCACGTAGCGGAAGCCCATGAAAGTGAAGCGCGGCTCGTATACCTCTTCACCTTCACCCTTGAGCGTGTATTGCACCATCTGCCTGGCCGAGCGCAGGTTGGCCGTGTAGAGGTTGCCTTCCTGGTCGAGCACCTCCGCATGGCGCAGGGTGATGGTGGTTCCCGCCGGCCCGCGCACCTTAAGCCGCACCCACCCCACCATGTTCTGGCCGAAATCGGCGATGGTCTCGCCCTTCGGCGAAGTGAAAAAGCGGATGGGCATGAGCTGCTCTTGCCGGCGCACGAACGGGCCAACCTGGGCGACGAGGATATCTCGGGGATGATCGAGGATGCGCACGGGTTGCCAGGCGAGGTCGTCGAAGCCGGGCGCAGCCCAGCCGGGTCGCTCCAGCCGCGCATCGTAGACCTCGCCGTGATAGATGTCGGCCATGCGAATCGGGCCCGTGCCTGCGCGCCAACGCGCATCGCTGCAAATAGTCTCGGTGCGGCCGTTGGCGTAGGTCACGTGCAGTTGCAACAGCAGCGCTAGGCGATCACCATACAGGTTACGCTGGCCTTCAAAACCCAGGTAGCCGCGGTACCAGCCATCGGCGAGGATGGCGCCAATGACGTTGGTGCCTTCACTCAGCCATTCGGTCACGTCGTAGGTCTGGTATTGCAACCGCTTGTGGTAAGTCGTCCAGCCCGGCGTGAGCACGCCATCGCCCACCCGCCGGCCGTTGAGGTGCAGCTCATACAGCCCGAGGCTGGTGGCGTAGAGGCGCGCCTGGCGCACCGGACCATCCAGCACGAACTCGCGGCGCAACAGCGGGCACGGCCGCTCCAGGTCCGACGCGTCGTCCCAGTCCGGCGTGATCCAGGCCGCCTGCCAATCGCCAACATCGAGCAGGCCCATCTCCCACCAGGCGACCGCGCTCCAGCCCGACGGGCGGTCGGCCTCGTCCCAGACGCACACGCGCCAGTAACAGCGCTGGCCGGAATGCAAGTCCGGGCCGGCGTAGGGCACATGCACCGATTGGTCAGACGGGATTTTGCCGGTGTCCCAGATCACGCCGCGCTCACAATCGGCGTCGGTCGCGACGACGATGCGGTAGGCAGATTGCGACACGCCGCGCGCGGATTCGTCGGCGCGCAGCTTCCAACTGAGCCGCGGGCGACGCGCGCCCAGGCCCAGGGGGTTCTCGAAGTACTCACAGGTCAGGTGATGGGGAGGAAGCATGTGTCAAACGATCACTTGTCTCTGGCTGCGTCGCGCTCGCGTTTGCGGGCGACGCGCGTTTCGATGAAGGTATAGAGCCAGGTAATCCCACCGATCACCACGATGACGGCGAGACAGCCCAGCGCATATACCACGACGTGGGCGGGGAGGGCGATTTCCATAGTTCAAGGCCGGCGAACGAGAATGCGATAGGGGCCAATGACATCCGTCGTGCGGTAGTGCCGGGCGATGTAATCGTCCAGCAACGTGACGCCGGTGCTCAAGGCGCTGTCGTTCGGCTCCTGTGCACCCTCGAATATGTTGGTGAGCACCACGTAACGCACCTTGTGGCGCTCCAGGTCGGCCACCATCTCCTGCTGCACCGGCAGCGTGTTGGTCAGGCCGGGATGCAGTTCATGATAGCGGGTCGCGCTGGGACGCTGGGCCAGGAAGTAGAACATCGCATCGTTGGCGAACACGCGATCGTGGCGCGACAGGCCGACGTAGATCCGCTCGTCCGGCGCAGTGAGCCTCTGCAGGGTGACCACTGCCATGGTCTGCTGTGCGCTCGTCCGGCCCGGCAACCCAATCGGCAGCATCATTCGCTGATCGCGTTCGGCAGCCGGCCGCGACTCGATCACACCGATGTAATGAGCGATGGGGTTGACGGCCGTGGCCACCGTCAACACCAGGCCGATCGAGGCAACGATGACCGACAAACCGCGCGCGGCCGGCGCACAGCCACGCAACAATACGGGCAGCAACACGACCGCCACGAGGAAGAAGTGCACGGTGTGAATGGTGTCCGACCGCACGCGGGCCTGGTTGAACCCGAACAGGCCGAACAAGGCCACCATCGCTACACCCCAGGCCTGAGGCGCGGCGGCGCGGTCATGCCGCGCGCGCAAGATGGCTACGACGACCGCAAGTGGATATACCAGGAAGGGAGCGTAGAACTGCAGGTTATCCACCGACCCGTCCAGCTTAGGATATGGCAGATCACGCACCTTGGGAAACTCGGTGAGCGGGAAGATGAACAATTGCTGGGCCAGCGCAACCGGTGAAGCGCTCACGGCGAAGAAAGCGAGCGCCGGAGCCACCAACACCAGAGTCCCTACGACGAAGGGCAATGTCATTCGCATGATGGCGAAAATTCGCTCGGCAACCGGCCGTCCGGCCGGCGTGCGCGTGACAAACGCAAACGGCAGGCCAACCACCATCTGCGCAGCGGCGCAGTAGATGGCCATGTCGTGGCGGAACAACGCTGCCACGCCCAACGCCAGGCCGCCAATCAGGAACCAACGCCGATCCGGCGCGAGGGGTCGCCCATCGGGATCACGCGAGCCGCTCGCGATGCCGGACGTCACCCCCTGCAACAGCGCATAGATGCTGAACAGGCTGAAGAGCAAGCCGGCGAAGATGGGATAGCCGAAGAAGCCATAGTACGTCACCCATAGCGCGCCGATCAACCAGGCAATCAGCGCCGCGCTGCGCGTCGTCAACCATCCTGCCAGCGCAAACATCGCCAGCGCCAGCAAGGCGCGAATGAGCACGTCCCACCAGCGTTCCACAGCGATCTGCACGCCGAAGAGGCGGAACAGCCCGGCCAGGACGTAAAGCTGGCCCGGGCTGTATTGCGTCCAAAAATCACGATAGGGAATTTCGCCATGCATCACCCGCGTCGCGCCGTAGACGATGATGCCTTCGTCGTATATGTTCAGCGGCGCAATCATCGTCGGATACAGGTGCAGCATCGCCACAACGACCATCGCAGCGGATAGGGCGACATGGACGAACGGCACGAGCGCGAAGCGCGCCTTCAGCCCAGGGATGCAAACCGACTCGGTCAAGGGAGATGAGTTCGAACGCATGCCGGCGCGCGCTGCTCCTCCGTCGGCGACTGCAGCAGGCGAAACGAAGAATGATCGGCGCCGCGAGCCATTGTTCAGATGCCTTGCAGCTCCAGCTCTTCGGCGCGATGACAACTGACCAGGCGTGCGCTATCCAGCGCCCGAAGCCGCGGCACCTCCACCTTACATCTTTCGACCGCATACTTACAGCGGGGATGGAACACGCAGCC
>Ga0308411_10003467_pt1 | contig 10496 bp, 5 predicted proteins | sample HotsprottomLayer_2_FD_203530 | JGI IMG/M metagenome (GOLD analysis project Ga0308411, IMG submission 203530) | Hot spring phototrophic mat microbial communities from Octopus Spring, Yellowstone National Park, Wyoming, United States -... | ecosystem: Environmental > Aquatic > Thermal springs >... | reverse complement strand
AAAACGTTCAAAAAATGCTTCCTTAAACGACCGCAAACGCCAGACCTCTCCGGCGAGGAACGCAATTTTCCCTTGCGGGTAGTCCATGACCACCAGGAACGGGTGCTCGCTGCCGTCGGGCAACCGAGTGGCGGGATCCGCGAAGGTCGCAACCACCGTGGCCCCTTTCTTCACCGCTTGTACCGGATAAACGCTATAGAAACCGCGGTAAGCCTCCGTGTCACTGGTCTGGCGCTTCTCCTTGCGGAAGAAGAACTCGTCCCAGCCGGCCAACGGATGGTTCTTGTCATCATCGAGTTTGAGGAACTCCATGTCTTTGTTCGCGCCAGGAAAATTCAGGTGCCACGGTTTGCGACTGTTGGGGCGAAGCCCTGCATTCGGATTAACCGGCAAGACACTGTCACCCGGGACAACGGGAAACAACTCGGCGAGGGTCTGCAATTTGTCGGCATCGGCGGCGCGGGCCAATTGATAGGTGTGGATCGGGCCACCAACAATGATAAGTCCCCCCGCTTGACGCTCAACCCAGGTCTTAAGCAGACGAAGTTGTTCCGGTTCCAGTTCGGACCAATCGGGGTCAAAAGCAATGATGACGTCGTATTGATCGAGGTTGTAGTATTTTTCTTTGGGGTCGAGTTGGGCGGCGGCGTCGCCCACCAACAACGTGTGGGGAAATCGGTTAAGACGCCGTTCAGGCTCCACGTCCTGAACATCCCGACCATCACGGCCGAGGTTTTGGACAAAGACACTCAGTTCCGCCCGTTTCTGATCCTTCTCACGGACGAGAATCTGCCGCACAAATTGGAAATCCCGTTCGGCACCCGCAGCAAAGAGCAGCACCCGCAATGGCTTTTTAATTACTTGGACCGCCGCGACATCCGAACGATGCTCTGCCTCGATGAAAGCTTCTTGCTCATCGCGGGGCACACGCACCACAAACTTCCATTCGCCCTCGATAAACTCCGGTTTATTGCTGGTCGGTGCACGCGAGGCTGGGGATGCGCCCATCGGAACGTCGGCCTCGGAGCCACCCCGGGGTTTGAACAACTCGGGCGGAAGTTTGCCGTTCCCCTCGGTCATGTTGGGGTCGATCGCAAATTCGACCTGACCATGGGGAGGCTCTCCCGGAGCGAAAGTCACTTTGGCTTCCAAGGTGTGGGTCGGCCGCGAGTTTTTCGGGTCCTCTCCCGGTTTATAGATGTCAAGAAAAACCGGCTTCTCCCGCCCTGCCAGACCCACGCCGTCAATCTCCGCACGGACAACAAAGCGTTCATCGGGCGGGGCTTGCTCCGGCGTCTGCAGATCAACGATTTGAATGCTGATCGGCGGGCGATCTTCACCAACCGCAATCGTGAAAACCGGGACATTTTCGCGACGAGCTTTTTCGCGGAGTTCCTTCATGATGGATTCGGAGCCGTGAGTCGTCCGGCCATCGCTGATAATCACCAGTCCCTGCAGCATGTTTCCCGCTTCACGGTTCAAGGCCGCTAACGCAGATTCCCCCACGTTGGTTCCTTGTAACAGTTGCCGCGTGACTTCCAGCCGCTTGTCCAGCCGATCCCGATGTTCCTTCAACCGTTGCGCATCGGCCAGAGTGAACTTGCCATCCGGTGAGACGGGCGGAATGACTTCGCTCTCGTCTTTCTTCAACCAGGCTAACGCCCACTCGGCCGAGCCTGGTTCGTTGCCACGAAATTCCGGATGCTCGCGCACGACTTCCTTGCCCGATTCACTCAATCCTTGAAGGAGCCAATCTTTGGGATCCATTTTGACCCAGGATCTCCAGAGTTCGATGGGCCAAAGTGGATCCTGAGCTTTCAATGCCAGGTACTCCTCGTCCAATCGGGATCCGAAACGGTACACCGTGAGCGGATTCCGTTCCAACAGCCGATGCAGGAATTTCACGTCCTTGTCAGTGAGCAGTTTGAGGACTGCATCCATGCGTGATGAACGTTGGTCGGCGGGTCGAGTCGGCGAGGGAATCTCATCCGAAATGAACATGCTCGCGGAGACGTCAATCAGAATGGCAACCCGCGACTTGCGTTCCACCCTTTCCCAATTCTGGATAGCCGGCAAGAGGAAGCATCCGCCGAGCAGAAGAATGACAACGATTCGGAGGGTCGCCAGAAAGATCGCGAACCCCAGGGGAATCGAGGCTCGGTCCTTGCGATACATCCAGACGGCGAGGCCAATTCCCAATCCCATGCAAGCGAAAAGCAAGGCAAGCCAAACGAACGGGTGCCACTCGACTCCGGCAACTTGCAGCCCTTCGCTCAGCCGTCGAAAAACGAATTCGGATTGGGAAATCGGCGTCTCTTCCGAGGACATGTCAGATTATTTCCTTCCGTCGGTTCAACCCGTGATCTCACGGCACAAACCTCGAACGGTCCGCGTTCTCCGAGCGACGCGGATCGATCAAACTCCTACAGCTTCTCGTGCCGGCGTAGGGACGGCAGCCGTCCCCACGGCAGGGGGAGAATCACGGCTCACCGTGTGATAACTCAGTCGCACAGCCATCGCCTGCTCCACGAGCAAAACCAGCAGAAACACGAGATAAAACCACGGTGACTCCGATAAGTCACTTTTCTTGTCCTTAAGGGTCTTCTCCAAGGCGGCATCGCCGGGCGTGTGCAGACGGAGCGACTCCCCGACGACCGCTGCTAGTTCATCCAAACTGGCACGGCGCAAATCACTTTCCGCCAGGGCATCAACGTTGAAGGCAATCGCACGGGTCTCTGTTGCCGTGACCGCCGGTGCTGCGGGATTCCTTGGCACGACCGACTCCCCCGGGGCGTCCTTCCGACTGAACACCAATTCATAGACGCCGGGCGTTCGTGCTTCATCGAAGACCAACGCAAGCCGATCCCCTCGAGGAGTGGCCTGTTGTTTGCCGGCATCGATCGGCTCGTATTTCATTAAACCGCCTTTCAAGAAATCGACCTTGGGCGGGAAAAAGCGCTGCACCGACGCTTCGTACTTCGCTGGATCCCACTCGAGCACGACCGATTGCCCGAGGAGTCGATTCGACTCGGACGTGTTGGCGGCTAGATACTTCTGCATCTCGACCATTAACATTACCCAATAGACACGCGATGGACCGCTGGGCAGGTCATTCCAGTCCGTGTCCGCTGTCGAGAGATACGCCAGAACACGCCCCGCACCGACCGTCTTGGCAACGAGAAATGGATCACCAAAGCGCACAGTCTCCAGCAAGCGAGTCATCTGTTCCCGAAGATCGACTTGCTCGCGGGCTTGCCAGAACTCCTGCAAGTTCGGGCGCGAAGGGGTGTTCGCTTCTCCCGTATCGCTCAGAAACGCATCGATCAATTGAACGAGTTTGTAAAGTTCTCCGCCCACGAGTAAGAGATTCTGGATTTGCCTCTGGTACTCTTCCAAACGAGAGCGGAAACGAGCATACTTCTCATCGCGAATTGGCAACGAATGCAGAAGACGATTGACCTGATCAGCATAGTCTCCCACTTGCTTGGTGTTGGGGAGTGTCAGAATCTCTTCCACCTCACCGGGTTGGACATTCCAAGCCTGTCGGCGAATTGGCCACCAGCGATCAATCGAAGCAAAGTACAGGTATTTGTTGTTTTCGCGCGAAGGACTGCGTGTCTTTTCGTCGCGATAGATTCGTGTCAGAACCGGGTGGGTCAGGTTGCGCGGGTAGAGTTTCGGTGAAGGATTGCCGAGCAGTCGTTCGAGCTTGACATCATCCGGGGGTGGTTCGGTGGCGCGGTCGGCGAGAGGTACGGGAAAAATTCCTTTACCATCGGCGTAAAGCTTTTCGTAAAAATCCGGTTTGACTTCGTTACCCAGGAAAAAGGCCAGGCCGCCACCCTGATGAACATACCGTTCGAGGGCCGCGACGGCCTTCTCGTTCAGTCGACCGACGTTCAGGAGGAAGATACTGGGGAATTGTTCGAGATCGAGCCGTTCCAAGTCGTTGGGGCTGCGCGACATAACCTCAAAACCGCGGGTCGACTCGCTGAACAGTTGCTGGAGGAAATAACCATCGCTTTCAGGGGTGCCATGACTGCGAGCATCACCTTCGATGATGAGGAGTGGAACTTTTTCGCGGACCTCGACGACCGTATGCCGAATGTTGTCGAGGGCCAATCCGGCCTCTTCGGGTTCCAGATTAACGCTCACGTGATTTGGTCCTAATTGATCAAAGGCGATGAGAAACGTGCCAGCGGTTACCGAGCCTGCGGGCACACTCGATAAAGTGAACGAGCCTTCCGATCGCTCTTGTCCTTGAACTCGGACCGTCACACGCACATTCTTTCGCTCGGCGTTGCTGTAATTCGCGACACCAACACTGAATTCGACCGGCATGAACCGAGCGGCAACGCGCGTTTCGGGAACAAGATCCACGATGGCGAGATTCTCATGCGACACGACGGTCCGCTGATTCTCACCCCGCATTGGCTCGGCGACATCAATGAGGTGGCAGTCCACCTTCATGTTGCGGAATTGCTCAAAATGCAGCCGCAACGCCTCCGCCGATGCCCCGGTCCAATCGGCACTGCGGAAATCACTGACGATATGCAAGAGCCGGCGCTCCTCGCGCGCGTCGTTCAAGATGGCCTCCGCTGCCCGCAGTCCTTGCACCATGTCGATGTGGAGCGGTGAAACCTCGATGTCCGCGAGATACTGCCGTAGTTCGTTAAGCGTCGCGGTGTTTAAGCGGTCGATCGATCGGGGATTGGCCAGGTCACTCAGCCGGAGCAGGGTGAGGCTCTGCGGTGACGTTGCTTCCGTGGCGAACGCCGCAAGGTCTTGTACCACCCGTTTGGCGTGGGAAAACGCCGAAACCTCGCGACCATCGGCACGGTGCATATCGGACAGACTCAAGGTGTCATCCAGCAGGACGACGTGGCGTGTCGTTTGCTGTGTGCCCGTAACACTGCCGAGGAACCGAGCAAGGAGCAACCCGGCGAGCAGCACCAGCAAAATGCGGAGGAGGAGCAGAATCATCTGTTCGATAATGACACGGCGACGGTTTTTCTTCTGCGATTTGAGCAGAAATTCCATGGCGGCCCATCGGATCCGCCGAAAACGCATCCGATTGATCAGATGGATGATGATCGGCGAGGAGATGAGCAGTGTGCCTGCGGTCATCGCCCAAGGATTCAGAAACAAGTCAAACATCGTTCCTCACCGTTCACCCCGTCGCGGGGCTTACATTGGCCGAACCGTCAGCGAGCATGTGTCGTCGTTCGATCCGCCATTCGATGGTGCAAGTATTTGGCAAGAACCGCGTCCAAGTAGTCGCTAGTGCGGACCAAAGCGTAGTCGACGCCGATCTGAGTTGCTCCCCGACGAACTTCGACCAGATATTCATTGAGAGCCTCGAGGTATCCATCGCGCAGAGCCCGGGGATCGCACAATAAATGCGGCTGCTCTTCCATTCCCTCAAAACGGGTACTGCCCGCAAAAGGGAAATCCAATTCGTCGTCGTCGAGAACGTGGAACATCAGCACGTCGTGCTTGCGATGACGCAGGATCTCCAACCCCTTGCGTAACGGTTCGCGATCCACAAGAAAATCCGAGATCAAAATTACCATGCCGCGCGTGGGGATCGTCTCGGCGACGCGAGCCAGAATGCCGCGGATGTCGGTTTTTTCTTGCGGCCGGCTGATATCCAACGCCCGCACGATCGCGTCCAGATGATTCTGGGCACTGCGAGCCGGCAGCGTTTGTCGCACAGCCTGGTCAAAGGTGACGAGGCCCACGGAATCTTGCTGACGAATGATCAAGTAGGCCAGGCATGCCGCGATCGTGCAGCCGTAGTTGTACTTGTTCAATGGCCCGCGCCCGTAGTGCATGGATTCACTGACATCCACGACTAACGTCGCCCGTAAATTGGTTTCCGCCTCAAATTGTTTGATCTGGAAACGATCGGCTTTGGCCCACACTTTCCAGTCCAGGAAGCGAATGTCATCGCCGGGCACATATTCTCGGTGTTGCACGAACTCGACCGAGTGACCAAAAAACCGGCTCTTGTGCATGCCGGTGATGAACCCCTCGACCACCTGCCGAGCGCGCAAATCAAGCCGGCTGATCCGGGCAATGGTCTCCGGATGCAGAAATCGGCGGGGATCATCCTCGTCACTTCGTGCCATGTTGTGATCTCGCAGCTGGCAAATTCCACCAACTTCTCGGTATCGCGATCATTCGTAACCCGATGGTCGATCGTCTGCCGCCGCTTCGACTTCCGACGCCCCACCTCAGTGCCGACGACAGGGAGGAAGACGCGATCGAGTCCACTAGCTCACCAGGATTTTTCGGATCCTTTCATCTTTGTGCAAATCACTTTCGTGGGTCGGAGTCTCTTCGATCAGCCGGCTAATCACTTTGTCCGTTGTGATCCCTTCGGATGCGGCGGTAAAGTTCGTCAGCAGCCGGTGCCTCAACACCGGAAAAGCAAGGGCCTGTATATCTTCGGTGCCGACTTGTGTGCGACCATACAGCAAGGCGCGGGCTTTCGCCCCAATAATCAAATTCTGCACAGCGCGTGTCCCTGCACCCCAGGACAACCAATCGCGAATAAACTTGGGTGTTCCCGGCTCGCCCACGCGGGTCTGGCGGACCAACACTAATGTGTAATGGATGATCTGCGGTGCCACCGGAACCTTCCGCACCACACGCTGTAATTCAAGAATCTCATCCCCCGAGAGAACCGGGGTTATTTCTTCCTGCTGCAACGAGGTTGTTCGCTGGGCAATCTCAAACTCGTCCTTGAAGCTGGGATAGTTGACGAACACTTTGAACATGAATCGATCTTGCTGTGCTTCGGGGAGAGGATAGGTGCCTTCCTGTTCAATGGGATTCTGCGTCGCGAGGACAAAGAAGGGATCTTGCAGCTTATGACGGACGCGTCCGACTGTCACTGTCCGTTCTTGCATCGCTTCCAGAAGAGCCGCCTGCGTTTTGGGCGGCGTGCGGTTGATTTCGTCAGCGAGGATTATGTTGGCAAACAACGGACCGGGGAGAAAGCGGAATTCGCGGGCTCCCGTCGTCACGTTTTCTTCGATGACCTGAGTCCCCGTGATGTCCGACGGCATCAGGTCCGGGGTGAATTGAATGCGACTGAACTCCAACGACAAACACTTGGCCAGACTCGAAATCATCAACGTCTTTGCCAGACCGGGCACGCCTTCGAGAATGCAGTGCCCCCGACAAAAAAGCGCGATCAGCAATTCTTCGATGACCTCATGCTGACCTACGATGACCCGGGCAAGCTGTTTTTTCAGGTCTTCATAAGCCGTGCGAAGGCGCTTCCCCGCGACGATGTCGTCTTGTGACAGAGAAGTATCCGATGACATGGCTGACAAGCTGTTTTCAGGCATAGTCGCGACAAATCTCCCAGTCGTTCTCCAAAGATCCGACGACGGCTCCGCGCCGTCGCTCGCCGCCGCAGCGGACGTTCTCATCACCGAGCGTAGATCGGCAAGGTGCCGTTTTCCAGTTGCAGGATGGTCAGGTTGACACACGTCGCGAAGTGCGGCCCGATGTAGCCACCCGTCCAGCTCCCATCGCTGGCCTGAGTCTTCAGGATGTGGTCGAACATCTGCTTGCGATACTTGCTCCACGTCATGTGGTGACTCGAATCCTTTTCTTCGGGGAAAAGTTTGGCCCAGCGGTCTTCGCCCAGAATGTACATGGCTTGCGCATAGTAGTATTGCAGGTATTCGTCGTGCCCCTGCCGACGACCGTCGATGCCGATGTGATCCCGGCAGAATCGCAGCCATTTCTTGGCGAGCGGCGAGTCATATTGCCCGGCACTGAACGAGCAGGCGATCGCGGCGGCCGTCAGCGGCGGTCGCTCGCCCCCATTAACAGCAACTCCGCCGTGTGCCAAGGAATAGATCACTCCACCTCGCTCCGTCGTGCTGTTCTTCAGATACTCCACCGCTTTGTCGATGATCGACTTCGGCACGACAATGCCGGCATTTTTCGCTGCTCGTAATGCTTGAAGCTGGGTGATGGTGACGGAGCCTTCGTCGAAGTTGTTACCATCGGCCGCAGAAACGTACCCCCAGCCTCCTTTGTCTGTTTGTGCTTTCCCGCAAAACTCCACGGCCTTGGTCAAGATTCGCTCGAGCCTCTTACGCCGCTCCAGATCTTCCTCTTCACCGAACGCACTCGACAGGAAAAGCAGACCAAAACCGTGTCCGTACATGTAACGGCCCGCTTCCGTGGGATTGTTGGGATTACCAAGTAAGCCATTCGGCTGAACACGGTCCATAAACCAATCGACCGCCCGACGAATGTTCTGGCTGTATCGGCCTTCCCGCAATGTGCTCCCTTCCATGAGCAGCACCATACCACCCAACGCCGTCATCGACGCGGGGTACTGCCCGCCGTTAGCGTCCCATCGACCGTCGCGATGTTGAGTCCGTTCGAGATAGTCCAAACCTTTCTGAATCGCCCGCTGCACCGGCTCGGGCAACTCCTCAGCCCCGACAGTGGTGACCCACCCAAACGCCAAGAGCTTTGCTGCTAGTCCGAACATCACGGCCCGACGCATCGAAACTTCTCCTCACAGATCCGCACCAGCCGATGCGATTCCCTTGTCATGACGAACGGCGCCCGATTTTCTCACAAATCCGGCGTTCTGAGCGCTCGTAGTCATGGCGCAAAAACACGAGCCGCCGATGCCGCCGTCCATATTGTAACGTCGGAAGGGATGGCTGGGAACCAAGAGCTTCGCTCAAAGCCACTCCGGAATTCTACCTCACGTGACGATGAATGCTGTTCAAATCGAGGACCTCACGGTGGCTTTTGGCGACCAGCCCGTCCTTTGGGATGTCGATTGGTCCGTTTCTGCCGGCTTGCTCGTCGCGGTGGTGGGTCCCAATGGCGCGGGAAAAAGCACGCTCCTGAAAGCGATCTTGGGTATGGTCCGGCCGGTGGCCGGCACGGTGCGGATCGGGGGTCGGCCGGCACGCGAATCCCGGCGCCGTGTCGCCTACGTTCCTCAACGGAACGCGGTCGACTGGGATTTCCCCACAAATGTTCTTGATGTGGTGATCATGGGAACGTATGGCCAGTTGGGTTGGTTTCGCCGTCCGGGCCGTTCGCAGCGCCAACTGGCTTTAGATGCTCTGCGACGGATCGGCATGGCCGACTTCGCTCATCGGCAAATCAGTGAACTCTCCGGCGGGCAACAACAGCGCGTCTTCCTCGCCCGTGCCTTGGTCCAGCAAGCTGATCTCTTGCTGATGGACGAGCCATTCCAAGGAATTGATGCCATCACCGAGCAGGCCATTCTCCAAATTTTACGAGAGTTACGAAACGAGGGGCGGACGATCATTGCCGTGCATCACGACCTCTCAACAGTGGCCGAATACTTCGATACCGTGTTACTACTCAACGTTCGACGGATCGCCTACGGTCCTTGCTCGGAGACCCTGACGCCAAGTCATCTCCAACAAACTTACGGCAAGACGCCGCTACTTTGGATTGACCCCACGGCGAAGAAGTAGGTTTTTCCCCGAGGTTCTCGAAGCGCGAGTCACTGACCGATTGACGCCCCGGCAGTGATCGCAGAAGCCCGAATACAAAAAAAGAACCCCAAGGCGTCAGACCTTGGGGCCGTGCAGTTTTCTGTTGGAGTAGCGGCTGTCCGACGGCCGCCCGTCGGCTGCCCTCAGGCCAGCCGCCTCACGTTACCACTCTGTGTCACGGATCACCTCCTTTCAACTAAAGCCCCCCTGGAGGCGTCCGCGGGTAACAGCGGATGGCCTGCAGGCTCTAGTCCGTCGCGCCACGTTCACGCGACCCAATGCGAACAGTCTAATCCACGAGAATTCCGACGACAAGTTCAATTCGAGGGAGGTAGCTCCACACGAATATGTAACTCGCGTAACTGTTTCTCGGTCACCTCACTGGGAGCACCCATCATCAGGTCTTGGGCACGTTGATTCATGGGGAAAGCGATAACTTCGCGTATGTTCTTTTCATCAGCCAGCAGCATGACAATCCGGTCGACCCCCGGAGCAATCCCTCCGTGCGGTGGTGCCCCCAGTTTGAACGCGTTGATCATGCCGCCAAAACGACGATCCACGTCCGCTTTTGTATAACCCGCAATCTCAAACGCTCGGTACATGATGTCGGGGCGGTGATTGCGGATGGCCCCCGACGACAGTTCGACGCCATTGCAAACGATGTCGTATTGATACGCCTTAATCGTCAGCGGGTCCTGGGTGTTCAGTGCTTCCAATCCTCCTTGAGGCATGGAAAAGGGGTTGTGGCTGAACGTGATCTTTCCTTCTTCGTCCAACTCAAACATCGGAAAATCGACAATCCAGCAGAATTTGAAGATGTCTTTTTCCGCAAGTCCTAACTCGTGCCCCAACTCGCGGCGGGCTGTACCGAGAAACTTGGCGACTTTTCCCGCATCAACATCCGCCGCAAAAAAGATGGCATCGCCAGGTTTCCCGTCACACAAGCGCAGCAAAGGTTCGCGAAGCTCCGGCGTGATC
>Ga0308411_10003465_pt1 | contig 10497 bp, 7 predicted proteins | sample HotsprottomLayer_2_FD_203530 | JGI IMG/M metagenome (GOLD analysis project Ga0308411, IMG submission 203530) | Hot spring phototrophic mat microbial communities from Octopus Spring, Yellowstone National Park, Wyoming, United States -... | ecosystem: Environmental > Aquatic > Thermal springs >... | reverse complement strand
ACCACAGCAACAGCGCGCCCAGCCCGCCAGCGGGAGACTCGCTCTGGGTGACGATGATCTGGGGCGGTGGCGGAGGCGTCCGCGCTTGCAGGGCCACGGCCAGGATGAAGATCAGGATCAGGACGAAGACGATGTTGCCCTCCATAGTGAGCGCTCCTTTCTCCCTGGAACCGCGGCATCGCTCACGCGACCGGTTACCCAGACCGGTCGCGTGAGGGGTCTTGCTGCTACGGTTCCGTGCAGCCCGTCGCCGGCGAGTGCTGCCAGCACGGTCGTCAGGCGCGCAGCGATAGGATGGGTGTCAGGGCGTTCTGCGCGGTGGCGAGAGGCTCTTGAAGCCGCTCTATCGTTCTATCGTCGCCGGTGTTACAGCAGCGGGCGGGGGCAGGCATGCCACGGCGGGATTACCATTGTAGATTGCGGATGGTAGATTGCCGCTCAAGGCAACCGGAAGCGCTCCAGCGCTCACGAGCTTGCGGCGTCTCTTGATGCTTTGGATGGTCTTTGAGAAATTCATCCGCTATGCCGGGCTGGCCGTGGGGCTAATGATCTTTGAGAAATTAATCCGGTATACCGGGCTGGCCGTGGGGCTGAAGCCCTCGGCTACGGAATGCGAAGCCCGCCTGCGCGGGCGAGAGCGGAGTATGTATTCAAAGACCATAAGCCCTCGGCTACGGAATGCGAAGCCCGCCTGCGCGGGCTAGAGCAGAGTATGTATTCAAAGACCATGGTAATGGCGTGTGCGAGGCCCCCCGAGGGGGGTGAGGTGCGGAGGTCGTAAGTGTTCACATGTCTCCTGGGAGAGCGAGGTCAGCTTGCCCGCGGAGACGCGACGAGGGCGTCCCGTCCGCGCTCCCAGGCGCGGGTGTTACGCCAGGTGTGCACAGGTACGCGGAGGTCGTGGCCCACCCATGCTACCCGGTGAGAGGGGTGGGGAAAGGCGCAGCGCATGCGGCAAACGCGGAGCAATGAACGGCCTTGTGTAGGAGGTTCGAGGACAAGGGGGTGACGGACGCGACCGAGGGAAAGGGAAGGGTTAGCGCGAGGAAGCCTCATCGGCGGCGTCAGACAAAAGGGCCGGCGGCAGCGCGGCAAGCCGCGCAACCAGCCGCCGGCGCCGCCGCTCAGAGTCGGGATCGTCCGGGACCTCATCATCGGGGAGATCGATGAACTGCATCACGGCGAGCAACCGGCGCTCGTTGGGGGTGCAGCGTTCGATCTCCTCTCTGGAGAAGTACAGGAGCAAGAGCGCTTCTGCGCTTCGCTCCCAGGAAGTCTGCTCCATACGCTCTGGTCCTTGTGTGCCGGGCGGGTATGGGAAGCGGCGCTGACGCCGGTCCCTATGCTCTCCGCGGCATCAATGCGCCTGGCCAGGTGGGTGGACGGAACTCCCGGCTTCACCGGCGAGTCGGCGTGGGCAGCGCCTGTGTGCCTGGTGGCTGGCCCTTCTGCTCCGTAAGACGTGGAACAACGGAATCAATCCGGCCAGGACCGCGCTTGCCGGTTTGCTGGAGGACGTAGTGGGGAATGAGCCTGCCGGTGGACAGGGGTAGGCCACGGATGCGCTCACGAAGATCCCCGCGGCGGCGTCGGAAGGTGCTGACGCGAACCAGATCCGGACGCGATCCGTGCCGGGTGGCACATCGGGGAGCATCACCTCCTCTATGATCAGCATTGGGCCGACGTTCGGCGCGGTGTGCGCGTCGGCCACCACGCCACCGGCCTCGGCGCCGAAGATAACAGGCTGCTCATCCTGTATGGCAATGAAAACGCCGCGCACGCGCAGATCGCCGGCCTGTTCCAGCGCCTGGGGCAGAGGCACATCTATCGACGTTCCTCCATTATACACCGTTGTGAAGGGAGAGGTCCAGGCGCCGCAGATCCCTTCGTTCGCCGCGCTGCCCGCCGTGACCACAATGCCGCGCGCGGTGGCGGCGCCGCGCGGCTCGCGCACGTGCACGCTCGCCGGCCCCGGGCGGCCCGGGGCTTCGAAGACATACCCGTGATCGTTCACCAGGCTCGGCGCGCGCCGCACAACCTCCGTGCCATCAGCAAAGCGAAAACGGACCAGTTCCGGCAGTGCGCGCGCGTCGTCGGCGAAGCGCCCCACGACCTGCACGGTTGACCAGCGCGCCTCGGGGATGACGATTGTCTGCTCCGCGCGATCACGTATCCCGGCGCCGCTGATCGCCACCGTTTCCCCCGCCTCCTGGCACACCTCGGGTGTCGGCGTGGCGGTGGGGCTGGCCGTGGGGCTGGGCGTGGCGGTGGGGCTGGCCGTGGGGCTGGGCGTGGGGCTGGCCGTGGGGCTGGCCGTGGCGGTGGGCGTGGCGCTGGGGCTGGCCGTGGGGCTGGCCGTGGCGGTGGGCGTGGCGCTGGGGCTGGGCGTGGCGCTGGGGCTAGCCGTGGGGCTGGCCGTGGGGCTGGCCGTGGCGGTGGGGCTAGCCGTGGGGCTGGCCGTGGCGGTGGGCGTGGCGCTGGGGCTGGCCGTAGCGGTGGGCGTGGCGCTGGGGCTGGCCGTAGCGGTGGGCGTGGCGCTGGGGCTGGCCGTGGGGCTGGCCGTGGCGGTGGGGCTAGCCGTGGGGTTGGCCGTGGCGGTGGTGGGCGTGGCGCTGGGGCTGGCCGTGGCGGTGGGCGTGGCGCTGGGGCTGGCCGTGGCGGTGGGCGTGGCGCTGGGGCTGGCCGTGGCGGTGGGGCTAGCCGTGGGGCTCATCTCGGGTTCAGGCATGGCTGTTGGCACCGCTGCTTCTTCTGGCGTGGCAGGGACTTCCTCCGGCATCTGCGCCGGGGCGCGGATAGGGGTCACCGACAGATGCAACTCCGGGCGTGGCGTGGTGGTCGGTGGCAGAAAACGATCGCCGCGCGGCGGCGCCGCTGTCGGGGAGGGGAGCGTTGGGGGTGTTGCCGTGACGGTCGGGGTCGGGTTGGCGGCAAGCGGTGCCGTGGCGGAAGGCGCGGCGACACTTTCCGCCGGTAGCGCACCGGGTATCGGGCTTGCCGGCGCCGTTGAGGGCGGCGCGGGCATGGGGGAGGCGGGAAGCGGCGTGGCCGGTGCCGGGGCGGTGGGCAGCGATGGCGCCTCGGCGATCCTGGCGGGTAGCGAAGGCCTGACAGTTGTGGTCGGCGTCTGACCAGGCGCCTCGGCGATGGGACCAATGCCTAGCGCCGAGGCCATTGGCTGCGCGACCACCGGCCCGACGGTGATGATCATCATTACCAGCACCAACCCCAACGAACTGCCCAGAATGGCCCGCAACTTCTGCAAGGCGCGCGTCTTCCACACCCGCAGGGTGCCGGGTCTGGCGTTCAGTTCGTGCTGGATCTCCGCATCGCTCCAGCCCTCCAGGAAGCTGCGCTGGACGTACAGCGCGAGACCGGGAGACAGCTTCCTCACAGCCTCCCAGATGCGTTCGCGCATCTGCTCATCGAACTCCGGCGTGCCCTCACCCAGTTGCTGGAGCTGTGCGGCGGCGATCCGATCACGTCCGGCTGCGCTCAAAGCGCCGCGATCGCGGATCAGGTCGAGCATGGCATAATATGCCAGCACATTGAGCCAGCGACCCAGACTGCTGCGTTCGGGTTCGTACTGCGCCCCGCGCTCGACCGCGCGCACCATGGTATCCTGGGCTAGATCCTCCAGATCTTCCTCGCTCAGGCGCCCCCTGTATTCGCTCTGTTTGAGCGCCTGCTTGATGCGCGGCGCGTACTCGAGCAGCAACACCAGTGCGGGTCCCGTCAGGCCGGTGCGCAGGCAGAAGATCGTCAGTTTCTCGAAGACGGATCGGCGGAGCGCGAGCGGAGGCTCGGGAGTATTGGTGTCGAGGGAAGGATCATCGCGGGCCACAGCGCGGATCGCCAGCGCGACCTGTGCGGCAAGGTGATCCGACAAGAGACCATCGAGGCGCTCCCGCAGGTGCTGAAGAAGCGCTGGAGCGTAGGCTGCCAGCAGCCGCCGCACACGCGGGTCGTCGTCGGATTCCGGCGGGAAGTCTTGGCTCATCTGTTCTGAGTCAGTCATCCACGTCCCCTTCTTGCCGTGTTGGGAAGGGAGAGAACACCCCCGCGCCGGCGACAGCAGTTTACCGCGCGGCGGGCGCACGCCACCTTCTCATTGATCCATCGTCGCGATTGTTGCACTCGGCGACGTGTACGACCTGGTTTCGCTGTACGACGAGGAGAAGCGGCCTGGCGCCGGGGGAGGCAAGCCGGTTGCCCTGTTCCTGGGGCGCTTCCACTGATGCTTGCGGGTGCTTCCATTGCTGCGATGTTGCATCAGACGAGGTGGCTGCTTACGATTATAATTGTGGCAGTAAAAACATGGAGGATTTCTTTCCGTCAATTTGCCGACAAAATACTGAAAACAACGGGACGGCTGGTGCTGCTAACCCGGAGACCGCCCGGAAACCTCACTCCAGCCGTCCAGGTGGCTCGCGCCGCACACCGACGGGATGAAAATAACTTCTTGGGAGGGCGCAGCCCTCCCAACCCCTCCCACCGGGTGGGGGATGGGGAAACCCGGTTTCCCCATCCCCCTGCGCACGGGCTGCGCCCTCCCAAACTCTCCTGCGAGCGAGGGGATGGGGGAACCTGGTTCCCCCATTGTTCACGTCAGGTTCCAGAGCAGCACCGTCCCATCGAGACTGGCGCTGGCCAGGGTCTGGCCATCGGGGCTCCAGGCCACGCTCTGCACCCAGTCGCTGTGGCCGGTGAGGGTGGTGATGGGCATGCCATCGTGACGCCACAGCCGGATGGTCGAGTCTGCGCCGCCGCTGGCCAGGGCCTGCCCGTCAGGACTCCAGGCGACCGTGTAGACATAATTCTGATGGCCGGTGAGGGTGGTGCAGAGGCTGCCGTCGCTCACGCGCCAGAGCCAGAGGGGTTCACGGCGCTCGCCCTCGCCGAAGCCCGCCACCTTGCCGATCGGGCTCCAGGCCAGGTCGGCGGCCCAGTTGCGGTGCTTGCGGAGTTCGTTGACCAGACGGCCCTTGGCCAGGCGCCAGAGGCGCACGCTGTTGTCGGCGCTGGAGCTGGCCAGGATCTGCCCGTCGGGACTCCAGGCCACCGCGTAGACGTAACCGGTGTGCCCGACCAGGTTGTCGAAGGTTGGCGGCTCCCCGAGGTGCCAGAGACGCACCACGCCGTCGCCGTAGCCCGCGGCCAGGCTCTGACCGTCGGGGCGCCAGCCCACGCTGTAGAGGCGAACGCTCACTTCGGGGCGCATCTCGTGCGCCGGCCCGTCGTCGGCAGTCTGCCAGAGGCGCAGGGCCCCGTCGGCGCAGGCGCTGGCCAGCAGGTCGCCGTCGGGGCTCCAGGCGATCCCGTGAACGGCCTCGGTGTGGCCATCGAGGACGCGCAGCGCCTGCCACTCCTGGACGCGCCACAGGCGCACGCTGCGATCGACGCCGGCGCTGGCGATCAACGCCCCATCGGGGCTCCAGGCCACGCTCAGCACCCGGTCGGCGTGGCCCTCCAGACAGGCGAGCGGCGCTCCATCAGCCGCCCGCCAGACCCGCACGGTGCGGTCAGCGCCGCAGCTCACCAGCATGCGCCCATCGGGGCTCCAGGCCACCCCGTGCACGAAGCTGGTGTGCCCGGCGAGCATCCGGCCAATGCGCGCCCCGCTGATGTAGCGCTGCGCCCGGCCCTGCAGGTCGCGGCAGAACGCCTCGGCGCTGGGGTAACGCTCCTGGGGAAAGCGCGCCATGGCGCGCATAATCGCCTGCGAGACCTGTGGCGAGACGCGGCGATTCACCTTGTGCGGCGGCTTGAGCGGGTCGCGCGCGCTCCTCATGCGCCGGGGCGCGCTGAGAGGGTAGCGATTGGTGAGCAAATGGTACAGCGTGGCGCCCAGGCTATAGATATCGCTGCGCTGGTCCGTCCCGCCCGACCAGTCGAATTGCTCCAGTGGCATATATTCGAACGTGCCCAGGCCGTGGAGCGTTTTGCGCGTCCGCTGCACGCCCTGCTTGAACAGCCCGAAGTCCACCAGTTTCACCTGGCCCTCGGGGGTGACGCGGATATTGTGGGGCTTGATGTCGCGATGGATGATCGGCGGGTGCTGGCTATGCAGGTAGCTGAGGAGATCGCAAAGTTGCTCGGCGTAGGCTACGACCAGTTGTTCGGAGAGGGGGCCCTTCTGGCGGGCGAGGATCTCGTCGAGGCTCTGGCCGGGCACGAACTCCATCACCAGGTAGCCGCAGCCGTCGGCCTCGAACACGTCGTAGTAGCGCGGCAGGTTGGGATGGCGCAGGTTGGCGAGGGCCTCGAACTCGCGCTGGAAGCCGCGCACCGACGGCGCCTCGAAGGTTTCTTTGATCGCCACCCGGCGTTGCGGGTCGCGTGTGTCCACCGCCTCATACACCGCCCCGAAGCTGCCGTGGCCCAGGTCGCGAACAACTTCATAGGCGCCGATCCGCTCGCCCGGGTCGCGTAATTGGACAGCGAAGTGCAGGGAACGCCCGCAGCGAGCGCAGATGGTTGCGTCGTTGGGGTTGATCGCGCCGCAGCCTTCGCCGTTTCGCTGATCTTCACAGATGCGCATGCTCTCCTCATATGCCGTTCCACGATGCGTGGCGCTATTGTACGCGACCCCGCGCCGGCGGGCGGTGGGCGTAGGGAACCCCGGGCGCTCCGCCCGCGGTCAAAGTCGTTGCGCTCCTGGCGTAAGGACAGGGATGCTATAATCCTGGAGCGAACCTTCCGCGCCTCGCAGCGGTACATACAGCGAACAGGACGCTTGCCGTATGCGAGGAGGCGATCATGGAACGCGCGATGCTCTGGCGTTCGCCACGGCTGCTGGCAGCAACGCTGTGCTTCTTGCTGGGAGCGCTGATCCTGGTGGCCGGCCTGGCCCCCCGGCTGCTGCCCCAACCAGCGCCGGCGTCCACGGGCGCCGAGCCGCTGGAGGGCCTGGAACCCTTTGAGACCCCGCCGCTTCCCGACGCGGCGAGTGATGCGCCCGCCGATCTGGTCGTCTACATCAGCGGGGCGGTCTGGCACCCTGACGTCTACCGCTTGCCCGCCGGAGCGCGCGTGAACGACGCCGTCACAGCGGCAGGCGGGCTGCGTCCCGAGGCTGCCCGCGAGCGGGTGAACCTGGCCGAGCCGCTTCGAGACGCTCAACACGTGCATATCCCATCGGTGACCGAAGTTGCCGCCGAGGCGCCCGCGGCAGCCGGCGCCCCGGGGGCGGATGGCCCTCGACGGCTCGATTTGAACCGCGCCAGCGTCGCGGAGTTGGAGGAACTGCCTGGCATCGGGCCAACCCTGGCCGGACGCATCGTCGCCCGGCGCGAGGAGCAGGGACCATTTCGCGCGGTCGAGGAACTGCGCGAGGTGACGGGGATTGGCGAGAAACTCTTCGCACAGATCGCGCCTCTGGTCACGGTCGGTCCCTGAGTCTGGCCTGGAGCGGGGGCACGGAGAGGAGCAGGAGCACCCAATGCGCCGGACCAAGATTGTGGCGACCCTCGGGCCTGCCACCAACACCCTCGAACGGATCACCGGGCTGATCAAGGCCGGGATGAACGTCGCGCGGCTGAACTTCTCCCACGGCGCCCACGCCGATCACGCCGCCAACATCGCCCTGGTGCGCAGCGCCGCCGCCGCTCTGGGCCGGCACGTTGCCATTCTGCAGGATCTTCAGGGACCCAAGATCCGCACCGGCCCCCTGGTGGATGGCCGGCCCGTGGAACTGGTGGCGGGTCAGCGCTTCATCATCACCACCGAGCCGACCCCCGGCACCGCCGAGCGGGTCAGCACCACCTACGCCGACCTGCCCAGGGACGTTCGTCCACGCGACCGCATTCTGGTCTCCGATGGCCTGATCGAACTGCTGGTCGTGTCGCAGACCGACACCGAGGTGGAGACGCAGGTGCTGCACGGCGGACGCCTGAAGCCCAACCAGGGCATCAACCTGCCCGGCGTGCGGGTGAGCGCTCCGGCGGTTACGCCCAAGGACATCGAAGATCTCCACTTCGGCCTGGAGCATGGCGTAGACTACGTCGCGCTCTCGTTCGTGCGCCGGGCCAGCGATATTACCGACGTCAAAGCGTTGATCAGCCAGACCGGCAGGAGCACGCCGGTGATCGCCAAGATCGAACGGCCCGAGGCCCTGGAGGTGCTGCCCGAGATTCTGGCCGTCACCGACGGCATCATGGTCGCCCGCGGGGATCTGGGGGTCGAGATGCCCCCGGAGCGCGTGCCGCTGATCCAGAAACAGATCATTGACGCCGCCAACCGGGCCCTCATCCCGGTGATCACCGCGACGCAGATGCTCGAATCGATGATCCAGAACCCCCGGCCCACCCGCGCTGAGGCGAGCGATGTGGCCAACGCCATCCTCGACGGCTCCGATGCGGTGATGCTCAGCGGCGAGACGGCCATCGGCGCCTATCCCGTCGAGGCGGTGCAGATGATGGCCATGATCGCCGACGCCATCGAGGGCGTTGACACCCATCACAGCAGCGACATCGCCGCGCCGCGCTGGGCCATCCCCGAAGTGCAGAGCAACCCGCGGGCGATTGCCGCGGCGGCCGCCGCCATCGCCACCATGGTGCCGGTGCGGGTCATTGCCACCCTGACGCGAAGCGGCGCGAGCGCGCGCCTGATCTCCCACTACCGGCCACAGGCGCCCGTCCTGGCCTTCAGCCCGAGCGCCGAAACGGCGCGCCGCGCGGCCCTGTACTGGGGGGTGACGCCCATGGTGGTGCAGGAAGCCGAGCGCCTCGACGACCTGGAGCAGCAGATCCAGCGCATGCTCCGCGAGCAGGGCATCGTGCAGCGCGGCGATACCATCGTCCTCACCGGCGGACATCCAGTGTATCGCTACGGGCCAACCAATTTTCTGAAGCTGATCACGGTGGAGTAGGGCCGCTCCGGTTGCGCCGAAGCATTGGCGCAGCCTGCGCAGCGAGACCTGAGCGGGGGATGGGGAAACCTGGTTTCCCCATCGCTTCCCACCCCGCCTTGACACACCATCGCGCGGATGCTACCCTGTAAGCCGTGGACGAGTTGGGGGGTAGATATGCGGATCGTCTCGCTCTTGCCGAGCACCACGGAAATCGCTTTCGCGCTGGGGTTGGGGGATCAGGTCGTCGCGGTGACGCACGAGTGCGATTATCCGCCCGAAGCGCGTGAACGCCCCATGATCACCTCTAGCGCCCTTGATCATCACCACGCCACCTCCGCGGAGATTGACGCGGCGGTGCGTGGGCAGGTGCGCGATGGCATCTCTATCTATAGTCTCGATACGGTGATGCTGGAACGCCTGCAGCCCGATCTGGTGCTCACCCAGGCCCTCTGTGACGTCTGCGCGGTCTCCTTCGGGGTGGTGGAGCAGGCCGTGGCGCAGGTAAGCGCCGCGCCGCGCATTCTCTCGCTCGAGCCGACCAGCCTGGAAGGCATCTTCGGCAGTATTCTCGCCGTGGGCAATGCCACCGGGCGGCGCGCGCAGGCCATTGAACTGGTCGCGCAGTTGCGCGCGCGGGTGGAACGGGTGCGTGAACGGGCGGCCCGGGCGGCCAGCCGGCCCCGGGTGGCGTGCCTGGAGTGGTTCGATCCGCCCTTTGGCCCCGGTCACTGGTTCCCTGAACTGGTCGAGCTTGCCGGCGGGCGCGCCGGTCTTGGCGCGCCGGGCGAACCGTCCCGGCGCCTCACCTGGGACGACGTCGTCGCCTTTGCCCCGGAAGTGCTCGTGCTGGCCCCCTGCGGGTTCGACCTCGAGCGCGCCAGCAGCGAGGCGCTGGCGGTGTTGCCCCGACGCCCCGGCTGGAGCGCGCTCCCCGCGGTGCGCGCCGGGAGGGTCTTTGCCGTAGATGCGAACAGTTACTTCAGCCGCCCCGGCCCGCGGGTAGTTGATAGTTTGGAGTTGCTGGCCCGCCTGATCCATCCCGATCTATTCGCCGGCTGGGGGCCGCCTGAGGGCGCCTGTCGGCTGGAAAAGGCCGTAGCGCAACCCGGGTCGTAGCGCAACCTTGTCTAACCAATGCACAGAGCATCTATCCCTGGATCGTCCGACCACACGCCCTGACGTGAACATACGCCCTCGGCGAGGGGCGTGGGGAAACCGGGTGTCCTCACGCCCCCGCCCGCGGGAGGGTGAGGGCGCCGCCCTTGCGCAGGGGGATGGGGAAACCGGGTGTCTCCACTCCCCCGCCCGCGGGAAGGTAAGGGCGCCGCCCTTGCGCAGGGGGATGGGGAAACCGGGTGTCCCCACACCCCCGCCCGCGGGAAGGTAAGGGCGCCGCCCTCGCGCAGGGGGATGGGGAAACCGGGTGTCCCCACGCCCCCACCCGCGGGAAGGTAAGGGCGCCGCCCTCGCGCAGGGGGATGGGGAAACCGGGTGTCCCCACGCCCCCGCCCGCGGGAGGGTTTGGGAGGGCGCAGCCCTCCCAGGAACAACCTGTTTTCATCCCATCGGGGTGCGGCGGAGCCGCACGGACGGCTGGCGTGGTAGCATGCGCATCTGATGGAGCAGGGGGCCATGACACAGCACGA
>Ga0308411_10003459_pt1 | contig 10513 bp, 10 predicted proteins | sample HotsprottomLayer_2_FD_203530 | JGI IMG/M metagenome (GOLD analysis project Ga0308411, IMG submission 203530) | Hot spring phototrophic mat microbial communities from Octopus Spring, Yellowstone National Park, Wyoming, United States -... | ecosystem: Environmental > Aquatic > Thermal springs >... | reverse complement strand
CGTGGTGGATTTCGGTGCCTTCATCGATATCGGCTTGAAGGACAGTGGTCTGGTACACATCAGCCAGATGGCCAATCGCTACGTCAAGAGTCCCTACGATGTCGTCTCGGTGGGCGATGTCGTCTCGGTGTGGGTTCTCTCGGTAGATGAACAACGCCATCGTGTGTCGTTGACCATGATCCAGCCGGGAACCGAGCGTCGGCCTCCCGAGCGACCTCGTGGGGCTCGCGGTGGCTCTCGGGAAGGACAGGAAGCAGGGCCGCCTCGCGGAGAACGCCGGCCGCCACGCCCCTCACGAGAGAGAGAAGCGCAACCCGCTAATGCAGAACACGGCCGTTCCGGCGACCACGGTCACGCTGAGCAAGCCCACCGAGGCCAAGGGCCGGGCGGTGGCCACGGGCAGGGACGCGAGGCAGGCGGTCGTCCTCCTCGTGAGGGCGGACGTGGTGGTAGAGATCGTGGCCCAGGTGGCCCGCCTCAAAGTCGTCGTTCCACCTTGCCCCCTCGCGGCACCACTCGCCTTGGCTCCGGCGCAGGGCGGCACGGTGGCCCTCAACCGGCAGGCCGTCGGCCCCAGGAGCAGCCAGTTCCTCCTGCGGTAGAAGTGCAATCTGTCTCTACCGAGGAGCAGACGACCACGCCTCCGCAGCCGACCACCAAGGCCAAGCCTAAGCTCCAAACGCCTCTACCGCGTCTGTCGGAAGCGGCTCGGTCTGGTAAGGTTCCGCTGTCCAGCTTTAGTGAACTAGCGGCTCTGATGCAAGCCCGTGACAAGTCACTGGAGCCTACCCCAGAACCGCCGTCCAGCGGTGAGGAGCAATCCCTACCTGCAAGTGAGTAATTCGCTTCCCTGCCCGGCCTGAAAAACCCAGGCTGGGCGTTTTTGCGACTCGGACTCCTGCCCTTGACTCCTCTACAATCTTCCACAGGCCGCTCACCTAGTGGGGAATTATCGTGCGGGTTGGTATTCATTGCATCACCGGAGCAACTGGACTGATCGGCAGTCACGTTGCCGAGCAACTCATCGAACGCGGCGAACGGGTTCGCGCCCTGGTGCGTGCCAACAGCGATCCGACGTTTCTCCGTCAAATCGGTGCCGAGGTTGTCCTGGGCGATCTGGAAGATCCAGCCAGTCTGCGGCCGTTCGTTCGCGGAGCTGCCACGGTGATTCACTGCGCGGCCCGAGTGAGTGACTGGGGCAACTGGCCCGTCTTCGAGCGCAGCATTGTCGCCACCACACGCCACCTACTCCAGGCTTGCATGGCCGAGGGACGACCGGCTTTCTTGCACGTCAGTTCTGTGGCGGTCTATGGACATCCCACCTTCACACCGGGGCAACTGCTCGACGAGGATGCGCCGCTGGGGCAGCGACTTTGGTTGTGGGATTACTACATCCGCGCCAAGATCCAGGCTGAAGAACTCGTACAGCAGTATGGCGGGCACTGGACAATCCTCCGTCCAAGTTGGACGTATGGCCCCAGAGATCGCAACTCCTTTCCGCGTGTGCTGCGGTTGGTTCGCTCCGGCTGGGGGTTGCTGATCGGTCGTGGCGACAATCTGCTCAACATCGTTCACGCTCGGGATGTGGCTCTGGGGGTGGTTCTCGCCGCTAGCACCGAGCAGGCCAACCACCGTATCTACAACCTGTGCAGCGATGGTCAGATTACTCAGCGCGACTTCCTGAATGCGTTGACCGATGGGTTGGGACAACCGCGCATCCGCCGGCACCTGCCGTATCAACTGGCGTTTTATGCGGGCTTCCTGGGAGAATTGCTCGGCCGATCGCTGGGCTGGAAATCGCCCCCGAGCCTGACTCGCTACGGAGTCGCTCTGGTTGGACGCAGCACTCTCTACAGCACCAAGCGAGCCCGCGAGGAACTGGGCTGGGTGCCGCGCGTTCATCCCTTGCAAGGACTGTGTGAACTCCTCGCCGCCCTGCCGAAATCCTGAGAGGCGATCATGGCCCACTTTGCCGACCGACTTCTAGAGAGAATGCGAGCGCGGAACACCCCATTGTGCGTTGGCCTCGATCCACGCTGGGAAAGTTTGCCGGAAGCGATCCGTAAACGGCACGGCTGCGACAGCCTAGCGGGCGTGGCAGCCGCTTACGAGCAGTTTTGCTCGCGCGTGCTGGAGTTGCTCGCCCCACTGGTAGCGGTGGTCAAACCTCAAGCGGCCTTTTTCGAGGCGTGCGGCCCAGCGGGATTCGCAGCACTGCAACGGTTGCTGGCCCAGGCGCGCGAGTTGGGGCTGTTGACCATCCTCGATGCCAAGCGAAACGACATCGCCAGCACTGCCACCGCCTATGCCGATGCCGCCTTTGGCGGCACGACCGTAGAGGGCCGCACCCACGCCGTGTGGGCCGCCGATGCCCTGACCATCAATCCGTACCTGGGCCGGGATGCGGTCGAACCCTTTCTCATGCGTGCTCGTCAGGCCGAGGCTGGTCTCTTCATCCTGGTGCGCACTAGCAATGCCGGTGCTGGGCTGTTTCAGGACTTGCTCGTGCAATCGCCCGATGGACAGACGCGACCGCTTTATCAGCAGGTGGCTCTGGCAGTGGCCGATTGGAATCGAGAAAACCTTGGGGCTTGCGGTCTGGGAGATGTCGGAGCAGTGGCCGGCGCAACTTATCCGGCCGAACTAGCGCGATTGCGCGAACTGCTGCCCGAGGTGGTCTTCCTGGTGCCGGGCTTTGGTGCCCAAGGTGGAACCGTCGAGGACATCCGGCCAGCGTTTCGGCCCGACGGCAGCGGGGTGGTGGTCAACAGTTCGCGCGGCGTGCTGTTCCCCTTTGCACCGACCGCCTCCGACTGGGAATCGCGCATCGTCACCGCCACCCGGCAAACCATTGCCGCGCTAGCTCCGCTGTTCGGCAAGTCCTAAAAAAACACCCCCTCCCGGGAGCCGTAGGTCTTGCGGTTTCCGGGAGGGAAGCAAGGTCGCGCCGATCGTGGCGAGTTAACGCGAGGCACGACGGCGACGCCAGGCCGAGATGCCGGCAATACTCAGACCAAGCCCGGCAAGGCTCAGGCTGGTCGGTTCAGGCACTTCCTGCAATTCAGACCGACTGACTGTGATGACGGCCCCCAGGCTACCGTACCAAGTGGCATTGGGCGGGCCAGGAGGCGTGTAGGAGAACGTCGAGACGGTGAACACCAGATCGCCTACCGTTGTCGTCTGAGAGAGTGCGGAGGTGAACGTGTTGCTGATGTTCGAGTTCTTCTCCGACCAGTTGCCCTGGAATTTGCCGTTGATAAAGACGGTTGTCGAATTACTGCTCAACGGATTATAGGGATCGTCATAGAGGGTCAAGGCAATCGAGTAGGTTCCCGAAGAGGGCGTGAAGCTATCGGGACTGGTAATCGAGGCATTACTGAAGGTTTGCAGGTTAGCCAGGACGATTCCTGAGTTGCCCACCACGGGCACGACATACGACGGATCGATCGTGGTAGAGGTCAGCAGAGCTACCGAACCAGGGCCGGTATCGGAACTGAGAGATCCGGGGATCGAGGAAGTCTGGAAGCCCCAGTTAATGAGGCTGGCCTGGGTAGAGCCACCACTCAACAGCACCAGAGCGAGTGCCCCCAGAAACAGTCTGCGGGTCATGGAAATAATCCTTTCCGCGGTCAGAGGAGGTGCCACCCGGTCGGCCTACGGGATTACCGATTCCAGGCAGACCTGTTCACAGCGAACGAAAAGGACGGAGACAATTCAAAAAAGCCAGCTACCGCAGATGTCGCTGTCACCGTCAGTACCACGAAGAAAGTACTCTAGACCGTCGAATCCTGTCAACGCAACCTTTGCAGCCCCAGAGCAAAGGAATTCTGCGCAAACCTGGCAAGCCAGGGCACGGCTCAGGACTCAGAAATGGCCCTCGTCCGGGAGCGTTCGGCCCACCACAGACTTGCCAACCCAACAGCTGCCAGCACGGCGGCACTGCCCAGTAGCCAGGCTGGCAGGTGGGTCTGTTCGTCCCTGAGCCAACCGCCCTCCAGCAATTGCGGCTGATAGTAGCCCAGCAGAATCACAATGCCGTTGTGCAAGGCGTGCAGCAGCATTCCCGGCCAGACGCTGCCGCTCGTCCAGGCGAGTTGTCCCAGAACTAGGCCGAGCAGCAGACTGGGCAACAAGCGTTCGATGGCCAGCGAATCGGTCACGAGTAGGTGAAACACGGCAAAGAGGATAGCAGTGCCGAGAATGGCCTTGCCTGGACTGCCCGAGTTGCCGGCCAAGGCGCGTAGCAAGTAGCCGCGAAAGAACAGTTCCTCCAGTACGGCGGGAGCCAAAGCCAGGACTCCCAGAACGAGCAGCGGAGACAACTGTCGCCAGCCGGCCAGAACGCTTTGGATGCGCTCTCGCACCGCAGGACTGAGGCTCGACAGACCGATGGCGTTCTGTACCAGGATCAGTTCGTGGACGAAGGGCCACAAACTGACTCCCAGTAAGCCGGCCAGTAACCAGGCCCAGGGGCGAGCGGCGTGCAGGCGGAAGCCGGCTACCCACTCCACTCGTCCCAACCAGGCGGAGACCAGGGGAAAGCCCGCGAACAGGACGACCTGGGCCGTCGCCGCGATGAGCAGGCGGATAAAGAGGTCGAGGCCACTCAGCTGCGCTAAGATGCCATTGAGGATGAAGTAAGTGGGAAACATCAGGGCCAGGCACAGCAGTGCCGCGGAGGGGTCGGCTGCCGATCGTGTCCGCGTTGGCCGACGAAACAGATCCGACCAACCGCTTTGATCGCTGGACAGAACCGCCTCGGTTCCAAAGAGGCGAGCCGCCAGGGCGACACCGGCCAGCGAATACAGCAGCGTGGACACCACCACCGCGATTGCTCCACCCAGCGGGGCCGTGCCGTCGAACACCTGTCGCGCCAGCAGAGCCAGATTGATGACGGGCACCACCGCCAGCCAACCATTCAATTGCAGATCTGGTAACAGGGCCAGCATGCCGGGTGTCAAGCACACCAGCATGAGCGGAATCAGATACGCCTGGGCTTCCTTGAAACTGCGTGCGAAACTGGTCAGCGACAACACCACCGCCGAAAAGAAGGCGGCGAACAGCACCAAGAGAGCCAGCACTTCCAGCACGAGGAGAATCGACGGGTTTGCTCCGAAGACCACCGAGGCTAGGCCGGTCGCCAGCAAGGTCGTGGTCATGCTCACGAGGTTGACTAGAGCCGTGAGCATGGCCACCACCCAGACCGCGACGTACTTGGCCAGCAACACACTCAGACGCGGAATCGGAGCGGCAATGAGGATTTCCAGTGTGCCGCGTTCCCGTTCGCCGGCCGTCAGGTCGATGGCAGGATAGACGGCTCCGGTCATGGTCATGAGGATGAGAATGAGCGGCACCAGCACGGGAACCAGGGAGGCTTGCTTGCCCGATTCGTCGGTCACCTCGCGGGCCGAGATGCGACACGGTTGGGCCTCTAGACGTTCGCCCCAACTTTGCAAGCGTGAGGCCACGACCCAGGTGTTGGTGTCGCCGGTGAGAACTTCCAGATAACGAACCGCCTCCGGCCCATAGGTCGAGCCGCTGCGATAGGCGAGTTCCACATTGATCTGCGGCAGTTGTTTGCCCGGTTCGATGCGAAATCCTCCAGGCGGAGTGACGCGAACACCGACATCGACCTGGCCGTCACGCACCGCAGCGATCGGATCGGTAGCGAGCAATACGACCAGCTGCGGTGCCGGCTCGATGAACGGATTGCCGCCGCTAGAGGCATTTATAGCATGTCGTCCTTGCAGTAATTTGCGGCCAAGCGACCAGTAAGCGGTCAGAGAGGTCGCCTCGGCTTCGGAGGCAAAGGCGATCCGGTAAACGCGCTGCGCTTTCTCGACTTTGCTGTACAACAACGCCTGCTGAAAAGCCAGGGCCAACAACGGATACAGCAGAACCGGCATGAGCAGCAAGGTGGCTAGGGTGCGACGATCGCGCAAACTCTCGGCCAACTCCTTGCGGATCAGCCGGCCCAGACGGGCCAGCCCGGCTCTCCAATCGGGCGATTGGTGGCTCATGATCAGGACTCCATTAACACTTCGGCCCGTACCGTGGGTTCGGGTTGTACCAACTGGATGAACATCTCAACGAGGCTACGGCATCCCGTGGAGGCCTGGAGTTCCGCCAGTGTGCCTGTGCAAACCAGCCGTCCTTTGTGCAGCAGGCCGAAGCGGTCGCACAATCGCTCGGCCTCGTCGAGTCGGTGTGTGGTGAGAATGACGGCCTTGCCCTGACTGCGCAGGTGAGCGACAAACTCAACCACGACCTGACTGCCCAGAACGTCCAAGCCCAGAGTCGGCTCGTCGAGTAGCAGCACGGGCGGTTGATGCACCAGAGCGCGGGCCAGATTGACTCGTTGTTTCTGCCCGGTCGATAGGGTGATGCACCGTCGCCGCAGCAAGTCCTTCAGGCCGAGCAATCCCGCCAATCGCTCGACCTCAGTGGCCGCTCGATCTGGAGGAACCCCATAGAGATCCGCGAAGAACAGCAGCATTTCCCGAACGCTCAGGTGCGGATAAAGACCCGCTGAGGTGGAAACCAACCCTACCCGTCGCTTCACCTCGTCGGGCTGATCGACCGACGAAAATCCCTCGATGGTGGCTCGCCCCGACGACGGCCGTAGCAACCCCAGCAGCATCCGCAACGTGGTCGTCTTGCCTGCACCATTCGGCCCGAGCAACCCGTAAACCTCGCCAGCCTGAACGGTGAACGACAGATTGTCCACGGCCAAGATGTCGTTGCCTTCCGAGATGGTAAAACGCCTTGTCAGCCCTTCAACCTGAATCATGCACGCTCTCGGGGTTGGCAATGACAACAGGCCACTCGCGTCCGGGCCGATCAGTTCGAGATACGATGGAGCAACCGAACGAATTCTCGCATCCAAGCAGGATTATCGTGCCAGGTACGAGCGGTCACCAGATTGCCACTGACCACCACTTCTTGATCGACGTAGGTAGCACCACCGCCCTCGGCATCAAACCGACACTTGGCCACTGTCGTAACCGTGCGACCACGAATCACTCCCGCTGCCGCCACGATTTCGATCCCGTGGCAAACGCTGGCGACCGGCAGTTGTCGCGTGAAGAACGATTGCACCACGCGCATCAGGTCGGCATCGTAGCGCAGATATTCCGGAGCACGCCCGCCGGAGATCACCAGCCCCTGATACTCTTCTGGACGAATGTCTCGAAAGGCGATGTCGGCCGACAGATGGTAGCCGGGCCGTTCTTCGGTGATGTCCCAGCCCGCTGGTCGCTCGTGCAGCACCAGCGCATAACTACGCCGCTCCGGGCCGGCAACTACCACCTCGTACCCCTCTTCGCGAAGGCGAAACAAGGGATAGAACGTGTCCAGAACCTCAGCAGCATCGCCGATGACCAGCAGCACCTTCGCCATGACAGCCAACCCTCCCCGCAGCTTTCCTCATTTAGCTAATTTAGCCCCGTCAGATTTCCAGGCGAGTCCGGATTGCTGAAATTCTCTTGTTCTGTTCTGCTCATTCGTCAGGCAGCTACAGCAAAGTCATTGTGCAGCCCACCAGATTACGGTCGGCTCTGCTGCGCGATGGATCGCTACAAGCCATGCTGCATAATGGAGTTGCGAAGATTCGGTTAGAAGCATGGGCGAATCGGCGCGCAGTTTGCACTAAGGAGAGGCATGGAGCGATTGAGCCGTCTGGATCTCAATCGCTTGATGTTCCACCAATCTACAGGGAACGAGTCGGTTGCAGCAGGAGAGCGGCCCCTCTGCCTGCCTGAAAGGACTACGATTCATATGACTCGGCCTGGTTTTGCTGATCGGGATGCTTCCAGTTCTGGGAATCTGTTTGACGAGTTGAGAGGTTCAGAAGTCGTTGAAGTCTCCTTGTTGCTTTCCCATCAGCAGATGCTCGCTCTAGAGCAAGTGGCTCATGGTCGTGGGCTAACGGCTGGAGAGATGATGCGGCAATTGCTGCAAGACTTCATTCGCGGCCAAGATCAAGCGCGGATCAGGCCGCTACCGAGTTGTTGTAACTGATCGCTCAGGAAACTCCCTTGAACCCGCCAGGCGACTAACCGGGTGTCGGCACCACCCGGTTAGCTCGTCGCGGGTTTCTTTTTGGCCTCCACTTGCAAACACGGAGAAAGCAAACGACCGGCCCCCCCTTGCAGGTGACCCGGTCGCGGTTGGTTCAGTCGCGGTATCGGGGACTACTTCACGATGCTGAGATGGTCTCACCGACGCTGAGGCGTCTCGCCATAAGCCGGGTAGACCCACTTGCCAGACGAACGACGCGGCATGGGCGGATCGGACACGACGAAGTCCGTGTAGACTTCGGGACGCTTGGGAATGCCCATCGACGAATCGGGAGTCGAACCGGGCATGGGAATGGGTTGAGTCGGGCCGCCATCGTACTGGAACGTGCCTGGGGCAGGGGCCGGAGTAGCCGGGGCTGGCTTGGCGGGGGCCGGCGTGGGAGCGGGCAGGGTGGTTTCCGGCTTGGCGGGGGCCGGCTCGACCACACGCGGCATTAGCGGAACGCTGCGTGAGGGAGTGGTGATCACGTCCGCACAGGGGAAGTAACCGAACGCCGAGTAGGTGTAGATGGGGACGTAGTAGGAGGGAGCATAAATGTACCGGGAACCGTAGTAGCCGTAGTAATACGAGCTATAGAACCGCGGGCCATAGTAGCCGTAGTAGTAGAAACGCGGCCCATAGAAGCGTGCGGCATAGAAGCCGCCCCCGTAGAAGCCGCCGTAGAAGCCGCCACGATACCAACCGCGAGTAGCGGTCGTTTCGAGATCGAGATCCTCCCAGTCGGCCAGGAGATTGCGAACCGGAGCCGAGTCAGGACGCGACAGGTCGGCTCGAAGGATGTCATCGGCCTGAGCAGAAGTGCCCAAAGCCAGGGCAGCGAGAGACAGGATGCTGGCGACAACCGTGTTGCGAGACATGGAGCCTATCCTCCACAGGCGAGAGACTTGGCCTATCGATCCTCCGTGGCAAGATCGACACATCTGATCCAGACGCGACAGGCCAGTCTATTCTAGAAGTGACGCGACAACGTTGTCAATTCGCGGCGAGCCGGTTGACCGCACGATTTTCACAATCCTCTGGAGCGAGAGAGTCTCGGTAGATAGAATGAAGCGGATTGGCAAAGGAGGCAAGAAAGCAACGTGACCTTCGACGTACGGCGAGACGAACTGGCGGTTGCCAAGGAACAAGCGGTTCTGGTGAGCGTGGCCTTGCCGGATCGCCCCTGGATAGGTGACGATCCTCTCGACGAACTGCGTGGACTGGCTACCACTGCTGGTGCTGTGGTGGTCGGCGAGTTGACCCAGAAACGTCAAGACATCAACCCTGGCACCTACATCGGCAAGGGCAAACTGGCGGAGCTGACCGAACTGGTCAAAGCTAGAAGTGCCGATGTCTGCATCTTCGATAACGACCTCACGCCGGCTCAGGTTCGCAACCTCGAAAAGGCACTGGATGTCAAGGTACTCGATCGCAGTGAATTGATCCTCGACATCTTTGCCACCCGTGCCCGCTCGGTCGAGGCCCGTCTTCAGGTCGAACTGGCCCAACTCGAATACTCCTTGCCCCGGTTGCGGCAGATGTGGAGCCACCTCGGCCGACATGCCGGCGGCATCGGCACCCGTGGCCCTGGCGAAACACAACTGGAAGAAGACCGTCGGCTGGTCGATTCACGCATTCGCGATCTGAAGGCACGACTCGTTGAGGTGCAAGCCCGCAAGGAACGCGAAGTCGCCAGCCGTCGCGACGAACACACCGTCTCGCTGGTCGGCTATACCAACGCCGGCAAAAGCACTTTGATGAACACCCTGACCGGTGCCGGCGTGCTGGCGGAAGATCGGCTGTTCTCCACGCTGGACACTCGCACCCGGCAATGGCATCTCAAAGATTGGGGACGCATCCTGCTCAGTGACACGGTTGGCTTCATCCGCGATCTGCCCCACCACCTGATCGCCTCCTTCAAGGCGACTCTCGAAGAAGCCCGACAGGCCCGCTTGCTGTTGCATGTCGTAGATGCCAGCAATCTCCAGGCCGAGGAGCAGATCAAGTCGGTCAACAAGGTTCTCTCGGAACTGGGCTGTGGTGATCGTCCGACCTTGTTGGTTCTCAACAAGATCGATCGGGTGAAAGACTTGTCGTACTTGCAAGTGCTACAAGCACACCATCCGCGAGCGGTGGCCGTCAGTGCCGCTCAGAAACGCGGCCTGGACGAACTGGCCAACGCAATCATTGAAATGCTCAGTGCCAGTTTCACTGAGGCTCTGGTCGAGACGAGTCTGGCCAACGGCAAGGTACAGGCCTATCTGTCGGCCCACGGCGAGATTCTGCATCAGCAGTACCGCGACAATCGCGTGCTGATCCGCTGCGCTCTGCCCCGGCAACTGTTCCATCACATCATGGGGCCGGACGTGAAGGTGACCTTCAGCGACGCGACGGAGACCTCGGATCAGCCTTCGTAATCGCCGATCGGCTCTCAACGCGATTGCTGGTCAATCTT
>Ga0308411_10003455_pt1 | contig 10518 bp, 8 predicted proteins | sample HotsprottomLayer_2_FD_203530 | JGI IMG/M metagenome (GOLD analysis project Ga0308411, IMG submission 203530) | Hot spring phototrophic mat microbial communities from Octopus Spring, Yellowstone National Park, Wyoming, United States -... | ecosystem: Environmental > Aquatic > Thermal springs >... | reverse complement strand
ACGCTCCTGATAAAGCGGCGTTTGGCTCTGAAGCCAAGGGGCGAGCAGACGCCCGAGTGTGGGGTCAAACTCCACGGCCGCTTCCGGAATCGGAGGGCAGAGGAGGAGGTGGGTAAATCCTCGGGCCCTCAGGTGTCGGACAATCTCCGCAGCGCTTTCCCCCTTCGACCCGAGCCCGGTCCGCCTTCGATGCGCTCGCTCCATGGTGTATTCCCTCGGGATATAGAATCCGCGATGATCCTGACCGACCAGACGGGCGGTTGGCGGCAGCTTCTGGGAAACCCAGCGGCCGACCCGATACGTCGGCTCGCAACGCTCGAGAAACTCGGCCGCCGTCTCGCGGCCCAGGATCACGTCACAGCACCGCCCGGCCCGAATCACCGTGAGGCACCCCTCGAGCCCCAAGAGGGTCATGAGGCTCGCCACCAGCAACCGCGCCGGGATCGTTCGCCGCTGGGAGAGGGTCAACAGGAGGGAGGCCACGCCAACCGACATGGGTCCAATTGCAATCAGGAGGAACCGCATGCTCTGCCGCTGAGACAGGCAGATCACCAGATATGCGTAGCCGAGAAATGCCAGGCCAACGACCCTCCGAGGCGCTCGAAAAAGGACCAGGAGAGGCAGGAACAGGAGAAACGTGGGTCCGAACTGATGGGCAAAGCTGTCAAACCGGTGAGGCTCAAGCGAGAGCGGACCCAGGGCGGTCAGGAGATTCCAGAAATTCGGCGGAAGCGGCCGTTTCATTGGCTCCAGGACCTCGGCGAGCCCTGCTCCGCCAAAGAACTCGCGGAAGAACGGAAAGACCGGGTTGCCAGTATGGAGGAACGCCCGAAGGTACCAAACGCCCCCCACCGCAAGCATCGAAACCAGAAAGATCGCCGCCAGCTTGACCGAATCGCAGGCGCTCCTTCTGGCTGGAGAACCTCCTCCGATCCACGGAAGCAAAAACGCCCCCAGGACCAACAATCCCGCCAACACCAGCCCCGGATACTTCACCCCGAGCATGAACCCCGCCAGAATTCCCGCCACCACGGCGGACCCGACGGAGGGGCGATCGAGCAGTTGAGTCCAGGCGACGATTGCCGCAGCCCCATACGCTGCCAACGCAACATCATTGAGCGGAGCGGTCATCCCGTTGCTGACCGCCGGAACCAAGACCGCCACAGTACCCGCCCACCAGCCTCGGTCACCCAGAACCGGACGCGCCAGCGCCGTGACATTGAGAAACAAGATCAGGCCCATGGTCCACTGAATTGCTCGGCAGGCGACCGGTCCGCGGAGCTCAAGGGCAATGAGGTACAGCATTTCGGTCAGCAGGGGGTAAACTGTTTCGTGCAGGTCGGGATCATAAATCGCCCCCCCGCTGCGGAGGAAGACCTTGGGCACCTGGAGGTGGTAACAGAGGGCGTCACCGTCGGTGACCGGCGCCATCGCCGCCAAAACCGTGGCCCCCGCCGCGACGGACAGCAGGACCGCCATGAAGCGTCCAAGCCGAGTCTGACCGCTCCCCAGGAGGCATCGCCAGCATTCGGCCAATCCGAGAGTTCCTCGGATCCCGGATCGAACCCCAATCCCAGCCAGAAGGCCAAGCAGAGCCACAATCCCGCTGCGATTCAGACAGGCAAACTGTCCCAACAACAGCAACGCCAGCGAAATCGACCCCAGACCTAGCGGCAATCCCAAAGAGACTCGTTCCAATTCGGTCGGCGGCTCCCCCAGCCACCGCAGAACGCTCCACCCAATCCCCACCCCGATGAACGCCAGCACGATCCCCAGCGCAAAATCGAGCATCCGTTCGAGTCCCACTCCGGTTCGAGAGAGGAGGCCACCCGCAACCCGGATCCCCCTCCGACGTCTCCGGAAAACCCGAGAAGATCCGGGCTTTGCCCAACTCCCCGCCAAGGCGTAGCCTCAGCCACGCGCGCTGAGGTCCGCCACGCAAAACTGCGACGTCCGAGGATCGGGATCCATCGGGATCGACCTGCATTCAAGGATCGGGATTCCGCGATCGCGATACCACGCGGCGGTGTCGTAACCGTAGCGGTTGTAACTCATTCCGGTCTCTTCATTGTGCGCAGCCAACCGCTTCGAGACCCGCACGACCTCGAGGCGAATTCGCTCCGCATCCGCGGGAGGATTGTGCAGGATCACCGCCGAAGTGATCACCAGATCGAACGACCGCGCTGCAAACGGCAGTCTCCGACCGTCGGCAAGTAAGAGATCGATCCCCTCGCAACACTGCAGATAGCTCCGGGCCGCTTGAAGCTGCGTCGGGCTGAAATCGACGCCCACCAGCGGGACGTCGAGGCGGCGGCGGAGTTCGCGGAGGACCTTGCCGTAGCCACAGCCAATCTCAAGGACGGATCTCGGCCGATATCCAGCCACACGATCGGCAATCCATTCCGCCCGCCTGGATCGGAGAGGTTGGCCTTCCTGCTCGAGGAAGTAGTCATCGCCGCCCCGGAGGGTCCAGTAAACTCGAGGATCGGAATAGACCAGACGCCGTTTCCATTCTGGCCAGCCCCTCAGCGATCGCCTCAAGACTTTGTGCCACGTGTACCTGGCTCCCCGGGAACGGAGCGACGTCCAGGTGCGAAAGGCAAGGTTCAAAGGAAGAGGCAAGCTGGTCGTGGAACCATCCCTGGTCAAGGTCCAATCTCCTTCCGCAGGCGAGGTCACCCACCAAGCCCACGCGATCAACCGCCGGTGGTGCTTCCAGGACTACGGCGGGTACTCCGATCGACGCTTGCGGAGCGAAGTCGATCGACGCTTGCGGAGCGAGTCGATCGTTGCGAGCGGAGCGAAGTCTAAGGAACGCGGGCTGAGTGTCAAGGGAAGCCCAGTGGCTTCAGCTCGTCGGAGCCGGTGAATCGTGCCATCGCGGGTTGGAAGGCCACGCTCCGGCTTCTATAATCAACCATGTTGAGCACGGTGGTCGGACCTTGGTCTGCCACCGAGCGACCGGTCTTGAAACGAATCGAAGCGACGGAGAGGAGCGGTGAGCAGATGGGAGTCGGCTCCGGTCGTGCCCGAGTTGCCGACGTCGCGTTCCACGTGATCCGTGGACCACTTCATCCCGATTGGTACATCACGCACCGCTTCCTCCGAATCACGCAAGGACGGTGGGAGGCTGACTTCCGGATCATTGAGGGAGGTCACGCCATCGTCTTCGTCCTGGATTCCGCGAGGATCACAGAAATCGTGGCTGGCCCGGAGACCGCGTTACCAGAACCGGGCCACCTGTTCCAATCCTCCATCCGCAGTGAACGATCCGCTTCGCTCCGCCCGGCCGCGAACGTCGAATACCAGTCGTGCTTCTCGGTGGAAAGGGTCGATCCCGAAGTCTTTCGTCACCTCTGCGACGAATTGATGGTCAAGAACTCGCACCTGGCGCTGTTTCACCGCTTTGGTCCGTCGAATCGCCTGGCTCCCTCACCGCTCAGCCGTCTCGATATCGACATCCGAGCGACCGGGCTATCGATCCAGACCTTCCACACTTTTCCCGACGAATGCGCCATCGTCCGATCCCAGTCGCTTTGCGAATACGTCTCTGAAAACGGGACGCGCTGAACTTCGATTCACACGAGCCGCACATCGCCCAAACTGCCTCTCCCAAACCTCCCTCGGCCTCCGGGGGATGCCTCCCTCCCGTCCACCCCGAACCCTCCACGTGCTCCAGACCTCCAGGCATGCACCTCAGCTGCAGCAAGAGCCACGCGAATCGTCCAACCTCCCCTCGATCGAACGCTCCTCAGACATCCACTCCCCCCATGTTGCCTCACTCTCAAATCGGAGTTAAGATAACACGCTGAGAGAGGATGAACGGATTTTCAGAGATCGATTCCTGGAAATCGGCTTCTCGTTCTCTTGTGTTTGAGCCTCGCGAAACCAAGTCGGAACGACCCCAGAATGCTCGGCCAAAGCGGGTTACGGCTGGCTGAAGCGCAAGTCGACACCCCGCCTCCACCGGCCTGAGACCATGTCCGCTCATCTCCGGGGGTGACCTATGGATCGAATGGAACGCATTCGCGGAAAAATCCTCGACGGCGAAAACGTCGTTCTGGACGGGATCGACGGCTACCTGGCCTGTCATGAACACAAGGGCAGGAAAACACTCTACGGCTACTTTGAGATGCCGACTGAACAACTCAAAGTCCTCAATGGACAGACCTGCTACCGCCTGGTCCTCAACGATGGCCGAAAGGCCAACATCTACACCGAAATCGTCCCCAGCAACACGGCAGGGAAATCCCTCGCCGAATTCCACATCAGCGGCGGCCTCAAGAAGTAGAAGACTCACCCAGCCAACAAGAATTGAAGAACTCACCGAGCCCTCAAGAGCCAGCCGTCCAAGATCGTCCGGTGGTTCCTTCATCTTCTGGAGATCGACAAGCCGGTGATCCAAGGCAAACCCGGGTTTGCCCACTGACCGCCTTCGATCCGGTCAAGCCCGCAGTCGTGCGTATCGCGGACCTCCGCTTCACCCTCCGTAGTGGTGAGCAGGAACCGCATTCGTCTCTCCGCTGGCCTCGCCAATCCATCCCCTCCCTTTGACCGGTCGAATCCCGAGGAATCTCAAAACGAAGAGCTTATGGCTTTGGCTCCCACGAATCGACTGGAGCGGGAGCCGGAGCCGAGGCCAGGTGCCCCCCCCATCACGAACAGCGACCAAATCCACGGGATCCTCACGAAGACACAAGACAGGCTCGGTTGGAGGTCGCTGGCACTTCCTTTCTTAGGCAACATTGGATTGCGAACCACCGGTGCTTCAGCGCAGAATGCGAAAGGAGCAATCGCGCCGGTTGATGCGGTTACTCGTTGCCGAGGTGGGCGTGATCCAGATTCGACGGACTGGGGGGTGTGACCAACCTCTCTGGCAGCCGATAACTTCATTGCCTCATCCCACCTTCCCGTGCCGCGCGCGAGGTGGGAGATTCCGGGATCCAGACCCGTCCCGAGAGATCCCAGAAAGACGCTCGGGAATGTCATCAGGACAACACTGTTCACATGAATGTCAAACGCGATTCATCGAAGATTCGCGACCCATTCATTCGAGGATCCCGCAACCCAAAAAACCGATCCGGGCGAAAAAAAAGTCTGGGCGGGCAACTGATCCTAACTCATGAAGAGATTTAGCGCCGCTCGTGCCATAGCGGCGTCGCATGGGACGAGAAGGTCGACTTTTGGCTCAAAAACGGTTGGCTAGGTTTGTCCAGGCGGTTATCTTGCCTCCGTCTGGACGAGGTGCTGCCGGGTTCTCCGGCCAGCGATTCGGCATCCGAGGAGCATTGCTACGATGCCTCATCTGTCCCGAATCGATCGTGTCCGGGGATGTTTGGTGGGCCTTGCGGTTGGGGACGCGCTGGGAGCGCCGCTGGAGGGGCTCACCGGTCAGCAGATCCAGACCCACTACGGTCGAGTGACGAATTACGTCGACGGGGTTCTGGCTTGGAAGCGTAAGCCATACCGCTGGCGCATGACCGGTCTCTATTCGGACGATACGCAGCAGGCACTCGCACTCTGCGATGTGTTGCTCGCCCACGGGCGGATCGATCCGGATCGCCTTGCCGAAATCTATCTTGAGCTCTCTCAACCCAAAGGGTCGTTTGCGGGATCCCATCGGGGGATCGGCCGGACCTTCCGCCAGGTGCTTCTGGAGCTCGAACGCGGAGTTTCGCCCCGTCACAGCGGGCAGCGTTCTGCCGGAATCGGTGCCGCGATGCGGATTGCTCCGGTCCCGCTCTACATTTCCGAGGGCGGGGATGCGCTGTTTGAATCGGTCATGGCCGCCAGCATCATGACGCATCGTGACATCCGCAGCCTCGGCGGGGCGTTCGCGGTTGCCCACGGGGTACGCCGCCTGCTCTCAGGGGCGGAGCGAGAACCCAGCCTGCTGCTTTGGATCGCCGCCGATGTTGCCCAAGACGAGGCTCGAATCGCCCGTGAGTATTCCGACGTGGTCCTGTCGCTGGATTGCCACGCTCGGGCGATCTCACGGGCCTTGGCTCATGCCGAGTCAGTCCTGGAACTTCCCCGCTCCCGAGCGCTGGCGATGCTGGTTGAAGAAGCCAACCGTCACGGCGCCAACCCAGTCTGCCAACGCCCCTCCATGGGTTTTCCGCCCGCCTGCCTTCCTACCTGCTTCTACTGCCTTTTCACCACCGAAAGCTTTGAAGAGGCCCTCATCGAAGCGATCAATTTGGGGGGGGATGCCGACACAACCGGGGCAATTCTCGGCGCTTTGGCGGGAGCGCATTACGGTGTGGGGGGAATACCTCGGCGGTGGCTGGACGGCTTACAGAATCGGGAAGGGATTGAAGCTCGCGCCAAGGCCATCGCGGCTCGGTCCCCAGAAGGGATTTCCATTCCCGATCTGGTGGCCACCGAGCAGGAGCTCAATCGCCTGGAGGGGGAATTCCTCGAGCTCCAGGCCGCTCTTCCCAGAAACGGCGGCGATCGGGGAGCCAATCGCGTCCGGTAAAAGTTTCCTCGGCCGCGCGATGCAGCGAGCGGATTGTTTCCGAGCCCCCCGCCTGTCGTGACAGACCTCAGAAGGTCGTCTGTCCCGATCCCAGCCGCCCCCCCCAGACCGTCCGACGCAATGCGTCGAGCTTGATCCCGCAGAACCCGGTCTCCTCGCAAGCAATCTCTCGATCGACACGCGGTACTTCACTGCGACCGCCAATTCCCAACGGAAGAGTCCCCGAGGCTTCGCTTTTTACCGTCCCCGGACGCCGAGGTGATCGGACAACACCAATGAATCGGCATTGGCTGTGAAGATCAGCGCACCACCGAGGAACCCTCGGTCGCCGATGGACTTTCCCCGCGCCTCAACAGGGTGTATCATGTATGTAAGTCTACGATGCTCGTTGTTCGGGAGAGCCTGAGGGGATCACCAGCTCTGAAATCATTCGCAGGTTCGCTCCAATTCCTTCAGACGTCATCCCTGACCCCAGTCCTGGGGCCATTCCAGATGAGCCGGATCCATCGCGACCTCATCCGCAGGCAACTCGAGGAAGCCGAAGGCTACCTGATGCTCGATTTGCCTCGGCACGCTCTGGAGATCTTAGAGCGATATCCGAATTGGCCAGCGATGCAATTCGAGGCCAATCTGCTTCAGGGAGAGGCCCTGCGTTCGCTGGAACGATATCGGGAAGCTCTGGCTCCCCTCGAGACCGCCGCCATGCTTCGGCCGGGCGATGTTCGCGTCGCCCTCGCCCTGGGCTGGTGTTACAAGCGGACCAATCGACTCGCTCAAGCGATCGACGTTCTCGAACACGCCCGCCGCAAGAGTCCGGACAACCCGCTCTTGTGCTACAACCTGGCCTGCTACTGGAGCCTCGTGGGCGATCTCTCGAAAGCGTTGAGTGAGCTCGAGGCAGCCCTCCGACTCGACCCCGAACTCCGCGGACTCATTGCCGACGAGCCCGATTTCGAGGCACTCCGGAGCCATCCCGAATTCGAGAAAGTTGCTGGAGTGCAGAGCCCTTGAACCACTCCCCCCGGCCCTGATCGAGGTCGCAAGTCACCATGCCGCCCTGGTCCATTCCAATTGGACATCGGCCGGTGGCTTGATGGAGCGATCAGAACACCGATCCCAAACAGCCCGCCCTCGATCGTCGAAAACGGGGAGAAGGAACCGTGGCGATGAAGCCGCTCGGAAGATCACTTTTCATCCAAAACGCGTTGGGTGATCTCGCGTTCACAACTCTTGCACCACCGCCAACGCTTTGAGCCGAAATGCTCATCGAGATGCTGATGCGCGACCCGCACATTCCGAAACCAGATCTTGGTCTCGTCGTCCCCAATTCGCTCGAGCTTGGCGCAGCGGGCAAAATGGAGCAGATTTGTTCCCGTCGGGCTTGACCCCTTCGCCTTGGCTGCACTTGCGATTCCGTGAAAAATAAAACCGACAGCTTCCAATCGAGTCTCAACGAAATCTTCCCGCGATTCCAGGGGACGAATCGCGGTCTGTTCCTTAATCGGCATAATCTGATCCCATGCCTGTCGGATCGCGGCATCGACACCGATAAGTAAGAATTTAACCAATCTCCTCCCTCGCCGCAAGACGAACCCCGCGAAGTCCGGGAGATGCCGAGCAAACCGGGGCTTGCTGAACGGCGGAGCTCCGGTCCATGATGAGTTTCGGGCGGAATTCAGCGGCCCCAACGGGCCAGATTGATGGCGTTGGATGAGAGAGGGAAGAGCCATTTGCTGCGTGAAACCGTCGGACACCTTCGAGACCTTCCTCGGTATCGTCAGATCCTTGCGACACTGGTGAAATACGGTTATCAGGACGTCGTCTCGGCCCTCCACCTGGAGGGCCTGGTTCGACCCTTCGAACGGGCGGCACTGGGAGATGCCGTTCCGCCCCAGGATCGGCCCCGGCGGTTGAGGATGGTGTGTGAGGAGCTTGGGCCGACGTTTGTGAAGCTTGGGCAAGTCCTGAGTACCCGCCCAGACATTCTTCCCGAATCATACACTTCGGAGCTCGCCGCGCTGCGGGACGACGTCCGCCCTTTCCCTTACGAGGAAGTCGAGAAGATCCTGGTCTCGGAGTATCGCCGTCCCATCACCGAGATCTTTCTCACGATCGAACGGGAGCCGGTTGCTTCGGCCTCGATCTCTCAGGTCCATCGGGCCACCCTGGGGGACGGCCGGGTGATCGCTCTCAAAGTGCGCCGGCCCGAGATCACGCGGATTGTTCAGGCCGATCTCGACATCCTGAAAAACCTCGCGCTCCTCGCGGAACGGCGGCTGACCTTTCTGTCGGTTTACCGGCCCTATGCTCTGGCACGCGAGTTTGAGCGAACCATCAAGCGGGAGCTGGATTTCAACATTGAGCGCCGGACAATGCAGCGGTGCCGTACCCAGTTTGCCAACGATCCGACCGTTCACATCCCCTACGCCGTTGAGGAATTCTCCACCTCCCGGGTGATCGCGATGGAGTTTATTGAAGGGGTGAGCATCGATGATCTCGATGCCCTCCGCCGTCTCCACCTCGATCCGGCCGACCTGGCGATTCGTGGCGCACGGATCTTACTGAAACAGATTTTCGAGTTTGGATTCTTCCACGCGGACCCCCATCCGGGAAATCTCAGGGTGCTGCCTGACGGCGTGATCGTCCCCCTGGACTACGGGATGTTCGGGCAACTCGACAGCCGAACCCGGGAGCGGATCGCTGACTTGCTCTCCGGGCTGCTCGACCAGGATCCCGATCGCGTCCTTCGGGCCCTGGACGCCCTGGACATCAAGGGGGATCAGGTCGACCCCCGTGCGCTGCGGCGCGACGTCAGCGAGCTCGTCCAGAGCTATTCCGAGCTCACCCTCGAGAATCTCCAGCTCGGAGTGTTGCTCCGCGAGCTGGTCGGCTTGATCCGAACGCATCACTTGCACATCCCTCCCGACCTGATCCTGCTGATCCGGTCACTGGTCACGATCGAGAGCGTTGGCCGAGCTCTCGATCCCCGCTTCGACATCGCCCGGCAACTCGAACCGTTTCTCCGGGATTTGACATTCCGCCGGTTTCATCCGTCTCGCCTGTTTCGGCAGGGGACTCAAACGGCGGAGGACTTGCAGCGAATCGCCACGTTGCTCCCGGACCTCCTCAGCCAATCCCTGGAGTCGATCAAGCGGGGGGAGCTCCACGTCCGCTTCGACCTCCAAGGCTTCGAGAAACTGGTCAGGCAACTGACTCGGGCCAGCAATTCTCTGGCCGTGGGAATCGTGATTGCCGGACTGATGGTCGCCTCGTCGCTCATCTTCCGGGAAGGCGTCACCCCGCTGGCGTATTCCGGCTTCGCGGTCGGCCTGGTCCTCAGTCTCTGGCTGATCTGGAACATGTCCCGCGGTTGACCAATTCGCTCAACTTACGTTCGAATGCGATCCCACCGGGCTGTGGCGAGGGTCGCGAAGACGAAGACCGGTACCCACGCGGCCAGGTGGGGGGCGAGGACACCGCTGCTGCCCAGATACTGAAAGAGGATGACCACACCGTAGAAAAGGGCTGAATTCCCCAGGGCGAATCCCAAATTGATAAACATGTTCCGATCAAACCCACTGAGCACCAAGGGGAGGCTCATGAGGAGGAGTATGAGCGACAAAGTCGGGCGCAGCAGGCGGTAGTGGATGTGCATCGTGATGTCCTCCCGCTCGGTCCGATCGCTGGATGGGTCGACCAGGCCCTCAAAGAGCTCGCTCAGCGACGCATATTGATACCAATTGGGTTTCCGGGTCATCGACCGGAACGAGAGGGAGCTGTGCAAGAAGAAGGTCTCGCCCGGAAGCAGCTCGGGATCGCCGTACGGGGGGGGGAACCCGGCCTCATCGGTGACGACCGAGAGGATCGAGGCTCCGGGGACCAGTCGCTCTGGATCGACCGGGGGATGGATCGTTGCCCCTCGAATCAACCATCCCCCCTTCAAGGGAGCCGTCGGGTGATCCGGGGGAACATAGGTCGCTTGCCGGCCCTCGATCTCGCGGATCGAACCAAACACGGAAACGGGAATCGTGGCGTTG
>Ga0308411_10003450_pt1 | contig 10522 bp, 8 predicted proteins | sample HotsprottomLayer_2_FD_203530 | JGI IMG/M metagenome (GOLD analysis project Ga0308411, IMG submission 203530) | Hot spring phototrophic mat microbial communities from Octopus Spring, Yellowstone National Park, Wyoming, United States -... | ecosystem: Environmental > Aquatic > Thermal springs >... | reverse complement strand
AAATTTTAATAATTATGGGTTCTGTGGTAATGTTTATTTATTTTGGAATTTTATTTTATTTAAAAAAATTTGATAAAGTTAAAGAAAATATAATTTATCCTATTTTAGGCTTAGCTTTACTAATTTTATCTTATTCTATTCCTGTTGTAATAATATCTTTTTTAGAAAGAGGTCAAGTTTCTTTAGATAATAGAAATATTTCAAGTGGAGGATCAGGTAGAAGTACATCAAGTTCAAGTTCAGGATCATCTACAACAACTTCATCCACCAACTTCTATTGTTCTATAGAAGGGCTCTTTCCTAGTGGAAGGCCTCAAATTATAAATGATGTTGATTTGATTTCTAATAACTTTGGTTGCGCTTTTAATATAACAATTAACACCCAACCATATTCTTCTTATGTTTTATGTAGTTTTAAGCCTGAAGTTTTTATTCCTTTTACATCTACAGATTTTAGATGTTGGGGAATATATTATTCTAAGATTAATTTAATAAAGAAACAGGATAGCGAGAAGAATTATATTATTGATTCCAACCCCTCATTTTTTTATAGTCAAAATGTTCAAAATATAACTAACAGAATTTTTAGGCTTCCTTCTCAAGATAAATATATTTTTTGCGAAACAAGTACAATTTCCTCAAATTATATTAATTTAGATACATATGGAGAATATATTTATGTTATTTTTAGAGCAACACCAGATACAAACTTAAGAAGTTTATGCCAAAGTAAATCATTCCAAGAAGTTAATGCTAATGTATGGATAAGAGAAGAATGGGAAGCCATAAAAATTTATGTCTTAAGTAGATAAATGATTTATTTAGATTATGCCTCTACCACTCCTTTAAACAAGACAGTTATGAAAGAGATTAAAAAATATTTTTATAATATTTTTGCTAATCCTTCAAGTTTGCATTTTTTAGGGCAAAAATCTCTTAAGGCAGTAGATGAAAGCAGAGAAAAAATTAAAGAAATTATAAATGCTGACTTTCCAAATGAAATAATTTTTACTTCTTCGGCAACAGAAAGTAACAATCTTGCTATTAAAGGATTGGCTTTTCTTTACTTTTTTAGATTTAAAATAAAACCTCATATTATTTCAAGCAAAATTGAGCATCCATCAATTTTAGAACCCCTTAAAGATTTAAAAAATCTTTATTTGATAGATTATGATCTTGTTGATGTAGATAAATTTGGTGTTGTTAATATAGATGATATTTTGAAAAAAATAAGAGAAAATACTTTGCTTATAAGTATTCATTATGTAAATAGTGAGACTGGTACTATTCAGCCTATTTATAAAATTTCAGAAGCTATAAAAATTATTAATGAAAAAAGAAAAGATTTTAAAATAATTTTTCATACTGATGCTTCACAAGCACCACTTACCGAGGAAATAGATGTAAAAAAATTAGGAGTTGATATGATGACTATTTCTTCTCATAAAATTTATGGACCAAAAGGAATTGCCTGCTTATTTAAAAAAAATAATATTTTAATTGAAAGATTAATATCTGGTTCAAATCAAGAATTTAGCATAAGACCTTCAACAGAAGCTGTTCCACTTATAGTAGGTTTTTCTAAGGCTTTAGAAATTGTTACAAGACAAAGAAAAATTTTCAGGAAAAAAGCTGATAGCTTAAGAAGATATTTTATAAAAAAACTAAAAGAGAATAAAATTAATTTTGAAATTAACTCTGAATTAAAATTAACTTCTCCTAAAATATTAAATCTTTTTTTCCCTCAAAAAACATCTCAAGAAATTTTGATTTATTTGGATTCTAAAAAAATTTATGTTTCAAGCGGAATGGCTTGCAAATCAAGATCTAATCAACCAAGCGAAGTTTTATCTATTTTATACCCTAATTCAGAAAGACCTTTTAAAAGTATTAGATTTTCTTTTGGCTATGAAACAAAAAAAGAAGATTTAGATAAAGTTGTAAATTATTTAAAAAAATTTTTACACTAAGCTATCAACCAATAAATGTAAATTTAGATTTTTGTCTCCTGTAATAAGTATCAAATCGTCAACTTTTAAAAATTCTTTTAAAAATTTTTTTAGATTATTTAATTCTGTATGAAAAAAATGCTTAGTTTTTTCTGGATTATAACCATATTCAATGGCTGATTGAATAGTAAATTTTGATTTAACACCAAAACCTATTAAAAAATCACAAACATTTAAAATATTTTTACCAATTTCATTATGTATTTCAAAAGCATATTTACCAAGTGATAAAATATCTCCTATTAAAATTATTTTTCTTTTGGCGGGTATTTTTTTAAAAGTCTCAATATTTTCATAGAAACTTTCTAGTGTTAAATGATAAGAATTATCTAAGATATAAAATCCATTTTTAGATTTTATTAATATTGATCTATGTTTTACTCCTGAAAATTCTTCAAGATAGTTTAAAATTTCTTCTTCTTTAAATCCTAAATTTATAAAAAGGGCATAAGCAGCTAAGCTACTATAAACAATATGCTTTCCAAATAAATTTCTTAAAAAAATCTTTCTTATTAAATTTTTATTTTCTATAGAAAAATGTGTTCCACATATAGAAGGTGTTGAATTTATATCACAAATTATATTTATATCTTTTGCTATGATATCATTATTTTTGTTTATCCCGAATAATATTTTTATTCCTATTGCTTTTTCATATATTTCAAAGCAAGATAAATCATCTCCATTGGTTATAAAAACACTACTTTGATTTAATTTTTGAGCTATTTTAAGATATTTATTTTTTAATTTTTCTGGACCACCAAATATTTCCAAATATGGAGGGATTTTACCTATCGATGTTAATATTAAATAATCTATTTTTAAGATATTAAGCCAATAATCCACAATTTCAGGTTTTTCTAATCTAAATTCCAAAATGATTATTTCAGGATAGTCTTTATTTTTAAAAAATAAAAGTTTTAAAGCTTTTAGAATATTTTTTAGTAATTTATATTCTTTTTCTAATATAAATGTAAGTGGTATAGCTAAAATATGATCTTGGCGATATTCAGTAGCAAAAATATTTTTTTTATTTTTTAGAAATCTTTTGATAGTTTCTAAGACCAAGGTTTTTCCTGAACTTCCTGTGATTAAGATTATTTGTGGATTATATTTTAAATATATATTTTTAGCCAAAAAATTTATTATTTTTAAATTCATTTGTTTTATAATTATTTTAACATAGATTATTTGCAATTTTTATTTTTGCCTTTATAATTATAACAATGACAGAAATAAAAAATAGAAATATTTTTAAAGTATATTTATTCTTTATTTTATTGATAGCAATTTTTATTTTTAATAATTTTATTGAAAAAGCGAAGGGTCAATCAGGTATAGGAACAGGCTCCGGGGTTTTTACAGATCCTATAGGAATAGAACTACAGGTTTTTACAAATGCTGCGTGGAATAATTTAGGACAAACAACTTCTGCTGGGACATCGACTCTAAATGCTAATAGTGGAGACGAATTTTATCTATTTTATAATCAAGACCCCAAAATTACTGTAGTTGCTGGTACTTTTTATAGATTAAAATTAAAAAATGCTACTACCAATTTTAGGTTGATTTTTGAGAGATATTTTCCCGATTCTGCTTCTTCTATATTTAGAAGTTTAACTTGTGATTCAGCAGGAGGAAAGATAGAAGGAAATGATTGCATAATAGAAGGAATGTTTACTACAACTACTGCTAGAGGTAATGACCATGAACGTTGGAGCATATCCTTAATTAATAATAATAGTTCCTCAACTATTTATTTTTATTTAGTACCATCAAGTACTGCTAAGGTTAATGTTGGTAGTCAACGTGATCAGTATTATATAATACCAAGAATTGCTTATGCAACTATAACAGATAATAACCCCTCTACATCTATAACATACTCAATTTATTCCAGAAAACTATATTGTCCTGGTGAGCTTGCTGAGGGTTTTCTTAGATCTTCACCACCTTCTACAGGTTTAAGTTGGAATGCTATCTCAGTTAACCCAACTTATTTTCAAGGAGGAAATATTTCTATATCAAGAATTTTAAATATTTTTGATCCAGCTTCAGGAACATATTCAATTTCTATAAAAGATAGAATTAATGATAGTCAAATTTCTTATAACAACGCAACATTAACTGTAAACAACCGAATTACTTCACCAGTAGGACAAAGAGATTTAAGAATCAGATGCGAAGCTACCTTTACAATATCTGACCAAGTTTATGCTACTTATACCATAAGTATTGACCAAAATGCTTCGGGAACACCTCCATATACTTATTCTATTAATGTTTATCAAACAGTTAATAATGAATTAGCAACCTCAGCTTCTAGTACAAATGATTTACTATCTCATCAATTTCCATTTACACTTCTAGCAACAGGCACATATAGGGCTACTGCAACTGTAAAAGATAGTCAACCAACCACAACTCAAGCTTCTTGTGGAAGTACAATTTGTGGCTGTGTTTATCTTTATAGGAGTGGAGCAGGGATAGCTAGTGGATGGTATGAAAGATGTAGAGAAGGACAAGGCTGGCGACTTGTTTATCAAACACCAAACCCCAATGATTTCCCTTATAGAAATGATGATAGACAAAATTGTATATGCACACGCGATTCTCGTGATACAAGATGTAGTCGTTAATAATTATAGACCACAATTAATCTATTTTCTCTTTTTATTTAATTTAATTAATCTCTTCTATGATAATATTAGGATTTGAAACTACCTGTGATGAAACAGGAATAGCTTTAATTGAATTTAAAGAAAAAAAATTTAGAATATTAGACCATAAACTAAGAAGTCAATTTGAAGTTCATAAAAAATATGGTGGAATTGTACCTATTTTAGCTGCAAGAGAACATAATAAAAATTTACCTATTTTATTTAATGAAATTTATATAAAAAATCTTGTTAATTTAGATATAGATTATTTGGCTTTTTCAGTTGGACCTGGACTTCCTCCTTCTTTATTAAGTGGCAAAAATTTTGTTGTTAATTTGGCTCAAAAATTAAATAAAAAAATTATACCTATTAATCATTTAATAGCACATTTTTATTCAGTTTTAATAGAAAAAAATAAATTAAATATTTGGCAAACAATAAAAAATAATATAAAATTTCCTGCATTAGGGCTTTTAATTTCTGGTGGCCATACTATTTTGGTTTATTTTGAATCATTAAAGAATATCAAGAAATTAGGTGAAACGTTAGATGATGCTTTAGGTGAAAGTTTAGATAAATCCGCAAGAATTTTAGGCTTAGATTATCCTGGCGGTCCTTTGCTTGAAAAATTAGCAAAAAAAGGTAAACCAATTTTTAATATGCCTAAACCTCTTATTTCTTCAGCAGATTATAATTTTAGCTTTTCTGGAATTAAAACTTATTTTTGGCAATTAGTAGAAGAAATTAAAAAATATAATAAACTTGATGAAGAAACAAAAGCAAACTTAGCATATTCTTATCAAAAAACTGTTTTTGAAACAGTGTTAATAAAAACAAAAAAAGCTTATGAAAAATTTAAGCCTAAATCAATCATAGTTACAGGGGGTGTAGCAGCTAACAGTTATTTAAGAAGAATTTTTTTAAAATATTTTGGCAAAGACAAAGTTTTTTTCCCTGAAAAAAGTTTAGCCACTGATAATGGTATAAATATAGCTTTTACAGCCTATTTTTTTACTGACAAATCAATTAGTTATGAAAAAATAGATATTTTTCCTGATTTGAAAATTTAAAAGTTAAAATTTATAATTTAAAGAAACAAAATTAAAATTAAATTTATTTTAACAAATGGCCATAACAAAATCAGCAAAAAGAGAAATAAAAAGAAATTTAAAAAGAAGATTGCTTAATTTAGAAAAGAAAAGAAAAATAAAATTTGCTGTTAAAAATTTTTTAAAGGCTTTAAAAAATAAAAATGAAGAAGAAACTAGAAAATATTTATCTTTATCTTATAAATATATAGACAAAGCAGGTAAAACCTTTATGCATAAAAATAAATGTGCTCGTTTGAAATCAAGATTAACCATTAAATTTAATAAAGTTTTTAGTAAATAGTTTTCTTATTAACTATTAAACCATTTTTATCATATAAAATAATTTCATCATATCTATTTTTTGTAAATTTATAGCCAGGATCAAAATAAACATACCAATCGTTTGTATAAAAATCTTCCTCATTTATTTTATTTTTATAACAGCCATTATAAGTAAAGTTTTCATCAAAAAACTTAAAGCATGAGGAATTATTTTCTATTTTAATCCAATCTTTTGTTTTAGGACCTTCGCAACCTATTTTTTCTAAAATTTCTAAACATTTATTATTTAACTTGTTTTTTAATCCAAATAATGTTTCTCTTTTTAATTTTTGGCATTTAAAAAATGTATTTTTTTTAACAAATTTATATACTTCAGGAAAATTTTGGTTTAAATATATAAAACATTTGTTTGCTAAAAAATTAAAGTTAAAGGGCAATTCTACTTTATGAATAAATAATCTACCCTTTTTTCTTTTTAAGACTATATCTTCTAAAGTTTTAGTTGAAAAAAGATCTACATTTTTTACTGCTTGAGGAATGGTAAAATTTATTAAAGAGCTTTTTATTTTCCACCCACTTATATTAATGTCATTATTAGATAAATTTTTTATTATTATTAGATCTTTTGAGCTATTTATATAAATTTCTACATCTTTATAATAAGAAGAAATGGGTGTATATATATAAGAAACAGCAGGAGTAGGATCATATCCTTTTTTATTAACAGCTCGCACCTTGAGGTTATAAAGATAATTACCTTTTGGTAAAATTATTAACTTTCTTTTTTGATATAAGTTTTTCCATTCGTTAATTAAAGGTTCAAGCTTATATTGAAAATATATTTTTTCTTTATTGTCACTTTTGTCATATCCTTCTACAACAATATATAATTTATTATCTTCTAAAATATTAAAAGAATTCGGGCTTAAAATTAATGTCTCTAAATTTTTATCAGGCTTTAAGTCATCTTTAGCATAAACTTGATTTATGAATAAAAGAGGCAACAGCTTATTTTTTTTGTTTTTATTTTCTTTTTCAAAAAAGGTACCAGGAGGCAACACCCCTTTTTCTGAAGGAACTATTTCTCTTTTTGGTTTGAAAACTGGTACATTACCTGTTTTAAATTTTAAATAATAAAAAATGGCAGAAAAAAACAAAAGGATAACTACAATAAAATAAATTAAATTTTCTATTTGCGCTTTTTTTTTCATTTATTTATAATATTAATTATTAAAAAACTTACAAAAAAAATCAAATCTTAAAAAATGCTTAATATAAAACAAATTCAAAATCTAATCGAAGAAATTGGAGAAAGCAAGGGTCTTAGCGAAGATCAAGTTAGAGAGGCGATTTTAAGTGCTATATCTTCTGCTTATAAAAGAGATTATAGGCACAAAGAAGAAAGAATAGAAGGGAAATTAGACCCTAGCGGTAAAAAAATAGAATTTTATTTAGTAAAAACAGTTGTTAGTGATGATGAAGATAAAATTAATCCATTTAGACAGATAAAGCTTTCAGAAGCTTTAAAAATTAATCCTAATTTAAAGATGGGTGATGAAGTTAGAATTCCTTTGGAATACAAAGAAAATTTTAGTAGAGTAGCAGCTCAAACTGCCAAACAAGTTATTATTCAAAAACTAAGAGAATATACAAAAATTTCTATATATGATGAATTTAAAGAAAAAGAAGGTAAGGTTGTTTCAGGAATTATTCAAAAAATAGATCCAAAGTTAATATACGTTGATTTAGGCAAGACCATAGGTTATATGTTTAAAACAGAAGCTATACCTGGAGAATTTTATAAGCTGGGTAATAGAATGAGATTTTATGTTTACGCAGTAGAAAAAACTTCTAAGGGAGTTGAAATCTATCTTTCAAGAGCAAACCCAATGTTTTTAGCTGCACTTTTTGCTTTTGAAATACCTGAAATTTCTGAAGGGGTTATTGAGATAAAAGGAGTAGTTAGAATACCAGGTATAAGATCTAAATTAGCAGTTTTTTCAAATGTTGAAGGTATTGATCCTGTTGGTTCTTGTATAGGCCCAAAAGGTGCTAGAGTATTAAACATTTCTAATGAACTAAATGGTGAAAAAATTGATATTGTTTTGTATTCAGAGGATCCCCTTCAATATGTAATCAATGCTTTATCTCCTGCAAAAGTTATAAGTGGGGAAATTTTACCAAAAAGAACAATTAAGGTATATGTGACAGAGGATCAACTTCCAATAGCCTTAGGGAAAAATGGTCAAAATATAAAGCTTGCTGCTAAACTTACAGGATGGAGAATAGATGTTAGATTAATTGATGAACCAGATAAAGAAATAGAAGGTGGTTCTGCTGAAGCAGAACAAGAAGAAAATGTTTCAGACAAAGATATAAAAGAAACTGAAGATATAGAGCAAAACCTTAGTGAGAATAAAAATGTAGAAGAAAATTAAAAAGTTTTAATATTTTATTATAATTATTAATTAAAATTAATTTAATTTTTAAAAAAATGGAATTTGAAGTTTTAATAGAAATAACCAAAAACAGTTCTGTTAAATATGAATTAGATAAAGAAACAAATAGGTTAGTAGTTGATAGATTTTTATACACAGCTATGTTTTATCCCTTTAATTATGGATTTGTTTGTGACAGTTTAGCAGACGATGGTGATCCACTTGATGCTCTAGTAATTACTAATTTTGAAATTATCCCCGGAGCAATTATTAAATGTAGGGCTATTGGAGGATTAAAAATGGAAGATGAAGCAGGCAAGGATGAAAAAATAATAGCTGTGCCAGTTGAAAAAGTTGATCCTTTTGGAAAAAGATTTAAATCTATTAATGACTTAGATTTAAGCTATAAAAACCAAATTAAACATTTTTTTGAAAATTACAAAACTTTAGAACCTGGTAAATGGGTTAAAATTACTAATTGGTTTTCAAAATCTGAAGCAGAAAAATTAATAAAAAAAGCCAAACTTAATTATTCTAATAAAGATAAAAAATGATATTTACTCCTGATATAGAAGAAAAGATATTATCTTTTTGGAAAAATAATAAAATTTTTGAAATATCTACTAGAAAAAATCAAAATAAACAAAAGTTTGTTTTTATTGAAGGGCCGCCCTTTGCTAACGATAAGCCTCATATAGGACATTTTTTAACTAGAATATATAAGGATGTGATTTTAAGATTTAAAACAATGTGTGGTTTTTTTGTTGAAAGAAAAGCAGGCTGGGATACGCATGGTTTACCAATAGAAGTAGCTACTGAAAAAATTTTAGGTATAAAAAACAAGAAAGAAATTATTAATTATGGTATTGAAAAATTTAATAGAGAATGTAAAAAAATAGTGATGACATATAAAGAAATTTGGGAAAAATTTGATGAAAGAATAGGTTTCTGGATAGATCACAAAAGAGCATATATAACCTATGATCCACACTATATGATAAGTTGTTGGTGGATTATAAAAAAAATTTATGATCAAGGTTTTTTAAAAGAGGAATTTAGGGTTTTCCCATATTGTCCACGATGCGAAACTGTTTTATCTCAAGCAGAAGTTGGACAAATTGATGCTTATAAAAATGTTTTAGATCCTGATGTTTATGTAAAATTTGCAATTGAAGATATAAATAATTTCTTAGAAAAATATAATTTTCCTGAAATAAATTTAGATAGTAAAATTTATCTTTTAGTTTGGACTACTACACCGTGGACTTTAATTTCTAATGTGGCTATAGCTATTAATCCTGACTTAGAATATTTTCTATATAAAGTGGATGATGAATATTATATAGCGAGCAAAGGTTTTGAAGATAAGTTTTTAAAAATTGTAATTAAAGAAAAAATTTCAAAAGATATTGTTAAGATTTTTTCTGAAAAACCTATAAAAGGAAGCGATTTATTAAATATTTCCTATAAACCACTTTTTAATTTTAGCAAAATAGAAAATTTTGAAAATGCTTTTAAAGTATACCCAGCTGATTTTGTCAGTGAAAAAGAAGGAACTGGTTTAGTTCATATAGCTCCTGCTTTTGGTGAAGAGGATTTTGAATTATATAAAAAATATAATCTTCCTTTAATAAATCCCATAAATTCAGAAGGAAAATTTGATGGAGATGAACCCCAACCTATTATTGATAAAATTAATGGACTTTATTTTAAGGATGCTAATAAAATTATTGTCGAATTTCTTAATGAGAAAAATTTAATATTCTATGCTGATTTAAATGGTTATGAACATGAATATCCTCATTGTTGGCGATGTAAATTGCCTCTTATATATTATGCTACCCAAAATTGGGTAATAAAAGTATCAAAATTTAAATCTAATTTAATTAGACTAAATCAAAAAATAAATTGGCATCCAAAAGAAATAGGCTCAGGAAGATTTTATGAGTGGATAAAAGAAGGTAAAGACTGGAATTTATCTAGAAGTAGATTTTGGGGTATACCACTACCTATTTGGAAATGTGAAAATTGTGACTCTTTAG